>Ga0182738_1000991_pt1 | contig 37196 bp, 43 predicted proteins | sample eDN5th30CBELigMG_FD_128876 | JGI IMG/M metagenome (GOLD analysis project Ga0182738, IMG submission 128876) | Enriched Miracle-Growth compost microbial communities from Emeryville, California, USA - eDNA 5th pass 30_C BE-Lig MG (version 2)... ...
CCCCAAAAAAGGTAAATCCGCTCCTCAAAAAGGGGAATTCCTCGATAGTCAAACGTTTTCATTCAGCCTGAAGGTTTGCTTCAAAACTTTCTCGACACTCTGTAAAATATCCAGGGAAATACCCTGGATATTTTTATATTTACGAAATGCTGCTTTTTTTTGCAGAATCTGTTTGCTCTTTATAGTCATTTTCCCAAAAGTCAGCATTTTTAATGCCTAAAGATTTTGGACGAAATACAGGATCTAATCCTTGTTTTTTCTGTGATTCATAATCTTTTAATGCTTTTACGGCTGGTTTGGTCAAGATGATGATGGCAATCATATTTAGCCATACCATTACTCCTAATCCCACATCGCCTAGTGCCCATGCAAGATTGGCTGTTTTAATGGAACCATAAAAAGTTGCAGCAAGCAGCACAAGCTTTAGCGCAAAGGAAATAAGTTTATTGTTTTTTGAACCAAGCAAATAAGTAACATTTGTTTCAGCGATATAGTAATAAGCCATAATCGTTGTAAAAGCAAAAAAGAAAAGGGCGATTGCTACAAATCCAGAACCGAATCCAGGAAGCTGGCTGTCAATGGCTGCCTGTGTAAATCCAGGGCCTACTTCTACTCCCGGAATGTTGTTTACAATCATTTTTCCATCAGGCGATTCTGTATTATACATGCCGGTAAATAAAATCATAAAGGCAGTTGCAGAACATACAAGCAGTGTATCAATGTAAACAGAAAAGGCTTGCACTAATCCTTGTTTAACAGGGTGGGAAACTTCTGCTGCTGCGGCAGGGTGAGCCCCGGTACCTTGTCCTGCTTCATTAGAATAGATGCCGCGCTTTACTCCCCATGCAATGGCCATGCCCATTAACCCGCCAAACGTTGCCTCTAAATTAAATGCGCTTTTAAAAATTAAAGCAATAACATTTGGCAGCTCTGAAATATTCATGATCACAATAATAATAGACAATAAAATATATCCTAATGCCATAACAGGCACAATTACTTGAGCAGCATTTGCAATGCGTTTTACTCCACCAAAAATGATAAATCCTAATAAAAGAATAACGGCTAAACCAGTGATATATGGCGGCAGTCCAAATGCATTGTTCATTCCAGAGGCAATGGAATTAGACTGTACTCCTGGCATAAGTATAGCCATTGCGATAATAGCGGCGCCAGCAAAAACAACCGCAAACCATTTAGAGCCTATTCCTTTTTCAATATAATAAGCAGGGCCGCCTCGGTATTGTCCATTGTGTTTTACTTTATAAATTTGCGCCAAAGTAGATTCAATAAATGCAGTAGATGCACCAATAAATGCCATAAACCACATCCAAAAAATCGCACCAGGTCCCCCAAATGCAATGGCTGTTGCGACACCGGCAATATTTCCAGTTCCAACACGGCCTGATAGTGCAATGGATAGTGCTTGAAAGGAAGATACTCCTGCTTCAGAGCTTTTTCCTTGAAACATTAGCTTAATCATTTCCTTCAGATGCCTAAGCTGCAAGAATCTAGTTAGGAACGAAAATAGAAGTCCGACAACTAGGACGATGTAAATAACAGGTGTGCTCCATAACACGCTGTTTAAAAAGGTTACGATATTTTCCATTATTCATCTCCTGTTTTTTTATTTTTTTTAAAATTCTAAAATAACTATAAATTATGATTAGTATAAAAACAAGACTGTTTTTACTATCATAATAAAATAATTGTCTTTTTCTAGAGTCTTTCCTTATAAACTAGTATAATAAGACTAATTAAGAAGTATTTTGCTAGGGTATTTTATATAGGGGATGAAAAAGAGATGGAAGATCATAATAAAGCAGTAGTATTTCAAGTTGCACAAGGCGAATATGCCATTTTTATAGATTATGTTATTTCGATTGAAAAAGAGGATGGAATTACAGAGGTTCCATCTTTGCCTAGCTATATAGTGGGCATAAAAAAAGTGAGAAATGAACTTATTCCAATTATTGATTTAGAGCAAGTATTATATAATCGTTCTATAAATAATGAGGATCAAAATAAATTAATTGTTTTAAAAACAGAGGAGCTTACCTTTGCTGTATTAGTCCGTGATGCAAAAGAAATATTGGCTGTTGCAGAGGAAAATATCAAGCAGGTTGGCCTTGCAGCATATCAAAAAACAAGTTATTTCACTGGTGTTATTAATTTGGACAACCGATTGATTATGCTGGTCGATCCTTCTGTTTTAATTGATTCCTTAGATGGAATAAAAGAGATTAAAGAATATATGAATAATCTCGTATAAGAGGCGAGGAAGTTATATAAAGGTGGCGGCTCTGTCATGAAAGAATATTACCCTAAAAGGGGAAGAGTCATCCTGCATGTGGATATGAATAGTTTTTATGCATCTGTTGAATGTGCCTATAATCCATTATTAAAAGGCAAACCGCTGGCGATTGCAGGCAATGTGGAGGAAAGAAAAGGCATTATTGTCACTTGCAGCTATGAAGCGAGAAAATTTGGGGTGAAAACAACGATGCCTCTTTGGGAAGCAAAAAAACTTTGTCCCAATCTAACTATTATGCAGCCGAATTTTGATCGGTATCGAAAGGCGTCCCTTGAATTGTTTGCCATTTTACATGAATTTTCGCATTTAGTGGAACCCGTATCTATCGATGAGGGATATGTAGATATTACAGACAGCTATGATTTAGGAAGCCCAATCCATATTGCAGGAACCATTCAGAAGACAATCATGGAGCGATTAGATTTGCCATGCAGCATCGGCATTGCGCCAAATAAATTTTTAGCAAAAATGGCATCCGATTTACAAAAGCCAATGGGGATTACTGTTTTGAGGAAAAGAGATGTTCCAGCCATTCTTTGGCCAATGGAAGTCGAAGAAATGCATGGAATAGGAAAAAAAACCGGGGAGAAACTAAGAGCTGTTGGCATTGCAACCATTCAAGATTTGGCAAAGGGAGATGCTGTTCAATTAAAAGCATTGCTTGGCATTAATGGGCATCGGCTGAAAGAGCGTGCAAATGGAGAAGACAAGCGGATTGTGGATCCGGATGCTGCGAATGAGTTTAAAAGCATCGGCAATTCTACTACCCTGCCTAGGGATGCAACGAATCAGCAAGAGCTGTTTTCCATCCTTGATGCTTTAGCATTTAAAGTAGCGACAAGGATGAAGCTTAAGCATGTGCATGCATTAGCCATCAGTGTGATGATTAGAGATAAAAATCGAAAAAACTACTCTAAAAGCATAAAACTGATCAATCCAATTAAAACGCAAGCGGAAATTTTTGAGACGAGCAAAGAGCTCTTTTTAAAAGGTTGGAATGGCAATGCGGTAAGATTATTGGGTGTAACAGCGACAGAATTAGTGGACAATAATATTGTGGCAAAACAATTGGATTTATTTTCTTATGAAGAAGAAGCGGCGAAAGAGCCCCTATTAAAAACGATTGCGGTGCTAAAAGAGAAATATGGCGCATCGATTATCGAAAGTGCCGGAAATCGCAGCGATTGGAAGGAAAAAGAAAATATTGGAACATCTACAAGCTTTAATAAAGACTTTTTGCAAAGAAAGAAATTTTTTTAAATAAAAATAAAAGAAGAAAAAAAATTGCAAAATCTATGGAAAAGGCATACATCTTCGGTTAGAATAGTTGCATATATAAAAGAATCTTGCTAAAGTAAAGTGAATTCTGCTTATATGAAAAGATACATAGTGTTTAGAAGGAGCGTAAAAATAATGACAAAACAGCAGTTTGGTGTTATTGGTTTAGCGGTAATGGGAAAAAACCTTGCAATGAACATTGAAAGCAGGGGTTATACTGTTTCTGTATATAACCGTTCAAAAGAAAAAACAGAAGAAATGCTTCAAGAAACAGAAGGAAAAAACATTGTAGGAACTTATACTCTAGAAGAGTTTGTTCAATCTTTGGAAGTTCCGCGCAAAATTATGCTAATGGTTAAAGCAGGTCCTGCAACAGATGCCACAATCGAACAATTAAAACCTTTGCTTGATAAAGGGGATATTGTCATTGATGGAGGAAATACTTTCTTTGTTGATACACAAAGACGAAATAAAGAATTAAGCGAACTTGGCATCCACTTTATCGGTACAGGCGTATCTGGCGGTGAAGAGGGAGCTTTAAAAGGGCCTTCTATTATGCCTGGCGGCCAAAAAGAAGCGTATGAGCTTGTTGCGCCAATCTTTAGAGATATTTCTGCAAAAGTAAATGGCGAGCCTTGCACAACATACATCGGTCCAGATGGTGCAGGCCATTATGTAAAAATGGTTCACAATGGCATTGAGTATGGTGATATGCAGCTTATTTGTGAAGCGTATTTTATTATGAAAAACGTTCTTGGGCTAGAAGCGCAAGAGCTTCATGAAGTATTCTCAGAATGGAATAAAGGTGAGCTGGACAGCTACCTAATCGAAATTACTGCAGACATCTTCACAAAAGTAGACGAAGAAACTGGCAAGCCATTAGTAGATCTAATTTTAGATACTGCAGGCCAAAAAGGTACTGGAAAATGGACAAGCCAAAGTGCCCTAGACTTAGGTGTGCCACTTCCAATGATTACAGAGTCTGTATTTGCCCGCTTTATTTCTGCAATGAAAGAAGAACGCGTAAAAGCAAGCAAAGTATTGTCAGGTCCTGAAATTAAAGCATTCACTGGCGATAAAAAAGCATACATCGAGTCTGTTCGCAAAGCGCTTTATTTAAGCAAAATTGTTTCTTATGCACAAGGATTTGCACAAATGAGAGAAGCTTCCGATGAATACAATTGGGATTTAAACTATGGAGAAATCGCAATGATTTTCCGTGGCGGCTGTATTATCCGTGCACAATTCCTACAAAAAATCAAAGATGCATATGACCGCGATCCTGAATTGAAAAACCTATTATTAGATCCTTATTTCAGCGAAATCGCTGAAAATTATCAAGCAGCACTTCGCGAAGTAATTTCTGGTGCTGTAATGAACGGCATTCCTGTGCCAAGTTTTGCTGCTGCATTATCTTATTATGACAGCTATCGTACAGAAACATTGCCAGCAAACCTTCTTCAAGCACAACGCGACTATTTTGGTGCACATACGTACAATCGCATTGACAAAGAAGGTACATTCCATACAAACTGGATGAAGTAATCATTAAAAATATCAGGCTTTGTTAAAGTTTAGATAGACTCGACAAAAAACTATTTTGTTTTCTATATAAAAAGTCATTCTAAGGAGTTCGACTCTTAGAATGACTTTTTTGCATCCTATTTAATTCTTTTTTACGGCACGTTAATTATATCAAGTTAACTTCTATATATACTACTTCAGAACGGCTTCCTAGGCGGAGTGGAGGCCCCCAAAAGCCATAGCCAGAGGAAACGATTGCATGGAGCTGTTCCTTTTGTTTGTAGCCCCAATCCAGTTCAAACACTCTTTTCGTAATAAAATGGTTTGGAGCCATCTGTCCTCGATGAGTATGGCCTGATACGATTAAATCAATACCACTTTCCATTGCTTGTGTTAATTCAGCGGGCTGATGATCCATCATAATAAGAGGAAGATCTTTGGAACTATCAATCAGCTGTTAATTGAGAGATAGATAGTCGTTCTTTATCTGTCTTATCTTTTCTGCCGATCAATTCAAAACTATCGTCCAGGATAATCCGTTCATCCATTAATATGTGAATGCCTATTCGCTGCATTTCTTGAAGAAATGCAGGGATTTTTTTACCGTAATATTCATGATTTCCAAGTACTCCATAGATGCCTAATGGTGCTTGCAATTCTTTCATTTTCTCTCCCATTTTTTTTTGTAAAAAAGGATTAGGATCATCATCAATAATATCGCCTGGCAAAAGAATAATATCTGCTTTTAGGTTATTTATAACAGCTACTAATTTTGCTAAATGAGCGTTCCCTGAAAGTGTCCCAAAATGCATATCAGAAGCTACAGCGATGGTTAAGTTTGCTCTTTTTCCGCGCTTTTTCGGTAAAGTAAGGTTATATTCTCTAACAACAGGGGAATAAGCATTATATGTGCCATATACAAAAATACATATAAGAAGAAAAATCAAGATGCTTCCTACAAACAAGATACTAATAGAGTCATCTATATAAAAAGATAAGAGATAATAAGACAAATTGGCAGCTGGCAAAATGAGAATGGCATACTGCAAGATGGCAAACCAGTATGCAGCAATGATTTTAATAATGGTGAATGCTTTTAAAAGATGGCTTAACAGAAAAGAATAGGCGCATACAAGCAATATTATAATAAGTGGTGTACTAGAGATGTTTGGATAGAGAGTTTGTAAAAAAATATAGCTGTTCCACCCTATATAATAAATAAGTAGATGATAAAGTAAAAAAAAGAACAGAACTAAAAGCATCTGTTTTATATTTTTCATTTTATGCTCCTAAAATAATAATAATTTATTAAAAAAATATTGGTGTTATTTCAGAATAATTTTGCTGATGGTTGTTCCTATTAGTAAGCCTTCTCTTTTTACTAAAGGCTATACAGCTATTTTGAAAAGAAAAAACGTGAAACCTATAAAAAGATTTCACGTCATTTTTTCCTTTTAGCAGACATCTACTTCAAATTGATTGACTGGCCACCAGAAGAAGCCATCTTTTTCTAATAGTTCATCAGCTTCTTTAGGGCCCATTGTACCTGAAGCATAGTTAGGATAGTTTGTAGCAGGTGTATTTGCCCAAGCTTGTGAAATTTTATCAACATAGCTCCAAGAAAGTGCTACTTCATCCCAATGAGTAAAGTTTGTAGCATCCCCTTTAATGCTGTCGTCAATTAATTTTTCATATGCTTCCGGTGTATTAATGCTTGCAATGCCTGTGTTTGCATAGCTAAGTTTAATAGGTGTTGCTTCCATGTTTTGACCAGCTTTTTTAGCATTTAAATGCAAGGTAATTCCTTCTTCTGGCTGAATATGGATAACAAGAAGGTTCGGCGTAATCTCTTGATCTGGTCGATCATAAAGATTCATTGGAATATCTTTAAATTGAACAACAATTTTGGTGGATTTTGTTTCTAATCTTTTTCCTGTGCGAATATAAAATGGCACACCAGCCCAGCGGAAATTATCAATCATTACTTTCCCTGCTACAAATGTTTCTGTATTAGAGTTCGGATTTACCATTTGCTCTGCACGGTATTCAGGCACTTCAATATCTTCAATGGTGCCTTTCCCATATTGGCCGCGTACGAAATAGTCATTTACTTGATCCACTTCAACTGAACGCATAGCACGGAAAACCTTTACTTTTTCAGAACGTATTTCATCAGGCGTTAAACGAATTGGCGGTTCCATTGCAAGCAATGCCACCATTTGCAGCATATGATTTTGCACCATATCTCTTAAAGCGCCACTTGTTTCATAATATCTGCCGCGTTCTTCCACCCCAAGAATTTCGCTTGATGTAACTTGGATGTTGCTGATATAGCGGTTATTCCATAAATTTTCAAAAATAGCATTAGAGAAACGAATTGTTTCAATATTTTGCACCATCGCTTTTCCTAAGTAATGATCAATGCGGTATACTTCATCTTCAGAAAAAGCTGTGCGAATTTGATTGTTTAATTCTTGAGCAGATTTTAAATCATGCCCAAATGGCTTTTCAATAATTAATCGCTTGAACCCAGTTACATCTGTTAAGCCATCTTCTTTCAGGTGAATGGCAATCGGACCGAAGAATTCTGGAGCCATTGCCAAGTAGAATACTCTATTTCCGCCTAAGTTATATTTTTCATCTAAATCATCTGCAATGTTCTTTAATGCAACATAAGAACTGGAATCAGTTACATCATGAGAATGGTAGCAGAAGTAAGATGCAAATGTTTCTAAGTCTGATGAATTAGGAATGGCTTCCGCTACAGAATTGATAACATTTTGCTGGAATTGTTCATTTGTTAATGTTCTTCTGCCAACGCCGACAACTGCAAATTGAGATAATTTGCCTTTTTTGTATAATCGGTAAAGTGATGGAAATAATTTGCGGTTTGCTAAATCTCCTGTTGCTCCAAAAATCATTAATAGTGCTGATTGTTGATTCTGATTCACGTGCATGGACCTCTTTTCATTAAATATGTATAATAATTCACGTGGCTTTGAATTTTATTTCTAGCCATAATGCTTTATATTTCGGAAACTTTATAAAATAATACCAGTAATTTTGCGAGATGAAAACATTTATGCTTATCTTATGCTGTTTTGTTTATGCAAATCCTCTATACAAATATAAAATTTTATCTGTTTCCATTCAATTAAGCAAACATTATGTTTTGATGATACCATAATTTTAACTGAAATTTTAGATAAATTTAATTTTTCAGTTAAAACAGCAAATTAAGAGAGAACTTTCATTTCCTGTACAAAATGTTTCCTTAAATGTACTTCAATGTTGATATTACATGATAAAAGGAAAAGATACTAGAAAAAAAACCAATTAGTTCTATCTTTTTTTTTGATTGGTATTATCAGTTTTATTAATAGTTCAACAGAGTAAGGGCTGCCTTTTGATGGGTTTTATGATAAACGCTACAGCTTTTAGTTTTTTTTGTTCAGCCTCTACTATAGTATGTTTTATTATGAATGATTTTAAACTTTGTCTACAGGTAATAACTATTATAAAATCGTATAAAGAATGATGAAGAAAGAAGTGTTTAAATGGAACTGCAGTTTTTAGGAACCGGTGCGGGAATACCGGCAAAATCAAGAAATGTTACATCGATTGCATTAAAATTGTTAGAAGAAAGAGGAAGTATTTGGCTTTTTGACGCAGGAGAAGGAACACAGCATCAAATTTTGCATACAACCATTAAGCCGAAACGAATTGAAAAGATTTTTATTACTCATTTGCATGGAGATCATATATATGGATTGCCTGGATTGCTTGCAAGCAGATCTTTTCAGGGCGGAGAAACGAAAGTCACTGTGTACGGTCCAAAAGGAATTAAAGAATATATAGAAACAAGTCTGTCCATTAGCCAAACATATCTTAAATATGAATTGCAAATTGAAGAAGTAACAGAAGGAATTATTTTTGAAGATGCTGTCTTTAAAGTCGAAGCGTTAATGCTAGAGCATGGGATTGTAAGCTATGGCTATCGCATTACGGAAAAAGACCTTCCTGGCAAACTTCTTGTAGACAAGCTGCAAGAAACAGGATTAAAGCCAGGTCCGGATTTTAAAAAAATAAAAAATGGAGAAGATGTTGTTTTGGCGGATGGAACACTTATTCAGAGTCGGGATTTTGTCGGACCTCCAGTAAAAGGAAGAGTTGTGGCGATTTTAGGAGATACAAAAGAATGTGAAGCAGCAGGAAAACTGGCAGAAAATGCAGCAGTTCTTGTTCATGAAGCGACGTTTGCTGGCGGTGAATCGGCGCTTGCGAAAGAATATTTTCATTCTACAACGATTCAAGCGGCCAATACGGCAAAAAAAGCAAATGCCACGCAGCTGATTCTAACGCATATTAGTGCAAGATATGACAGCATACAAGGAAATCAATTGGTAGAAGAAGCGAAGGGGGTTTTTAAGGAAAGCTATTTGGCAGAGGATTTTAAAGTATTTCCAATTCCCTTATCTTTCGCTAACATGAAATAAACAGACCCAGAATAATGAAAAATTTTACATTTGAACATACATTCCAATTAGGGAAAGCAGTATCAGAAAAAAAACTTTTAAACATTATCATTATCCAGAAATGCTAATCCGATATGATAGTAATTTTATCGCTATTTAACGGGTTTTTGACCCACATCTAAGGAATTAGGAGAGAAAACGAGAAATCTAGGTGGGGAGAAACTTGCTCGTAAAATCTGGATTTGTTCGCTTAAGGAGCGGCATTCCTCTAAAAACTATGTTAGCGATAATGATGGACCGCTACAGATATATCAAATGGACCTATCATACCTATGACAGATGCTTCAAACATCGGAGAAGGACTTACAAATTGTTTGAAAGAAAGATATATTGCTGCGGAAATAAATTAAGAAGATAAAAGTGGCGGGCTGCTGATTTTTGATTATTAGCTGCCCCTTTTTAAATGGGAAGAATGCTGATATATCAGCATTCTTAGGTTTGGAAATTTACCATATCTCTTCTTTAAAGATGATTTTTTGCTTTACTATTGATCAATTAGAGACTTTTAATTCTTCGCTTATAGCATCTCCCAAGGTTTTGGATCGTGAGGCAGCTTCCTGAAGGCATTTTATAAAGGCATTTTGTACGTCAAATGAATCAAGCACTTTAATTCCTGCTTCTGTTGTCCCGCCAGGGCTAGTGACATTTTGCCGCAGTTCTAATGGTGATTTTTGAGAAGATGCAATCATTTCTGCTGCCCCTTTTAGAGTTTGCACAATAAGCTCATTAGCAATGTCAGGCTCTAAACCAATTTCAGAGGCTCCTTTTTGCATTGCTTCAACGATATAGTAAAAATAGGCAGGACCACTTCCTGAAAGACCTGTGACTGCATCTAATTTTGTCTCTTCTACAACAGCTGTTAACCCAACTGTTTGAAAAATAGTTAATAATAGTTTCATTTGATTCGCTGTAACTGCTTCATTTACTGCAATGCCAGTAGCTGATTCCCCGACAGCTGCGGATGTGTTTGGCATAGCGCGAGCAACCGGCAGCTTTTTGCCTGCTAATCGTTCTAAACTTTCAATGCTTACGCCAGCAAGCACAGATATAAGCAGTGTCTTTTCAGAAAGATATGCTTGAATCTTAGCTACTCCCTGTTTGACATCTTTTGGTTTCATCGCGAGGATGACAACATCTGCATCCTGCATCAGTTTATCCAGTTCATACGTGAAGCTTATGCCGTACTGGCTGTGCAGCTCTTTTAAACGCTTTTGGTTGGTATAATTGGTGACAAATATGTTTTCATTACTGATTATTTTGCTGTTTACAATTCCGGAAATTAGTGCTTCGCTCATAGAGCCTGCTCCAATAAAAGCAATTTTTGTCATTTGTTGTCCTCCCATATTAAAAGTAAAATATAATAAATAAAAAACCTTTCATCCAAGTAAAGGACGAAAGGTTTTTTCGTGGTACCACCTTATTTTTAGCCATGAATAAAAAATTCCCATAATTTATTTATGGCTGCTTTGGTCCGGATAACGACGGAATACGTTTAGGTTTTCCTAACAACTCATAAGGCAGGTTCAATGACAGAGGGACGATGAAGTTTTTCAGCCTCAGAACTTCAATCTCTTTACGTATCCATCATCTACTAATCTTAGTCATCGTATATTTATTTATTAAATTGCTTTGATTATGCAAAAAAATCTGCTTGTTTGTCAATAGATAAAGAGAAAAAATGAACAGCAGTAAGTAAAACAGACATTAAAAGTGACTGCTTATAGATGGGCAAGATGTGAAGGGGGAAATATTCAAAAAAGGCATTGTGTGATAAAGTGAAACTTCAATCAGTAGGAGTTTTCTCCATCCTCCACCGATTGTTAGTGCCATTTTATTAAAGAAAAAAATAATTAGTTGAGGTGATAATAGATGCAATATTTGCAGAATAAAAATATTGTGATAACAGGTGCATCGTCAGGAATAGGGGAAAAGATTGCGCATAATGTAGCAGAATTAGGAGGAAGACCGATTCTGCTTGCACGCTCAGACCAAAAACTTCAAGAAATTTGTGAGCAGATTAAACAAAAAACAGGAGGGGCAGCAATCTATTATCCTCTCGATGTAAGCGATCAACAGCAAATTAAAGAGGTATTTGCGAAAATCTATCAAGAAGTAGGCTTTATTGATGTGCTGATTAATAATGCTGGATTTGGAGTGTTCGATTATTTGCATGAGGCGAATATGGAGGATATTGAGGGGATGTTTGATGTAAACGTGATTGGACTGATAGCCTGCACACAAGCAGTGCTGCCGTCAATGCTGAAGCAGAATAAAGGGCATATTATTAATATTGCATCAATTGCCGGCAAATTGGCAACCGCAAAATCAAGTGTCTATTCTGCAACCAAACATGCAGTGCTGGGCTTTACGAACAGCTTAAGAATGGAAGTGGCAAACACAAATATTGCAATATCCGCTGTGAATCCTGGACCAATTGAAACAAACTTTTTTGCGATTGCCGATAAATCTGGCAGCTATGTGCAAAATGTCAAAAAATATATGCTCACATCTGCTGAAGTAGCAAATAAGATTACTAAACTAATGAAAACAAAAAAAAGAGAGCTGAATTTGCCGATATGGATGAACTGGGGAAGCACCCTTTATCATTTGTTTCCAAGAATTGCCGACAAACTGATGGGCAGCATGCTTTCCAAAAAATAGACTTGATTGATGATAAACAAGAGGAATAATGCTGCAATTATCCTAAAAATAAGGAGAATCAGTAATATACCCATAAACAGCATCCTGAACCAAATCATGGATAAGGGCTTGAGGGGCTTCTTTTTGACTTTTGATAATTTTTTGGTATAGATAGTCATAATCTTGTTCATTTAAAATGGCATTGTCTGCATAATATTGTTTTAAGGCATTATTGATCATTTTTTTGATGAAATTTTTATCCAACATAAAGCACCTGCTTTACATGAGTATTTGTAGTAATAGAAATTAAATAATAGTAACGATGTTTAAAATATTATATACTATTATACAATCAAGTGGATAGAGTCAAGGATATACAATGCATCCATTTAGAAACAGAAAAAAGGAAGATGCAAAATGGAAAAAGCGACATTTGCAGGCGGCTGCTTTTGGTGTATGGTTACACCATTTGAAGAAATGCCCGGCATACATGGAATCATTTCAGGTTATATGGGAGGGACGCTTGAAAACCCTACATATGAACAAGTAAAAACAGGAAAGACTGGACATGTAGAAGTAGTACAGATTACATTTGATCCGGCTGTTTTTCCATATACAAAGCTATTAGAACTATATTGGCCGCAAATTGATCCAACAGATGCAGAAGGACAATTCCAAGATAGAGGCTCTCAATATCGTCCGGTTATTTTTTATCATAATGACAAGCAAAAGCAATTGGCAGAAGCATCTAAACAAGCCGTTGCCGACAGTGGGCGCTTTAAGAAACCAATTGTAACAGCGATTGAGCCTGCAAGTAAGTTTTATGTGGCGGAGGAATATCACCAAAACTATCACAAGAAGAATGAAAAGCATTATAAAGAAGATCGCAAACAATCAGGCAGAGATGAATTTATTCAACACAATTGGAAATAAACAAGCAAGCTGTCCCTAAAAATCGAAGGGGCAGCTTATTTGTTTAATGTATCCATAAGATCAGCAAATCTATCAGCTGTTGCAGGAAAATGATTTCTGCTCAAGGAGTCCGATAAAATCCACTGCTGGCAGCTTTTTTTATTTGGCTACATATTCAGCCAAAAATTCATCGACAGCTTTTTCATAATCTGCTTTATTTTCTTTATAAGACTGTGCATGCATGCCGTTTTTTGCCAAAAAAAGCTTTTTTGGCCCCTTTTTCTTTTCATATAATTTTTGAGTCATCTCCGGCAAAATAAAATCATCTTTTTCACTGTGAATAAAAAGGATGGGCTTGGTGATTTTGTCGACGGCACGAATAGGGGATACGTCGCGAATTGAATATTTTTCCCGTATTTTTAAAAAGAGATCGGCAATCGGCAAAATGACTTTTGCCGGCAGCTTAATTTCAGAAGAAATAAGATAACTAATCTCTTCTGAAAAATCAGAAAAGGGACAATCGGCAATATAAAAGTCGGCGCCATCTTCTAGCATGCCTGCATATAAAATCATGGTGGCAGCGCCCATTGATTCCCCGTGAATCCCAAGCAAGATATTTTCTCCTTTTTCTTTGCGAACCCAATCGACCACTGCTTTTAAATCATTTTTTTCATAGTAGCCAAAGCTTGTTGTTTTTCCTCCAGATTGCCCATGGCGACGATGGTCGTACATAATAACATTAAACTCTCTTTCCAGAAATAAATTCATATATTTAATAGAATTGGTTTTATTTTCTGTTACGCCATGGGAAATAATGATATAGCGGTTATTTTGCCATTGTTCAACGAGGATGGCAGTTAAATAATAGCCATATGGAGATAGAATTTTCACCTCTTGTTTAGCGATAGTTTCGTAAGTATTTGGGTTGATATGCCCTGCTTGCAGTTCACGATTATAGATAAAGCTGTCCTCTTTCTTTTTCATATACATAAGGCGGTTGGTGCAATAGACACCAATGGATGTAACAAAAAGCATGCAAGAGAAAAGATAGCGGAGAATTTTTTTCATACATATCCCCCTTCTGAAGAGAATTTTTTTGAGTAGTGGTTGGAAAGTGGCAAAATGAACAGAGTTAATGGAAAATAAGAATGAATACTATATGTTATTGAAAAAAGCAGAGAAGGTGACTACCTTTTTTCCGGCATGGTACAATAAACAAATAGTTTTGTTTCAGGCTGTCGACAAACGCTCGCTTTCTTCGTTGCTCGCCTTGTTCAGATGCTCATTATTACCCCAACAGGGTAACTCTGCTCCTCTCAAGGCTTCGCTCCTCCAAAGACAAACGTTTTCGACCAGCCTGAATATTTGGCAAAATAGACTTTGTCTACACTCTGAAACAAATAGTTTTGTTTGGCTAATGGCAAAGAGGCTGAATCAAAAAGGAGAAGAAGTAATGAATTCTCCTCCCTTGCTGCTTGGCTATTGTTTAGAATTTTGACGTTTGGTTGGGTGGATGGCTTTTTCTAGATCTTCTGCTGCAATGGATGATTTTATGGTATCAGCATTTGGCTTGCCTTGTTGGCTATAGCCTTTTTCTTGTTTTTTGCTCATAAACTGTATGCTCCTTTCGTCAGTAAAAGTTACTATCATAACATAAGTCATAATCTCGTTATTTATGCACAGCAAATTCTACTAGTAGTTTAAAATCATTGCGATGTTAATTCAGAAAGGAAGTGGGCTTATTTGAGTGAACACCATTTTTATTTGCAGGCAGATTGGAAAGGCTTAAGGAATGATGTTGGCACCATTTCTTGTGGGAATTTACAAACAGAAATATCTATTCCGCAAGAAATGGAGGGGCCGGGAGTTGGGACAAATCCTGATGAGATGCTGTTGGGGGCGGCTGCTACTTGTTTTATTATCACATTTGCTGCCATGATGGAGCGAAGCAAACTCGAAAAGGTAAGCTTAACTCTGCAGTCAAAGGGAATTGTTGATGTTACAAATGGCATATTTACTTATAAGAAAATTATTCATCGCCCTAAATTGGTTTTGCCAGACAATGCCACAGAAAAAGAACGCGGTTTAGCAAGCCGCCTTGCCCATAAAGCAGAAGCTTCTTGCATGATTACAAGAGCATTAAAAGGAAATGTGGAAATAGTTTTAGAAGAAGAGGTTGTAATAGAAGGCGAATAAAGTGAAACTTCAATCAGTGGGGTTTTCTTTATCTCCCACTGATTGTTAGCTGAACCAATCGGGCTTTTACTCAGCAAGTTTCTATCCACCTAGATTTTTTGTCTCTTCTCATCCTCTCTTAGGTTGGTGTCAAAAGCCCGTTACTGCCGGATGAAAAATAAAGGGATGGATCTGCTTCATAAGCGGGCTATGATAAAATAAGGTGTGTGATTATGTTTAAAAGGCATGAGGAGGGAAGGCAATGAAAAATAAACGCAAACCGATCAAAAAGGATGCACAAGATAAACCTGTTACATTAGGGGATTTGCTTAATGAACAATTGGCAAAACAATTAAAAGATGTTAAACAAGATTTAAAAACAAAAGAAGAAGAAAAATTAAAGGCAGAAGAAGAGAAAAGAAAAGAAGAAAAGCGTTTAAAGGAAAAAAACAAATCATTTGAAGAACTATTAAATGAAAATCCTTTAAATTGGAAAGAATATAAATAAAGGAAAAAGGGGGAAACATAAAAATTGGTTTCCCCTTTTTTATTAGCATAAAAAATAGCATCTAACAGGCTGTTTTAGCGATGCTTTGTATATACATTGGCTTTAGTCAGCTTTTTGATAGCTTCCATTTCCTCTTTCGATAAAGCTGCGCTGTTTACTGCTTTCGCGTTTTCAATTAGCTGTTCTATGCTGCTTGCTCCGGCGATGACAGAAGCAACGGCTGGGTTTGCTAAATTATACTGCAGTGCAGCTTCTGTTAAAGTATGCTTATTTGCTAGTGTTTCTTTTAAGTTGGGCAAAATTGTCTGCAGTTCTTCTAAAGAGTAGTCTAAATAGCCTTGAATTAGCTTTCTTTGATAGTTTTCACTTAACAGTCCTTTGGCAACAGGCCCTCTTGCGACTACGCTGATTCCATTTTCGGCAAGAAGAGGAAGTGCCTCTTCTTCAGGGCGTCTATCTAATATGCTGTATTGCATCATAACAGAAACGATGGAAGAATGCTGTACGTATTCTCTAATAACATTTGGGCGAATGGAGGAGATCCCGTAATAGCGGATAATTCCTTCTTCTTTCAATTCTTCAAAAGCTTCTATTGTTTCTTTTATATTATCTTCTAATGTCCCGCCGTGAAGCTGATACAAATCAATATAATCTGTATTTAAGCGTTTTAAGCTTTTTTTAACGGCTTCTTTTATGTAGCTTTTGCTTGCATCCCAGGACCAGCCATCTTTTTGGTCATTCCATTTATTCCCTACCTTCGAAGCAATAATAATTTCTTCGCGATTTTGTTTAAAAAATGTACCGAGAAGTTTTTCGTTTTCTCCGAAATCATATAAATCTGCTGTATCAAAATAATTAATTCCTTGTTCAATGGCAGCTTCTAAAATGGGAAATGCAGTTTTTTCTTCTGTCCCAAGGCTCATGCAGCCTAATCCTAATTGGGAAACATACAGGTCAGAAGATCCTAATTGTGTTTTTTTCAATCCATCCACCTCATTTTTTGTCATTTCTTTACTTATTGTACCGAGGAAAAGGAAAGATGACAAAAAAAGTGGCTTCCATTAGTAAATTAGTTATTTTTTTGTGTTTTTAAGCTCCACCCAGTCTTTTACATACACATATTGTTTACCGTAATGTTTTAGAATATATTTAATTTGCCAAGCCTTTCCAGCGCACACAATGCCTTTATTATGGATATAAATTTTCACAAAGGGCTCCTTTCCTGTCCTTATCTAAAGAAAAAAAGTATAATACATTGTATGTAATTACATAATGCAAATAGAACTGACTAGGAGTGTGTTCAAATGAACTTGCAAGAAAAAACGATCAGCACAAAAAAAATTTTTGATGGCAGAATTATTAGTGTTCAAGTAGATGAAGTGGAGCTGCCAAATGGCAAAACTTCCACAAGAGAATTAGTGAAACATCCAGGGGCTGTCGCTGTGATTGCTGTGACAGAGGAAGGCAAAATTGTGCTTGTGGAGCAGTACCGCAAACCGCTGGAAAAGGAGCTTGTTGAGATTCCTGCAGGCAAATTGGAAAAAGGGGAAGATCCAGAAATTTGTGCAAAAAGAGAGCTGGAAGAAGAAACAGGCTACGGCTGTGATTCCATTGAATTAGTTGCCTCTTTTTATACGTCTCCAGGTTTTGCTGATGAGCTTATTCATGTTTATGTGGCAAAGGGGCTAAAAAAGCTAGAAAATGCGGCAGGGTTAGATGAGGATGAGTTTGTAAATTTAATGGAAGTCACATTGGAAGAAGCATTAGAACTGATAAAAAATCAACGTATTTTTGATGCAAAAACCATTTATGCTGTGCAATATTTGCAGCTTGCTTTAGGTGCTGCAAAATAATGAAGCGAATTTTTGCAGATTTGCATATCCATATTGGCCGCACCAAAAGTGGCAAGCCGGTAAAAATCACTGGAGCAAAAACTTTAACTTTTGATCAGATCATTCAATATGCAAAATTTCAAAAGGGCTTGGATATGATTGGGATTATTGATGCCCATTCACCGGAAGTCCTGGCAGAAATAGAAGAAAAAGCAGCTGAAGGACAGCTTGTGCCAAAGATTAGCGGCGGCTTGGATATGGATGGGTTAACAATTCTTTTAGGTTCAGAATTAGAAATTTATGATAAAAATTGTCAGGGTCCTGTTCATGTATTAGTGTTTTTTTCGACTATTGAAAAAATGAAGGAATTTTCCAGCTGGCTTTCCCACTTTTTGAAAAATATTACATTAAGCTCCCAAAGAGTATATGTAACAGGGCTGGAGCTGCAGCAAAAAGTAAAAGGCATGGGAGGCTTATTTATACCAGCACATATTTTTACTCCTTTTAAAAGTCTTTATGGAAGTGGGGTAAATAGTTCTTTATCTGAAATATTTGATCCTGATTTAATCGATGCTGTAGAACTTGGACTAAGTGCAGATACTGATATGGCTGATTCTATAGAAGAACTTCACCGTTATTCTTATTTGACAAATTCAGATGCCCATTCTCTTGCTAAAATAGCGAGGGAATATCAAATCATTGAGTTGCAGGATGCTTCCTTTGCAGAGCTGGAAAAAGCGCTGAAACAACAAGATGGAAGACGAATTGCTGTCAACTATGGATTGGATCCTGCTTTAGGAAAATATCATGAAACCGTTTGTGCCAAATGTTTTTATCCAGTAAACAAAGTGGGAGAAGCATGTAAAGCATGTGGCAGCCTTAAAGGAATAAAGGGAGTTTCCACTCGGATAAAGGAACTGTCTAGCAGTAAAACGGAAGTAGTGAGACCTCCTTATATTCATCAAGTTCCTCTTGAATTTATCCCAGGGCTTGGCAAAAAAACGCTAGAAAAGCTGCTGTCTTATTTTTCAACAGAAATGCAAATTATGCATGAAGTGCCAGAGGAAAAACTAAAGGCAGTTGTCCCGGAAAAAGTGGCAAAATATATTATGTCTGCAAGATCAGGGAAACTAGTATTTTCTGTGGGAGGCGGCGGAAAATACGGCAAAGTGGATACGCATATTTTGGGTGGAGAATAAAAAAGGAATGAAGTGCCGATTCTTGTGAATTGGCACTTTTTTTGTTTGCAAACAGTTCAAAAGGAATTTTTTTGCAGTTTAAATTCACTAGAAAAAATACTAGATTTTCTGTCATATGCTTTTTCCTTTTGCATAGAATAGATTAACTGATTTAGTAGGAGGAAGGGCCATGAAGAATCGCAAAAAAAAATACCAGAACTTGATCGCAAATCATTTTCGGGAACATTCCTCAATCTATTTATTTATCATCGTTTTGTTTCTTATGGGTGTTATTTTTGGGGCTGTTGTCGTAAATAGTTTAACATTGACGCAAAAGGAAAATTTATATTATTATCTGTCTCAATTTTTCAGTCAGGTTTCCAATGGAAAAGTAGCTGACAGTAAAGATTTATTTATTCAAAGTTTTTCCCATAACAGTAAATTTATCGGTTTGATGTGGCTTTTGGGAATATCGATTATTGGATTGCCTGTTATATTAATTCTATTATTTATTAAAGGCATGGTAGTAGGATTTACTGTCGGCTTTTTGGTGAACCAAATGGGATGGCATGGATTTTTGCTGTCATTTGTGTCGGTTTTGCCACAAAATATAATTGTTATTCCAATTTTTATTATTTCTGCTACACTATCAGTAGCGTTCTCGTTTAAAATGATTAGACAGCAGTTTATAAAAAGAATGGGAGAGCCAATTTTGCCATTATTTGCAAGATATACTTTTTTGCTGATTATTGCCTTTTTATTTTTAGCGGTTTCTGCTGGAGTGGAAGCATATGTTTCACCAGTATTGATGAAGTCGATTATTAAAATGGTAGAGGCAGTTATTATACCTGCAGCTATTTAGCGAATAAAAGAGAAGCAAGAGAAAGAATCATTGATTATAATTATTTTAATCTAAAAATAATTTTCAATTCTTGTTTGTAATTATTTTTATTAGGATTCTTTTCCTACTTCTGTTATAATGGGAAGGACAGTGGCTAGGGAGGGACTTTCGGAATGGAAAGTAGAATTGATAGAATAAAAAAACTGTTGCACTCATCGAGCTATAAATTGACTCCCCAAAGGGAAGCGACAGTAAGAGTGCTGCTAGAGAATGAAGAAGACCACTTAAGTGCAGAAGATGTATACCTCCTTGTAAAAGAGAAATCTCCAGAAATTGGATTAGCAACCGTTTATCGTACATTAGAATTGCTGACTGAACTTAAGATAGTGGATAAAATAAATTTCGGAGATGGTGTTTCAAGATACGATTTGCGACAAGAAGGTGCAGCACACTTTCACCATCATTTAGTATGCATAGAATGTGGAGCTGTGGATGAAATTCAAGAGGATTTATTAGGAGATGTAGAAAAAGTAGTAGAGCGCGATTGGAATTTTAAAATAAAAGATCATCGTTTAACATTTCATGGAATATGTCATCGCTGCACAGACAAAAGTGAAGAAGCGGCCGTAAAATAAAACCTTTTCTTTTTGGAGAAGGTTTTTTGCATGTTTTTTAGGAGGATTATGGATCGTCGTATTTTTTTAGGAGAAAAGTCCAGCTAATAGGTATAAAATGTGTCCAAACTGGCATAGCTTTTATAAAGATGTTAGTTTGGAGGAAATATAGATGGTACAATGGTCAAAGATGGTATTTCGAACCATTAAAGTATTTCTTTTATTTACTGGATGCACGATTCTTTTTTATTATGCGCTTTTATGGTTTAATGAAGAATATCAAGAACTTCATCGCTATGATGAGCCAGAAGGCACAGCAGTCAAAGTAAATAGCCTGGTAAAGGAAGATGAAGATTTATCTTGGAAGGATCGAATATTATTGTTTTATTTAAATGGGGAGTAATGGCAATGAAAGACCAGATACAAGATTTTATGCATTTTTTGTTGGTGGAAAAAGGGCTGGCTAAAAATACGCTAATATCATATGAACGCGATTTAAAAACATACAGCAAATACATTCAAACGGTAGAAAATTGTACAATACAGGAAATTACTCGTATGCATATTGTTCGTTTTTTAGCTTTTTTGAAGGATCAAGGCAAGTCTTCCAAAACCATTGCAAGACATATTGCTTCAATCAGAGCATTTCATCAATTTTTATTAAGAGATCGAGTTTTAGAGAGTGATCCAACGGTACATATTGAAACACCGCAAAAAGAACAGGCTTTGCCTAAAGTGTTATCCATGCAAGATGTAGATATACTGCTTGATGCTCCCGATATAACGGACCACTATGGCAAACGAGATAAAGCGATGCTTGAATTGCTCTATGCAACAGGAATACGGGTAAGTGAATTAATCAATTTAAACAGAGAAGACGTTCACTTGACGATGGGGTTTATTCGCTGCATTGGCAAAGGGAATAAGGAACGTATTATTCCAATTGGAGGAGCAGCAACTAGTGCTTTAACTTTATACTTAGAAGAAGGACGAGCCCAATTTGTCAATAAGCATTACGAAGAGGACAGCCTTTTTTTAAATCACCATGGAAAAAGACTGACACGGCAAGGATTCTGGAAAATATTAAAACGTCTTGGCCGTGATGCAAATATAGAGAAAGAAATTACTCCACATACGCTAAGGCATTCTTTTGCCACTCATTTATTGGAAAATGGGGCGGATTTGCGGGCAGTTCAAGAAATGCTGGGACATGCAGATATATCTACCACACAAATATATACACATTTAACGAAAACAAGATTAAAGGATGTTTATACAAAGTTCCATCCTCGAGCATAATAATTGATTCCTGTCTAAATGGCAGGTTTTTTTATGGAAAAAGGAGGATTTTCTCAAGAAAGCGTCCGTAATGGATATACTGTTAATATTTTCTCTAAATAGATGTCAGACTTCTGACGATGTGCTATAATTTCTTTGTTAAAAGCAGCAATTAACGGGCAACATAAAGGGTAAAATACATAGCAGGAGGTTAGATAAATGTCATCATATACATATAAACGAATATTTTTAATCGTTATGGATTCTGTGGGAATTGGCGAAGCGCCTGATGCAGAAAAATTTGGTGATGCAGGTTCTCATACATTGGGACATATTGCAGAAAAAATGAATGGTCTTCATATGCCGAATATGGGGAAATTAGGAATAAGCAACATTGAAAAAATCCAAGGAATTGAAAAAGCAGGAAAGCCCCTTGCTTATTATACAAAAATGCAAGAAGCGTCAAATGGAAAAGATACAATGACTGGTCATTGGGAAATAATGGGGTTGAATATTGAGACTCCATTTAAAGTATTTCCAGAAGGATTCCCGGATGAACTTCTGCAAACAATTGAAGAAAAAACGGGCAGAAAGATTATTGGCAATAAACCTGCAAGCGGTACAGAAATTCTTGATGAATTAGGGGAAGAGCATATGAAAACAGGCGCTTTAATTGTTTATACATCCGCTGATTCAGTATTGCAAATAGCAGCACATGAAGAAATCGTCCCATTGGAAGAATTATATAAAATATGTGAGCTTGCAAGAGAATTGACTCTTGATGAAAAATACATGGTAGGCAGAATTATTGCAAGACCTTTTGTTGGAGAACCAGGAAACTTTAAGCGTACAGCAAATAGACATGATTATGCATTAAAGCCATTTGACCGCACAGTAATGAACGAGTTGAAAGATAATCAGCTTGACTGTATTGCTATTGGCAAAATTTCTGATATATATGATGGAGAAGGGGTAACTAAATCTTTACGTACTATCTCGAATATGGACGGCATGGATAAGCTTGTGGATACGCTAAAAATGGATTTTACCGGTTTAAGCTTTTTAAATCTAGTGGATTTTGATGCTCTTTTTGGACATCGCAGAGACCCATTAGGCTATGGAAAAGCTTTAGAAGCGTTTGATGCACGATTGCCGGAAGTATTGGGGCTTTTACAAGAAGATGATTTATTAATCATTACGGCAGATCATGGCAATGATCCGGTTCATCATGGAACAGATCACACAAGAGAATATGTGCCATTAATTGTTTATAATAAAAAGATGACAGAAGGAAAAGAGCTTCCATTAAGACAAACATTTGCAGATATTGGGGCGACTGTGGCAGAGAATTTTTCTGTAAGCATGCCAAAATTCGGAAAAAGCTTTTTGCACGAGATAAAATAAGGGAGAGATAAGCATGAACTATGAAACAATTAAACAATCAGCAGATTTCTTAAAACAAAAATACGAAAATGCTCCTAAAATCGGGCTGATTTTAGGTTCAGGATTAGGTGTATTGGCAGAGGAAATCGAAAATGCGGTCAAAATACCATACAGCGATATACCAGAATTTCCTGTCTCAACAGTAGAAGGGCATGCTGGGCAGCTAGTATTCGGCACTATTAATGGAGTGGAAGTAGTGGCTATGCAAGGCCGCTTCCATTATTATGAAGGATATTCTTTCGAAAAGGTGACATTCCCTGTACGTGTGATGAAGAAGTTAGGAGTGGAAACGCTAATTGTTACAAATGCTGCCGGCGGAGTAAATGAAACATTCTCTCCTGGAAATTTAATGTTAATATCAGATCATATCAATAATATGGGGACAAACCCTTTAATCGGTCCAAATGACAATAAACTAGGTGCTCGTTTTCCGGATATGTCAGAAGCTTATTGCAAAAATCTAAGAAAAATGGCGCGGAATGTTGCAGAAAAAATCGGGCTTGTTATTCAAGAAGGCGTATATGTGGGCAATACAGGTCCATCCTACGAAACCCCTGCTGAAGTCAAAATGCTGCGAGTTTTAGGAGGAGATGCGGTTGGAATGTCCACTGTGCCAGAAGTGATTGTAGCTAGGCATTCTGACATGAAAGTGCTGGGGATTTCTTGCATTTCCAATATGGCAGCAGGGATTTTGGATCAGCCATTAAACCATGAAGAAGTAATCGAAACGACAGAAAAAGTAAAAGCAGATTTTCTTTCTTATGTGAAAGAGCTTATTCAGGAAATCGGGAAGTAGTTTTTTTAGGGATGCTCTGATGAGTTTTCGAATGGCCGATTTAATTGAGAAAAAGAGACGGCAGGGAACTGACAGAACAAGAGATTTTTTTATCATGCATTAATGGGCAGTAAAAACTCCACTGATTGTTAGCTGAACCAATCGGGCCTTTAATGGGACAAGTTTCTGCCCACCTAGATTTCTCGTTTCTTCTCATCATCATCTCTTAGGTGTGGGCAAAAAGCCCATTATTGCCGGATAAAAGGCCATAAAAATAGGCTTAGGGAAGTTCCCTAAGCTTATTTTTGCATAGTTAAGATTTCTGGACCATTTGCAGTGATGGCTAAAGTATGCTCATATTGTGCGGAAAGAGATCCGTCTACTGTTCTTGCTGTCCAGCCATCCGTATCGACTTTTGCATGATACATGCCTAAATTAAGCATTGGTTCAATTGTAATTACCATGCCTTCCTTTAGACGTTTTCCTGTATTAGGTCGACCGAAATGAGGGATTTGCGGCTCCTCATGCATGCTGCTTCCAATTGCGTGTCCAACAAAATCCCGAACAACCGATAAGCCTTCGCTTTCGGCAAATGTTTGAATTGCATGAGAAATATCGCCGACGCGGTTTCCGATAACCGCTTGTTCAATTCCTTTATAAAGCGCTTTTTCGGTTATATCCAGCAATTTTTTTGCTTCATCGCTGATGGTGCCTACAGCGTAGCTCCATGCTGAATCAGCGAGCCAGCCATTTAAATTTACAACCATATCAATAGTTACAATATCCCCATTTTTTAATGGGGTGTTTGCTGGGAATCCATGGCAGATTACATCATTAACAGAAGCGCATGTTGCAAAAGGATAGCCATGATACCCTTTCTGTTCAGGAGTTGCCCCCCTTTTTAAGATATATTCTTCTGCAAATGCATCGATTTCCGCTGTGGTAATTCCCGGCTTAATCATTTTTGCAATTTCTTTATGACAATCAGCTAAAATTTCCCCAGCTTTTTTCATTTTATTGATCTGCTCTGGCGTTTTAATAATAATCATCTTGTACCCCCTGATTCTTGACCTGAAAAATATTTCTATTTACGAATGAAAACCTAACTTTTAACATAACGGACAATATTTCTCCTGTCAAATTATTTGAATAAAGATAGCTAGTTTTTAGAAAAAATAATATGGATAACATTGTATAAAATGAACTGTTTTGGAAAAAATGGAATCTATATAGAATGGAGGGTTATCGAGATGAAACGCATCATATCAATGGTTATAACAACAGTCATATTAGCTTTTATGCTGGTGTCGCCTACTTTAGCTGCGGAAAAAAAGGGAGAGCTGGTCCAAAATGTAAAGTCGGCTATTCTCATTGATCGAGATACAGGCACTGTGTTATATGAGAAAAACAGCAATGAAGAGCTCCCCCCGGCAAGTATGACAAAAGTAATGACGATGCTGTTAATAATGGAAGCATTGGATCAAGGGAAATTAAAAATGGATGAGAAAATTCGCACAAGTGAATATGCAGCATCCATGGGCGGGTCGCAAATCTTTTTGGAGCCTGGTGAAGAAATGACCACAGAGCAAATGCTAAAAGGAATTGCCATCGGTTCAGGAAATGATGCTGCTGTTGCTGTTGCGGAGAGATTGGCAGGCTCTGAAGAAGCTTTTGTAGAAATGATGAACAATAAAGCAAAAGAATTAGGATTAAAAAATACCGCATTTAAAAATGTAACGGGGCTGCCAGTAAATGACCATTACAGTACAGCACATGATATGGCATTGATGGCTAAAGAACTTCTAAAGTATGAGGATATCACAAAATTCACTGGTACTTACGAAGCTTATTTGCGCGAAAATACCGATAAAAAGTTCTGGCTTGTTAATACAAATCGTCTTGTAAAATTTTATCCGGGTGTAGACGGATTAAAAACAGGCTTTACAAATGAAGCGAAATACTGTTTAACAGCAACTGCTGAAAAAAATGGCATGCGCGTAATAGCTGTCGTTTTTGGTGCGCCAACATCGAAAGAGCGAAATGCTCAAGTAACCAAAATGCTGGATTATGCATTCAGTCAATATGAAACACATCCATTATATAAAAGGGATGAAGCGATAGGCAAAGTTCATGTGAGCAAGGGTTCTGAAAAGCAAGTAACAGCTGTAACAAGCGAACCTCTTTCACTGTTGACGAAAAAAGGGGAGCAAGTCGATAAAGTGAAAAAGGAAATAATCATGAAGAAAAACTTAAAAGCCCCTATTGCAAAAGGACAAGAAATTGGCATGATTAAATATACAAAAGATGGAAAAACATTAATAGAAAGCCCTCTTGTTGCGCAAAAAGAGATTAAAGAGGCTGGCTGGTGGAAATTGTTTAAACGTTCTGTCGGTATGTTTACAAAAACCAACTGATTTTTGCTAACACAATAAAGTGAAACTAACAATCAGTGGGGGGATCACGTCTCCCACTGATTGTAGCCTGAGGGCTATAGGATATAGGTCACACAGACGTTGCCACAGGACGCCGCGCCCTTAGTCTGTGTTCCTTTACATCGGGCCTTTACTCAGCAAGTTTCTACCCACCTAGATTTTTCGTTTCTTCTCTTCATCTTGAGGTGGGGGTCAAAAGCCAGTTAATGCCGGATAAAGAGATATGTCGAATTATTGTTTGTTTTATTTTTTTTAGCGAATTATCACTAGTTTTGTCTTAAGGGAAGGAAATAATCCTAAATATATAGAATTGACTCACTAAACCAAATAAGGAGGCTATGGATAGTGAGTCTTAATATTGAATTAGAAGTGAAAAACAATGTTTTATGTATTCGATTATCTGGTGAATTAGACCATCACTATGCAGAAGAACTGCGTACAAAAGCCACAAATGCAATTGAAAATTATGATATCCGCCATATAGTATTGAATCTTGAAAAGCTATCTTTTATGGACAGTTCAGGATTAGGCGTGATTTTAGGCAGATATAAACAAATTAAACAATTGGGCGGAGAAATGGTGATATGCGCCATTTCCCCAAGTGTGCAAAGGCTTTTTGACATGTCGGGGTTATTTAAAATCATGCGGTTGGAGTCAAATGAGGCATTTGCACTTCAGCGATTGGGGGTAGCATAACATGAGAAATGAAATGCATCTACAATTTAGCGCATTGAGCCAAAATGAATCTTTTGCCCGTGTAACAGTTGCTGCGTTTATTACACAGTTGGATCCAACAATGGATGAATTGACAGAATTAAAAACAGTAGTATCTGAAGCGGTGACAAATTGCATCATCCATGGTTATGAAAATGATCCAAATGGGATTGTCTATATTTCCGTTATATTGGAAGAAGCATATATCGATTTAACCATCCGCGATGAAGGAAGAGGAATAATGGATGTGGAGGAAGCAAGGCAGCCATTATTTACAACAAAACCGGAATTAGAAAGATCAGGTATGGGATTTACCATTATGGAAAATTTTATGGATGAAATAGAAGTGCAATCTAGCCCCGATAATGGAACAGAGATCCGTCTGCGCAAGCATTTAATAAAGAGCAAAATGCTAAGCAATTAAGGAGAATCGTCTATGGATGTGGAGGTAAAAAAGGACAAAAAAGATACGTATTTAAAGGATCATGAGGTAAAAGCATTAATTAAACAAAGCCAAGACGGGGACCAGACGGCAAGAGATACGATTGTCCAAAAAAATATGCGGCTTGTTTGGTCTGTTGTGCAGCGTTTTTTAAACAGAGGATATGATCCAGATGATTTATTTCAAATTGGCTGTATTGGTTTGCTCAAATCAGTAGATAAATTTGATCTTAGTTATGATGTGAAATTTTCCACCTATGCTGTGCCCATGATTATCGGGGAGATTCAACGGTTCATTCGAGATGACGGCACGGTAAAGGTCAGCAGATCGTTAAAAGAATTAAGCAATAAAATACGCAAAGCCAAAGATGAATTATCGAAACAATATGGGAGAACGCCGACTGTCGGCGAACTTGCAGAATTCTTAGAATTACCTCCAGAAGATATTGTCTTAGCACAAGAAGCTGCAAGAACTCCTTCTTCCATTCATGAAACAGTATATGAAAATGATGGAGATCCGATTACCTTGCTTGATCAAATAGATGATGGCAATGAAGGCAAATGGTTTGATAAAATTGCTCTCCAAGAAGCAATTAGGGAATTGGATGAAAGAGAGCGCCTAATTGTCTATTTGCGCTACTATAAAGATCAAACACAGTCAGAGGTTGCAGCGAGGCTCGGAATTTCCCAAGTGCAGGTTTCTAGGCTAGAGAAGAAAATTTTGCAGCAGATGAAAGAACAGATGGATTAGCCTGCAATTGCTTGTTTATAAAAGTAAGCGAACTTGAAAGATCGGTATAACCGGTTTTTTGAGTTCGCTTTTTTATTTGGCGAAAAATTTGCTATATCTAAAATTTCATTTAACAAATCATCATAAAATTTTAGATATAGCAAATACTACCTTAAAAGGAATACCTATGTTAGGAAGTGATATATTTGGCAGAGATTGTGTATTTGCGAATGAGACATCGAATTCAAAAAAAACTTCGCGATAAAGTTCTGTTAAAAGATCTAGCTCAAATAGTTGCCGATCCTTCTTCAACTGCTATATTACAAGATCTATGCATTTATGAAGTTTCTGAAAAGGACCAAAATATTATTGTGGTTGATAGCACGCAAGTACTGCGCAAAATAAGAGAGGTAAATAAAAATATAGAAATTCAGCTGATTGGTCCAGCACAAACCATTATAGAAGTCGTTTTTAAAAGAAGAGCTATGTCCATTCCGCTATTTATTATTGTCTGGCTTCTGCTATTTACTGGTTCTGCCTTGACGATTATGAATTTTCACGAAGATGTCAGCATGCAGTATGTTCATCAGCGGCTCTATAAAATGATCACTGGTAAGGAGGTAGACAAGCCGCTTATTTTTCAGATTCCATACTCGATTGGTCTTGGACTCGGCATGATTATCTTTTTTAATCATGTATTTAAAAAACGTTTAAATGAGGAGCCTAGTCCTTTGGAAGTAGAAGTATTTAATTATCAGCAGTCTATCGATCAATATGTCATTATGAATGAAAACAAAGAAAGTATGAAAAAATTAGATGATCGCTAATATTCTTTTTGTTATGTTTATTGGTTTAGCATGGGGAACAACTGTTGGGGCTGGATATGTTGCATTTTTAACGGTTTTTGGCATTATTCCTCGCTTAACGCAGCTGACTAAAACAGGCAATAAAATTTATGCATATGAATGGTCAGTGGTTTGCGGAGCAGTTTGCGGCACGATTGCCTTTTTAAGGGAACCTACTTTTTCACTGCCGCAAATTCTCTTGCTTTTTTGGGGCCTGGCTGGAGGAATCTATGTTGGCATGATTGCAGCTGCTTTAACAGAAGTATTAAATGTTTTTCCACTGCTTGCCAAAAGGGTGGGCGTTGATGACAGATTGCTGATTCTAATGATGGCAATTGTATTTGGAAAAATCTGTGGCTCCTTATTTCATTGGATGTACTTTGTTCCATAATCATAGAAAAACAGGGTGAAAAAGAAAGGAAGTATAAAAAATGGAAAAAAGGAGAAAAGTTATATTAATTACAGATGGTGATGAATATGCAAGGCGAGCAGTGGAAGTAGTAGCAAAGCAAGTAGGCGGAAGATGCATTTCTATGTCATTTGGAAATCCCAGTAAACTTAGTGGTCCAGAAATTATCAAAATGATTAAAAAGGCAAAAAATGATCCTGTTTTAGTGATGTTTGATGATAGTGGATTTGTAGGAGAAGGAGCGGGAGAAAGAGCACTTCGATACATAGCAACACATAAAGACTTGGAAATATTAGGAGTAATAGCGGTTGCCAGCAGAACAAGAAGCGAGGAGTGGACAAGAATTGATGTGGCAATTGATCAGTTTGGAGAATTAACGCCATATGGAGTCGATAAATACGGAATACCAGAACCTGAAATCGGCCGCATGAGCGGAGATACAGTCTATAGTTTAGATGAATTGCATTTGCCTCTTGTGGTAGGGATTGGGGATATTGGAAAAATGGGCAAAAAGGATTCTTATGAAAAGGGTGCGCCTATTACAAAAAAAGCAGTGGAATATATTTTAGAAAGAAGTGGTTTTAATGAGCAACGAGACAGCAAACATGGTGCCGATCTATAAAGATTTAAAAGAAATTGAACAATATATGAAAAAGAGGGTTGGCTTAGGAAAAAGCTTTGATTTAGGAATAAGGAAAATCAAAATTTTACATCATGAAGTCAATTTTTATTATGTTAATGGATTATGTGACAGTGCTTTAATCGTTCAATTGATTGAACACTTACTGTTTCTCAATGATACAGACAGAGAATTGCAGGGCAAAAATATTTTTGAAGTGGTAGAAAACCAATTTGTTCATCAATCGGTTCAGCCAATCAGCAAAATGGATGAATTGGTTGATCAAGTTTTGTCAGGTTTAATGGTTGCTGTTGTTAATGGCTATGATACAGGTCTTGCGATTGATGTCAGAAGCTATCCAGGAAGAATGCCTCAAGAGCCGGATACAGAAAAAGTTGTAAGAGGCGCCAGGGATGGATTTGTTGAGAATATTATTGTCAATACAGCCATTACAAGAAGAAGAATAAGAGATGAACGGTTGCGTTTTGAAATAATGAAAGTAGGGGAACGCTCCAAAACAGATATTGCTATCGGCTATTTAGAAGATGTCGCTGATCCTGATTTAGTGGATATTATCAAAAAAGAGTTAAAAGCGATTGAAGCGGATGGCATTACAATGGCAGACAAAACGATTGAAGAATTTCTTTTAAAGCAGGCCTATAATCCATATCCGCTTGTACGATATACAGAAAGAGCAGATGTAGCGGCAACACATATAATGGAAGGGCATGTTATTATATATGTTGATACATCACCAAGTGTAATTATTACACCAGCAACCTTTTTCCATCATCTCCAGCATGCAGAGGAATACAGACAGGCGCCTGTTGTTGGTACATTTATAAGATGGATGCGTTTTTTTGGCGTGTTTGCTTCCCTGTTTTTTTTGCCTTTATGGTTTTTAGTGACGATGGAACCTTCTCTATTGCCTGAAAATCTTGCATTTATAGGTCCAAATGAACGGACAAATATTCCCATCGTTGTGCAGCTGTTTATTGCAGATTTAGGATTGGAGTTTTTACGAATAGCAGCCATTCATACACCGACACCGTTATCAACAGCCATGGGCTTAGTCGCCGCTGTTATGATTGGACAAATTGCCATTGATGTTGGATTATTTGTACCAGAAGTTATTCTGTATGTGTCTGTTGCCGCAATTGGCAATTTTGCCACACCTAGTTATGAGCTTGGAATAGCAAATAAATTAGTGCGGCTATTGATGCTAATCCTAGTGGCGATTTTCCATACGCCAGGTTTTATCATCGGATCTACTCTTTATATTTTATATTTAATTAATTTGAGAACGCTAAATGTTCCATATTTATGGCCGCTTATTCCTTTTTATCCAAAAGCGCTTACACATATTATATTCCGCCGTACGGTTCCTGGAAGCAGAGTAAGGCCAACACACCTGCATCCTCAAGATCGCTACAAACAGCCGAGTGAATAAAAAGAGGATTGTGAATTGACGGAATTTATGATACATTTGTTTAATTAAGTGGGCTGTTAAGAAAAAAACACAAAAGACAGCACGCCGATTTTAGCGAACTGTCTTTTGTGTTTTTTGATAGCATTCAGGAGAAGAATCCCCTCTTTTAAGTAGCAGAATTTTGGGGTTTTTCTTATATGATTTTTATATTGGAAAGAATTGAGGGGAAAAGATGCATTATTATGGAACATCAGCTGTGAATGAAGCTGGTCATTTAGAAATTGGTGGAGTGGATACGCTGCAAATAGTAGAATCGTTTGGAACTCCAGTATATGTGTATGATGTGGCATTGATTAGGGAGAGAGCAAGGGGCTTTAAAAAAACATTTGAGAGATTGGGCGTTACAGCGCAGGTTGCTTATGCAAGCAAAGCATTTTCAACAATTGCGATGGTACAGCTTGCAAATGAAGAAGGATTATCATTAGATGTTGTCTCAGGGGGAGAATTATATACAGCAATTGCTGCTAATTTTCCAGTTGAGCGCATTCATTTTCACGGCAACAATAAATCAAAAGAAGAATTAGAAATGGCGATAGAGCACCAGATTGGCTGCATCGTCGTCGATAATTTTTATGAGCTGGAGTTATTGCAGGAGCTGTGTGAACAAAAACAAGCGAAGATGAAAATTCTATTAAGGGTAACGCCTGGCATTGAGGCGCATACCCATGACTATATTTTAACAGGCCAAGAAGATTCTAAATTTGGGTTTGATTTGCAAAATGGCCAAGCAGAAGAAGCGCTTCTTAAAGGAATGGATTCTTCCTATCTTGAAGTGCTGGGGCTGCATTGCCATATTGGTTCACAAATATTCGATACAACCGGGTTTGTGCTTGCTGCAAAAAAAATTATCGAGCGCTTGAATGAATGGAAAAATCGCCATCAGTTTACAACCAAAGTGCTGAATCTTGGTGGAGGATTTGGCATTCGCTATACAAGTGAAGACCAGCCGATACAGCCATCTGAATATGTGGAAGTAATTATTCAAGAAGTGCAGTCTAAAGTGGCGCAATATAATATGGAGATGCCTGAAATTTGGATTGAACCAGGCCGTTCTTTAGTTGGAGATGCTGGCACAACTCTATATAAAATCGGTTCCCGCAAAAATGTGCCGAATGTCCGCAACTACTTGGCAATTGATGGAGGAATGAGCGATAATATTCGACCATCCTTATATCAGGCAAAATACGAGGCTGTTTTGGCAAATAAACCATTGCAAAAAGCAGAGGAAGTAGTGTCAATTGCAGGGAAATGCTGTGAATCCGGCGATATGCTGATCTGGGATTTGCCATTGCCAAAAGCAAATGATGAAGATATTTTAGCGGTATTTTGCACAGGAGCGTATGGCTATTCCATGGCTAATAACTATAACAGAATTCCGAGACCGCCTGTTGTTTTTGTAGAAAATCAAAAGGCAACCCTTGTTGTAAAAAGAGAATCTTATGAAGATCTGATTAAATTAGATTTGCCCCTAGAAAAGACAGTTACAATAAAAAACTAAGTGCTAAAATAAGCGCTTAGTTTTTTTTGATTGCTTCCATCAGTTGAAGAAATTTTTAATCGCATCAATAAGGCTAACGAAAAACTCTTTTACTTTGTCTAAAAAGCCTTGCCCTTCTTCGCTTTCAAGGTAGTTTGTCAGCTTGTCTTTTGCATTTTGCAGCTGATCGCCTACTTGGTTCCAATCAATGTCCAATTCTTTTAATTTATTGAAAAACTCTATTAAACTGTTTGTTTGCTGTTCCGTTAAGCTGATATTCAAATCTTTTGCGGCATCATCGATAATGCTCTTTAGTTCTTGGTCTGTTTCTGGTTTTGTTTCTGCTACTTTCTCTTTGATTTTTGCCATAAGAGCTGTAGCATTTTCTGTGCCAATATCATCGCCAAGATTGGCTGTTTCAACCATTTCTTCATTTGCAGCTTGCTTTACATCTTCTGGAATTTTTGTGTCTGTTGACACTTCATATGCTTTAATGATGCCAGCTAATGCAGCCGTACCAGACACGGGAATTGGTGCAGTTATATAGATGTTTGCATCCTTTACTCCTGCAGTGATAAGGGCATTTATATACATTTCATCGGTAACCCATGTAATATTTTTTGTTTTAACCGTAATGCCGGCATTTTTTTCGGCAATGGTAATTGCGGAAGAAGAAATTGCCTTTGTGCCAATTAAAGCTTTGGCAATATATTTTCCTAAATATTGATGCTCCTCTTCGTTTGAGATGGTGATGATTTGCGCATCGTCTGGCGCATTCATTTCTGTTAATAATAATTTCTTTTGCTCCTCTGTTAAATTTTTGCCAAGTGTGATGATCATATCGCCTGTTGACACATCAGCATATGCAGGAATTGGCAATAGCAGCAATAATGCGAGCAGCATAATGGTTAGCTTGTTTGATTTCATTTTTTAGTCCTCCTAATGCTTTAAAAAGTTTACTATTACTAGACGTAAAGATAAGCGAAAAAGTTTCTTTTCCTTTTATTCGATTTTTGATGCATATAATGTACGCAGCAAAATTGGATGCTTTTGCTTTAAAAAATAATTTTTAAAAAGGTCGCTTATTTATGGAACTTGCATATTTATATAGAGAATGTAAATATTATTTTTTTCATGTAAAACAGGATAATACATTGTCCATCGGAAAAAAGCTGCATCTAAACGTCTTAAAATATAAAATGAATCGTTCGCGTTCCAAGGTTTAGAAGATTTATTATTGAAGAATCACGATATTTTATGTATGATAAAGGAAATAACATATTTCGTCAAAGTAAGCTATAATCTGCATATCGTTTCACAAACATTGTTTGGAAGTATAGGAAGATGGGAAAAATAATAGGTAAATATGTTTTATAATAATGAGGGATATAAATGATTATTCGATATAAAAAAACATTTGAAAAAATTGCCATGGGATTGCTTTCCTTTATGCCAGCGGAAAAAAATCTAAAGGTTCTTCAAACGACAATTAAGCAATATGAAACAGAGGATGATTGGCAGCTGTTTTTATGGAAAGCTGAAGAAGATATAATAGGCTTAATTGGGATACAGATTATAGATGACAACACAATCAGCATCCAGCATATATCTGTTAATCCATCACATAGGCAGCAAGGAGTAGGAAAAGCAATGGTGCAAGGAATCAGAAGCTTATATCCAAATAAGGATATTCAAGCAAATGAATTGGTTCTTGAATTTTATTCCAAATGTAAAGATATCGTTGAAAAAGAAAATATGAATTTATAATAAGATGCTGCAGGAAAGGGGAGTTTATTTTCCTCCCTTTGTTTTATGAAACCAGCTTTTGCCTGCGCAATTTTTGGCTTGGAAACTAAAGCGGATAAAGTAGTTTTAAAGCATTGCAGAAAAAAACATCTATTTGTTTAGCTCCTTTAAACAAATAGATGTTTTTTATTTTTTTGTTTGCGGATCAAACGGGCTTCGTCTCTTTCTTTTAGAACAGCACTTCTGTCTCTGGTGAGATGGCGGTTGATAATAGCTGAATCAGCAGGGGCAGAATCTTTCCATACTATTTTAAGTTCTGCTGCTTTATTTTGGCATAGCTGTTCTAGCTTGATATCAAATATAGGCAAATCAAGTGGCTGAAAAGCTGTTTTCTGGACGATATTTTTTTCTAATTGTGCAAGGCTCATCAATAATTGGTCTTTGTTAAGACCATAATTGGAGATATTGCCATTTTCTCTTTGAAAGATAGCTGCACTTTTGCGAATGGTTTTTAATGCTCCTGAATAATTGGCGCGTCGAAAATGATAGCAGGAAACGGCCAAGAGAATAAAGGCTACCCATATGGATTGTTTATTTGCTTTGTCTACTTGTTTCCAATATTCTTCTAGTATCTCATGGCATTCAAAATAATCTTTGTCTCCATGAAAATGCACGAGAAAAAGGATATAGTCATTTGGATACATCAAAAGCCTCCTTCTTTTAGTTTTTCCTTTTTGCAGGGAAGAAATGCCTTTTAGCCAGCCGAATCTAACCAAAGCTGTATTTGTTATCAAGCATACCCTTTATTATACAAAATAATGGAGAAAGATGGGTAGTGAAAAAAGCCATTGGATGATTTTTCTGTTGGATAAAGGTATTAAATCATCTATACTATTACTAGCATTGCAAAAAATAATGCGATTAACACAGGATTTGGTGAATAAGATGCAGTATAATGTGAAAATTGACAGTTTTGAAGGTCCGCTGGATTTGCTTCTTCATTTAATTAATAAATTAGAAATTGATATATATGATATAAATGTTGCGGAAATAACAGAGCAGTATTTAGAATACATCCATACAATGACAGAGCTGCAGCTTGATATTGCCAGCGAATTCCTTGTGATGGCTGCAACGCTCCTTGCGATTAAAAGCAAAATGCTGCTGCCAAAACACGAGGAAGATTTATTTGATGAAGATTTAATGATGGAGCCGGAAGAAGATTCGAAAGAGGAATTAATCGAAAGACTAGTAGAGTATAGGAAATTTAAGGAAGCAGCCGATGATTTGAAGGCAAGAGAACAAGAAAGGGGGCTTATTTATACAAAACCTCCTAGTGATTTATCGAGTTATGTGGATAAAGAGGAAGATATTTCCCAAAAAAATCTCGATGTAACCTTATACGATATGTTATCGGCTTTTCAAAAATTATTAAGAAGAAAAAAACTTCAAACACCGCTTGCAACGAAAATAACGAGGCAAGAAATTCCAATTGAAAATAGAATGAACGAGATTCTTCAATTTGTGAGACAAAAAAAAGGACGAATATTATTTGACGATCTTTTTCCTATACCAGATAAAACGCATATTGTGGTCACTTTTTTAGCCGTTTTAGAATTAATAAAACGCCAGCAAATATTTGTAGAACAAGAAAAGAATTTTGCAAATATCTTTGTGATCGGAAAGGAAGTAGAAGAAAAAATTGAAGGCGAATAAATGGAAGGGAATCATTGAAAGCTTGTTATTTGCAGCAGGTGATGAAGGATTGACCTTAAAGCAAATTACACATGTATTAGAAATAGAACAAAAAGAAGCAGAAGCGATAATGGACGAGCTGAAGAAAGAGTATAAAAATAAAGAACGGGGCATTACAATTATGGAGCTTGCAGGCACCTTTCAGCTGGGCACAAAAAAGGAGCATGCAAGTTATCTGAAAAAGCTAGTGGAATCGCCCCATGCTTCCACCCTTTCGCAAGCAGCTCTTGAAACACTTGCGATTGTTGCGTATAAGCAGCCAATTACTCGCGCTGAAATTGAAGAGATTAGAGGAGTAAAAACAGAAAGACCCCTCCATACTTTGGCGGCAAAAGCATTAATTAAAGAAGTAGGCAGAGCAGAAGGCGCCGGTAGAGCAATATTGTACGGCACCACAAAAGAATTTCTAGACCATTTTGGTTTAAAAGATTTAAAAGAGCTGCCCCCTCTTGCAGAGAAAGAGGAGGATTTGTTTAATCAGGAAGAAGCAGATCTTTTCTTTGAATCTTTCCAGCAGCAAGTGGAGGAATAAAAAAAGAGCTATCCAATCAGTTGGTTTTGGGGCTATGGGGCCTGTCCCCCGGTACGATAAAGTTTTACTGTACTGTGAACTGCCCCCTGTCAAGTAGACAGTGGAAATAATAAAAATGACCTAAGCTGCCTTAGCTCTATATTCAACAGGGCTAAGGCCG
>Ga0182738_1000992_pt1 | contig 37173 bp, 34 predicted proteins | sample eDN5th30CBELigMG_FD_128876 | JGI IMG/M metagenome (GOLD analysis project Ga0182738, IMG submission 128876) | Enriched Miracle-Growth compost microbial communities from Emeryville, California, USA - eDNA 5th pass 30_C BE-Lig MG (version 2)... ...
ATCATAATCTTCTTCATAGTATTCTTCTTCTTCATTTGATCCTCCAAATAATGCAGCTAAAGAAATAGGTTATTTATTGTAAAATAATTCATAATACCTGTACGAGTAGAGCCTGTACCAGCACCTTTTTTACCCTTTTTCTTCTTTTTCTTTTCTTCTTGGAGTTCCTTTCTCTTTTTGGATCTGAGGTAAGCAGCCCAATCAATACCTGGGAAATCTTTGTAATTTTTATTTGCTTCTTCTAGTTCACTGAAAATAACAGAGAAAGCTTGCTTCAAGAGTGTGTCAATTGATGCTTCATCGACATAACTCATGTGTTTTTCGAGGGTTGGTAATTGATCCTTTTTGCTTAAAGAAGGTTGACTGAAATTAGCTTCGTGTTTTTTCCAGTTGAGTTTTCCGATACACAAGACAACCATGGTTTCAAAGAGATTCAAGAGTTTTTTGACCATGACGGGATCAGTTTTGCCACTCTTGCCACTCTCCATACTTCTACCCCAGGTGCTTCTCAGGAGCTTGTGTTCAGCACCACCTCTCAAGAGTCCGAACAGATCAATTTCAGCAAGGAAAACATGATCATCTCCGTGGTACTTCCACTTCAAGGCTTCAAGCATGGATTTGATTTCATCAGGATCGTCAGAAGTTGCCATTGATTTCACGATAGCAACCAAAAGTCTCTTAAAGGCGGTGTTGACGGTGCTTTCCAAAAAGTGACCACTGCCTTGAAGGTTGTCGGTGAAATGGTAAAGTTTGTTTTCAGAGCCTTTGAGAGCGCTGCAGAGCCAACCAACGAGGTCTTCTCTGAAGAGAGAGCTTGTGGCTCCAATGAGGATGGATGTAAGAGCATTGACACCGATTGTTCTGCAAATGGCTCTGAGGTAAGAGCACTCGACTTGTTTTCTGAGTCTTTTGATGGAAATGGGAGATTGTAAACAGGACAAAACTGAAGTCGTCAAACTGAGATGAATTTCTTGAGTTTCATCCTCCAAGGATTTAAAGACCTGTTTGGATTCACGAACAGACTTCCATTGTTGGAGTCTTCTCTTCCACTCTTCTTCCTTATTAACAGAGTCAAGTTGTGAAGAGGAGGCTCTAAACAAGAGATGTTTATCCCTTTCTTCAGTTCTGTCGGTAGTCCAGTGCTTGGCTGGGATCAACTGGCACAAGAATTGGGCCTTCTTGACGATTTGGTCAATGAGTTTTTCGATAATCTCACCAGAGTCGCGGATTTGCAAAGGTTCTGAAGCTTTGGGAGCTTCTTCTTTGTTTTCAACAACTGGGACATTCTCGATTTTTTCTTCTTTTTCACCCTTTTTGGCCTTCTTGGCGACTTTTCCTCTCTTTGCACCATCAGCTTGGTTTTGGACTGAAGCTTTGGGTGCAGCCGCTGCAGGCTTTCTCTCAGAGAGTTGCTTGCTCTTTTCGATACTGTCATCAATGTCTTTCTTCTTTTCAACGAGCCAAGTTCTCATTCTGCTTGCAGCTTGCCATTTTTTCAAGAGATTTTTGAGATTAGGGGTCAACTTTCCTTTCTTGACTTCTTCATTTTCAATTTCTTTGATGGCTTCCTTGATATCACCAATCAAGCCTCCATGTTTGACAATAACTGCAAAAGCAGCTCTGACGCATCTAGCGGCGTTTTCACCACCCAAATTGGACCAGACGAATTGCTTGGCGAATTGCTTTTGTAAGAACTCGATCAGTTTTTCAATTTCCGGACTGCTGTGGCCATCAATGATATGGTTCAAGAACTCTTCTTCTTTGGCTTCAGCTTCAGTCATATCACTGGACAAATACTCAATCAAGTGTCCTGCTTGGAATTCACTCATAGTATCGCTGAGTTCAATCCAAACTCCTTCCTTTCCGCTACCAAAGTAGCACTTTTCCATACCTCCGCTAAATAATTTGGAGTTGAGCAAGTTGTTGTACTTCTGTTCTTCATCACCCAAGAGAGCTTGTTGCAAGTAAGATCCACTGATGAGTTGAGCAGCACACTTGCCTGCCAACCAGCATGAAGATCTATGGAGATCAAGCATCCAGTCTGATTGAGAGTGGCTTTCGATAGAAGCAACGACAGTGAATTTATAGCCCCAACTGTTGGTGTTGTTGTTTGCAGAATGGAACAAGTAGTAGACAGTGTCACCTTGAACAATGAGTGGCTCCTTTGGCATATCAACAAATCCGCCCAAACGATCAGTCAATGTCTGAGTGTATTTGTCGTCAGAGAAGAATTGGATATAGTCACTGTTCTTTTTGAAGGCGCATTGCTGGTCAAAAGTGATTTTGAGGCTCTTGGCGCCAGCGATATAAATTTTCTCTTGTTTATGTTGTCTTGAAGCATAAGGATGCTCACTTTCAAAGGATTCAGATTTTTCAGTCAAATTGAGGGACATTTTTTCAGTGACAGCCTTTTCAAGAGACTGGCGGACATTGTACAAGTTGTTGAGAGAGACAAGGAATGTGGAGATGTGCTTAAGAGTCTTTGCAGCAATAAGGAAGTGAGAGCTCAAAAGACTGAGGGAGTTGATTTGGAAGGACAAGATGTAGGAGAAGTAGACCTTGGCGGTGTAAGTGTCGCACAAAGTATTCCAGAGGGCTTTTGTGGCATTTTCAATCTTCTTCCACAAGGGTTCTTTTTCGTCTTTCTTCTTCTTTTTGAAGGGAGATTCTTTTCTGAGAGCATTCTTTTTCTCTTCTTCTTCTTGGTCAGCTTTGTCTTTATTTCTGACTTCTTCCTCAACAACTTTTTGAGCCTTGAGGATGAATTCTTGGATTTCTGAATTCATGACAATAGCGGTCTTGCAGATTGACTCATTCAACTTGAACAAAAGGACGTGGTGAGGAGTCATTTCGAGATGCTTTTCTTGCATTTTGTGGCCAAGCTGATAAATCAATTCCTTTTGCAATTCAATGACAAAGCTGATGCTTGTGTCAAGGAATTCATCTGCAGAGTACTTGTGGAGTTGGCCTGGGTGGTTTGTGGTTCTCAAGAAGTGGCTGAAAGAGTTGGTTTCCCAAGTGAGGATAGTATCGATCAAATTCTTGATTTCGTCAATCAAGGCGATATTGTTCTCGGATTCAAGAAGAATTTTCACGAGATAAATAATATGTTCTCTGTTTTTGAGCCAGAAAAGGATTGATTTGACTATGTCTTTATTTCTGGTGTCATCAATCTTGTGGATGTAAGTTTTGAGAAGCTTGAGGATTTCCTTGAAATCTGGGTACATGAGGGAAAGATTATAGCTGATGATGGACAAGGCTTCGTTGTAGATAGCAAGTCTCAATTCCTCGGCTTCCTTGTTGTCAAAGGGAGTTGATTCGAGGATCTTCCAAACAAGGTTCTTGAGACGGGGAGCAAAGTCATCTTCAACGATCTTCATCTTGAGGTTCTTGAGAGTCTCAGTAAAGTTTTCGAGAGCAGCGAGGTTATACTTGAGGATTCTGAGACAAGAAAGGAAAGAGCATTGTTCGTAAAGAGTATCATCATCCAGTTCGAGAGATTTGGGTTCAAAGAACGATCTTCCGTATTCTTCCAAGAAACTGAGAAGGGAGGTAAACACCTTATCAGTTAACTGGACACTGTAGGGTCTTCTAATACTGCTCATCAAATCTTCTTTAGAGTAGGAAGAGTATTCAAGTGTGGCATAACTTTCAGCAAGACGGGCAATATTTGCCAAGACAAAGAGCTCAGTGCACTTGGTGGTGGTTTCCAAATTTTCAGAGTTTTGGAGTTGGATCATTCCAGTGTGGAACTTCTTGGAGGAAACATGGAAGCCAAGACTGAGCAATGTCTGGATGTCTTCTTGTTTCATTTCTTCGCCTTGTGACTTTTTAATGCCTTCAACGTTTTCTAACCCCAGCTCATCGCCAGCAATTTCGATGATTTCATCATTTTCATATGGAGTGTAGAATTCAGAATCTTCTGGATAAGTAAACTTGGCAGTAATGGAGTTGTTTTTGAAGCAAGAGATAGTATCAAAAGTTTTTTTGGTGTCGTTGACGCCCCAAATGACGTTATTGAATGAGTCATAGGTCACGTTGTATTCGTGATGGGGTTCATTGTTATCATTGGATTTCACGAGTTCACCAGTTTCCAAATCAAAGTACTTGTATCTTTTACCGCTTGAGTTACCTTCCAATCCGACTGGGATACCGACCAGGAGTTGTGAGCCGTTGGTGGTGAAGGATCCTTCATCAAGGGTCTTGACGTTAAGAGGAGGACTGGTTTTGGGTTTTTGTCCAGGTTTGCCTTCAACAGGCTTGGGGTCGATCAACTCAACGCAGCGGACATGTTCAAAGTCCTTTAAGGGGTCATAAATGTCGACACCGTAACGAGCTTGTTTAGTTTCTGCCTGTTCAGATTCGTCTTCATCATCAGAGTCAGCACCTCTGCGCTGGACGTCAACAGTCCATTGTGAGACGAGATACAAGTATCTTCCTTCAGTGAACGCTGGAGAGCGTTGGGAGGGTCTGAGGAGTCTAATATCTCTTTTCAAAGAAGAAGGAAGTCTGGAAGTTGAAGTGTTGTTTGATTTTTGGGAAGTCCTCTTGTCTTCCTTCTCTTCGGTTTGGTTAACCTGAGCGTGAGGGAGTTCGATCTCGTTGTTGGTCATTTCTGGGTACAAGCAGTTGGGTGCCAAGTTATCAAAGAGAATGGGAGCATTCTTTTCTTCAAGAGTGTTGATATCAATTTCAATGAGTGGAGCAGGAGCGATTTTGGCTGATCTATAGTACAGTTTGCCAAGGATGTAGGCAAGGGAGCCTCTTTCTTTGAGACGATATTCAGGCTTGTGGATATAGACCTTTCCAAACATAGTGTATTGGTATCCTGTGCCGACTTTGAGCAAACCTTCAACTTCACTATGAATGTAAAGGTACTTTCCATCAGTGGTCAAAGAGGTGTATGGAGATTTCTCAGGGTTGGCTCCCTCCTTGGTTTCCTTCACAGCAGAAGCAAAGAAGGCCTTGGAAGCAGCTTTAAATCTCTTTTCAAAATCAAAAGAGGAATCTGCCTTCTCTCTGTGCAATAACTTTAATTCTCTAACCACGTCGACATCTAATTTGAGTTTGTTCAACAATTCGACGACTGAAAGCAAATTGGGGAGGGAACCTCTGAGTAAACCCAAAGAGAAGAGGACCTTGAGAGCTTTGCACTTACTTTCTGGCGAGGTTCTATCAGACTGGATAAGTTCTTCCAGATAATCTGATACAGTATGAAGACTCTTGTCCAGAACAGAGTCAATTTTGTTTGTGCCCCAAAGACTAAGTGGCTTGACTTCAGCAAACAAATCCAAGAGGAAATTTAAGGTTTCATCCTTGAGCTTTGGATTATGTTCTGCTGCTTCACGTAAAAGTCCAATAATCAAGTGAACTCCACTTCTAATACCGATTTCAGCAGCTTTTGGGATCTGATCCTTTGATGAGACATCTTTCAGTGCTTTGACAATATTTTGCTATGGGAAGCGTTAGGATTAAACTAGAAGAATGAATTTACTTCTCGTTTGCGGAAATTCTGCATGATATAATAGATTTGATAGAGGACAAAGAACTTTTGGTTTTGTCTGTCTTTGAATAAAGAAACTTCATGAGGGTTGAAAGAGACTTGGATTTCATCAAAGAAGGAAGGGTTAGTAAGATCAGGCGAGTTTTTCTTGGGGAACATACCAACCAAGAGGCTTTCCTTTTTCTCTTGAAGGTTAATGTTCTCTTGGACCTGATCCAGGTTGGAAGTGGCTTGGACATTACTCCAATCAAAGAAGTTTTCATAGTCTTTATGTTTGGCTATGTTGAGAGCGAGCCATTTATCGGCGAGGTACTTGGAGTGATTAAGCACCTCAGGATGCATAAAATGCTGAAGGTAAGTTTCAGCTTCTTCCTTGCCAGCAAGGAAATCTTTAACATGTGCATTACCCATTATTAAAGCTTATAAATAAATTTAAAACACCAGCTGATTATAATTTCCATTTGTACACTTGCTCAGTTTATATATGTTAAAGACAAAATTAAAACTTTTATAATTAACCAACTTTATTTTTCTGGGACATATTGATAAATTCTGAGCATCGGGAAAAAAATTTCAAGCTTCTGAAAGGCAAAGCTTGAGCGATTTTGGAGTCTCCTGAGGCTCCCGAGACCCCCATTTGATTGAATCAATCAACGTCTTCTTTCATTCCTGTGCGATAGGGAAAAAAGGAATGAACTCTCTAAGAAAATAAATTTGTTAAACATGAAGTTTTGATGAAACAAACAAACAAACAAACCCTTTCGAAAACAATGATTTTCAGGACATGTTTAGAAAGGTGTTCGAGCGAGTTTAACCATTTTAGAATGACAAAATTTTAATAATTTAATTAGGTAAATTTTAGTTTGATTAGTATCTCCATCATGATAATAATAATTATTGTTAAATATTTAATTAAACTATTTCAACTAATAATTATGACTCCGCAAGCAAAAGAGATTATTCAGGGAGAGGAAGAGAATAAATAGATCATTTCTTTTGAGTTTGTGAATACAAAAATATTGAACTTATTGAATATTGATTATCAATTTTCCCATTTAAACTGAGAGATGTATGTATTTTACAAAAATAAAAGTGATTCGGTTAGCATTTTATTTGAGAGATTGATTGACACTTTGGAAGATATTGAAGAAGAGTTCATCTGGATCTTCAACTATTTCTTTTCGACTTCGTGTTCCTTGATCAGTTCGATATGAACGTTCTGAGCCATAGTAATCGGAAGAGCTATATCTTGCACTGCCGTAGTCTCTTTCATAGCCTCCTCGATCAGACTGACTTGTAGTTGATAGATCTTCTAAGTTTACAGTGCTTTTTTTCATATTTGCCAAAATTCGAGGGTTAATCGTGACAATGGAAGGATAAGGTCCAAGGTTTGGTATTTGATCTATTCCTGTATTGCTTAGAGAGTTCGCATGAGGATTATGGGAGGTTTTTCTTCGAAATGGTACAGAAGGATGTTTAATAAACCAAACTATGATTAGTGCTCCACCAAAGACACCAAGAGAAATAGCGACTTTCTTTCTGTTTTGAAGTAGGTTGAGTATTTTTGGAAGAATAGTTTCCTTTAGTTTCTGACTCCATAATTGAATGATTTGCGACATTTATGAGAATTCAAGAAATTTTTTAAAAAGGAGAGCGGTATTAGAAAGATAGTGAGTATAAGATTAGTAATAATCAGGAAATACGAATTATATTTTTTTTAAAAAGAAAATATCGAAATTCTCACAGGGTTCGGAATCTATGTACATCATCCAGTGTTGATAAAGAACGTCCGTGAAATTAGGCCTTTCCAGAAAGTTTCCCGTCCACTCTCACATTTCTTCCAAGGGAAATATGAATACCTATGAATTTCATATTCATATCTTTCTCTGTGAAGAATTACAAGGAGGATCGAACTTTTTAAAAATAGATGTAAAACATTCGTAAGAGAAATTTCAGAAAAAGAAAAACCATATTGAATTTTTAAAGACTGATTAAAAGAAGAAGTAAGATTTTATTTAAAAAATTTTCACTTGAATCTATTATTCTGGAAAGAAAAAAATTCTGGGAAAAAACTTTTTGAATAATTTTTTTGACAAAAAATCTTTCTTCTAAGGTAGTTTTTTTTTTCTCCGAGACAAAACTTGACTACGGATTGCGGCTGGGTCCCGTAATTCTTTCTCATTTTGTTTGTTTTGAAATTCTGGTGAATAAAATGTCATGGCAAATGTTGAGAATGTATTTCGGACAATTGCAGGTTTGAAATCTTGAAAGATTTTTTTTGTTGGAAGATTCTAGTGTTCTTCCTCGATTTTTTTTTTCAATTGCCCCATTTTTCCGAAATTTCATTTTCAGACTTTTGAATTGCCCAAAAATTCATTTTTCATCAGAATTTCTATTCTTCATAAACTGATGAAGATATTAATGAACTTTATTGTGATGATTATTCTGGATTTTCACGTGATCATAATGTTCTCAGAATGGTGTGAAATTTTTGGCAAAACTTTTTTTTTTTAATTGCCCAATTTTTGGGGCAGAATTGATGTTTGACTTTAAAAACATTGGAAGATTTAGAAATTTTTGAAAAAAAAAAGTGAAAAGATTTTTGGGCTTTTTTCCTCTAAAAAAATTTCCTTGATCACGATTTCAATCAAGGAGAGAAATCTGGAAAGGAGTTCTCAAGAGAAGAACCTACGAAATGATTTTTAAATAAAGCCTTCACCAAAAACGAATCTTATGATCTGTATTATTTTACTTTTTGGAAATCGAATAGGTAATAGGAGAAAATACTTTAATGAGAATGTATTGAGAGAGATTATGAAAGTTTACTCTAAATAAATCTCTCGATGAGAAAAATGCAAGAAACGTTGTTTGAAAAACTTGAATTGATTTCTTGAGGGAAAAAAATTCGTCTACTGGCGGAAACAAAATTCCTCCAAATTCAACGGCTTTCTTTGAGAAAAAAAATGTTTCTCAACACAAGCAATCATAATAGCAACTGAGTCTATTTAATCGAATGATGGCATTCTGATTCCTCTACAAAAATTTATATTTTCTTTTTTCATCTCTCTAATTGTGATGGTTTAGTCAATAAAATTATAAAAATTTGGAGCTGTAATTGCAAGAAATCATACCTTTGTCTTTTTGCCTGTCTTAATTTAAAAAGAAGAATAAAAAACACGCGTACTTGATAGATTTATGATCTAATAAAGTCGAGGAATATAATTCGAGATGAATCGAATCCTGACGGTTTTACCCGGGACAAAGCGTTCGATATTAAACACTACATTTGGAAAACAAATAAAAATCAAGTTAAAAAGCAAATAAATTGAAAACATGAGCAGCTGGTTTTCTCAATCACAATCCACAAATATGTCATCATCAGCACCTCAAGGCAAAACTGAGGAAAGAAAAAGCTTTTTTGATACTGTTAAGTTGGCTGTTTCTGCAAATAATTTGACCAGATCTAATACCACACCAGCTCCTGAGGCTCTTGGTAGTTTATTGTTTAGAGTATAAGGACCTTAAATTATTAGCGAATGACAACTCTCCAAATGAAGAAGGAAGCTTACTTTCGAAATACTCCCAAAAACTCAAGCATAGTTTAAGCACAAGCGCAATAGGGGAGAGAACAAAAGGTTTTATGCAGGGAACTCAAGAGTCAATGCAAACTTCCATCAACTTGGCAAAGAATCTCCCTTATATCATTGCATTGTGTGCTGCAGGAGCATTTTTCTTGTTCATTTCATTTATATTTTTGCCAACTATTATTCTCTTGCCCCATAAATTCAGTTTTTCTTTTGCGCTTGGATGTATGTGCTTTATGGGCGCTATTGCTTTGTTGAGAGACCCCAAAACTTTCTTGTTATCGCTCATAAAGAAGGACAAGATCATGTTTAGTGGTGGTTACTTTATTGCCTTGCTTGGAACTTTCTATTTTTCTCTCATTGGCAATAGTAAAATTCTCTCTCTCCTCTTTGCTTTTGCACAGGTATAATATTTTTCTCTGTTTAAAATATTCTAATATGATTTTTAAAGATCGTAACTCTTGTGTGGCTTCTTGGATCATCTGTACCAGGAGGAAAAAAGTTTGTTGGAACTGTTCAAACTCTTGTTGTAAAATGCTGCACTACTCTCGGTAAAAGATTATTCTCTTCTGGTTCTTCTGGAAAAAGCTCTTTCCTTCCCATGTAACAATGCAAGAGAAGAGCAATCCACTGCTTGTATTCAAAGAAATTTTTTGTATTTTTTGTAAAAGAAGAAACTTTTGATATCAGGTCATTTTGTATCTGTTTCTAGTTGTAAAATCTAAAAGAGAAAGAATTACCACAAAAAAACTCGTTTTCAAACAAAAATCCTCATCAAACGAGAATATTATGTATGTTGAATGAATAATTAAAAGTTTGAAAGGATTTTGATTTCTAAAATTTAAAACGTATTTTTTATTTATAAAAGAGATAAACTCAACATAATGGATCGTGATAACAAGAAATACCCAACTTTCAAATTAGAACCTGAAGATGATGAGAGGTAGCACTAATGAATTATCCTAAGGCTTAATTTTTCTGGGAGATTTTATCCCTCTAGAGTCAGCAAGATTCTTCAAAATACTCTTGAAGATCGTTTGAAAAGAGAAGATTTTGACGTTCAAAACAGCCCTGCTCTTACTGAGGAACTTGTTAGACTTGTCAGAGCACGCGTTAAAGGTAGAGATTCAGATGTTGACAGCTCTCTTAACTGATGATCTAGACGGATGCCCAAAGATGGAAAGATATAAACTTGCTGTTCAAGTGATTGTCGGTGAGAACAAAGGACAAGGCATTAGAGTGACCTCGAAGTGCATGTGGGACCCAAATATTGATAATCACGCCAGCTATACATTCGTCAATGTAAATATAAAAAGAGAATTTGAAATAATTTATTAGGACAAAATGTTTGCTTGCGCTATGGTCTTTGGAGGATACTTTGAATAAAAAATGCAAGTTTTTTGAGACTTTTACTGCTGAGAGATATAATTTCAAGATATCGTTTGTTATATAGTAATAAAATTTGAAATTCGAGAATTTCTGTTGCTTCCATAACTTGATTCAATGAATAGATCCATCTCATATATCCACTTACAAAAGTAATTTTGTTTTGATTATGTCTTTCTCATAAAAATAAACCTCCCATTAATATATGATTCTTGAGAAATTTTCAGGAAAATTGTTTTCGAAAAAAAGTGAGATTAAAAATTCTCTATGTATGAAATAAGATGAAGAAAGATAGTTGTAGTCTTGTTGGATTTAATTTTTCAGATTTGATAATGATGGTGATAAAAAACTGTAAAAGTGATTAATTTAATAAGCAGTTTTCAGTATATTCAGGCTGTGGAATATACATAAAGTTTTATTACATGAATAATAAACTTCAAGACCCAAGCATGCTTCATATCAAATCCATCGATTCAAAGCCTAAAGAAAATGTTGGAAGCTTATTAAAATTATTTTCGTCAGAATACTTTACTCTCGATATGGCTATTAGTTATCTTTACAAAAAGAGAAACGAAGAAGGAGTCCACAATTTTTTGGTGAATAAGTTGTATAACTACAGCGATTACGAAATCAGCTTCTATATTCCACAACTTTGGTAAAGTTCTCAATAATACTCATTCTAAATGAACCAAAGCTATTCTTTGATAAAAACCCATTCTGCTGCTCTCGAAAAGTTTATTCTGGATAAATGCGTCAAAAATATAACACTGTTTCTGAAGGTAATGGTATTGGTTGGAATAGTGACTAGAGAGACTAGGTTTTGTGGTGCATCAAGTCATATGGCCAAGCTGAAAGAAGAAATAAAAAGAATTACGATTATGTTGAAAGTCTGACTCAGGTATGGCCGGAATTGACATGGATTTTATCTAATCGAAAATTAGAAAGCAGAAATGGCAATGGTTAATGCAACAACGCTAAACAAAGTCCTTTATGATCCCTTTGGAATGCCGATCTCAGGCAAAAATCCTGGAGAGATTGCACCAGAAGAACTTGATGGTAGTTTTTTTCCCAAGAAACTTTTAGCAAAGTGTATTATTGATTAGCTATCGTTGCTGAAGCTGAAAGAAAAAGCAATCGCGTTGAGTATTTATCAGAGACCTTGAGATTTATAAACATTCTGGTGTCGATATCTTTGAGACTGAAGGAACAAAAGATTGAAGATCGAAAAATGATTTTACGAAGTTACGTGCAGAGAATGAATAGATGGCTACAAAATATGCGAAAAAAGCACTCCAAAGATCGGGACGAGTACTTTTTTGGGGGAAAAAATATTAACTTGTGCGAATAGATATTTCAGAAGACTCTTTTATGGTATCCATCTCCCCTTTTCTTCCCAAACCGAAGATACTTCAACACAAGTAAAAGGTCTTGGATTTTTTGTATTCATGGTGATTAGATTGTACGAATTTTGGAAGATGAGTTGACATGCTTTAATACTAAGAAAAGAGCACCTTATAGAATAGTTGTTGAAACTATTGAGTAAGCTTTTCCAAAAATTAATTCTTAACTCAATCGAATTAGTATGGATGAGCTTGAATCAATAAAGAGTCATAGAAATTCTGATAAGCATGATCATAACGATGCTGGAATTAGCCACATTATTACACATGAGGAAGATAATTTTGATGATTTAATTTCTGAACAAGTTGGAGATGAATACACTCCTAGTCCAACTTTGCCTTCAGCTCAAACACTGAACATGAAAGATAAGTACGAAGCTTTGAAGGACTTTGGAAAAATTGCCAAACAAGAAGAAGCCAAATGGAAGGATACCCAGATATTGAAGGGAGTGGATTTGGTACAAAAATTCGATTTGATGAAGCACAAGGCTGAGAAACCAGCTAATCAGCCAGCTGGAGAAGGCTTCGATGCTCTCAAGATGAAAAGAAAGCCAACAATTGACCTTAAGGAAGAGACAAAGGACGTTGAGATCCTTCACAAGATTCACACTGACAATGTTCAAAGATTCAACAATGTTTTCCCAAGACAACCAGTCATTAGAAGACGCAAAAGCTTCAATTCTCAGTTCGATAGAGAAGATGGTCACAGGAGAGGCAGGAGTTTGCCAAGACTCAAAGATTCTGATCTCCTGAAATGCATGGAGGATTTCAAAGAACAAAATCTACCTCGAGAACTTCTCCCTCGTTACACAAAGGTTCTTGATGATCTCAAGCAAGAAACCTTTGAGCATCCTCATTCAAAGAAATTGAAACTCCTGGAAGCATCAAAGACAATGCCTCAGCAAAATGAGGTCACTGGTTGGGGTCCTTGGGAAGAATTATGGGAATATAAGCAAAAAATAATTCAAGAAAAATCCCCCTATGGACATCTCAAGTCTTATAAGCTCAGATGTTTGGTTGTCAAAGCAAATGATGATTTGAGACAAGAATTGATCGTTATGCAGATTATCAACAAAATTCAATCAATCTGGAAAACTGCAGGCCTTCCCTTAGCTCTTAAATCCTATGATATTCTCGTAACCTCAAATGATTCTGGCATACTGGGTATTGAGAAATGTGAATTTTAAGAATAAACTAATTTTTTCCCGTAGAGTTTGTGATTGATACAATGTCATTGGATGGAATTAAAAAGAATAATCCTGGAAAATCCCTTTTGCAATTCTTTAAAGAAACTTATGGCTATGACTTTGAAGAAGCCAGAAAGAACTTTATGGATTCATTAGCCGCTTATTGTATTATTTGCTATCTCCTCCAAATCAAAGATAGGTAATTTTCTTGACGAGTTGAGCTGATTAAACAACTAGGCACAATGGAAATATTTTGTTGAATGCACATGGACACCTTGTGCATATTGATTTTGGATTTATTCTGTCCACTTCACCTGGAGGCATTAACTTCGAATCTGCTCCCTTTAAATTGACATCAGTATTTCGAAATGGGTTTTATTTCCTAATGGTCCCAAGGAATATCTTGAATTGATGGACGGATATGGATCAACAACATTTACGTATTGGAAGATGCAATTGGTGAGAGGATTTATGGAACTTCGTGGGCATGTGGAATCATTAACAACAATTATTAAGATTATGATGGAAGGTTCTGATCTCCCATGTTTTGAAGTTTTCGATATTAATACATTCATCGAAAGATTCAAAGAGAGGTCAACCGACAAAGAAGTATCTACTTTGGTTTTATGAAAACTAAAATTTTCTCATAGATGATTGAATATGTTGACAGACTTATTGAAAGCAGTTATGATAACTGGAGAACAATTCAATATGACAACTTCCAAAAGTACACAAATGGCATCCTCCCTTAATTTTTCTTTCTCTCTCTCTCTCTCATAAAATTATGCATATCCTCGTTCGATACAACATAAATTTTATCTTATGAGAAAAGTCTCAGCGGTATGGTTTTGAAAGGAAAAAAATATCTATGATCTATGATGATTTTCTATATTCGTATTCATCCAAATACAAGTTTATGTATAGATAAAATCATTTTATCTTCTGTTTTTAATCTCAAACATGAAGGAAATTAAGAACGGATACTCTCATGTGATCAAGGAAATATTTTCAGGGTTCTGAAATTCCGTGTTTTTGGAGGCATTCTTTGAGAATCAGAATAAAAATATGTTTTTACAATTGAACTATTTCTTTACAAAAAAAATTTGTTTAAATTTGGTGATGACCAGTTTTTTTGAGGGTGTGAAAATTCTCGGTTCCAGATTTCAAAAATTTTCTCAATCTCTTTTCCAAAAAAAAAATTGCAAAATTCTCCAAAAATGGAAAAACTCTCAATTTCATATATTAAAATTCCCCGAAAATGATATAAAACAGCTTTTGCCTTACGTTTCCCCTTTTCTACTCATGAAATTTTTCATTTTGTCTCAAACTTTGTGATAAAACAGTCTTGAATTAAAAAAAAAAAAAAACTTCATTGTCACATTTCAAGCTGAGTTTTCAAGATATTAAATTGGAAAAATATGTCCAATAATAAATGATTAAATCTTGCACACGTGAGAAATAAATGCACACTCTCAAAGATCAAGGCTTTTTTGTCTTTCAAAAATGCCCATAAAAAAGGTCTGGCTTCTCCTGAATTTTCTCTCTTTCCCAATTCCGAATCCAGAATTTTTTCTTTAGCAAAACTGCAGAGAGGTTTGACAAGAACAAAAAAAAAGAGCCATCATTTGCTCTGAAAGAAGTGAAGTTTGAAATTAATTCAGAAAGTTATGATAAGATTTCGCTAGATAAATTAAAAAAATAAGTTAACTGAAGATGTATCGTTTTTTTCGTGTTCAGTTTATTTGGATATATCAGGTGTTTTTGCTTCTGGGACTCAGTCATACAAATCGTCTCACTCAACAACAGGACGGCCCTTTGTTTGCGTATAAATTCAATGTTCAGGACAAAATTTCATTGAATCTTGAAGAACTCAGTAATGTTAACCTCTTGTCAAGAATGGAGTCACAGGGATGCTCAAATTGTCAGCTGAAGCCGCCTGTTTTTTCTAATTATGGAGAAACCTCTTATCATGGCTATTTTGGATCGAGCCAAGTTGCTTTTTATTTCAGCGGGGAGTTTTTTGTGTATGAGCTTGTGCCAGACAGATCTGAGGCATTTATAACCTATTGTGATGTGAAAGCGTCATCTAGCAACTACTTTGTTGTCAAGGCCAAAGAGGTTTACATGGACTACGAAGTCAAGGATCGCAATATCTTGGAGATGAAACTTATTGATAAACTTTTGAGTATAAGAACTAATAAAGAGCTGATTTTCTACAGATTTGAAGAAGAGAGCGCGATTCCAAAGTACGTTTCGAGTCTATCCCTTCAAGATCTGGACATAACAAATTTCGATATTGATGACAAAATGAATATCTTTTTGACAAACAGCAATTCGATAATGAAGCTCAACAGTATAAATCAAACTCAAAGTTTTACATCTTACAAAATGCAAAATAATCAAGTGAATCAGGTAGTCGATCCCTCAAGTTTCGCTACTTGTGAAAACATGACTTTTTTCACAGAGAAGAATAAAATATTGGCATTCGACAGCACTGATGAAGATTTAAATATTTTGAGAGAATTTACAGAGGAGAGTGATATCCTACAAATTGCCAAGATTGGACGAAGTTTGCTTGTATTAACAAGCAGTCACCTGATTGAATACATTTTCATCAATGACTGCCTTGATCTAAAACAGAATAATATAGTTGTCTTGAGAAAGCTTGGGATAAATGAGGCAAAAAAAGAGAATGTCATCATTGAGGGCGATTCGAATTCCTCTTATTTCCTCCTTCTAAATAAGCTCACTGACACTTTTTATGTTTTTCAAAGTGCTATGCTGCCAGGAGTTTTATCTACCCCATACATTTACTCGCATTCTGACCCTGCAAATGGAATTCTCTCTGCTCGAGTTCAAGAACAATACAATGAATTCAACCAAGTTGAAATAGTTGTGTCAATGGCTCAAAAGGATAATGTTGTGACCTCAATATCCTTGAATAAAATCCCTGGAAGTCTTGAATGCCAAAGCTGGATTTCAAAGATAGCAGAATGTCTTGTAGATTTCGAGCTGAACTTTTGTGATAACGAAATGTTTAATTATACAGCTCTTTTAAAAAGCAGCAATAATATTGCTAACGATCAGGGGATAGAAATAGGCAATAAAATCTATTTTGACCCAAATCATCTTTGCAAAAGAGTCGTTCAATTAGAGCTGAAATTTAGCTGGTCAATAAAATCCTTGGTTGCCTCATTTGTTTCTCTCTTCGGAATACTTGCACTGGGAATCATGGGTTACTTATTTTGTCAAAAGAAAAAGAAACTTCCTCAACTCAACAAAAAAGAGCATGTTGAATTTGATAATGAAGATAATCGAGTTTCAGGGATTTCAGAACATAATAGAGAGCACACTCCAGGTGGAGGGGCAAGTGATAGGCCGATAAGGATTGTACATCACTCAAGAATACCTGATCAAAGATGGAAAAATTTCGCAGAAAAGAAACATCTTTCAGTCAAAGTTCCTCGGCAACTCAATGAGAATGGAAGTCAGTCTGTCTCGAACAATAAACAATAAATTATAATTTTTTTTAATAATATTCATTGTTGTATTTTTGTATCTAAAAATGTTTGAATAAGTGATCCTGAAGGGAAAAAAAGTTTTATTCAAAATCTCATCTCAATAGGATTAAATCTAGTCTAATTTATTTAGCAATAAAATTTGCCCTTTTGAGTGTAACTTAATTAAGTTTTGATGAGGAAGGCTGTAAATGAACAATCTTCTCCAAAGGTATTGGTCAAGAGAGTTTGTTTTTAAATGAAAATGTGTAGAAAGGCGCTGCATCTCCTCAGCCGAAAGGATCCACAATGAATGTCTCATATGAAGATAAAGCCAAGATATATGTGAGAGTTCGACCTTTACTCAAAAGCGAAGGAAATAACAAGAGTATCAGAGTAAAAGATGTAAGGCTCTCTTGTACCGAGTTGCATAATCATAAATCTCATTAGAAAAATCATATTTCGATCTTAAAGCCGGACTTTGGATCAGTAAAGATGAAATTTGATGGCATATACACGCCAGATATGCTTCAAAATGATATTTTTGCTACTTTACAATCTTCAATAAAAGGCTTTCTGAATGGTGAAAGTCATTCCTTCTTTGCCTAGTATAAAACTGAATTTTCCATGAAATAAAACTCTCTTTAAAGCGGCCAAACAGGTGCAGGAAAAACCTATACAATGATGGGGGATTTTGAGGAACAAAATTCAGACTTTACAAGATATCTAACAGTAGATTTTCAACTTAAATGTATCTGCAATAAGTAATAGAGTGAGAGAAGAGGGATTTTGCCTCGAGCTTTTGGAGAAATTCTGGAATATATCCAAAATCGAAAATGTCGACTTTGGGCCGCATTTTACGAAATCTACAATGATAAGATTTATGACCTTTTGAATACAAGAAGTCGCTTAAAGAAAGGTGGACTGGATTTTCGCGAAACACCCGATGGATATAATACAATTGTTGATCTTGAACAGCTCGAAATTAATAGTGTCCAAGCTGTCCTAAATTGCCTTCGTGTTGGTATTCAAGTAGGAACTCTGAAATACTTCTTTCAACTCACTATGTCTCTCTAGAACAGAGCAACTGGAAGTACAAATGCAAATGCAAAGAGTTCAAGAAGTCATTCAATTTTTCAATTAAAATTAGTCCAAGCCGATCCAAAAAATCCCAAAAAGACCATTATTTCCCAAGTACTTTTTGAGATGGTTTTATTCTTAATAGTTCAAAAGTTGAAAATAATTGATCTTGCCGGTTCAGAAAAGTTTGCAATTTCTAAAGATTTGACGGCTGAAGAGAAAGAATTGAGAATAGCTGAGCTTACCTCCATCAATGGAAGTTTATCAACTCTCGGTTTATGTGTTTCTGCTCTCACTGAACCTAAAAGAACCCATATTCCTTTCAGAAATTCAAAATTAACAAGGTAAAATAAAGGGTGAAGGTTTAAATGACCAACTCTTTAGGGTATTGAGTGACACATTAAGTGGGAATAGTAAAATTACATTTATTGTCTGTATTTCCCCATCTATTGATTCAAATAATGAAACTCTCTCAACTCTCCAAGTAATCCTTCTTTAACTGAATGAAGTATGAAAAATCTTTATCGTAGTTTGCGAGTAGAGCGAAGAAGATGGTTTTAGAAGGAAGAGCACCAGTTAAACCTCTTCATGTGAAATCTTCATCAACTCTGTTTCGCCATAATTTTGATAATTTGGTCAACTCTTTCCGACAACTTTGCTTAGAAAATGGTTTGTTACAAGAACAATGTGATCTCGATACACAAAAGAAAATCGTCTCGATTGAAACTGAAATCTATCAACTTCGCCAAGAAAATGAGTAATAAGAGAGGATAATTTGAGAGAATTAACATTTGGAAAATGTAGAGTTTTGAAGAATGAACTCCATCGGCTTGGAAGGAGCTGTAGTCCTCATAAACAAATGATTAGTTATACAGAAGTGAGTCCAGTTCGTCGATCTGTTCCAAAACCTTCTGGAAGAAGTGTCTCTCCTTATACTCCACGTTCAAGGGTTGCCAAGACATACCATCCAGAAGAAAAGAGCAATAGTCCAGTCAAAAGACTAACTGAAAAGAAAACACCACCTCCTCCTGAACCGAAAATTAAAGAGAAAAAGGTAAAACCAAGAGCCCAAGTTCAAGCTCAAGAAGATGAATATGAAAATCTTTCACCATGGCCAAGGCCGACTCGAGACTGCCAAATTGATATGATGATAACAGAAAGCAACACGATTTCAGAGCCCCATAGTTCGCCCCAAGAAAAACAGAGTCGTGGCATGAAGGATTCTCTAAAATTTGTAAATTTTTTTATTGGAAATTATCCGAATAACATTTCTTTTGCAGAGAAATGAAACAACGAGTGATTCACTTAGTCAAAGAAAGGAGGAAGAGACTTTTCAAAAACCCTTACTTTCTTCATTTGATTCAAAAAAATCAAGCAAAGAGAAATCAGTGATTTTAGAAAACTCGAAAGAGTCTGCAAAAAATATTGACCAAGTAGTTGAAGCCGCAGCTCCTTCAACTTCATCAAGATCTGAAGCTTCAACTCCAACCTTACCAAAGAATTCCTCCAGATCTTTAAAGAGAATACCAAGTCGACATGAATCTGCTCCAAACAGTTCAAGCCAAAAAAATCTCAAGTCAGAAAAAGAAATCCAATCAATGGTTCAATTACTGAAAGAGTCAGTCGGGAATGCTATTGAGCAGAAGGTCCAGAGTAATAATATCAACACAACAGCAAAAAACCATTCTGATAGTCTCCAACTTTATGAATGGAGTGGTTATCATGACGAGCATACTGGAATCCTCAATAATCACGAAATTTCAGAAATCTTACCAAATATGCTTCTTCGCTCAAGTAAATTCTTTATTTTTGGGAGAAATTTCTCTTATTCATTTTTAAAGACGACAATACTGATGCGGAGATTATTCTTGGCTCAAATTCTGAATCTATGAGAAAGTCAATGGTTGAAAATTATAAAGATATTTTGAGTCGAAAATTATCTGAAAATGTCACTGTTGAAAAGCAAAAATTAAGAGTTGAGAGTCCACTAGAAGATAATGAAAGAGGGATGACTATGGATTCAACAGATTTTAATAGTGACGAGATGATCAAAGAATTTAATCGAAAATTACATTCAGTTCAGCAACTAAATCAGCAACATCAATGTTTAATCAAAAACCTGAACTCAAAATTTGGAGAACTCCCAGGTGGTAATCCTGAAGGAAAAACTGCAGCAGCAAGTAGTGTTGTATTTGAAATAAAGAGTTTATCATTTTTTTAGATGCTGACCAAAAGCCAAATAGAAAAGAAGTGAAAAAGGCAATTTCTGATTTAAAGCAAGAAGTTACAACTGCCTTATTGCAAATACAAACGCTACAATCAGAAGACGGAACCATAATGTATGATCCAAACCAGGCTAAACACGTGAAAAGCAACAATTCCCAAGCACAGCCGAACAATGTTGCCAAGCCAGAACTGCAACATAAACAAAGCAGGTCATCAAATAAAGGATCTGCAACAAGTCTCATTAGCACTTCTGATAATGAAGGAACTGCTGCTGCAAAATCATCGTAATTCTTTGAGATTTTCGTCTTCTAATTTATTAGAACTGTGCTTGAGTCAAAAAGCATAATGGATATAATTACAAAACATTGGGAAAACTATAAAGGAGTAGCAAAGTGATATCAATTCTTTTATATTTTCTAAGTGCTATATTTTTTAATGCTGGATTTACTCTTCTTTTTTTTGTAATTTTATTAATTTATTCATTTGGTATATGCGAAGAAATTGTACTGCTTGTTTATAATATTATCGATCTGAAGTTGTAACGAATCATCATCAAGAGCTGATTTTTATAACAGATTATTTAGAATAAATTTTATTAAAAATGAAACAACAAAAGTTCTGGCGGTATTTCTTCTATGAGAGAGGTTTTTCGAAAGGCCTGACAATTCATCTGGTCACTATTATAAAACAAAAATTCTTGTCAGTCAGAGATCCATACTGTAACTTGCTGCAATTTTCGGCAAGGAAACCAATTTTCAGCAAGGGATTTTTCCTCAATCCTCAAGCCTCAAATTTCGGCAAAACAAGAACCCCTAGTTTTATGCATTATTCTTCAATTTAGAAGCGCTGAAAATGTATTTTCTTTTCTCTACCATGAAGTTAGAGACTAAACTTTCTAATTCGGTTGATAAAAAAATTCTTAATACAAAATTAAAATGTAATATTTATCAAATTAGGTTGAGAAAAATTAATTTTTTCTGAAGGTGATACTCAAATAATTTCCGAAATTTTCATAAGAATGCTTGATTTGTTCACAAAACATGCAATTAAAAACCTAAGAAAACTAGGGTCCACATTTTTCGACAGTCCACAATTTTCAGCATTATTTTCAAGGATCTGCCGAAAATTCAGGTTGCCAAATAAGATGGATACCGAAAATTGCAGCAAAGTACAGTATTCATCTTATTAATCCTGGAATTTTATAGAAGTTAAATTTAGGAATAAGGATGATGAGGAAGAGTTTTTGGATGTTATTAATTGGCAAGTAAAAAACTGATAGAAAAAATCCTTGTTTAATTGCTGGCAAGAAAGTCTTTAATCATGAAAATCCTTGAAGGAAAACTCTCATATTAAATTTAGAACATCCTTGTCATTCTTTAATGAAAGAAAAAGAGTTTTCTAGATAGGAGAAAGTATCCAGAAAAATTAAGGGCAAATGAGAATTAATCTAAACATTTTAATAACTGGTAAGCAATAAAAATAGTAGTAAGACCCGAATTAAAAAACCAGCAGCCTATTTTTCACAGTTTTTTCTTCCTATCATCTTCACCCATATCGTCAAAATGTGAATCAACCATGATACAAGAAAAGACAGATCCTTCTCCTCTTTGTCAAATCTTGCATTATCTCAAAAAACCTTTAGGAACAAAAAGACACTATAAAATTGTCAATGAGTCCAATGAAACTTTTTGTTCAGAGAGATCAAGAAATGTATGGAAAGAAAAAATATGTAACTTCCAGTTTGGTTGATATTTAATTAGAGAAAAAGAACTTTCTCAATATTAAAAGCTCTTTTTCGGCCTGGGGTTTAACATCTTCTCGACTCTTTTAGTCATTATTGACAGTAGTTTATTTAGTGAAAAGAAATTTACTGCATTTCTTTTAACAATTTTTGCTTGTGGTATTTCTTGATTTTTGATTTCGGTCCCTGAATTTTCCAACGAAAATAACGGAAAGACAATCCGCTACCCCCATGTCTTTTTCCTCTGAAAAATAACGATCATGGCGGGTGAGGTAAAGAAGAGGAGGCGACTTCTTTAATTAGTTCTGCCTGATTTTAATGTGTTTTAGTGCTTATTTTTATTTTTAACCGCCTGCTGATGGATATTTATTGTTGTTAATGACGATGATTAATTAAAGACTTTACTATCAACTTTTCAATTTTTTTATTATTATACTTAACTTTAACCACCTCTCATGAAAAAAAGTTCACAGAGTACATCCATTAGAGTCTTTTGTCGTACGAGGCCGTTGAATAAGCTCGAATTGAGCCAAGGAGGAGAGTGCTGTGTGGAATATACTGACAAGAACATTCGAGTTAGAGTGAGTTTTGATAATGTGAAAAGGTTTCTGATATTTTTCAACAGGTAGCTGGTGAAGAAAAGCCTTATGACTTTGCATTTGATGGTATTTTCGGTCCTGAGACTCCTCAGGTTGAAGTTTTTAATCAAGTTGCCAAGCCTGTCATCGACAGTAAGATCGTTATCTTTTTTTACTGGATTTACCTCGCATAGAATTAATGGAAGGATATAATGGTACCATCTTTGCCTATGGTCAAACCTCAAGTGGTAAAACTTTCACTATGGAAGTAACTTGACTCTATGATATCAACGCTAATTTACAAAGGGACCTGACGTAATTGATAGTGATGATAAGAAAGGTATCATTCCAAGAATGATGAGTTATTTGTTTGAAACAATCCTCAATTCGAGTGAGCATATCGAGTTTAATGTCAAAGTGTCTTTCCTTGAGCTCTACAACGAAAAGCTCCAAGATTTACTAGATCGTAAGAGAATATTGAGTAAATTCGAGTTTAACCAAGTCAACTAGCTCGTAAAAACAACCTTCAGATCAAGGAAGATAAAGCCAAGGGAATCTTTGTTCAAGATGCCACTGAAATTTATGTGACAAGTGCTGAGCAAATGAAACAAGTCCACAAGAGCGGTTTCGAAAGTAGAACAATTGCAGCAACTCGAATGAATGAAAGAAGCTCAAGAAGTCATAGTATTTTCGTCGTCGCTGTCAATCAAAAAGATACAAAAACTGATGCTGCCAAAAGCAGTAATCCATTTTGATTATTTATTTCAAACTAATTCTCACCAAGGTAAATTGTATTTTGTCGATCTTGCTGGTTCAGAAAAGATTTCCAAGACAGGTGTGTCTGGCCAACAATTGGAAGAAGCTAAAAATATCAATAAATCTTTGACTTCTTTGGGAATTGTTATTAATGCTTTGACGGAAAAGGAAAAAGGCCATGTTCCCTACAGAGATTCAAAATTAACGAGACTGTTACAAGAATCTCTGGGTGGTAATTCCCAAACAAGTCTCATTTTGGCTTGCTCCATGTGCAGTTATAATGATAAAGAAACTGTTGGAACTCTTAGATTTGGTTATAGAGCCAAGAGCATAAAGAATGCCCCAGTTATGAATGTCGAGAGAAGTGTGAAGGAATTAACTGCTTTATTGGATGCTGCTGAAAGAAAAATCAGAGAACAAGATGATATCATTCAAGGTCTCCAACAACAAATCGATAATGGCGCTGTCAGTGTCAATTCTTCTTTCATCGATATGGCCTCCGCAATTAAAGGTACAGAGATTGGGAAAAGTGTTTTAAATTTTACATAGAAAAACCCGAGAATATCCTTGATGCATTAGAAGAGAAATCTTCAAAGACGGCTGCTGCTTTGTCTCAACCTAATTCTCAAGGCGGAAATCAATCTCAAGTTCAATCCCCTACTCCCACTGAAACAAAGCCTCATCATGAGAGAATGAGAAGCAAAAACAGTCTTGATTTAAACAATGGAGCTAGTGCTGGCTCAGCATCTTTGACTTTGCTGAAGCAACACATTCAAATTGTGAGTCTTAATGAGGAAATCCAAGCTCTCAAGCTTGCTAATAAAGAACAAGAAAATGAACTTTCTAATAAAAATCAAGAAATTTACGATGTAAAAAAAAGACTTGTTGAGTTAAAGTAAACCTTTCCCCTAGTTGACTGGAAGAATTATGCAATATGAGAGTCAGATTCAAGAATTAACAGCAAAGAACTTGACAGCTGCTGAAGAATTCCAAGTTAAATTTGAAAAGATGTGCACAGAAAACCAAACCAACAGTATGCAGTTGAACAAGTTCAAGAGAGCCATCAGCAGATTGAGATCTGATCTTAACTTTGCTTTCATCAGTAAAAACCTCAAAATGCTTGATACTGATGAAAAAACCTCAAAAGTCGGTGGTGGTTCCCAAGATGATAAAGAAGATCTCATTGGTATACTGAAACTTTTTATTCATTAAAATTAATTTCTCTCTTTTAGTGAACTCAATCCAAAAGACAATTGAGATGTTGGAGGAGATTGAAAAGGATTTAGAAGAGAAGGAAGAGGAAGGACAACCTCAGAACTCTTACATGAATGAAGTTGAAGCGTTGATTGAATCTTACAGAATCAACTCTCAAGGATCCCAGAAAAAGTTACTAACTCGCAGAACAACTATGGGAGGAGTCAAACTTAGTGATCCAGGAAGCGGAAATACCAAGAGTAATCCTAATGAAATGTTTACTACTGCCACTGACGAAGATTTCAAAATGATTACAACTATTGCAACAGAAGAATCAACAGAAGGAAAAGAGGCAGCATATAATATGGATAATTTGAAGACTGAGGGTGATGTTGAAGAGGATATTGTCCAAAAGTTCCAATTACAGTCTTTAAATGATGAAGACAAAATTGCTGAGATGCAAAATCTCTTGTCAGTTCAAAGAAAGACAATCAACAGCCTTAATAAAATGAACAATGAATTGACTCAAGCAAATCAAAAGCATAACTCTACTCAAGACAAAAAGATTCTTTCATATAAAACTAAAATTGAAGATTTACAAAAATGGAATGCTGAAAAGGCAAAGGAGTATGAAAGAAGAATCCAAGGACTAAAATCTTTATTGGAAGACAAAATCAAAGAATTGGATTTATCAAGATCAAAGCAAGAACAAGAACTTTTAAATAAAAATAAAGCCCTCTCCGATCTCAAATTCCAAAACGAAAGAATGCAAAAGTAACGATCCAAAAAAAATATATCATTAACATTCTTCAAGGATAATTCTGGGAAATGATTTGGCTAAAAGAGTGTTTGATCTTGAAGCAAAAATCAAAGAATTTGCTTTAGAAAGACAAAAGGTTTGAATTCATTTTTGTAAATAAATCCTAATCTCTTGGTTAGTTGTTTGAAGATGTCTTTAAGCTAAGGGGTGAAATTGATGACAAAGAAGAAGCACTTACAGAAAAGAGTGCTCAAATTCAGATTTTACAATGCAATCTGAATACTTTATCATCAGAACTTGAGATTATGAAGCATTTACGCCCTCAGCAAGCTCAGAACCCCATGCCCAAGAAGGAAAAGAGAGATGCTCTGGGTAATCTTGAGAGTGGCAAAGGATCACAGAAAAACAAAAAGGACTCGTTTTTCTTTGAGAGTCACGTTGTGAAACCAATCAGAGGGGGCGGTGGAAATGTGAAGAATTTTGAAAGAGATAATTATCTTATTTTTGAAAAACCAAGCTTGTTGGATGCAACAAAGCTTGCTAAGGGCGATTCAACTCCTAAATCAGGAGACAGTGTTGAGCCTAAATCCACAAAGGCCAAAGATGCCTCCAGCTTCAAAAAGTTTGATGAAATTCTCAAAGCTAAAGGCACGACTTTCAAGCCCAGAAACCAAAATAGCTTAACTGTCCACACGACAATGGATGATGACGATGATGAAGAAGAACCAAACTACCAAGAATTACAACAAAAACTCAGACAATACACTAACCAGCAAATGCATGATGGCCAAAAATCCGTGAAATCATTCTTTAGTGGTGTCAAAAACTTCTTTTCATAATTCCCAATGTCAAGGTGACAGAGTGAAATTTTCTACAAAAAATATTTATGAGTTACTTCAGGTCTTAATATCAATAATAATGCTCTAGTGTGTATTCTATGCGTAGTGTATGTTTTTTAAAAAGAAAGGTTGGTTTTATTTGTTGTTGTTTCATTTTTTTTACAAATATCTGTACCGTGTAAAGGTGTAAGTTGAGATCAATAAATAAATTCTAAAATCAAAAAGAAATTTGGCTTCTGGTTTTTTCATTCAACTAATTTTAATAACCCAAAAACCCGGGATTAATTAAAATTTTTATTTGCTCATTACCCATCTCAAGAATCAATCAAGAAGATCTTTTGTTTAATAACATTCTATTGAAGTGTTTTCATTTTGAATTGTTGATTTTCGAGACCAGGGCTCGCTGCTGGGCTTTGGAGTTAGAAAACCCAGAGGAATAAGGCATTATAAAATCACTGAGGTATCCGATTAAAATAATAAATCCGATTTGGATTTTTTCTAGCACTAATTTAATAAAAATAAAAAGATGATTTGAGTTTAAATACTTTTTCGCCAAATTATCTCCTCTTAATCTCGCTCTTGTTCAGAGAAACTGAGATATGTTTTGGCCACTTCTTCAAAGTCTATCCCTTCAAAAAGAAAATTTCAAAATAATTGATAGATTAGGCGGAGGAATGAAAATTATTTCACTGATCTTAAAATAATTTAAATCAAGGCCTTGCCTTTCCGCAAAATTAAGAATAGTAGTCAGGTTTTCTCATAGAAAAGAACGTTTCCAGACTTGCGATTGATGGTCCTTGTCACTGGTAATGAATACAAATAATATTGTAAAATTTTAGCCTGATTAAAGCGCAAACTCTAAAATGTTTAGGTCTAAAAATTGAGTGGAGATTCTACTCTCTTTTTCAAGTTCAATAATTAAATTGACTTCTAAAAAAGAAAATGAGTCATGAAAATAGCTTTGTTATTCCAGTAGACCTTGATGAATACAAGCTTCATCCAAAGTTTGGGGAGTCGATAACTTCTGCAAGTCGAAGGTATTCCTTTAAAAATTTTTCAGACAAGATGTCAAATTTTTTACATAGATACAACAATCATATAACACCACGATCTCCATGTAGAAGCAACATTCTCGAGCATTTGTCCCTCAGGAACAGAGAGTCTATTCGATTCAATGGATACATTCCTCCAAAGACCAATGACTTGACTTTAAATGAGTTGCCTGAGAGTTTTGCAGATAGTTTTAAAGAAGTGGATGATGAAGAAGACGATGATGAAAGAGTTCCCTTTTCGAAATGGAAGCAGCTTTCTTTGGTGATCAACTCAGTATGCCGCCTCAAGAATACCGAGGTTGTGAGTATAAAGAGCATTGTAAATTTTTTTTTTGAGAAATGATGAAGCTAAATTCTTGAAGGGCGACTTGAAAACCTCTTTATATTATACAAATAGTTGTCTCAGTCCAGGTCTTGGTCCTCATTCATTAAGAGGGGACATAATGTATATCACAGTAAGAACTCAGTCTCAAGGATAAAGTTCTAAACTATACTCCCAGGCAGGACAATTATCAAAACAAGCAATGCGTGATGCAAGGGATCAGGCTCACTTTTTCAAAGCAATAGATCGAGGAAATAGCACAGATTTTGATTATGTAAAGGAGAGACTCCAAAAAGATCCAAAGAAGTAACAACTCCTCCCCTAAATCCCGAAATTCTTATATCTCCATCATTAGATTTATTTATTCAAGTGATGACAGCTCTTGTTTGACGAATAAACAAGATCATAGAGGATACACTCCTTTATATGTCGCATGTAGAAATGGGAATATGAAGGTATAGAATGACTTTAAGGACCATAATGATTAATTATAGATGGTGAAACTTTTGTTGGATTATAAAGCTAATCCTTATCAATACTCTCAGGTTTGAATCAAAAAGAAAAATTCATTCTTAATTATATTTTATAGGTTACAAAAACTGATAAAGAATCAATATTATTTGTGACAGCAAGGTAAGAATATCTTTTTTTAATCTGATTTGATTCATTCTTTTTAAAAGATGGGGTCATGTTGATTTGATAGAGCTTTTGACAGGGCATGACTTTGCCTGGTCTAAAAAAGAGTTTTGCGAAGCATACAAGACTGCATCAAATAAACAAATAAAAGATATTCTAAAGAAAAAAATGGCAACTTTAGAAAAAGGGTCTCGTGTTTCAAAATTAATGAGTTCTCGTCATTAAGAAGAGGAGGAACGAATTAAACTAAACTGAATTAACCAACTTTTTTTTGTATGATTACTATTCCTAATATTGTACTTATTTTTAAATAATCTTCTTATTTCAAGAAGCATTACTTATCAAGATAATATATTTATCGTACACATATCCGGCCATCCTTTCAAATCAATTCTGAATTATCAATATCAAGTTAGATCAATTCACTGAGCTGTTTCTCTTTGAAGAGCTGAAGATTTTCATTGGATCTACTTAATTTCAAAGTTTTCCGATATTTTTTAGAAAATTAAAAAAAAAAAAGCCGATTTTTTCCAAAAATTAAAATGAGCGAAAAAACACCTCTCATATCCAAATTTCATTTGAGAGTTGAAACTGTGATATAAAATTTCAGCTCTTTTTGACTTTTCATTTGAACAGAAAATATTTTCTTTTCTTCTTTAAATATTCAGAGAAAAATTACTGTATGTCAAGTCAAGAATCTCCTCTTCCATTCCTCCATTCACACAGAATAAAGAATTCAAAAAGTCAACGTATTCAGAGTTGTTATTTCTGTTCGACTGAACAGTAAAAAGTGAAAAAAATTCGTTCTCACTTCCAAAAATTTTTTCCAAGACTTTTTTCATTGACAAATGGGAAAGAATCTGTGTCCAGAAATATTTCTCGACAGATTTCAACTTAGAATCACCATGGTTTTGTTCAAAACGATGAAAAAAAAAGAATATCTTCATTTTGAGAGCAATTTTGGAAAGGAAGAATTTTTCAGCAAAAATTCATTGAAAAAAAAATCCAAAAAATTTTTGTTGGATTTTTTTGAAGAAAACCATAATTAAAAAGCTTCTTGGGGGAAATTCTTGTTTTTTAAGAATCTCGATTTGAGTTTTTATTCACAAGAGTTTAGATTTGCTAAACTTGAAATTTGGCAAAGAAATGGTGAAAATTGCGTTTTCTCCTTTTGATTCGAACTCGAAGTTGGAACAAATTGACATTTTTTCATTCTCTTTTTCAGGATACCAAAAATTATTTTGACAATAATTCTTTATTTGTCCTTTTTTGTTTCTTCGGACTTCGGTTTGTTCGAAATAAGACTTTCATGAAATTATGCTAAATCAAAAACAACACAAATCGACATTCTCTGGGCAAAAGACGTTTTATTCAAACGCTTTCAACCTTACCGAACTGGGATGGAAAGAATGAGTTCTGAGTTCTGAATTCTCTTATTCTCAATTTCAATGTTGGAATTTTTGTTGACATTATAAATCACTTGATCAGAGTGTATTGAAATTTGAGAGGTCTAGAGAGAATTTTACAACAATTTTCTTTGAGAAAAAGAAAGAGCCTCGCAAGGGTTTATGGAAAAATCTAAATAAATAAAAATGATTTTATATTGGACGAATTATTATTTTCATTTGGAGGAAGAGATAAAATTTCCACGTTGCATCATAAAGTTATTATGAACACGTTTCTGTAATATTGATTATTCCGTTTATTGAGCGCAGAAGAACTTGACTGAAAGAGATCACAAAGAGATTGTTTTGTAAAGGGAGGAGAGAATTTCAGATTTTCTTTTTCCAAAAGATATTTTTGTTAAACGCGCCTTTTAAGAAGCCCGTAAATGGAGGCAAAATTTCGCATTATGTGTTTGATGTTAATTACCACGTGTATTTTAGCTCTCTGTATATATAAAGCGGCATTTTCAATTAATAATTATATTAAATTTTCCCAAACAAAAATCTTTAACTTAAACACACCTTTCTCTTCACATGTCTCAAAAAGCCGGGTACTTATCCTTCCGCTTCCCCTTATTAATATTTCTATAGAACTACTAGCGCTGATGCCGCCAGAGAAGCCATCAGAAAGAGACAAGGATCTGGTAAGAGTTGAGTTTTTCCCTCTGTATTTACTTTGATTAGCCCCCAAGACTGGTTTCACTACCAAGGACGCCGGAAACATGAACTTCTACACTGAAGAAGCCCCCGGCCTTAAAGTTACCCCCAAGACTGTCTTGATTACATCTTTGATCTACCTCGGAATCGTTGTTGTCCTTCATTTGGTTGGTAAAATGAGAGCTGAAAATCCTGCTGCCGCTGACGCCGCAAAATAAAAAGGAATATGTTTTGAATTACATACCCCACTCAGAGTTTCTTTTGCATGAGCAGACTATTTTGTGTGCAATCTGTATAAAGTAACATATTCTTATAAGGCCAGAAAATGCAGAAAAGAAATATCCAAATATATCGAAGTTTTCTGTCCCTAATTAGCAAGAATGTATTTCCTTAATCACACTCTGTAATTTGTCATGCCCTCATCAACTCCACCACCTCACCTAATCTCTCTCTCTCTTGACTTCCTTGAAAATATTTTACCCTATCTCTCTTTGACCTTCTATATACTGTGAATATGTCGAGATACAAAAACTTGGAAAAGCGTCTCGGATTTTGATAAAAAATATTGACACTGACGCTCGACATAGTTTTACAACATGCAAAACACTTATTTTGACTTCACAGACAAAGGAAATATCTATTGTACTAAACAGAGCTGTTTTGCAAGACTTATCAACACCATCTTTTTATCCTTCCAAAACAAATTCGCAAAAATCAAGAAGAAAAACAAATAAAAACATATTTTTTTCTTCATCATGCACGTATCTTTATTTGATGAAATAAATATTAATTTTGATACAATAAGATTTATTTTAGTATTCTGACTTTTGTTTTCCTTCTTTAGGACTTCACTAGAACATTTTTTCGCTCTTCTCTTGAAACCAAAGCTTATCTTTGAAAATAGCACCTTGAGAAAAAGAAAAACAGAGTTTTTAATCAGATGGCGGGAAAGGTCTAAAGATCCAATAAACTTTTATTTGATGTGTTTATAAATCAATAAAATCTCAACAAATTTTCGCAATACGTGTGGAATAAAATGATATTATATCTAGAGAAGGGAAAATTTTCAATCATAAAATATGGTTTCTGCTAGAAAATGCGAGGTCTAAGGAGAGAGAAGGCGAAGGAGCTTGATTTCAAAGGAAACGAAATGTTAAATTGGGAATTTTAAAAAAGTTGTACAAAGAAATAATGTCTCGAGAGAATAAAGAAATAACACGAATTGGAAACATTCCAGTGTTCCTTCATGAGATAAATCATAGATGTTAGTCAAATGAGAATTCTTAACTCCTTTTTCCCCAGCCTAATCGACTTTTCTTATCATGGCAAATTTCCACTTTCACTTTTCTCATATGTATTGGATGAAAATAGTTTTCAAGAGATAAACGAGTACAAATCTTTCCTCTTTTCCCAATTCTTCAAGCAAAATACTATTTTCCCTTCAGAATTTTGCAAATTTCTTGAGAAAAAAGCTTCCAAGGAACTTCAATTTTAGAGAGCGTAATTTTTCAACCCCCTGTTTTTTTCTTTGAGAGAAGTGATAAATTCTTTTTTTGAATACAGTACATGAAGAATTTATTTAATTCAGAGAACTTTTTTCTTCGAAGGATCCATATTTTCCTTCTTTGAGAATTGTAATTAATTCTCTATATGTTTATTTTGTTGACACAATCAATTAATCAATTTTCAAATAATAATTTACAGTATGCTCTGTGATTAATCCTAATCAAGAATCATGATTTTCTTTGTTTCACCTTGAACTCTTCTTCTACATTTGAGAGTATTAAAGAGGAAAAGTTTTTTTACCAGATTATTTTCGATTTCAACCTTTTTCTCAACAAAAGCGATTTATTTTTCACAAACAAAACAAACGAATTTTTTAAATAAAATTTTCGAACAGAGGAGATGAAATTTACAGTATCTTTGATGACTTTTGTCTACTTTTGAATGAAACGAGCAAGATGGTGGGAAAAGCGGTTAGATAGTGAGTGGATTATTTATTAAAGGGAAATTAAGCCTTGAATGAGAAAAGTCTAATAAATAAAAAATAAACAGTAGAGATCTCATTCTGCTGAACAATTGTAAATACTATCCTAGTCAAAAGCAAACTTATGAATGGAGTAAATACACAGGGATCTTTAAGTTCAAGAGGAAAAGCACCAGCAAACTTTGTTGATTTGACACGAGCTTCAGGTCAAGAAGAAAGTTCAATAACGTAAATCATACATCAATATTTCTAGTTACCTAATTTTCAAAACAGAATATTAAAGAGGAGAGTAACGACCCTTGAGATTGAGAATTCCAACTTGTATAACGATAATGAAGTAATAAAATCTCAACTTGGTCAAAATGAACAGAAAGTTGGTCAACTAGAGAAACAAGTTCAAACCTTAAAGAATGACAATATGGATTTGAGGAATTTATTAAACGAAATGAAGGAAGAAATGAGAATTTTGAATAAAACAATTGCAAGCGAATTTAACGATTTGCGAAAAGAGGGACTGATGAACAAAAGATCAATTCAAAAAATGAAGAAGGTATCGAGTTTCCGCCAAGAAGTAATTCGACACAACGCGCTACCCGACTCGGCTTTATTGTATAAGCACGCTCAATCTGCTCCTCCCAATGAGGAAGAAGAGAAGCTCGACGATCATTCCCCAATCAATGATCACCCCAACTCCAGTTTTGTTTCCATAAAGAACGGAGACGGATTTGGATCAATCATTAGCGAGGCCAGGTTTTATGATCATCAATATTCATTTATCAGTGAAATGGAGCCTGTCTCAGCAGTGAATCTAGTTGCAGTACATCCATACTTTTTCAACCCCAGTTTGAAAGACAAAGGATCTGAAAGATTCCAAGTTGAAAGACCAGATGGCGCGCTTGATGATATCAAAGAAGTGAGAGAGTCTTACATGGCGAATTCATCAGAATTAAAGGCGTCTTTGAGGAAGAGTATACACGAAAGGGGAATTTCTTTCCAACCCCAGAAATTATTTGAGAACTTTGTGGTGATTGGAGTCACAAAGCAAGACGCTGTTGAACATTTGAGAGCATTGAAAGACAGGAATGTGAGATCCTCAAAGAAGATGGACGAGGCGCAGAACAGTCGCATAGAAGGCAAGGTTTTATTCAATTACGCCGAAAGCGCAGACCTTCCAGAAAAGACATTTTTGCCTGACCTTGAGAGGTTTGTCACTTCTGGACTGCTTTCATTGACCGAAATCCCTCAGAAAAACAAACAAGATATTGATGATTACATTTGCAAGGTTATTTTGCAAAAAAATAAGCCCAAATGCCGCTATATATGCCCATTCCAGCCTCATGAGACCGAGATTCAGCTTTCCAAATGGGGCAAGGATGGAGAGACTTTTAATCCTCAAAATAAGCTTTATGCTGTTTGTGTGAAAAAGCCCGACTTTTTGGTTGTGAAGGACAAAAAGAACAATGATCGATTTGTTTGCGTTGATACTGTTTATCTCTTTTTGACTTACAGTCCAGTGGTTCCTTTGATATTTGACATGCTATTTTCGGTTTTAAATCTCATCAGATTGAAAAGAAAACAGTTGTACTTTAAGGAGGATAAAGTCGATTTGGAAGTCTTGAACAATCTCCTTCCAAATGAGGTTTCTGCTTACCTCAACACCCTTATTGGATATGCTGCTCCAAGTCCAGGCCACACTCTCGAGTATATGTACTATAATGATTCTGTTGCGCACTTGGACAAACTTCACTACACATTCTCTTCTCAAGACGACGGGTATCTAGAACTGGCAACTTGGAAAGCAAAGCTCACTTTTGCTCGGTTTAGTTTGGACGATATCAAGCTGATTGTCAGCGCGATGCTTCTCGAGAAATCTATTGTATTCTTTTCAAATGATATTATGCTTCTAACGGCAATATTGAACACATTCCTCGGATTATTGGCTCCTTTCAAATACGTGTGCACAATCATTCCAGCTCTTCCTTCAAGCTTGGTGCAAATGTGTGGGGCTCCTGTTCCAACAATTATTGGTATAAACAGGAATCAAGAGTATTTCTGGAGAAAGGAAATCCAAGAATACACCGACAATATCTTTGTGTTTATCGACTCTGGCGTGATTTACATTGATCATGACAATACTGACGCATCTACTTTCCCAAAACTGGACTTTTTAACAAGAGATTTGGAGTATCTCTATGACGAGCTCAATCCTGATCCATCTGGTTTCAAGAGAGTTGATGATTTAACAACTCTCAAAAACAAATTACAAAAAGTGAACGATAGAGTTGGTAAGAAGACCTTGGGAACAGGCAACAAGAAAGAAGAAAAGAAAAGCTACAAAAATATAAAATCAAAGCACAAAGAAAATATCAAGATCCTCTTTAAAATATTTAAAGAAAGACTCCAAGAAAATATCGCAAGACATCTTCCTTCATTGAGCACTTTTGCAGCTTCTAGTGAAGAAGAACTCAGTGAGCAAATTGATACCGTCATTCAAGATTATAAAATCAAAAAGTTCTTCCATGCATACAAATTAACTCAAGGTTTCTCAAGTTATCCTTACTCCATCAGCTCCTCCTCTGCAGATTAATGGGGTAGGGATTCTGTTTATAAACTCGATACATAATAATTCAATAATAATACCTAATAAATAATTCATAAAAATTTGTAAAAACATTGTCTCTTCCTGAAAGGATCCTTCTTGAAAAAATAGCTCTAAAGGTAATGTAGTAAATTTAGACGTGCGTGTATGTATAAGTTTGAATTAAATACTCAAGACTCAATAATAAATTAAAAATCCTTTTGAGAAAGTAGAAGATAAAATGTCACAATACTTTAACAGCTCAAGCAAGAGAGATGAAATCAATGAATATGCCAAGGACTTGAACAGTCCTAACTTTGATAAGAAGAGAGAGGCCCTGAAAAAAGTCATTGCCTTGATGACAGTTGGCAAAGATGTATCTCCCTTATTTCAAAGTGTGATCAAGTGTCTCGAAGTTAATGACCTCGAAATCATCAAACTCGTTTACCTTTACATCATCAACTACTCTCGTGCCAAGCCAGATGATGCGATCATGGTCGTCGAGTTGTTCCGTAGAGTAAAATTATGAATTTTTTGAATGGAATTTTTGAAATGTTTAGAGTACTAAAAACATGTCAAGTCCTTTGATCAGAGCTCTCGCCGTCAGAACTATGGGTTATATCCGTGTCAAGAGAATTAATGAATACTTGATCGAGCCCTTGAAGGAACTTTTAGCTGACGAGGATCCTTATGTGAAGAAAACCGCTATTTTGTGTGTTCCCAAGGTTTACGAAGTCACTCCTGATCTCATTGAAAAACACGATATCATCAAAACTCTCCAAAAGATGGTGACCAAGGAAGGAAACACTTTGGTTCTTGCCAACTTGATTGCCTGCTTCCATGAGTTATCTGAAATGAGGTATAAAAATTCAAAAATCCGAAAGGGTCTTCAACTTTTCATAGAGGAAGCAAGAAGTTGCTCCCCCTCAACAGTGATCTCGTCCAAAAGCTCTTGCTGGCTATCAACGAATGTATTGGTAAGTTGAAGGAGAATTTCAAATTTCATAATTCGTTTTGATAGAATGGGGTCAAGTTTTTATCCTTGAATGTCTTGCTGATTATGTTCCTGCTGACGTTAAAGAAGCTGAAAGGTAATTGGGATTTGTGGGGGTGAATGAATTAACAACTCTCATAGTATTGTTGATAGAGTGTTGCCTCGTTTATCACATGTGAATCCTTCAGTTGTTTTGACCAGTGTCAGAGTTATTTTGAAATGCATGGATCATATGACCAGTGCTGAAAACATCAAAGCTTTGAGCAAAAAAATCGCTCCTTCTATGAGTAACTTTTTGGCATGATTTTTAGAAATAACTTTTATCATCAAGTTGGTTTGTTGGCTGGACAACCTGAGGTTCAATATGTTGCTTTGAGAAACTTTAGTTTTATTTGCGAAAAATACCCACATATTTTGGATAAGAATATCAAGGTGTTTTTCATCAAATTCAATGATCCCTACTTTGTCAAGCTTGAAAAGCTTCATATGATCAGCAAACTGACTGACAACAAAAACTTTGAAACTGTCCTTACCGAATTAGTGGAATATACTAATGATGTTGATATCGAATTCGGAAGAAAAGCCATGAAAGCTATCGGCAAAATCTGCGTTAAAATCGATAAAGCTGCTGAAAAGTAAGATTGAAAAGGAGTTTTAAATAATTGTTTTCATTAGGTGTTTGAGCATTTTGAAGTCAGTGATTCAAGCTGGAAGTCAAGCAATTCACATTCTTGCTGAAGCTTGTGTTGTTCTTCAAATTATTTACAGAAAGTATCCTGAAAGATTTACTCATGATGAATCTTTCAAAACTCTTGTTGAAAACTTGCCCAACATTTCTGAACCCGAACCCAGAGGATCCTTGGTTTGGATTATCGGTGAGTTTGCTGAAAGAATCCCCGGCAGTGTCGAAATCATCAAAGGCTTAGGAGAATAGTGAGATTTATTGAAATGTTAGTTTTTCTCACAATTATAGTTTCACTACTGAATCTGCATCTGTCCAACTCCAAGTTCTTACTGCAACCGTCAAGCTTTTCTTGAAGCTTCCTGATGAAGCTGAAGATCTTGTTGCCACCATCCTTCCTCTTGCTACTGAAAACAACGAAAATCCCGATGTTCGTGACAGGTAACAAGAATTTTCGCAGTTTTATTTGACAATCCGTCTTTGTAGAGGTTACATTTATTGGAGATTGTTGTCTACTGATACTGAGAAGGCAAAGAGAGTTGTGCTTTCTGAAAAGCCAATTATTCAAGAAGAAGTTGTTGGTTTTGAAGAAAACCTTATGACTGTCTTGATCAACAACATTTCAACTGTTGCTTCTGTCTTCCACAAACGTCCTGAAACCTTCCTTCCCAAGCTTGTTCTTGAAGGTGCCAGAAGATACGTTGAAGAAGTTGAAGAGGAATACTACGAACCTAAGCCTGAAGGTGAAGAAGCTAAGAAGGAGAAATCACCTGGAAAGACTGAACCCAAGAAGGAAAAGACCAAGGAGGAAGCCAAAGCTGACACTACTAAAGCCGCGCCCGCTGGAAATGACTTCAATCTCTTGGACATTGACGATTTTGGTTCAGCTCCCACTACCACTACTACCAGCACTACTACTGAAAAGAAACTCACCCCACCTCCCCAGACAACCACCACCACCGCTGCTCATCACGGAGATCTCTTGGATCTTGACTTTGGTAGCTCGAGCGGAGGAGCTGTTACTTCCAGCCACACTCAGCCAATTTCCCAACCTTCCAACAACTTTGACTTCTTTGACTCTCCCACCCC
>Ga0182738_1000994_pt1 | contig 37156 bp, 33 predicted proteins | sample eDN5th30CBELigMG_FD_128876 | JGI IMG/M metagenome (GOLD analysis project Ga0182738, IMG submission 128876) | Enriched Miracle-Growth compost microbial communities from Emeryville, California, USA - eDNA 5th pass 30_C BE-Lig MG (version 2)... ...
CTCTTTGTATTCTTTAGAGGACTTTCCACCATCTTTGTACTATTATTTCGTGAATGAGTTGGGACATCTGCACCACTGTGAATTCTTCGGTGGCGTATTTGCCTTTGCAAGCCTCCTGGAAGACTGTTTTGCATGCCTCCACCTGGGAGACTTCTTTGCGAGATTTCTGGGCCCTCGTTTCCAGAAATATGAATGGTATTATTTAATCCACTGATGTCAATAAGCGGCATTTCAGGGTTAGTATTTTCATCCTCAGGTTGTCTCATCAATAAAAGCTGATTCTTCTCATATTCTTTGGTCAGTTTGGTCAGATTTATCTCATATTGCAATTCAGCAAATTTGGCTCTCTGCTCAGTTTCATCCAATTTCTTCTTCAACTCAGAAAATTCGCCCAAAAGGCCAATCACCTGATCATTTTGCTTCATTGCTTCAAAACTAATACGGATGTGTCTTCCAAGCAAACATCTGATTACAATCTGGCTGTTTGCGAGACTATTATTGATTCTTGCGTTGCCTAACAAAACTTGCTCAGGGTTTGCTATAGGTCTGCCTTGGAGACTGTGCAACAAGCCTTTCACCTTTGAAGATTGGAATTCAAGTTTTTCTTCAAGACTTTCGACACGAGTACTCACTTCATTTATTTCAAGCTCCAACTCTTGAATCTTGGCATTTGCAGTCTGCTCCATCTCAATATCGTGCATGACTGATTGTCTCTCTAATTCCAACTTATCTCTTGATACCAACAACTCAGAATGTTTATTTCTCTCGTTCTCTAATTCCAGCTCTGTTGATTGTAAATTCTCCTCCTCTATCGTGAAATATTAGGGGAAAAAAAACTTTAAATCGAGAATCCCATTACCTTTAGCAATATCATATGATAATCGGACTTGTTCCATTAATTTTTCAGTACAGAAGTCGACAAGTTCTCGCGCTTCAGGTTCAGTCAAAATCTCAATAACTTCTTCTTTGACTACTGATTTACTCTCTGAAGATAAATGTGGGGCGGCGAATTGTTTAGAAAGCCTCTTTTTGCCTGAACTGTCAGGGACATTAGGATCAGGATTTTGTCGTTGAACATGTCTTAACAACTCTTTACTCATGCAGCGGGATAGCAGCTCATCATTCTTCTTCTTGAGCTGAACTTCTTTTCTTCTGTTTTCTGCTTTCAATTTGGTAATCAGATTGTCTTTTTCCATGTTCTTTTTCTTCACTTCCAATAGCTCCTTCTGTCTAGCTGCCTTGATTTTGTCAAATTTCTCCGTCTCTTCACGCATCTTCTTGTGCAATTGCTGCTTCTGAGCCTTCATCTTCTTGATTTCAGTGTCCAACTGGTCAATCTTGGTTCGCTGACTATTCACCAACTTTAATAAATTTTGTTGTTCTCTCTCCTTTTGCTTGTATTCCTTGATCCTATTCTCCATATCGCTCATCTTTTGCTTGTAAGTTGTTATCACCTTGTTCTTATCATGGTCCATAAGAGATGTGTTCATCTTGGAGATTGCCTCATCTCTTTGTTTTCCCAGGGTCTTTAGTTCTTCTTCCAAGTGATGAATCTTTTCATAATACTGGTTCTTCATATCATCCACCAAATTTCTCTCCAATATCAACTGATTTTGTGTGATATGTTGGAGTAGTTCTTCTTTCTCCATCAAAGTTCCATCAACCAACATCATCTCTTCCTTTGTTGCTTGTGTATTCACCTCATATTCTCTTTCAAACTCCTCATCCTCCTGAATATCCATATGATCCTCATCATCACTTCCAAGCGTATCCTCATGCTTGTTCACAAAAGTCGTCTTTCCATTCTCAGTCTCCATAGTCGTTGCTGGATTCTTATGGGCTTCATTCTCACGTTGCAGCTTCTTGATTTGTAACTGAGCTTTTTTCAATTGACTGGTCAATGATTGCACCATTTTAGTCTTTTGGAAAAGGAGCTCTTGATCTCTACTTGAACTTTTTAGGAGAAGCTCATACTCCTTCTGAACATCTTGGCTCATCATCTCTTTTTCTTTCAATTCTTGCCTCAATTTCTCAGTCTTGGTCAAATATTCCTCCATTAGGTCTTTGTGCTCCACTTCAGCCAATTGTGAATCTTCTCCCAAATCCAATTCAAGATTATTCTCAGCCAAAATCTTCTTGTATTTTTCCTGAATCAATTTCAACAAATTTCTCTCTTTCTGAACTGAAAATAATGAAATATTGCTCTCATTCAAAGACATCTTGGTATGCTGCAATTCTGATCTTGTTTTCACCAACTCCTTCTCACTCTGACACAACTTTATCTTCAAATTCTTCAGCTCTTCCTGTAAATTTCCCTCATCTCTAAATGGTCCAGCGTTTCTCATTGCACTCACTCCTTCATTTATCAGACTCGATATTGATTTTATATGACCATCAGACATTCCAGCCTCTTTCATATTCGACGCCATTAATCTCTTGCAAGCAATCAGTTCATTCTGTAACTCAAAAACTTGTTGCTTCAATTGGGAAATCTGCATACCTTGAGGATCTCTGTTTATAACGGGCTTATTTCGGATATTCCTAGCTCTTGAAGCGTACTTTAGCGTGTTTAACGACTCGTCATAATTGCTTTCTGAAGGACTTATACACGCTATCATCACAGTCCTTGAGTTACCACCAAGCGAATCTTGCAACATTCTTGTCAGCTTTGACTCTCTGTAAGGCACATGAGTAATCCTGCCTGTATCATCTGTCAGTGCTGATATCACATTTCCCAACGCCAACAAGCCACGATTGATATTAATGCCCTCTCTGAGGATAGATCCTGATGCTCCTGTTCTCTTTAAACGTTCTGATCCAGCCAAGTCTACAAAATGAAATTTGGCTGTTGTAAAACCTCCATCTTCATTTTGCTGTTTCGATTTTTTATCTCCAGCAGGAGCGCCTTGCTTATCATTATTATTATTATTATACAAATCCTCAATCTGATGTTGCTCGATAGAAATAGTAAAAATGGCATGGGACCTTGATGATGTTTCATTCATCAATGTTGATGCTGTTGCTCTATTCAACGATCCTCTCTCTAAACATCCTGCCATCTCTTCATATGATCCCACCTTGTGAAATTTAGGGCAAATTTAAGGTTTCATTACTTTTTCTTCATTTATACCATATACACTTATTGATCCATCTTTTTCTTCTCGAATCGTTATCGGATTCTTATTATAGATATTATTATTCAACCTATTAGGGTGAGATACGTTTTAGCAAAAATATAATGTAGCTATCTATTACTTGAGACGAGCATTGGAAGTATCAAGGAGATCTTGAATTTCTTCATTGTAAATTTCCAAGAAAGCAACCTTGACAATAAATTCAGATTTTTGCTTTCTTTTCTCAATCTCAAAGAAGATCTAATATGATGAGTTGTCCTTTCCCAAAGAATTATATTACTTCTTTCATAACTCTAGGAATAATTCCGACATCATCTTGCTCAAGGTTATAAGTTGCGCTGCTTCCCATAGTAAAAGTTTTTCCAGATCCAGTTTGTCCGTAAGCCAAAATTGTTGTATTATACCCATTCAGACAACTCAGCACTAAATCTTTGGCACATTTCTCATAAACCTCTTCTTGCTGTGAATTCTCATCAAAAACTACATCAAAATTGAATGTCCTATCCTTTCCAATTGCCACCTACAAATCATATTATTCCATCAAATATCACTCCAAAATCGTTTTAAACATCACATAAGTACATGTATAATCTATCCTCCTTCCCTCCATCTTGTTTCCTTTGAATCAAGAGAGAGAGAGAGCAAAAATGATCATCAAACAAAGAATTTACAGAAGAAAATCCTCAAAACTGAAGGTGTACCTGGCCAGTCATCGGGTAGCATTGGACACAAGGTTGTTCCTTATTTAATATTTCTTTTGAAATCGGCGGCCTGACACGTAAAGCGACTTGTACTTTTGTTTCAGGTCCTTTTGGAGATTTGTTTGGAGCCGTGGTATCCATGTTAACAAGGCTATCCCTTGTATTTTCACCTGCTTTTTCAATTTCCATTCAAATCAAGTTTGTAAAAAAGCCCTTTAGGGATGTTTATATTTAAATTTAAAGCCTTTGATATTGTGCAACATTTTCTCCTTTTGAAAAGGTTCTTTGAATTATCTTTCCGTTATTTTCTCAAAAACGGGCTTAGGAATCTCTTCACTTCATTTTCACCTCAACCCCTATTCTGACCGACTAAAGCCATTGGACTTGGGCTCAATACTTTCCTTCGATAATAGTGTTTCTTGAGCAAGTCAGACCAAATCAAATTAAATTGAATCTAATTGAATTTGAATCCGCCTCCAAATTAATGAGATTCTTTCAGGCTTAATTTTGACTCTACCACTCTCATCAAAAAGTTTATTTCATTTCTTCAATCTTCGGTTTTTGGTTTGCAAAAGAACCTCTCGACAGTATCTCCAGCGGGTTAAGAACATCATCACCATCGTTTTCTCTCTCTCTCTCTCTTTATCCAATCAATCCAGCGTAACAAATTCAAAAAAATATTGATAAGAATCAGATTTAGGAGAAAAAGTACAAAATAAAAATTTTATTTAAACCAAATACTCGCAGAATGCCCAGAGAACTTATCACTGTTCAAGTTGGTCAATGTGGAAACCAAATAGGACTCAAATTTTGGGAACTCGCTTTTAAAGAGCACTGTAAATATAGCAAAAACCAAATCTTTGATGATGCCCTTTCAAGTTTCTTCCGTAATGTTGATTCAAGGTTCCCCTCCTTTTTCAAATTTTAGTGATTGACAAATTACCTCTAGAAGAGACAATCAAGACATCCCTTATAACGAAGGAAAAAATAAAATCGTCGATTTAAAAGCAAGAGTATAGCATTTAATGTGTGTCAAAACCCAATTATCGCATTAGACTGTCATTGTTGATATGGAAGAAAATGTCATTAGCCAAATTATGAAGAGCGGTAAACCAAAAATTCAACTCCCAGTTAAAATCATCACAAATAGATATCAAAGATCTCTTCAATCAAACCCAAACTATTCAAGATGTCTCTGGTGCCGGAAATAATTGGTAATCAATCTTGGTTTTCGAAAATCTTCTCATCCTTTAAAGGGCTCATGGGTTTGGTCATTATGGACCTCTATATGAAGAACAAATTCTTGAAAAAGTATATTCATTTCTCATCTCATGACTGACAAAAAATACCCTATTAGTTGAGGAAAGAAGCAGAACCATGTGATTCACTCCAGTGTTTTTTATTGTTCCATTCAACAGGAGGTGGTACTGGATCTGGCGTTGGTTCTTATATTCTCAACAGTTCATCCTTTTTCCTTTCAATAATAAATTAACAATTTTGTTGTAGTTTTGAATGACCATTTTGAGAAAATTTTCAGGTTTTCAGCATCAGTTTTTCCTTCAAAAGATGATGATGTGGCAGTTTCGCCATACAACAGTGTTTTCTCTATCAATGAATTGCTCAAATGTGCTGATTGTGTTTTGCCAATTGATAATCAAGCGCTTGTCAACATGTTCCAGAAGATCGAACAGCCGATGTTAAAGAAAACCACAGCAGATTCTGCTGGCTTTGGTGTTGAAGAAGTTGTCAAAGTCAAAGGGTCAAAAGCAACCGAAATAGGCGATGAAAAAAAGAAAAAACAGAAAGCCTTCGATCAAATGAATAATGTTATAGCTCATGTTCTCAGCAATCTTACTTGGTAACATCATAATTTATTTATACGAACACTGAAATAATTCTTCCAAGTTCAATGAGATTTGAAGGAACATTGAACGTCGATCTGAATGAAATTACCATGAATCTCGTCCCTTATCCAAAACTCCATTTCCTTGTCCCTGGACTTGCTCCCCTATACTCGTTAGCGGATGTCAAACTCCAACCAAGATCGTATATATTTCATTTATTTATTTTTTTTCACCTCATATTTTAGACTTGACCAAATGTTTAAAGACTGTCTTTCTCCAGATAATCAACTTATTGTTTCGTCGCCAATGGACCATATGTATCAAATCTCTTACTTGAAAATAAGCAATCAATCAATAGGTATATCGCTATGGGTCTCATGATCAGAGGTGATGTTACGTTTTCAGATGTCAATCGTAACATTGAATTGATGAAGAAAAAAATGAATACAATCTATTGGAATAAAGAGGGCTTCAAATATGGTATTTGTAATGTCCCTTCTCTTGGTCAAGTAATCAACTCTTTGTTGAATAATCATCATAACGACAATTTTTAGAGACAATCTGTGCTATGCTTATCAAACAATACATGTATTAAGGATACCTTCCAAGAACTTGCAACCAGATTTGACAAATTATATTCTAGAAGAGTAACTTTATTGAGAAATTCTCGTTCTTAATCAGTCTCCCAATCTAGGTTTATGTTCATCATTATAAGGAATATATTGATGTGAGTCATTTTGATGAAGCAATTGGGAATATCAAAGATCTCTATAGTATGTACGATGAGCTTGAAGGAATGCGCGAACCTGAAAATATTCCTAAGCTTAAACCCCTAATCTAATTTAATCACTTTTCTTTGTATTTCACTACTTCTTCATTCTGTAATTATCTGATGAATCCAAAATCGAGTTTTGTCGTAGTCTGTACCAAATTAAAAAAAAAAGAGCAATCTGCAAAGTCAAGTTTAAATTACATTTTTGGAAATAAATCAACTTTTTAATACTGATACAACCTTTGAAAAATGCAACAAGGAAATGGACTCTGGGTGTATTGGGAAAAACAAGGAACTGACCGTCTTTGTGCAGTTCATTGCGTCAACTCCTTATTACAAGGCCCTTTTTATACTGAGGTAAAAACACAAAATCCCTTCCATTCTAAAAACGTTCAAGCTATCCTTAGCCGAAATTGCTAGAGAACTCGACACTCAAGAAAAAGAACTTCTTATGGGACAAGGAACTGAATCTAAAGACTTTTTAAACTACCTTGCCGTATTTTCTGCTCGCTTTCCCAACTGATTATCTCTAAAGGAAGGTTCCAATAATGTCGCCGATGATGGAAACTACAATATCCAAGTCATCTCTGAAGCGCTTAAAAGGGTTGGCGATCTGAGATGCATTTCGATTGATAGTTCTGATGTCAAAAACCAAGACTTGAGGTTTTATCATCTTCAAAATCAATCTAAATAATTTAGCGCTGAGACTGGATTTATTTGTAATTCTTCTGCTCATTGGCTTACCATCAGAAAAATCAATGGAAAATGGTATAACCTAAACTCCACAAACCGTGAAGGTCCTGAAATGATCAGTGACTTCTACTTGAGGTGCATAATAAGATCGAATTTCAAAATCTAAAAACTCAATTAGCGCCTTTTTGAACTCTGTTAGAGAAAATGGATATATTATCTTTGTCGTCCAAGGAGACTATCCCCAATATGATAGAAGCGTATATCTTTTTCGTTATTATGACAAAAAATGAACCATAAATAGTTCTTTGGAGAAACTCTTGTCCATCAAAGATGGTTTACTGAAAAACAATGTCAAGGTATTTCAGAGAATATTCTCCATCTCATAATTTGCTTAGAAATGAATGAAAGAAATCTCAAGAAAAAGAATTATAAATTAAATATTGGTGGAACAGATGAGAGAGATCTTGAAGAAGCTATCCAAAACAGTCTCAAAGAAGCAGGTGGAAAAGGAGGATTCAATCAAGGTATTCGATAGATTTTTGAATTTTACAATACTCTTATTAGAGAATGATGACGAGGCATATGAAAGGGCCCTTCAAGAAAGTATGAAAGATTATGATAAAATGGAAGAAGAAGAAGAAGGCAAAGAAGAAGAAGAAAATAAATTTAAAGCCTTCCAAGGAACCGGTGTCTCTTTAGCCTCAACAGTTCACCGTAAATCAATCTTTGCAATTTTAGTATAATCTCTTAGATTCTGATCTGGAAAGTTATTTTGAAAAATGGATTTCTGCCGAAGATCCTGAACTTGCTTTTGCCATGAAATTATCCATTGCTGTAGAATTTCTAGATCTTTAATATTTACTCTCTCTTCAATAGGATCAATTTGCGAATAAACCACAACACACTCAAGACTCCCTTTCATTAAATATTAGATTGTTCACCGGAGGTGTTGAAAATTGGGTTTTTAATAAAAATTCAGTTGTCGAAGTAATTTTACATATGATCCCTTCAAATTAAATATTTATTAGGAACTTTATGATTTTGTCAAAGTCAAGCTTCCTGAAGACCAATTGTCTGTCAAATTCAGAGTCAGCACATCTTATCCCAAGAAACATTTGATAAATCTGGGTGATACCCTTGGTGCTCTCGGTCTTGAAGATCAAGATACATTAACCACTGAAAAACTCTAGACTACTGTATTTCTGTAATTAAAACTATCAAACTTATATTTAGAGTCATAATATGATTGATTATCTGTTGGTTGTATTGCATATTCATATGATTTGGCTTGGTGAAACTCGAAAAAAATTTTAAAAAACTTTTTCTTCAAAATTTTTTTCTGACTTGTCCAGAATGAATTGGGGCCGACCAAAAATCCGGACAAATCTGGAACCCAATTTTTCTCGAATATTTGAAGCATAAATATGTATGTTCAATCATTTTCTCGAATTATAATGGAGTTTAGAGATGCTTTTCATCTCAATTTTAAGACATGAAATTGTGAAGAAAAATTTTATATACATTTCTTAATTATTTTTTGTTTTCTTGAGTAATTTTTTGTTGGTCGTTCGCATCTTTTCTATTCTGTTCATCTATAATTATAGGTTTAACTTTTTTGAGGTCTTGCTTGTCGATTCGATCAATCAGCGAGGAACTGTGAGAGTGATGAACGTTTCACGTTTTGAATACTGACTTTGAAATTGAAAATTTAATTGTCTGATGATAAAAGTAAATTCAAGACTCATAGAAAAAAGGAAAAGAGTGTTGATTTTTAATTTTAAGAAAGGGTCCAACAATGATATAATGAATTAAATTTTTTTTTAAAGAAAATATGGTGGAATTTTTTGTCGAAAAAAATTATCTCTCTGAAAATTTGGGAAAATCCGGAAAGACGGACAATATCCGGGCAGTCCGTCGAAATCTGGACAATTCCAAACCCTGCAGAATAAACAAAAAAATTCTCGGGAATTTTTGCAATCGTCTCGCCAAAAAAGCTTTGTTCAAGAAAATGAATCTCGAAAAAAAAATCTTCACAATTTTTCCCAGAAAATTTTTTTTGGATCAGCACACCACAAAAAAAATTTTCTCCTATCCGAGACTGTTTTCAAATAAAAATAAACACATTTAAAGTTTTATAAAGGAATGCTGACAAATAAATCAATTTAGTGCTTACAGGCTTTCTCCGTAAAAGGATTCACGAGGAGTTACACTTCGAACAGAAGAGGCATCTCTTTCTTTATTATACTCAATAAACTCATACAGCACTTCTTTATAATATTTCCTGTGCTCTAAAATTGTATCCAAATAGACTTCAAGCCCCATTCTTCTCTTTTCAATAAATGCTATATCATCTGTTTGATTTTGTGTTGTTGGCTTTGGAACATTCTCGTTAAAACATGAAATAGGCTTTCCGACCACTCTCTCAAGATCCTGATGGAAATTCTTGAAATCTTGGTAACTCTTCAAAATCTTCCAAGAAGAACTATGAGGATCATTCTCGTCCTTAATGACAAACACATATTCATAATAGTCTCCATACTCAGCCTTCTGGTAATGACTGCAATAAGCTTTAAATAAAGGCATCTTAGGAGCGCTGTTTCTATCAACATTATGCCCATTTGCAAACTGGCTCATCTCGATGCCCAAAGCAGGCTTGAAATAATGCAAGGCTCGACTTTTTGAAGTATTCGATTTCAAAAATGCGTTGTACACCTCAAAGGCTTCTTTGTGATCATTTTGGATGCCCAGGAAATCAATCAACCGAAGGTTCATATATCTGGGATCGCTCACTAATTCACTAATATACTCCTCTAATGCTTTCACTCTCGCGTTGATAAAAGAATCTTCATCGTCAAATCCGTCAAAGTTAATCTTCTTCAACTTGGGAGGATCTTTCTCGAACCATGGAGCTTTAGCAGGACTGCAGTGTCTTTTCAAATAGTCCTCGAGATCCAAGAAGTTTGCGTATTTATGTAATTTGGTGTAGGTCTCATCTTCAATTTGAGTTTGCACTTTATAAAAAATTTTAATGTCATCATCTCCACGATCCCTTGTCACAATATCTCTACTAACTGAACATTGTACAGCAGGGATACGAGGGACTGGAGTTTGCTTCATTGATCTTGATGAACTTCCTATTCAACAAACAATCTTAGTCACAAGAAGGAATAAAATTTCAGTACTTGAATGAGAAGGTTGCTCTTTCTGACTGTGCAAAAGTTTTATGTGAGGATGTTGCTTTTTCACAAAGTTTTTGAATTCATTTATATAGTCTTCGTTTTCGACATTCTTTGCTGCAGACATCGGGAGCAATAAAGGTTCATCCCTGCTATCTTCATACTCCTCAGGACTAGAATTCTTGAGGACTATTCTCTCAATGCTCGACAAAAGTTGGCGGACTTTTAAATATTCGTCTGGTCTTGCATAATTGAGCTCTGCATCTCTAGTGTCATAAGGTTTTGCGACAGCGTACATGGCTAGCACAACACTGAGAGCAACCCTTGCGAAGTTCACTAAAAAACTCCAAAAAGTGAACTATTCATTCTTTTATTTCATTATTTCCGATCAAAACTTACCTCCAAAGATGTCAAAATTCTCAAGCAAGCAACCACGCAGTGTGTAATCCAGAAAATTCTTTGACTACCAAAATCTTGAGGAAGTCCTTTTGCAACTTCCTGGACCAAAAGCTTCAAACTCAATATCCAGGCAGCAATCCCTAGAATAAACAACAGGCTTAGCCCTTTATAATATGCTGCCCAATTCGTTTCAGGGGATTGAACCAAAGCGAGTAGAAATTGAATCAGATAGAGCCCACTCATTATCTTGCAAGCCTTCATCTTCATATGATAAGAATTTTGGTGAGTGGTTCCAATATACAGAGTATTATCATTGGACAGAGCCAAATATCTCTTCAAACCAACGATCACAAAATAATATATTGGCAGCATGAAAATTAGAAATTCGTAGAACGCTTGCTTGCTACAACCAGCACAAACTATAGAATCCACAGGATCAGCGGTATCCAAACCTTGATTGCTCGGAGGACTTGGTATATCTGCACTCGACATAAGCTTGATTCTATTTTCTTTGGTTTTAATTTATTTTTCTAGTAGCAAAGTTTGTTTCGACAATTTCATAAACAGAGAAAAAAATAAAGAGTTTATTTAAGAAAAATTTCTAATTTTATCTTTCAATTCACAAAAATAAACCAGAATTTAATCCAAACACTCCTTTAATCTGCACTTTTTACCCATCCGATTTCATCATACCTGGGAATATATGGGCGAAAAAGCCTTGGGTCATTTTCTCCAAGAAAAAGAACAAGATGGACAGAAGTGATTTTGTCAGATTCTGAAAAGATTGAAAAAAAAAAAACTATTCTCTTTTTTTAGAGACAAGAAAAATTAATTCTCGCGGTTCCTCTGCATTTTATTGATACAATTCCAAATACAATCAATTATTATATCCATATTACCTCAAAGAAAACATTTTTATCAACTACTTTCGAAGATGAAATTGAGATAAGCTCATTTTCTCAAATGCTTCTTTCATCAGGAAACTCAAGTGATAACCTGAACGCAAGCCAGTAGAATTTCAGTGTCCTCTGTGATGACATCTAAATATCAAGCATCTTGGTTAGGAGGTTTGAATTCCTGTGATGATTCCTTCTCTCAAGAAAAAATCAAGAGAAAAAAATTGAAAAAATTTTTTGTTCTTTTTCATTTTTTTTTCCCTCTGAGAAATGCGGATTTTAAAGAAAAAAATTCGAAAAATCCAGAAAATTCCGAAATAAATTTTTCAAGAAGAAAAAATTTTGTGCAAACAAATCTTTTCTTTTTTTTTTTGAATTTGCAACAACCAGCAAACATTTCTTTGAAAATGCAAATTATAAAATTTCTGCAATTTTTTTGCTCACGAATTCACCAATATACAGAAAAAGTCTTTAGAATTTGAGACAATAAAACCTAGCTCCTAAAATTAGTACAAAAAGTAACGGTTGATTCTCTGTATTTGCAGTAAAATTCCTTTTTTAGCTGCCCAGCCTGAACTCGTATTTCACACACACTCACGTCATTTCTTTTGAAAAAAATCATTTTGATTGATTTCGTCCTCAATAAGGCTCAGTTTCGGGTGAGTTGGATCTTTTATGGAATTTAAATTTTGTATAAGAGCGAGATTCGCTGCATTTCGAGTAATATTATTTAATTTTTAATTGAATCAATTCTCACAGTTTACATGTACGTGAATCCACCTGTTCATCAAGTACCTTTTTTATCCAGCTTGTTCGCTTAGCTCTATCCAGATCACCATCTGCGGAGGAGGTAATGCAGCTCATTTTTCTGCCGCTGTCATTGGTGCTAACCCTGCTTTCAGAGTTAACATCTTCACCAGAAAACCTGCTGAATGGAAAAAAACCATCACTGCTCACACTCAAAAGTCCACTTGGGAATCCAAGGGCAACATCACTGGTAAACAAACACTTTCATGGCCTTTTGCTAATGCCTTCTCAATAATAGGTCACATTAATCTTGCTTCCAGTGACCCTCAAGAAGTCTGCAAAGGATCTAAATTTTACTTGATTTGCGGCCCTGCACACATCCATGAAGAAATCCTCAAGAAGATCGCTCCTTTCGTTGAAAAGGACAGTTTTGTTGGAACTTTATACGGGCAAGGCAGTTTCGCTTGGACTGCCTATGCTATCCTCAAAAATAGACTCCAAAAAGACAACATCACTATCTGGGCTCTATTGAATGTCCCCTCAATCTGCAAGACTATTGCTTACGGAGAATCTGTCAATGTTATTGGTCCCAAGAATATGCTGTAAACTTTCAACTCTTTCCCACCCTCTCATTTGCCTAGTTATTGTGCTGCTTACCCTGATTATCAAAAGGACAAAATCTGCAACTACGTTGATGACATGTTTGGTATCCCCACTGTCCCCTTACCAAACTTATTGTGCATAACTCTCACTCCTTCCAATCAAATCATCCATCCTGGACGTGTCTATGGATTCCTCAAGGATTGGGATGGCAAAACCCCTCTTAATGAAAATGATATTCCTCTCTTGTACGAAGGTATGGACGATTTCTCTGCTGAACAAATGCAATTACTCGATGATGAAATCCAAGCCATCAAGGTATCTGATTCTTTTATGAACAATTTATCTCAAAACAAAACTCTCTAGGCTGAAATTGTTAAAAGATTCCCTCATGTCGATTTAAGCGTTATCATTCCCATGAAGGATAGAATTATCAAGCAATATGGTGATCAAGTCAAGGACAGAACTAACCTCAAAACTGTCTTTGCTACCAACCAAGGATATACTCAAGTCAAGTTCCCCATGAAACAAGTCGAAGGAGGAGTTATTCTTAACCCTGAGTCTAGATTCTTCTGGGAAGATATTCCTTATGGTCTTTGCATCTTGAAGGATATTGCTCAAATGGTCAAGGTCAAGACCCCAACCACCGATAGAATGATTGAATGGCATCAAAAATTCATGAACAAAAAGTATATCGAAAACGGAAAACTCGTCAAGGAAACCTTGAAGGAAACTGGCTGCCCATCCAAGTACGGCATTAAGGATATCGAAAAGTTCCTCCAAATCACTGCCAGCCAAACCATCCCCAAACTCTAATTTTTTTATCCATTTGACAATTACAATTATCATTATGATTTCATTTTCGTCTGGTATTTAAAGATCCTGAAGATGCATTAGTTCATCGAAATATAAAACCCCCTTATGACCTATATTATTATGAAATAAAAAAAGTCACATTGATGAAAAAAGATTTCTCTCGAAAAGTTCGAGATTTTCGTCGTTAGAAAATTAATAAAAATAATTTCAAGAATTAACCAATTAAACTCTTCATTTTTCAAGATACCATTTTCTCCCAAGTTCTTCCTTTACTTAATTTCAGCTCCTTTATTGGGATATTCTTTGATCGTTACGAAAAACGTAAAAAATTAAAACTCTCCCATAAAAAAAATTCCATCCTCTTTGGAAACTCCTTTCTCAAAATCAGGAGACCCAATCTTAGACATGATTTTTCCTTGCTAAAGGAGTCAGTCGGAGATAACAAAAACAAGGCTTGAGAAGGAGGAAAAAAGAGAGTTAGATATAATCAAGATACATTTGATAAAAAATTGACTTGCTTCTTTTATTTATAATATTAACAAACTTCGAAAAATTCAGAATTAAATCAGTTATGGCAAAGACAAAAGTCGTCAGCAGCAGGCCTGCAAAAGAAAAGAGAGATCAAGAATCCGAAGATTCTGGAGGTAAGCTTCACCTTTTCTTCCCAGACTGATATAACTCAAACAGATGAAGAAGGAGAATATGAGGTTGAACAAGTCTTGGATAAGGAAATCAAAAGAGGAAAAACCATTTACCTTATCAAATGGAAGGGATTCCCCGAGTCTGATGCCACTTGGGAGCCTGTCAACAACCTTGGCAACATTAAAAACTTGATTCAACAATACGAATCTGCTCACCAAGACAGCCAGAAAGGATCAGACAAATCATCCAAGGGCGAAAAATCTAGCGAAGCAAAAACCAAGAAATCCAAGTCTTCCGTCCTTGATAGCTCCAAAAAGATCCAAAAACAACCAAAGAGCTCCAAATCCGCCACAGGGTCTAGAAAAAAGGACTCCACCAAGAAAGGAGATGCCAAAGAATCCAAGGCCTCCAAAGACAAAGACGACTCTGATTCCAAAATTAATAAAGTCGGAGAATTCTCAACTGACGAACCCTCCAAGATTTCCGATCATGCTAGTCTTGACAAAGCCAAAAAGGTCATCAGAGATGTCCAAGAAAAGACCCAAATAAACCAACTCTTCTTCAAGATCGAATGGCAAGACAGATCTAATGGTGTCAAACCCACTTCCACTTATTACAACTTCTCAACCCTTAAGAAAAAGTGCCCCAATTTACTCTTAGACTATGTATCCACTATGCACTGCAGTGAATAAGCAAACAAACAATTATCCTATCCAAACAAAAGATATGATATTTTTGTATAAGAATTATTTTTCAGGTGTTTTTGTGCCTATAAATTAAAAACTGCTTGATTCATTCATCATTTGTTTACCCAACTTATATCAAAACTTTCCTCATTTAACATTAACTAAACACCATAACCTCCCCCTCACTTTTTCTGGAGCTATCTAATTTTTAAATTCTTTTTGGCTCCAAATTTTTTCCTTCAATTCCCTTCCTGGTAGCTAAATTGGTTCATTTTAAAGTTTTTTCGCCAAAGATACTTTATTTCTTTCAAAATCATCTTCTCAAGTTAAATTCCAAACCTCTCATTCAAGCTTGAAAAATTTTTCTTCATTGAAATAAATAAGAGTCAAAGACTTTGAAATAGAAAATACCAAAAACAGTATTCCTCAATTGTTTCAATATATCGAATCAATATTTTTAGTAAATCTCTTGGATTAAAAACAAAAGATTTTGACTTCAATGGATCAAAAGTTCCCTTTTTGTGATTACTGGATTTCAAGTTTTTTTTCGAGGCTTAAAATATATCAAACGTTTCATTTTATTCAAGGATTTCACCAATGTTTCAAAGGGTTTTTATTGCAAGTTTTTATTATTTTTAAATTTTATTGCAAAATATAATTTATTGTACCAAATAGATAAAAATTATTTTTTATTTCCTTCTCATAAAAAAGATATTTCTTGTCCCTCCAAAATACCAAGATCATTCTCGTTTGTATGAAATAAATTAATTTGTGTCAATGAGATGGTGCTCTCCTCGAATATCAATCAAACCCAAAAGATTTAGTTCAATAGTGCTTGCAAAAATTATGACCTTGAAGGATTGTCGTCTACTTTTTTCAATCGAACTCACTCTATTCGAAAAATCAGTTTTTAAGAATCTCAATTTCACAACAGGAACTGAATTTTGTTGACTTTGCGGATTGAATTGATATATTGATATATAGTTTTTAAAAAGCTAAATTTACCCCAAATTTTCTTCTCTCAATAAAAAATAAATAAAATACCTCATACGTATTTCTATCAAAGGATCTTCATGGAGAAAGAAAGTTTAGAGAATAATCAGGACGGCGGCCCATTGACCATGTCAAAACTTCAACCACCAAAAAGTGTGCTTTGTGGACTCATTAGATTAAATAAAGGCGTCAAGCTCAGAAACTATCTCGCCTCTTTAACACATGCCCTCTTATTGGGGTTCTTCCTCAGTGGCGTTGAGCTTCTCCAACAGAATCTCCTTGTCAGTTCAGATTATTACAACTATGGGCCGGCTGATGCAATCAAGTACAATGCCCTTATCACTCTCGAAGATCTCTTGATCAAGTTAACAGTTACGTCTGCTTATGGTATTATGGTTGATAAACTTGGTAGACAAAAATCCACAATCATTGGGTACTGGCTTATTGGAGCCTCTTTATTTTTATTTCCTCTCAGATTCTATTCGCCCTTCTTTGACAGTATTGGCTGGTATTTTGGAGCTAGATTCTTATACTCTAATGGATCAGCCATTATTCCCATCATTCCATTGATTGCAGACTATGTTGATGATCACTCACTCGGAAGAGCAATAGGTTTCAACGTCCTCCTTATGACAGTGGGCTTCACCACGTCGACCTTAATCATCAAATACATGCAAATCTACAACCTTTTTTACACTTGTCTAGTTTTTGCCGTCTTCATTTTTGTTGTCGGAAACACCTATGCTTTATTCCTCAGGCCCGGAAACACTTACTACAAAAAATCTGTAGTCAATGTAAACCTCGAAAATAGTCAGGCCAATGTCTCCAAGGCTCCAAGCAATATGCTTAATAGCTCCAGAATGGGAAAAAGATGGCTAATCAAAAATGATTGCCAAACCAAACCATGGATTGTTGTTGGCTACATTTTTGCCTTCCTCAACGGTATTGGCCTTGCAACCACCAGTCAACTTCTCAACCTCTTTGTCGAAAGCTTTGGCGATCCGGATGCAAGAGGTAGGGGAGCAACTGTTGTTTTTCAGGCCAACGTTGCCAGTTTCCTCACATCCTTGCTCTTCGGACCAATGCTTGATTGTATTAAACCGCTTTATATAGCTTTAATCGCTTTTGCTGTCAACATTCTTGGCTATTGTAACATCTGGTTCGTTCATAATCCCAATGACTCATCCCTGACATTAACAGCTGTTAGTGTTGGAGTCGGATATGCCTGCTCACAACTCTTGACAAACTTTTTAGGCTTTAAAAATTACAGAAAGTCAATCAGAGGACTCTTGTTTGCCATTGCCAATATTTGTATTGTCGCTGGAGTCATATTGATCGCAGTCATTGGTGGATGCTTGTTGATCTTTGTCCATAGGAACTGGCCCTTTTATATTGCTTCAGGCTGCTCAATCCTTTCCTTACTTTTCTTCGTGTACTATTATTTCACAAAAATATTGCATGCAAGTAATGAAAGTGAAGAGCCCCTCATCGAACATGCTTCAGACGGTGGCCTTGATCCAAGTCCAACCAATGGTGGTTCTGACAAAAAAAGTGTTTTTTAAATTAAATTCTTTTTTATGATTTTGGTCTTTCAAATCACTTTAAATAGCAATTAATCATATCATATCATATATATCAGAGATCTCATATTCGTATCAAAGTGACACAGAACTTATTTAGATTTATTCTTATTGCTACTATTTTCAAGCTCTTTCAAGACCTTTTCTTCAGTAATTTCTGGTGAAATATTGTCCTTTGATGCCAAAGTTAATCCACTACATATTTGACCAGCTTTAATGGCTTCTTTTATAGCTTTTCCTTTTGATAATGCCCAAACTAATCCACCAACAAATGAATCACCTAGCGGATAAGTTATCCCACCTTTCATAAAATTTCTACCTGCACCATTGACGTCTTCAATTCTTTCGACTTTAGCTGCTTTGAAGTGATCAAAAACAATCTTGCCTGAAGCTTGATCGATTCTGGCAAGCAAAATACCATGTGATCCCATCGATGTAAGGATATATTTAAGCTTACATTGAGGAGATTTTCTTGCCTTTGTGAATAAATACATTGTCTCTTTTTTCACAAAGTCCAAATTCAGCTCTTCCATGAAAACATTAATTTAGCACATCATAAGATTTACTTTGAGGTCGGGCGACATCTTTTTCTTTATTGAGACCTCTGATATGATTGCACATTGTGAGTAATTCCTCAACATTAGGCTTGATGATTGAAATCTTCGAAAGAGAGTCAGATCTCAAAATCTTTAAGCTCTTTTGAGATGAAACTGGTTCGAATACAATGTTGCATTCAGGGTTCTTTTCTTCCAAAAATCTGATGATATATGTAATTGTTGCCTCACTTAAATTAGCATCCAACACACAATACTCTGCCTTCTCAAGTTGCTTTGCATACAAATCAACCTATGATAACTGAGAATTGTAATTTCAAACGACAAATACGTGGACTGGAGAAAGCTTATCAATAAGAGCTGTATCAGCAACAGCACTCATCATTTCACCCTTTTCGTTTAACATCGCCACATAAGTGCAGGTTCTGCCTTCTTCAACAATGAGACCATCAGTTCTCATATTATTCTCGGAAAAGTTTCTGATACACAACTCCTTATTGAAATCATTGCCGAGGACTGAGATAAATAAAGTTTGGGTTTGGCCAAGTCTATACAAACATTCTGTAATATTTCTGCCAACACCTCCCACAATCACTTTATTTGCTCCAATGTTTGAAGTTCTGGGCTCAAATAATTGATGGCTTTTTGCCACAATATCAACATTAGTTCCTCCAACTGTAATAATCTTTGCAGTTGGGTACACAGATATGGCTTGAGCCATTTCTTTATTCAACTCAACAGCAATCTTTGCTCCAACAACCGCGTTATTCTTAATTAAAGCCACATCTAATTGAGGGTAAGATTGGAATCTCATCTCGGATAAGAAAAATACTTGACTTTGAAGAATCACCTCCACTTAATTCATTAACTCTCTTTAATAAAAATGGAGTAACATCTTGTCCAGATATATTATACTTTCTAGCTTCTTCTAAAGCAGTTTCAATGGCCTTTGTGACTTCTTCGGCATTAGCTTCTTGTTCTTTTGGGACAGGAACAGCAATTACCATCCCATTTCTAAATCCCATCTCGGTAAAACTCTTTCTAATTAATCCTGCGCATTCTTCAGGTGAATCTTTTTAAAAGTCATTCAGGTTTATAAGCATATCACTCAACTCATTACCAACGCGAGTTGAAACTTTGCAAGTTCCATCTGAAAAGAAGAATTCAGGGAATTTGCTTGTTTTATATCCAACAACCGCAACGCCCAAAGTTTCCAATACTTCCAAAGTCTTTGGAACATCCAAAATAGACTAGAATTATGTTTATAACTCTTATTGTCATTTAGTTTATTACTTTAGCTCCAGCACAAATAACAGCAACTGGAGTTTGACCAAGTTCAACTAAATCAGCAGAGATATCGAAATTATCTTCAGCGCCTCTGTGAACTCCTCCAATACCACCAGTAACAAACACTTTGATTCCAACAAGATTGGCAAAAAGCCTACAGGAGGGATTCAAATAATTTTTATGAGCTCTCCCTTACATAGTGGCAGCAACAGTTGTACTTCCGTTTGACTTTTGGTACAAAATACTTGCTATATCTCTAATACAATTAACCTTTTATTTCTTTAATTCTACCTTCTCGAGCATTTCTTGACAGTTTTACCAAGCACAGAAAGTTTTTCCAGATCAGTTGGATCAAGACCTAATAATGGGTATAGTTGAAAGAAACATCATGCTTTTCAGTACCGATTTTAATACGACCATCCAAAATGGCAATTGTTGCAGGAACAGCTCCATTTTGTCTGACGATATCTTCGACAGCCATTGCTGTTTCTTTATTTTGTGGATATTCCATTCCTAACTGATAAGGGAAAATCTATACTCGACAAAAACCGTGGGTAATGATTGTAGATTCTAAAGCAACGATTGGAAGCTTCTTTTCTCTTGCACGAAGAACTTCCCCACTAAAATCGATAAGCTAAAATATATCAATAAACAAGGGCAATCGATCAGTAATGTACATTCAAGTAGTGAGGATAGTCACGAACTTTAAATTGGTTTGCAAGGTTGGGAAGTCGATTCATTCAAACAAATTAGTTAATGATCAGAGTTTATTTACAAATAAATTTTGCAGGAATTTATTGAAAACTCTGCATCAATTTTTTCAAGTCATTACAAATATTTATTACTCTGTTATTTTATCAAAACTTACAATCAGTAGTATTTATAAATAATCCATTATTCTCCTTCGATCTCCATAGCGTCGTCTTCATCTTCTTCATCGCCTTCTCCTTCTCCTTCACCTTCATCGTCCTCTTCCTCCATTTCGCCCTTATTCTTTGCATTTCCTTTTCCAGACTCTACTTCATCTCCTTCTTCCAATTTTATTCTTTCCTCATCTTCTTCTTCCTTGACCTTCTCCTCCTCTTCCTTTATAGCATCTTCGCCCTCGCCTTCTTTCTCATTTTCTTCCTTCTTTTCTTTATCGGCATCTTGTGGCTTTTCCACTGGGATATTTGGCAAATAAAAAAAGAAGCATTCTCCACCTTTACAAATTTTAGTATAAATCTAAACTTCTCCAAATGTACCAAGAGTAATAAGAGTTTTAGATTCCAGAGGACAAGCTTTATCTTTAAAATCATAACTATACTCGCCGACTTTCACCGGATTCTTCTTACTCAAACATTTGATTTCAAAGCTAAAGTTTTTAGGGGAAAAAGTCTTCACAGTCCTAAAAATACCATTCATCTTCGTAATTATATAAAATCACAGCATGTTGACGAGAGATTGAAGGGGAATTTGAAAGATCAACATCGACTTCCCATTTATATTTCTTAGATGAAGAATCTTTTGCAGATCTTCCGATAATAGCAGACGGCTTTGTCATCAAATATTGCCAAGTTTTGCCTTTCAATAAAGCATATCCTCCTTGCTAAATAAGTCCTGTTAGCTATATTCCTCGTTCCCAAGTACCTCAAAACTGCTGAAGGGATAGAGATTGAGATTTGAATTAGGATCTTTCTTGTATTCTTCAACTTTGGACTCCTTGATAAAATTTTCTGGCTTGATGGTGACTCTGTTGCCAGCAATTTCATCCTTTAAAATATTTTTGAAATAAGCCAATTCCTTGGCATCATAATTCACATTCTTGGGCTTCAACAACTCATTGAGATTATCGATATCATTCAAATTGTCATTATTCACTCCTGCAGAATTTATACAATCTGGTCCACTCCATGTCAAATTGTCATTGCTCTCATTCCTTTCAAAATTAAATTCGTTGCTTGCTTCTCTCAAAAAATTACTTTTCAACAAGATTAAGAGCAATTAACAAGCTGATCATATCATTGACAATATTTTTTGATGTTGAAGATGAATCTTTTAGATACTGAGATGACTCTTCAAATAATGCTTCCACTTCTCCTCTTGATATTGTCTTGTCTAATCGGAATTATTCCTGATTTCTTTATTCTCATACTTGGTTCAAGTAAAGCAGTACAAATAATTCTAGATATCACTTTTCCGAGATAAAGACTCGATTTTATTGAAACTCCTTTATCTCCTATATTCAAATCTTCACTCAACTATTCCACAGATTTAGCTCTTTCGATATCGACAATCCAGAGTTACCAATCTAAAACTTTGATCCTGAATCTTTCCTTTCTTTTGTTTATTTTTCGCAAATTCTATATTGTTTTGAGATCAGTTTTCCTCAAGAAATATACCAATAAGCCTTTGAATCATTCCTTGAAATCCAGTATACACAAATACATTTTTTTGAATTCTCAAAATTATTAGATATTACCAATCCATGCGGTGTACCTTGTGATGAGTCCGAGACTTTCCAAGATGAAGACCAGATCAATGACTTTTTTCACATCACCTCCAATTGCTGGAACAATCTTATTTATGACTCAGAGCGAACAAACTCAAAAAATTACATCTTTGATTGATTGACCATGCTTCTTGTTTTCAACAATGTAACAAAGCAGTCTTTTGCACAGGTTGCCAATTTTCTCCTATTACAAGGTCACAAAGACGCCAATAAACAGCATACACGAGTATGGATAGTTTGGCCAGACAAACTGCCAGTCTTGATGTTCACGGGAGCGTCCGCCATAATAACTTGAATAGATTTTGAGAATTTATTAATTTAGACTAATAACTTGAAAATATCTAATTCAAATTATTGGATCGGATTGTTTTACATGGCATGAAAATTGATGCAAATATATACAATTCGTTTCTATTATAAAAAGAATTGCTTCAAAAATTATATCTATAGAATGGTTTGATGAACAAAAAAATATTATTTTTTTGAAAAGCTTGCTTTTCGGGTAGGAAGCACGGTTTCTAATTTGGTGTAAAAAGACTTTAGTTGTGAAAAACTATCAAAACTATTACTCTTTGTCAATCTGACAAACTTGCTCTTGACGAGATTCAAAGCCATATTAAAATCCATTAGAGTCAAACCAGGAACCTTCTTTTTAATATCACCCCAAACTCCGTACAAGTCCTCCAATAATAACCCGTGAATTTTATTCAAAACATTTTGATCAACTCGAAGCATACTGCAGAAGGTCTTGAGGGCAACTCTAGAACAAATTTCTTTCTTATCCTTTGAGAAAATCAAGTTATTTGATAAATGGTAATATTTGATCAGGAAATATGTAATGTTGATCGATGACACTGCAAATAAGAACTCCTCATTTTTCTGCGACATCTCAAGAGCTTTTTCCTTATTCGACTTTACAAAATATACCAATTGCTTCAGTGATAACAGTCCACCCCCTCGAAAATCGCTTCTGGGGTTTCTATTCTGAAATCCATAGCTTTTCCATCCATCATTCTCAACTTCTTCGAGTCTTTCTCCCTTCAAAACGAGCCACATATCTCGCAAAATCTCGTCGTAATCCGGACATTTATTATCAAAGTAAGTATTCGCGTCATCCTTCAAATCATAAAATGGGACCAGCTCCTCAATAGTCAGCTGAGTGCCAAAATCTTCAAAGCAAGCTCCAAACACAACCTCAAAAAAGGTCTTATTTTTTAGGTGGGTAATTGGTTCTCTCAATGATCTTCTTCGTCCACCTTGAGCTTGCTTCAACTGCTTCTTCAAAAATGAATCTGTCTCGCTCTCACATCTCTCACGCTCCTTTGGCGCGTTAGAATTATTGGTTGGCTCTTCAGCCCTCCCGAAATCTGAAGGACTTACACTATTAGGATTATTCATAAAACTGATTAAAATTTATATAAATCCTTCTATGTCCAAAAGGAAAATTAACGATCGATCTTCATAAATTTCATCTCACCCCTCCCAACAAAAAGTTTCCAAAGGATAAATTGTTTGATATAAGGAAAATCTACGACGAGGCTTATAAAAAGTTACTGTAGATTTCTTCTATACATTTTATAGAAGGTTTTTCACAACACATATAAAAGATCCTATGTGTATGTATTTTTACAAACGAATTTATCTCAAACAACAATCGAATTATTCACTGCTACCACCGCCTTTCTTTGGTTTCTCTTCAGTTGCTGCCAAAAATCCTTCCTTGACCTTGAAGTTCATTTGGGCGACTTGCTTCTTGAGAGATTTAGGATTCTTCTTTGATTCTTCTCTCATCTTAGCCTTCTTAGCTTCTCTGGCGGCCTTAAGGGCTTCCTTGGCGGCCTTTTCTTCGGGAGTCTCTTCATCGCCGGATTCAAAGACGTCTTCTTCAACGAACTCGTCTTCAGCATAAGTCACTTCTCCTGACTTCATCTTCTTCTTGAATTCCAAATATTCTAATTCCTTTTCCAATTCGATATCCTTGGTGATACCGATTTCAATCACGTGGTTGTGCAACTCCTTCTTATGCTTTTCGTGAAGCTCTATACCATCAGGCAATAAATTGGCCAATTCTCCCAACTTGTATCCTCTGGCAGGAGTGGCAGTGGTGGGGTTCACTTCAAGGGCAGCAGGATATTCGTCATTATAACTGTAAACCCAGAGACCTTCGTATTTCAAGGCAATATCGGCACCTTTATTTATAAATTTATTCTCGTAGTTATGCTGAAGCTTCAAGGGCAAGTAGATCAAATTGGGACGACCGGGAATGTACCTGTTGAATTTGGCTTGGATGATCCAGTTATGCACTGTTTAACATTTTTACTATCAATTCAAGAAATCTCTTACCATAATGCACTTTCACGCTGTCCAAAGTACATCTGATCAATTCGTCGCCGACTCTCAAATAGTATGATTGGACATTGGCGTCCTTTCTACGCTTCAAAACATTTATTTGACGATTTTGAAAAACCAAATCGATATCTTCAAATTCATCTCTGGCATTAATGACACCTACAAAGTTCAGTCAACATTCGCCAAAATCCCAGCAATTTACCAGCGCAAAGACTACTATTTCTCAATTTCTCAAGAGTATCTTCAGTTTGTCGAAGTCTAATTGATGGAACAATCAGCTTTTGTTTCTCCAAAATTGTTCTGTCAAGGACGATTTTTCTCAGTCTTTTGGAGAATATTTCGAGCATAGGCTGGTACAAGTGCTCAGTCTCCTGGCTCTTTTCCTTGGAAACGTTTACGAATCCTCTAGCAGGAACACATGATTGAAAAGTTTGAAAGCCTCCCCTAAGAATGCGCTTTAGCATCGATTAATTGAGGGTCAAATTTGCAGTAAATTTTTATTGTGAAATTTAGATACATCTGAAAAGATTCATTGATTTTTTTTTCAAAATTATTTTCTCCATACAAGCAAGTAAAAACAGAGAAACTCAGTATAAAACAAAAATACATTACAAATTATTCACCTTCTCTCCAAGTTTCAAAAACCAGTTTAGAAAGTTCTGTTACTGATTTTGAATTATTCCAAATATGATAGCATTTTTTATTTGTTAACACTCTTTCAAGCATTGGGTATAAATTTGCATCCAAACTTTTGCCTCCAAAATACATGAAAATAAACGCATCTTTCCCAACTAAAAACATTATTATTTTTTTAAAAATTGGTTCCTTTTTTTTTACTTTCAACTTCTTGTGCACTCATCAATTTTTTCAAAACTACTTGCTCACTATTGGGTAGCTGTTGAATATGTCCATTTGTCAATGGAATTGCTCGTGATCTTATCAATTCATATTCTCCTTGATGATTAAGTTCTGGAATTATATACTCAGCTGCATTTTCATATCCAGGTAAAAGAATCAATAATATTTCCTGATCAAACAATTTTGTGCGATCACCAACGGTGATAGGAACAAGTAAATCAACTTGTTCAGAAGAAGGATCTGAAAATTCCCCTCCTGGTAAAGAGCCTAACCAAAAAATTATTAATTTCAATCTGCATCCCCATTTACTAATTTGAGGAACATATTCGTAAGGATCGATGTCTTCAGGTAAAAATGAAAAGTTTCTAGTTTCTTTTTTTGTAAAATCATAAACTTCAGACCAACGATTATTCCAAACATTCAATCCAGCTTTTTGAAATTGTTGTTGTAATTCAAAGTATCCAAATTTGAAGCATCCAAATCTCAGGTTCTTTGACGACTCAATAATTGGCTTTCATCATTATTCTTATAAAAGTTGTGTAACTTTTTACTGGAGTTTGGGAAAATATTATGATATCCAAATTCTCACAGACTCTTGTTCTAAATTGTTGACAAGCCACAATAAATTGTGAATCTTTAACGGTACGTACAAATACACTTTGTCAAATTAGAAGGGGAAACAATTTCTGTCATTATCATTACCTGGAAACGCATGGTCCGATGTAGATTTTGCAATTCTCACAATCATCAATTAAGACATTTGCTGAAAAGTCGCAGATGTAGATGTTGCAATTCTATCTCACTAATCATTAATTCTCTCAACTTTAAATACTTGACATGTATCAATCACAAATTGTTCTCCATTTATCGAGCTAAAATAAAAATTATTCCCTGATTACGTTGGAAAAGGTGCCCAGGAGGTTTCACAAGAGTCTCATTTGTTCTATTTGCAAACATATAGTCTTTTGGATCCAATTTCTTTCTTTTTTCATCCCAAGATTTTGGGCCTGAAGAAGGCTTCTTGGAAGGTGCAGATTTATTCTACTGATAAATTTTCGACTTTCAATAAATTTACTTCTGAATCATTCTCCTTATTTGACTTTTCTACTGGATCTTTAACACTCTTATTTTTTGGCTCGAGACAGTTTCCCATAACAATAATGTTCAAATAAATAAAATTATATGAAATACTAACTAAGAAAATTTCTCGTCCGTTTTTTTTCAAAAAAATTGAGCCGACTATGCTCCCTCTTTTTAAGAGATATTTTAGCCAATTTGAAAGACTTTTACAATCACTCACACTTCTTCTCTCTTATTTTGAAGTTTTTCATATAATCTGTCTGAAGGCCCAGTTGATATGTTTTTTAATTTTTATTTTGAGAGATAGTATACAGTATACAGAATACAGATGTTATTTCTTACTTTGATTCTCATCACCATCATTATTAGTCAAATCAAAGGCGACCATGACAATTGTGTCTTTTCAAATCCTCTTGTGTATCATCAGACATTTCCGAGTCGACTGTTCATGAGTTATAATGAGACGCGAAATCTATTGCTCAGAAATTATTTCTCGGGAGTCAATATTACTTATGATGTCACATCATCCTCCAATCATTCTGATGTCAGAGTTCCCCCAAAAACCATCGTTTTAGACGATCCATTCTCATTTAATAGTATCTTGACTGAAAATAATCTTGGTGAAGTTGTAGACATCTTTTGGGATGACACTAGTGTCCCAGATCTTGTCCACAGTTGGGCCGCCCAGTCAACTGTGATTATCCTGGCTTATAATAAAACTGCGAATCCAGCATATTCTCTACTGATTGGATCAATCGGCAGCTTAAAGCCAGATAGTCGATTTGGGGATGATCTCTTCAATATTATTCACTTGGATCCCATGCCAGGAGTCGAAAGTGATACCATGTTTTGCTACAAAGTCGTCAGTGTTGGAAAATTGAGTTACTTCGTTGATTGTGTCAGCTATAACTTCACGCAAAATATTCAAACTAACTACTTCATTGCTGTCATCCTTTCTGGAGTTCCTCCCTACTCCTACGCCACAAAGTATCTGGAAAACTCGCTCAACTTGACTCAAACAAGCACATCCACTCCTCGTGAGATCAAATCAATCCTGGTTCAAGACCAGCAATTCCTACTCAGATACTACAAAGGCCTTGACATCCCTAATTCTAATAATGTAAGCCTCTATTCTGGAATCGAACTCTGGGACGTCACGAGCCTCATGCAACCCTTCCTCAAACTTTTTTATGATCCAACCCAGCCCAGCTACCCTTATGTCTCCAACATCTCTTCTATTGAGTTGTCCGAATCTTATTTATATGTAATATCCAGCCAGGAACAGGTCACCATTGTGACCTCATGGTTCTCCAAACCTGTCCAGGAAAAATCTTACACATTTCCAGATATGGTCTTTAAAGCTTCCAGCCTCCGGAGAGTGGCAACGCCAGTGGGAGTCAAAGAATCTCTGGTTGTTATTGGCAGTCTATACAGCGCAAACTTCGCTGCCTTGATGTTTAGCTCACAAGTCTATCAAGGATATTATTCCGTCCCTATTCCTCCCACAGAGTTTCAGCAAACTCAATTTAAAGCTCATAGTCTCACATTGGGTGAGGATTTCTGGGTCCTCTCCTATTCAACAGCAACACCCTCATCGGAAATCTCTTGTAACTATCTTGCAATCTTTGATTATAGCACTCCAGGGCTCAACTCTTATCACTCCCTTATCCCATATGACTCCAACAGCTTCATTCGCTTTGTTAAGATGAATCCGGCTTCAAATCAAGATACCCTTGTCCTTCTCAGTAAAGACAATGTCTATGAGTATATTTCAATCTACTCTCCAAATCTTCTCATCAATTCAGTCACTCAAACTGAAAATATCACACTTACACTTCAAAACCTTGCTTCCCCACTCCCAATCCAATTTGAGATTATTGTTGTTCCTCCGAATAGCACTCAAATCTATTTCAAATACGATGACACCTCTGATGTTGTAGAATATATCTCCAGCAGAGGATTCCAATCTTATTTCCCCTTAAATAGCCCTCTTTATGGCCCTGACTTGCTCTTTTCCCCACTCTTTGAGGATCCTGTCAAATATTCCAAAATGTACTCAAGTCAAACCATTATTACAAATCTCCAAACCTTATCGGGAAAACTTATTGCTTGTCGAAGGGGTAATGTGAGTTCAACCAACCCAATGATGATTGTCGAATCAACACCTCTCGGTACCACCTTGAATTACGGCGATATCTTCCTTGATTCCGAGTTTAGTATCCACCACATTAATTTCCAGAAAACCGATAACATCTTTATGTATCTCCAAACCTACTTTTCGATCGGAAACTTTGATGTTTATCAATTAGGAGAGCTCGATAAACCCCAATATCTTCTCTTTCACAACGTCTCCGAGCCATTCAACCTCTGGAATCAATCAAGCATGAGGTTTAGCCTCTCAGATTACACCAGCACCTATTGTATTGACATTCAACTGCTGTTGATCGGTCCCAGCCAAGTCAGTATTTCCTGTATAGATGAAACCTCTCTTCACATCATCGTTTTGGATATCCAGGACGCATCTCTGAGTCTCTCATATAATGGGGTCATTAATCAAAGCATGCTCAACAATGATCATAACTTTGTCCCAGAAAGCATTCGAATGCATCCATCCTATCCAAGCACCGTCTTTGTCCTTACTGCCACCAAAAACCTTACCTATGTCATTAATTATACCAATCCAACTTCTCCAACGGCACACGGCTCAATCTTATCAGCATATAAAGTCATCTTTGGCAATTTTGCTGTCAATCCATGCGATCACGTCTATATCCAGCCCTTCCTCAACAGTTTCTTTTTTATTGTCCCAACTCTGAACTTGATTCAGCATTGGGATATTTCAAATGCTAAAGCATCTTATATGAGAAGAAATCTTGACCTTTATCATTACGATATCCACGTCCTCAACACTCTAAGTGGTCCTCGAGGAATCACCTTCTCTACAACTAACGATCTCCTTTATCTTATTGCCATGGATTCGATCAAAAACGTCTTCACAATCTTGGTCCTGAAACCAAATGATGCTAATTCACACCTAGTTCGTGCTATTGCACTTAATACAATTTCAGCATACAGTGACGTTCCCACCCTTGAAGTCACCACTGTTCAAAAAGGAACTTTAGGCTACACTCTGGGAGATATCCTCTGCATTGTGAGTGACAAAACTTATACGTTCTGGGAAGTGTATCCAACCCCCTATTTGGTTTTCGAACCAGAGATCCCTTCAGGAGACTTTGTAAACAGTATTGTCCGTCTCAACTCTTTGGCACAAAATATCTGGACCACCACTTCCATGAGTCTCAATTTCCAAATTCTTGAAGATGAAAAGGGATTGTATTACGCAAACAACACTTTCCTGCAAGTCTCAAACCAAGATTCTTTTGCTCAGTTCGGAATCAATAGTCTTGTCGGCGGCACAATCTATAGTGTTGAAGTTCCAGGAGCAAACACGATGAAAGGGGTTTTGAACTTTACAAACTTCATTAGTAACCAAACTCTCATCCCATTCCTAGTTGAAAATACAATCACCACCTGGAAACTCCAGAAAAATACCTATTATTTAACTCAGGATCAGGTCACTGTCGTAGAAAACCAGAATAACACATCAAGGACGATGCAAATTGAGGGAACTTCCAAGTGCTCCAAACTTTACATCGACAGATCTGAAACCTATGGGGTTGCTATCTGCGATCTTTCTCCCAATACAGGGTTAATCCCTTTCAGTATCGATGATCTCACATTGTGTGATACTGTCATCCTTTCCCAATTTAAAGAAATCTCAATTAATAAAGCCAGTCAATTCATGTTCATTCTCAGTAAAGGAGAAGGTGAAGAAAATGATGCGATTTTAGTTTATGAGCTCGACCACACTGGGTGTGCTGTGCAAGGTCAGACTCCTACTGTTACTATTCCAAGTTGGAAATTTGCTGTCAACGAACCCGATTTCAAAAAGTTTGACAACTTGCTATTTGTTTCAAATCCAACCGAGCAAGAAATCAACATATTCTTTGTCTTTGACGCAAACTACGGCCTTAGAGTCATCAACCTTGCCTCTCGTTACCTTGACACTACCAAACAAATTGCTACCATCCCGCTCTCTGACATCTTTTACTACTATAACTTTGACACATCTTCTTTGCGAGTCTTGGATATTAGTGCAGTTAATAATCAATGCGATAATCTTGAACATAGTGAGCAATGTCCTGCTTCAGTGCTCCTTGTTTCCAAGAACTTCCACTGTCTCTTGCTTGAATTCGACATTCTCAATCTCGGAGACCAAATTTCTCAAATCAATTATACCTCCTTCCTTGTTCCTCAAGACTACGAAATCAAAAATTATCAGCTTCATAAAGACTTGCTCATTTTACTAGGCACTAACACGACTGGGAGCCAATCTACTCTTGACATGCTTGCCTATAATCTCTCGTCAAGTGCCCTCTCTTATTCCAACCGCTTGGAACCCCTCGACACCACCAAGTACAAAAGTCCTATCTGGGTCCAAACTTTGATCAAGGATCTCAAATCCTATCAAGATAAAACAAAAATTGTTCTTGACAGCTTAGGCTATCCACTCATTTTTATTGAAAACGCGACCAACAATAATAACAACAACAATAGTATCTATCAACTCAGCTTCCCTAATTTAGAGCGCCAAACCTTTGAAAACTATCAAATCAACCAAAATTTACAACTTGTTTGGGACAAAGCTACGTTCTCATCTTACAATAATATTTCCATCATAATTCGAAATAATCACGAGGAAGTCGTTTTCCAACTCATGTTTGAAAAAGAAGACGAGGGGCTCTCCAGTCTCCAAAAAGTCCTTCTCGCACTTGGAATGGTCATTTTGACAATTCTTGTTATCATTGGTATCATGTACCTTCGTAAAAAACAAACCAACAAAATGTTTATATTCTCCAAAAAGAAACAAAAAGATCCTTTAAGAAGATTACTTGTAAATTAAATTTCATCTTCAATGCTTATGAATATAAATCGATACAAATATAAACAGATCAGATACATACAATAAACAATTCGTTGCACTGAAAAATAAGTCAAACTTGATTAAGTAGAAGATTTAACGTTCGTGACTGTAGTCTTGACCAAACTTGCAGCTTGACTGTAAAGGCCAGTAATTGAGTATTTCGTGAATTGTGACATTCTTAAACCTATTATTCTCTATTAACATTTCAAATCTCAATCTTCAAAAATACCTGCACTGGTTAAAGCAGTTCCTGCAGAGTCTGTTCCAATCCAAGTGACATAAATCTTTGAAAATTATTACATTACTTAATCATACTCAAGTACCTTGGGGTCACAAGATGCAGTATAAGTTGTGCCCTTACAGGTGCTTTGAACCTCGCATAAATTTGTTGCTTGACCGTCATCCATAGCGTCTGTATAGCATGATAAATCACTGCAAATTCCGCAGGTGTTATCCCAAACAAGTTCAGTCACTATTCCGTCAGTCAAACGAATCACAAGATTATAAAGGTTTGCATAAAAGATTGTTGTTCCAGTTGTAACATTAGCAAAAGGCTTCATTTATATTTGTTAAGAAAATATCCCTCTCAAATATTATACCAATGCCTTTGTGTAATGATCTGTGTCGGTTTGCGCAATTATACGAGTGTCAGAAGAGGTGCTTGTAGAAGCAGCAGGAGTATTCACAAATGTTGCAAAAGCTTAATGTTTTTTTATTAAAAGACTCCAAGATCCTTACCATTTCCGGCAATTAGGACTGAGTACTCATCGACTTTAATTGCAAAAGGAGCTTTGACATAGGTAGTGCCGTCTGTAATAAACTGAATGCAAATTGGAGCGAGATCACCCTGTTTAATCAATATTTCTCTTTCAAACGAAAAAAATACTCTCTTCAAGGCTATGTTGACGTCTCTGTCTGTACATTCGCAACTGGTACACACATAGTTTTCAGCACATGCAATCGAAATAATTGCAAACAAAACAGCAAACAACATATTTGGGCGCATTTGCTAATTTAGAAATTTATTTAATTATTCAAAGTCTTGTCTTTGAGATTTTGATTTGGACTCTCTCGCAAGAGTTAAACAAAATTTACTCGCCTTTTGATCTTGATTTACTAAAAATGGAATTCTATTTCTTTCAATTTTCAAATACAGAATAATTACTTAGTTATTTAGATATTTATTTACAAATCATCATCTATCATCTATGATTAAAAATTACTTATTTATAACCTTATTTAGTTTTCTTTTGGGCTTGTTCGATTTCGTTGATATATTTGAAATTTTCTCGAATACCATTTGTTAATTTTTTGGTCTTGGATTCGTACATCTTGTGGAGAATTTTGAGCATCACCAAAAATATCGTCACACACAATGATATTCCCTTAAACATTCCACTTGTTTGACTATATCTCTTTTCAAACATTCGATCAATGTATGATAATGAAGTCGAAAATTTATAAAATGTCACCATCAATGCCTACGTATTAGTTTGAGTTTTTTCACGATCAGAAAAGAATTTACGATCAATTCGTTTCTTTTCAAATGAATTTCATTTTGTCCTGTAAACTTCTCAGCAAATAAAATCTTTAATGCTGAAGCTATATCAATTTTTAGAATATATCAGTGAATCCCTCTGCTTACCAATGCCAAGAGTTTGAAGTTTTCCATAAACTTTGCAAGTTTCACATTCGACACAATCCATGATTTGAGAAATGTTGTAGAAATATGATATGAAATGCTTATTCACTTCTGCCTATTTTTAAACATTATCGTCAGCTTTATCCCCTCTGTGGTGTTCTCTTACTCTTGTTAAGTTGTCAAATAACTCTTTTTCATCGAAAGGCTGATCGCATCTTTGTAAAGTGACTGAGTACAACTCATCAATCAATTTCTTAGTTTTGAGGTCTTCCATATAGTCGCCAGTGTCGTAGTTGTAGTTCTGGATATATTCATGGGCTCTGTTTATGGCTCTCAACAAAACTGAATGTGCGAAATAGAGATTAGCCATTCTATCGGGATGATTTCCAACTTTTTCAAAAAACAAGTCAGTATTAGGGTAAGTCTTATTCTTTTGAGTGTTGTAGTATTGACTCAATTGCGTGCTGATACTTGTATGCAACCCGCTAATTATTCTATTCAAAAGTCTCTCTTCAATACACATCTCTTGAAGAGGGCCTTGGAAACAGTTTTCGCCATAGATCACTTTCCAAATATTTTGACCTTGGTACCCGGTGTACACTTCAGGATTCTTTTTGAGATCAACGTAAATTCCCTTATCAAAATCCCTTTCTCCTGCGTGCCACTGGAAATTGTAGACGAAATCTTGCTGTAAAGAATTGATAAGAGCTGTTTTTTCTTGCTTCCAAGGTAATGGAATCTAGCCAAATTTAATCAGCAAATAGAAATTATTCCTTACTTCATTTTCGTCACATTGGCAAATCTGGCATCTTCCAATTGGAGAAGTGCACAAATATTCTTGGGCCCAAAATGGACAGTCATTAAACAAATTTACTTTGAAAATTTTGAAAAAGAGCGTTTCCTATTTATCAAAAGTCAACATCATACCCCACCATTATGTCAAACCGAAAGACTTTCTGTCAGATCGACGATCTGGTTATTGACATCTTTCAGGAGCTCTGCATCACAGCAACATTCGTCAATTTTTCCAGAAATCTCAAACTTTCTCTAGATACATCATGAGATCTTATGTTTTTAAGTTTACTATACTGGCATTTTTTCAATAGACAAGTAAATTTGGGTTAAAACTGCAATTGCCACTCCAACCACAACATATTGCAAAATCTTCTTCGAGTTAACCATTTTGTTTCAACTCTCAAATCTTTTTCAAGATGCAAATTATCAAAATTTTTCAGTTTATTGTTTGCCTTTTTATCAGCAAAGTTTAGGCTAAACTACACGTGCAAATCTAACGTCAAAACGCGTCCAAAATTTTCTTAAAATTGCTCTTTTACAAGCGAGTGCGAGGATCTGCCCACAGGTTTTCCAGACTCCTCTTGAGCTTTCTGACTCTTGTGCTACCTTTGGCACATCCTGTCATGTAAACTCAACTTTTGAGATGAATTTCTCTGAGCTTATTAAAATTTAACGACTTTGCTGTCACCAAATAACTCCAGGATCCCTTTTTTACTTGCCTGGAAATTTTACTTGACTTTTTAAAAGTCTTCGCTTGCCTCCTCGCCTTCTTTCTGATACTTTGCTTTCCATTCTCATTTTTATGTCAAATTAAATCTTCATTACATAACAAACAGAAGACTTGCATCAAACTTGATATTATGAGTCCTGAGTCATTCTGATTGCTTCAGTTTCATTCAACAAATAAATCTCTATCCTCAATCCAAAAATACGAAAATTTGCTTCCTTTGTTATTGCTAAGGGCCCTCTCTCAAACCTTCACGGAGATTTTCAGATTTGAAATAAATTTTAAGAACTTTCAGGACAAAAAATCAAACAAAATTTCTCGTAATTTAAAATTCTTCCAAAAAATCACGTTTTCACTGGATAAAATTCTGGTTCAATTTTGAAGATAATGAGGAGGAGGAGGATTCAACGTTTTATAAAGAATTTTATCCATCTTAATTGAAAACAACGAGGTAGCGTTCAGAATTCTTTCAGAAAAAAATTTTGGAAAACATAATTACATTTTTTTTAATCTCTCAAACTTTACTTTATCAGTGATGAAGAGATATGGAAATCTCTTTCGAGAGCAGAACTTTGACAGCAAATTTTGAAGGATTTGTTTGTTGAATTTTTTTGAATTGAGAAAGAGAAAGAAATGAATAGAAATTTTTTTTTTACATTTTTTGGGAAAAATTTCCAAATTGGAAGTTCGAACTGATTCTGAAACCTGGAGGCAACAAAGTCTCATGAGGAAAGATTCGAGAAACGTCCGCTCTGAACGTCCCAATATAGGAAGGCAATCGAATTTGAAGGACTCAAAAGAGTTTCTCTAGCTTCTGGTACGAAAATCAAAGACTGTGATGTGGGTCCATTTTTGTGAAATTCCATACTTTCAAGAAATTGAATAGAATTTTTCATATGATTTTCAGAAATTGAGATGGAAAAATTTTTTCTCAATCTGAATTCTCTTCTGCTCACAAACTTGAATTTTTTTTCGTAATTGAATGAGAAGTCCAAAAATTTCTCTAAAATTCATCTCGATACAAAAGAAGAGTCTCTTCGTTTCTTCGTTATTTGAAATTCTTTCAAATTTTGTGGTAATTTTCCCAAAATGCCTCTTCAAATCATAACAAATCAGATTTGACTTGGCTGACTCAAAAGGGTTACCAGTTAATTTATCAGTTTTCGTGTTTATCTAAAAAGTATCTAGAATTAGATTGAAAAGAATTTTATCCTTTTTATTTTAAATGGCAAGAGCAAAAGCAAATGTAAATTCTTCTTTTTTTCTATTATTTGACTTACTTTGAATAGATCAGACTTCCTCCTGAAGTTAATAGAATTCTTTATGTCAGAAACCTCCCTTACAAAATTACAGCTGACGAATTATACGATATTTTCGGCAAATATGGACCTATCAGACAAATTAGAAGGTATTCTTTCGTTTCCCATTTTGTTTTTGAATAAATTTTGAATAGAGGAACTTCTGGGGACACTAAAGGTACTGCCTTTGTAGTTTATGAAGATATATTTGATGCAAAAAATGCTGTTGATCATTTATCAGGCTTTAATGTAGCTGGGAGGTAAATCTTTTTTTGAAATTGAGCATAGTTAACTCTTTAATAGATACTTAATTGTCTTGTATTATCAACCAGCCAAGATGCTCAAAAAGACTGACACTACTGCTATGAAGAATGAAATAGAAGGTCTCAAACAAAAATATAATGTGACATAAAAGCACCTAAATTGCTTCCTCAAATGATTCAAATGAGCTTAAAATTCAATGTATCAAGTAGTATAAAAAGTTTTATAAATTCTTTGTCATGGTTTGTCAAGGAGATTTTGGCATCTCTTATAATTTGTATGAAAACCATCAGCCACACAGCTCACAAACTTTTCAGTATGGTATGGTATTATTTTTGCAACACCAAAAAAGTGAATAACTCATCCACCTCAAAAATTTTCTCGTCATTTCATGCATATTGATTTGAAAAAAAGTCTCGTGAATTCTATATAAATCCTTTTTTGCATTTATTTTGAACAAATGAAGTGAATTTTCCTATGGCAGAGCATTTTGAACTGACACTTTGAATAATCTTCTTCGTTGCCAGTTTACCTGACATTTTTTTCAGGGTCCGGAATTAAGGGGCCTGCCGTGTACGGAAAAAAAAAGGACCGAAAATACGGAAAATTTTGGGATAAAGTCCGTATTTTCCTTTTTTCTCTTGCTTAAGCTTGTCTTTGTGTTTCTTCACATTTTTACAGCTATATTCTTTACTACTGCAAGCCAAACATTTGAATTTATATATGCCTTTTGAAACTCATTCAATCCAGAATTTCTAATCAGAATGTCCTTTAGATAACCATCGAGCTTGGAATCTTGTTAATTTATGGCTTGAGGTATTAGAAGTGTTCTGTTTTCTTGATGATGTTGAACTGGAATTTTTTTTCGAGTGCTGATATTCATGTTTTCAGTTTTTTTCTCGTTTGCAGAGGAGGGTTTCTCTTTACTAATTTCGGGTTGGAATTGAGTATTGTGATTCGCTTGAGCAAGCGGAGGCCTTGGAATCATCGGGTCGGCACTCTGGAAATAAGTGTTCAAAGTGTTATATTTTTGCATGAAAGATTTAACGGGTAAAAGATATGAAATTCAGTCTATTCTTTATTAATCCTTATGAAATCATCTTCAAAAGTAGAATTAAAAAAAAAAAATTTTTTCCTCCCGAGTCTCTTCC
>Ga0182738_1000996_pt1 | contig 37149 bp, 40 predicted proteins | sample eDN5th30CBELigMG_FD_128876 | JGI IMG/M metagenome (GOLD analysis project Ga0182738, IMG submission 128876) | Enriched Miracle-Growth compost microbial communities from Emeryville, California, USA - eDNA 5th pass 30_C BE-Lig MG (version 2)... ...
CCGGCGTCAGTGGCAGCAGCTTTCGCCGGAGTTGCTGTCGTCTTCGTACTCGTCGTGCAGCCGCACCCACGCCATCATGCCACGGCCGTCCTCGTTGCGGCCCTTGGGCACCATGTCGAGATAGTCGTAGGCCGTGATCAGCGGCTCGCCGCCGCGCGCCCGCGTCGTGAAGGTGAGGAAGATATTGCCCTGGTCGTCCTTGAAGAAAACGCTGGCGCCCGGCAGGTCGCGCGAGGTGAACGCCTTCTTCTCGAAATTGTAGACCGTCTCGCCCTCGGCGATCTGCCCGGCGGTGAAGGACACCTGCATGTCGAAGTTGAAGTCGCTGGCATAGGACGACACCCAGTCGAACTTCCAACCCATGCGCCGCTTGTAGGGCAAGAGCTCGGCCAGCGGCGCGCGCGCCGCCACGACCAGCGACACGTCGTTGTGCCTCAGGTGCTGCTCGGCGCCGTCGATATGGTCGGCCAGCAGCGAGCAGCCCTCGCAGCGGTAGTCGGCGCCGGGCGGAAACATGAAGTGATAGACGATGAGCTGGCTGCGGCCCTTGAACAGGTCGGCCAGATATTCAGGACCGCGTTCCGTCTCGAACACATAATCCTTGCGGATTTTCAGCCACGGCAGGGCGCGCCGCTCGGCGGCGATTTTATCGCGCAGGCGCGTCAGTTCCTTCTCGCGCTTGAGGTGCTCCTTGTGCGCAGAGAACCATTCGGATTGGGGAACGATCTTGTTCTTCGACATCGAAAACTCCTTCCTTTGTCGTCATGACGTTCGGGAAGGGCGATTTGCGACAATGGGACGAAAAAATTCCGGGTGCTGGAAAAGAAAAGCCGGGCGCGAGGCCCGGCTTCACCATGCTGCATTCGCTCGTCGGCGCGGGCGGCTATGCCTTCACGCTGGAGGCGTCGAAAATGCTGTCGATCGCCGACGCCAGGGCGGCATTGAAATCGGCGTCGCTCTGCTGCGCAGTCAACCCCTCGGTCAGGGCGCGCGAGAAGGAGGCGATCATGCCGACATTGTGCCTGAGCTTGTCGTTCGCCTCTCCGCGGGAATAGCCGCCGGACAGCGCGACCACGCGCATGACGCGCGGATCGTCGATCAGCGGCTTGTAGAGGTTCGGTTTCGTCGGCAGCGTCAGCTTCAGCATGACCTGCTTGCCGGCCGGCACGCCGTCGAGATGCTTCTTGATCTCGCCGAGCAGAATGTCCTCGGCTTCCGCCTTGTCGGGGATGGAGATCGTGACTTCCGGCTCGATGATCGGCACGAGGCCATGCGACAGCACCTGCCGGCCGACCTCGAACTGCTGGTCGACGATCGCCGCGATGCCTTGTCGGTTCGCCGCGTCGATGACCGAACGTTCCTTGGTGCCGAAGATTCCCTTGGCGACGGCACGCTTCAAGAGCGCGTCGAGGTCCGGCATCGGCTTCATCAGCTTGACGCCGTCCTTCTCGTCGGCCAGGCCCTTGTCGATCTTCAGGAAGGGCACGACGTGGCGCTTTTCCCAAAGGTACTGCGCGGTCGGGATGCCGTCGATGTCGCGGTCCATCGTCTGCTCGAACAGGATCGCGCCCATGATCTTGTCGCCGGTGAAGGCGGGCGCCTTGATGATGCGCGTGCGCATCTGGTGAACGAGGTCGAACATCTCGGCGTCGCTCGACCAGGCGCTCTGGTCGATGCCGTAGAGCTTGAGCGCCTTCGGCGTCGAGCCACCCGACTGGTCGAGCGCCGCAATGAAACCGTCCTTGTGTGCGGCCTGCGCGGCCATGTCCTTGTTCATCTCGTTCTCCCGCATTGTCTGTCTGGCGCTTAACAGAAGAAAATTTTCGATGGAATGCCAGCAAAAACCTTGAATCGATTGAATGATATCACTTGCGATGTGGAAGTGTTTCGTCCTGCCGTGCGACCGGCAAGACGAACATCGCCGTTAGGCCTTCAGCACGTCCACGCCCGGCAGCGGCTTGCCTTCCATCCATTCGAGGAAGGCGCCGCCGGCGGTCGATACATAGGTGAAGTCGTCGGCCACGCCGGCATGGTTCAGCGCCGCCACCGTGTCGCCGCCGCCCGCGACCGAGACCAGCTTGCCTGCCTTCGTGCGCGCCGCCGCGTGCTTGGCCGCGGCAACCGTCGCAGCATCGAAGGGCGCGATCTCGAAGGCGCCGAGCGGACCGTTCCAGACCAGCGTGGCGGCGCGGTCGATCCACTGGTTGACCGCCTCGACGGTCTTCGGCCCGACATCGAGGATCATGGCGTCGGCGGGCACCTGCGAGATGGCCACCGTCTCGCTCGCCGCGCCCGCCTTGAATTCGCGCGCCACCACGCCGTCGACGGGCAGGATGAGGGCGCAGCCCGCTTCGGCGGCCTCGATCATGATCTGCTTGGCGGTGCCGGCGAGATCGTGCTCGCACAGCGACTTGCCGACATCCGTGCCGCGCGCGGCCAGGAACGTGTTGGCCATGCCGCCGCCGATGACCAGCGCGTCGACCTTGCGCACCAGGTTCATCAAAAGGTCGATCTTGGTCGACACCTTGGCGCCGCCGACGATGGCGATGACCGGCTTGACCGGATTGCCGAGGCCCTTTTCCAGCGCCTCCAGTTCGGCCTGCATGGTGCGGCCGGCGAAGGCCGGCAAAAGGCGTGCCAGCCCCTCGGTGGAACAGTGGGCGCGGTGCGCGGCCGAGAAGGCATCGTTGACGTAGAGGTCGCCGTTGGCGGCCAGCGCCTTGCTGAAATCGGGATCGTTCTTTTCCTCGCCCTTGTGGAAGCGGGTGTTCTCCAGAAGCAGGATATCGCCGTTCTTCATCTTCGCCACGGCGTCGGCGGCCTCCTTGCCGATGCAGTCGGCGGCGAAGGCGACCGGCCTGCCGACAATGGCCTCGACGGCATTGGCGATGGGATCGAGCGAGAATTCCGGCGACGGCGCGCCCTTCGGCCGGCCGAAATGCGCCAGCAGGATGACCTTGGCGCCCTTCTTCGAGAGCTCGTCGAGAGTCGGCACGATGCGCTCTATGCGGGTCGTGTCGCTGACCTTGCCGTCGGCGACGGGCACGTTCAAATCGACGCGCACCAGAACGCGCTTGCCGGCAATGGCGCCGATGTCGTCCAGTGTCTTGAAGCCGGCCATGTCTCAATCCCTCTTCTGAAGCCGCCGGACCATACAAGGCCGCACGCACGATGCAAGATCGTGCCCCGCGGTTGACGAAAATCGCTCAGAGCCTTTTTTGAAAAACCGTCAGGCCGTTTGCAGCCCGGCCCCACGGAATTTTCAAAAGGGCTCTCAGGCGGCGGTGCCCAGCGGCGTGTCGGACGGGTCTTCCGGCGCATCGTCGTTGGACGGCTGGGGGCGCTCCGTCGCCGCCTCGCGCGCCGGTCCGGGTGGCGCCTTGTCCAACGCCGCCGCCTTCATCTGCCTGCGCGTCGCGAACCAGGCTTTCAGCCGGTCCCATATCTCGCCGGCACTGAGGAAGACCGGCACGCGCGCCACCGGCGCGGTCGGCTCGAAGGAGAGGCCAAGGGCTGCGATGCGACCCTTGTCGTCGACGTCGCGCACAATCAGCTCGACCGGCCCGATGGAGACGCGGTCGGCATACTCTGCTTTGCCTCCCAGCCGGTCGAGCACCAGGGCCGCGACCGTCAGCTTGCGGTCCTCCTCGCCGAGGCCGACGGAATAGGCGCTGTCCAGCTCCGCTGCAGGCCGTGCCGGATCGACGGCGAAGGCGCCGAAGAAATCGGCGTCCTCCGGATCGACCGCCGCCCGGCTGGCGAACAGCTTGTCGAGCAGTTGCGGATAGCGGTCGGGCACAAAGATGTAGACATAGTCGCCGGCCGTCACACGGCCGACGTCCTGGAAGCGCATGGCGCGCCCCTCGCGCACCACCAGCGAAGGCCGTGCCCAGCGCGGAATGCGTTCGCCCCGCGCCACCGGGCTGCCCGGCACGATCCTGTAGGCGAGCAGCTCGTGGCGGGCCGCGCCCGGCAGTTCGAGCTGGACCTTGTCGAGCGGGCCGATGCGGGCGGGCACGATGAGGCCGAGGCGCCGCGCCAGCGGCCCGACCGTCCAGCCCTGCACCACCAGCGACACCAGCACGATGATGAAGGCGGAATTGAAGATCAGCCGTCCGTGCTCCAGCCCGCCGAGCAGCGGCGTGATCGCAAGCAGGATGGAGACGGCGCCGCGCAGGCCCACCCACGAGACGAAGGCGACTTCCGGCCGCGGCAGGCGAAAGGGCATGAGGCACAGCCACACGGCAAGCGGCCGGGCCACGAACATCAGGATGAGCCCCAGCGCCACCGCAGGCAAAAGCAGTTCGGGAAACTGCGAAGGCGTCGCGAACAGGCCGAGGATCAGGAACATGATGATCTGCGCCAGCCACGATATGCCGTCCTGGAAGCGCTTCAGCACAGTGACGGCGCGGATGTCGGAATTACCGGCGACCATGCCGGCGAGGTAGACGGCGAGGAAGCCTGAACCGCCGATGGCGCCGGCGGCTGCGAACACCATCAGCGACAGGGTGATGACGAAGATCGGCAGCAGGCCGGAATCGAGCTGCAGCCGCTCGACCAGCCTGACGATTCCCATGCCGCCCAACAGGCCGACGACGGCACCGAGCCCCATCGAGACGAAGAAGCCGAGGATGAGATCGGTAACCAATACCTTGGCTTCCGGATTGGCGCCGGCGGCGATCACCTCGACCAGCGTGATGGTGAGGAAGATGGCGATCGGGTCATTGGTGCCGGATTCGACTTCGAGGATGGAACGGGCGCGCTCGCGCAGGTTGATCTCGCCGGCGCGCAACAGGAAGAACACCGCCGCCGCGTCGGTGGAGGCGACGGAAGCGCCGAGCAGGAAGCTCTCCAGCCAGCCGAGATGGAGCAGGTAGAAGGCGGCGACGCCGAAGATGCCGGTGGTGAGCACGACGCCGACGGTCGCCAGCGACAGCGCCGGCCCCGCCGCCTGCTTCATCACCTTGAGCGGCGTGCCGAAGCCCGAATCGAACAGGATGACCGCCAGCGCCAGTGAGCCGGCAAAATAGGCGAAGCGGGCGTTGTCGAACTGGATGCCGAGGCCGTCGCTGCCCGACGCCAGACCGATGCAGAGGAACAGAAGCAGCAGCGGGGCGCCGAAACGGAAGGCGATCAGGCTCGAAAACGCGGCGGCGACGACCAGACCGGTGCCAACCAGCGTGATGAGATAGATCGCATGTTCCATGCGCTATGGGCCCCCTCCGAAATCTGCGCTTGTGGATTTACGTCAGAGTGGGGCGAAGGCGTGGCCAGTGCAAGGCGACGTTATGTTTTTTGTTTCCGAACGTCGGATTTTTTGCAGGGAACACAAACGAAAACGCCCGGCAAATTGCCGGGCGTCTCCCATACTCGAAAACTTCAGTCCGATCAGGCGAAGGTCTTGGCGAAGGTCGCCGTGACGTCGGCCATGCGGTTCGAAAAACCCCATTCGTTGTCGTACCAGCCGAGGATGTTGACGAAGTTGCCGTCGATCACCTTGGTCTGGTCGAGCAGGATCGTCGCCGAATGCGGATCGTGGTTGAGGTCGCTCGAAACCAGCGGGGCGCGGGTGTAGGTCATGACGCCCTTGAGCTTGCCGTCGGAAGCGGCGATCAGCGCATCGTTGACCTCCTGCACCGTCGTGTTGCGGCCGGCGACGAACTTCAGGTCGACCAGCGAGACGTTCGGGGTCGGCACCCGGATGGAGATGCCGTCCAGCTTGCCCTTCAGTTCCGGCAGGACGAGGCCGATCGCCTTGGCGGCGCCCGTCGAGGTCGGGATCTGCGAAAGGGCTGCGGCGCGGCCGCGGTAGAGGTCCTTGTGCATGGTGTCCAGCGTCGGCTGGTCGCCGGTGTAGGAGTGCACCGTCGTCATCATGCCCTTCTCGAGGCCGACGAGGTCGTTCATCACCTTGGCCATCGGCGCCAGGCAGTTGGTGGTGCACGAGCCGTTGGAGATGACGATGTGGTCCTTGGTCAGCTTGTCCTGGTTGATGCCGTAGACGACGGTCAGGTCGGCGCCGTCGGCGGGAGCCGAGACGATGACGCGCTTGGCGCCGGCGGTCAGGTGCGCGGAGGCTTTTTCCTTGGACGTGAAGATGCCGGTGCATTCCAGCGCTATGTCGATGCCGAGGTCCTTCCACGGAAGCTGCGCGGGATCGCGCACCGCGGTGACCTTGATCTTGCCCGAGCCGATGGAGATCGTGTCGCCGTCCACCTTCACCTCATGCGGGAAGCGGCCGTGCACGCTGTCGTAGCGCAACAGGTGCGCGTTGGTCTCGACCGGGCCGAGATCGTTGACGGCGACGATGTCGATGTCCTTGCGGCCGGATTCATAGACGGCGCGCAGGATGTTGCGGCCGATGCGACCGAAACCGTTGATGGCAACTCTGACAGTCATGTGCTTCTCCTGGGCGGCGGTAACCGCCGGTTCTGTGCACCGGCCAGGCCGGCGCGGGTTTCAACCCTGTGGCTCCGCGGGCCGAGACCTCACGGCGCCGGATATCACTTTCCGGCGAGCCGCGCCTGCGCCGCCTTGGCAGCCGCTTCCGCCGTGATGCCGAAATGCGGGTAGAGCTGCTCGATGGTGCCCGAGGCGCCGAAGCCGGTCATGCCGACGAAGATGCCTTCGGTGCCGATGATTTCGTCCCAGCCCTGGCGGATGGCCGCCTCGATGCCGACCTTGACGCTGGCCTTGCCGAGTATCTTTTCCCGATAAGCCTTGTCCTGCGCGAAGAACAGCTCGAAGCAGGGCACGGAGACGACGCGGGTCGGGTGTCCCTTCTCCTGCAAGAGCTTGCGGGCGCCAAGCGCGATCTCGACCTCCGAGCCGGTGGCGAAAATCGAGACCTCGGCCTCGCCGCCTTCCGCCGCCGCCAGTTCGTAGGCGCCCTTGGCGCACAGGTTTTCCGCCACGAAGTCGGTGCGCAGCGCCGGCAGGTTCTGCCGCGTCAGCGCCAGCGTCGACGGCGTCTTCTGGCTTTCCAGCGCAAGCTGCCAGCATTCGGCCGTCTCGGTGGCGTCGGCCGGGCGGAAGACGTTGTGGTTGGGAATGGCGCGCAGGGCCGCCAGATGCTCGACCGGCTGGTGCGTCGGCCCGTCTTCGCCGAGGCCGATGGAATCGTGCGTCATCACGTAGATGGAGCGGATGCCCATCAGCGAGGCGAGCCGCATCGAAGGCCGCGCATAGTCGGTGAAGCACATGAAGGTGCCGCCGTAGGGGATGATGCCGCCATGCAGCGACAACCCGCTCATGGCCGCCGCCATGCCGTGCTCGCGGATGCCGTAGTGGACGTAGCGCTGGCCGTAGTCGTCCGGCGTGATGTTCTTGGTCTGGCTGGTCTTGGTGTTGTTGGAGCCGGTCAGGTCGGCCGAGCCGCCGATCGTCTCGGGCAGGAAGCCGTTGATGACCTCCAGCGCCATCTCCGACGACTTGCGGGTGGCGACCTTCGGCTTGTCGGCGGCCAGTTTCTTCTTGTAGTCGGCGATCACCTTGTCGAGGCCGGGAAGCAGCTTGCCGTCCATACGGCGCTCGAACTCCGCCTTCTTGTCCGACTTGGCGAGGCGGCCTTCCCACTCTGCGCGCGGCTTGGAACCGGCCTTGCCGGCCTCGCGCCAGGCGGCAAGCACGTCGGCCGGGATCTCGAAGGGAGCGTCGGTCCAGTTGAAGAATTTGCGCGCGCCGGCGATCTCTTCCGCACCCAGCGGCGAGCCGTGCGCCTTGTTGGTGCCGGCCTTGGTCGGCGCGCCGAAGCCGATGGTCGTCTTGCAGGCGATCATCGTCGGCTTGTCGGAATGGCGGGCCGCCTCGATGGCGTAGGCTATAGCTTCCGGGTCCATGCCGTCGATATGCGTGGCGTTCCAGCCCGATGCCTGGAAGCGGGCGACCTGGTCGGTGTTGTCGGCGAGCGAAACCGGGCCGTCGATGGAGATGTTGTTGTTGTCCCAGAAAACGATCAGCTTGTTGAGCTTCAGATGCCCGGCCAGCGAGATCGCTTCTTGCGAAACGCCTTCCATCAGGCAGCCGTCGCCGCAAAGCACATAGGTGTAATGGTCGACGAGGTCGTTGCCGAAGGCGGCGTTCATGATGCGCTCGCCGAGCGCGAAGCCGACCGAGTTGGCGATGCCCTGGCCGAGCGGCCCGGTGGTCGTCTCGATGCCGGCGGCATGACCATATTCCGGGTGGCCGGCGGTGCGCGCGCCGAGCTGGCGGAAATTCTTGATGTCGTCGATCGTCATGTCCTCGTAGCCCGTCAGGTAGAGCAGCGAGTAGAGCAGCATCGAGCCATGGCCGGCCGACAGGATGAAGCGGTCGCGGTCGGCCCAGTGCGGCGCCTTGGGATCGAATTTCAGGAAGCGCGTGAACAAAACGGTGGCGATGTCGGCGCAGCCCATCGGCAGGCCCGGATGGCCGGAATTCGCCTTCTCGACCGCATCCATGGACAGAAAGCGAATGGCGTTCGCCATCCGGTCGTGTTGTTCGCGCGAAACCATGGTTTCCTCCATGTAGACGGGTCGGGGCAGACGATAGGGAAGGCTGGCGCGACACATAGCAGGCCGGCGGCCTGAGTCAATAAAACCTAAACCGATTTAAATAAGGATCGCGCCGGTAAACTTGTCGCATTGTCCGCCCAATCCGGCCTTTGCAGGGGATAGTGGACGCGGCTTGATTGACGTTTGTTTCATCCGCCGCCTAATGTTTCGCACTTAACGCGTTCTGAACACGCGCGATTCGGTGATGGGGAGAGGCCCCGACGGAACCATGACCGGCGAAACCACGCTCAAGGAAGTCATCGCAAGGCTCGGCAAGGCCATGGAAGGCCTGGAAAACGTCGTGGCAGAGCGGCTGGAGCACGAACGCGACTATTCCGAGGCCGAGGCGGAAGTGCAGCGCATGAACGCCGACCGTTCGCGGCTGGCGCAGGAACTCGACAATTCCGAAGCGCGCGCCGAACGGCTGGAAGACGCCAACAAGGAAGTGTCGCGCCGGCTGGTGACCGCCATGGAAACCATCCGCGCCGTTTTGGACAGGTGAGGTCATGGCGCAGGTTACCGTTTCCATCGACGGCAAGCAGTACCGCATGGCCTGCGACGAGGGGCAGGAAGAGCACCTGATCGACCTCGCCCAGCGCTTCGACCGCTATGTCTCGCACCTCAAGGATTCGTTCGGCGAGATCGGCGACCAGCGGCTCACCGTCATGGCCGGCATCATGGTCATGGACGAACTGTCGGAACTGCAAAAGCGCATCAAGGGCATGGAGAGCGAGGTCCAGACGCTGCGCAAGACGCGCGACGACGCGCTGACCAAGGCCGACAAGAACGATGCCGCGCTGACCGGCGCGCTGGGCGCGCTCGCCCAGCGCATGGAGGATCTTGCCGGCACGCTGGCGGTACGCAAGGCCACCCAGTAGCGTCTCGACCGCGATAAATTTTCACGGATCATCACTTTCCCGGAAATCCATACCGGAAACGGCCTTCGCCGCTGTCGGAAATTTCCTTCCGTCGGCTTTTGCGCTAGTCTTATGATCAGGGTCGAGCGATGCCGCCGGCATCCGCGTCCTCTTCACATCCAGCAGCGGGGAAGTCCCATGAGCCTTCGTATCAACGACATCGCACCGGATTTCACGGCCGACACCACCGACGGCCCGATCCATTTCCACGACTGGATCGGCGACGGCTGGGCCGTGCTGTTCTCGCATCCCAAGGATTTCACGCCGATCTGCACGACCGAGCTCGGCACCATGGCCGGCCTCAAGGGCGAGTTCGACAAGCGCAACGCCAAGATCATCGGCATCTCGGTCGACCCGGTTGAAAGCCACGTCAAATGGAAGGGCGACATCCAGAAGGCGACCGGCCACGCCGTCAACTACCCGATGATCGGCGACAAGGAACTCAAGGTCGCCAAGCTCTACGACATGCTGCCCGCCAATGCCGGCGACAGCTCCGAGGGCCGCACGCCGGCCGACAACCAGACCGTGCGCTCGGTCTTCGTCATCGGTCCCGACAAGAAGATCAAGCTGATCCTCACCTACCCGATGTCGACCGGCCGCAACTTCCAGGAAATCCTGCGCGCCATCGATTCCATCCAGCTCACCGCCAAATTCCCGGTCTCCACGCCGGCCGACTGGAAGCCGGGCGAGGATATCGTCATCGCCGGCTCGGTGTCCGACGAGGACGCGGTCAAGCGCTTCGGCGCCTTCGAGACCATCCTGCCCTATATCCGCAAGGCCAAGCAGCCGAGCGCCTGAACCTCCTGCGACCGGCCGCGCGAAACCGCGCGGCCGGCTCGTTGTGCGCCGCACCATGGAACGGAGCCGGCGCCCCCTTCCCGTACATCATAAGGCATCGGGCCCCCGCCTCTGCCTGTTTACGATCCTTTAATGTTGCAATGCACAAACGCATTGCCGCTATGCAAAAGCATCTCTTCATCTCTCGATCGGGACCGCCTATCTGAACGGCATCGAATTGATCCTAACCCGATGGAGAGAACCATGAACCTGATCCGCAGCTACAAGAACTGGCGCCGTTTCAACCAGACCGTCCGCGAGCTGAGCCGTCTCGACAACCGCGAGCTCAACGACCTGGGCATCGCCCGCGCCGACATCGAGCGCGTCGCCCGCGCCTCGATCTGAGCCGGTAACGCCGGAAAGTAGAGCCGACGCCTGGCGCGCCGAAAGGCGGCGCCGCTGGCTCCGAGCCCGCTGGACCCTGTCCGGCGGGTTTGTTTTTTGCGGGGTCGGTCAATCCCCGCGCCGCACGAATTCGTGAAATTCCTCCCGCTGTCCGGGCCGGTCGGCGGCAACGACCATCGCCAGCCGCGCCTCGTCGAACACTCTGAACCATTCGTCCCACTCGACCAGCTCGTAGCCGCCGGCATTGGCCGGGCGCTCGGGCCGGTCGGTATCCTCATAGGCATGCTGGCCGAAGACGATGCGCAGCATCGGCTGGATCCCGGCTTCCGGCGAAACGTCGACGACCGCCGGCGCGCCCGCACGCGCGGCGGCCCAGTCGCGGATGGTCTGGTGGTCGGTCAAGGTGACGGTTTCGGCCATAGTCTTCCTTTCCTCCGGCTTGCCATGGGAAACGCCAGCCACGCCCGCCGGTTCCGGCGTTCCTGCCTTAACGCGTTGTTTGGGCTTGAGGTCTAGGGTCCTTGCCGCGACGGCAACCGGCCAGGGCGTTCCATTGGACTCAAGACTCCTCATCGCGCTGCTCAACCCGTCCATCGCGCTGGTGCTGGCGACGGCCTTCTTCGTGCTCTGGTTCTATCAGCGGCAGCGGCGCTACCTCGCCGTCCTGGTGACAGGCTATGTCTGCGTGGCGTGCGGCTTCCTGCTGCAGTATTTCATCCTGCCGTTCGGCTTCACGGTCACCAAGCTCCTCTCCAACATGGGCTTCCTCGCCGCCGGCAGCTGCATCGCCGGGGCCATCATCGCCCGCAGCGGCCGGCGCGTGCCCTTCGCGGCCATCGGCGTGCTGGCCCTCGGTGGGCTGGCCGGTCTTTGCTTCTTCATGTTCGTCGTCTCCGACATTACCTGGCGCATCTTTGTCATCAATTTCGCCCTCGGCGGCATCAGCCTGGTGGCGGCGGCCGAGCTGCGGCATGTACGCCGCAACGGGCCGATCGAAACGGCTCTGCTGGTCTTTTCACTGCTGGCCAGCGCCAACTTCCTCGTCCGCACGGTGCTCGTCATCGGCTTGCACGGCGCCTTTGCCAACTACGAGGACTTCTACCGCTCGACCTACTGGACGACGGCGCTGCTGTCGCACGCTGTGCTGTCGTTGCTGCTCGCGCTCACGCTGCTGAGCGCCGCGGCCCTCGACGTGGTGACGACGCTGTCGAGCGACGCGCGCACCGATCCGCTGTCCGGGCTGCTCAACCGGCGCGGCTTTGAGGAGCGGGCCGCCCTGCTGCTCGACCGCTGCGGACGGGACGGCCTGCCGGTGGCGCTGGCGCTGGCGGATCTCGATCACTTCAAGGCGATCAACGACATCTACGGGCACCAGGCCGGCGACCGGGTCATCGCCGACTTCGCCGGACGCCTGCAGCAGGCGGCGGGCACCCGCGGCATCGCCGGGCGGCTGGGCGGCGAGGAATTCGCGCTGTTCCTGCCGGGCGTCGATCTCGCGGCCGCGCGCATGCTGGCCGAGGCCGTTCGTATCGCCTTCTCGTCGGGCATGGTCGGTGGCCTGCCGTCCGGCGTCAGGATTACCGCCAGCTTCGGCGTCGCTTCGCGTTCGGGCAACGAGCCGCTCGAACCGATGATGCGGCGCGCCGACGAGGCCCTCTACAAGGCCAAGCAGAACGGCCGCGACAGCGTGCGCATTTCCTACGAGCGGCCGCATACCGCGCCCGAATTGAAGCTGGCCGGCTGATCGCGCGCGAACTTCCGTCGCGTTAACCTGATCTTCGCCGCTCGATGGTTTGGTACCGTCTCGACGGGACAGACATGAGCGGTGCCAGTTTCATCCTCAGCATCAACATTGCCGTCGCCGGCTTGCTGGCGGCAGCCTTCATGGCGGTCGCCGCCTATGACGGGCGCCGCCTGGCAGCGCGCTGGATGGCTGCCGCCTATCTGATCGGCATGGGTTACTATGGCGTCGAACTGGCGATCCCGACGCTGCACGACGCCATCCCCGCGGTGGTGGTGGCGTTCGCGGTGCTGCTCGTCGCCACCGCCGTCTTCAACGCCGGGCTGGCGGCCAAGTATGCGGTCAGGACGCCCTGGCTGATCATGCTCGCCTTCGTCGCCGCCGCCACCGTGACCGTCGCCACAGTGCAGGACCTGCCACGCCAGTCGCCGGCGCGGATGATGGCCTATCAGTTTCCCTATGCCGTCATGCAACTGATCGGCCTGGCCATCGTGTGGGTGGGAAACAGGAAGCGCGATCCGCTTGCCCGCCTGCTGATGACGGTGCTGGCGCTGAGCGCGGCGCAGTTCGTCAGCAAGCCTTTCCTTGCCGCGGCGCTCGGCGGCTGGGGCGCCGATCCGCAGTCCTACAACGGCACCGTCTACGCGATGGTCTCGCAGTCGCTCGGAACAGTGTTCGCCGTGGCGATCGCGCTGCTGATCCTCGTCATTCTGGTGCGCGACGCGCTGGGCGAAGCGTCGGCGCGTTCGGAAATCGACGCGCTGTCGGGCCTGCTCAACCGCGGCGGTTTCGAACGGCAGGCCGAGACCGTCCTGCTCCGCGCCGCGCGTCACGGCATGCCGGTCTCGCTGGTGCTCACCGATCTCGATCACTTCAAGGCGGTCAACGACACCTACGGCCACGCCAGCGGCGACCGCGTCATCGAAAGCTTCGCGGCCTTCCTGCGCGAGACCGGGGTGTCCGGCCATATCGCCGGGCGCATCGGCGGCGAGGAATTCGCCGTCCTTCTGCCCGGCACCAATCTCGCCGCCGCGCGCCTGTTCGCCGAAGGCGCACGCAGTTCCTTCGGCGCCCTGCCGATCGATCCATTGCCGTTGAGCCATCGCTGCACCGCGAGCTTCGGCGTCGCCGAACTGCAGCCGCTGGAGAGCTTCCGCGATATGATGCGGCGCGCCGACGCCGCGCTCTACGAAGCCAAGAAGGCCGGTCGCGACCAGGTCAGGATCGCCGGCGAAGCGAGTGCCTTTCCGAACGGGAACGGCGCGCCGCGAAGCGTCAGCGGCACGGGCTGAGTTCGGGCATCTCGCCGTCGGAAAGGCCGTACATATAGCTGCGGCCCTTGACGAAGACCGGCGGCCGGTAGCAGTCGCCGCCGTAGACGGCCGCGGAGCGGTCGAGATACTCGACCTTGGGCCGATCGTCGCCGACATAGGCCGAAAGCTCCTTGGCCAGCTTGCCCTCGCCGACGACGATGCGCTTGTAGCCGGCGGCGCTTTCGATCACCAGGTTTCCGAACGAATCGGCATAGACGTGGTCGCGCTCGTGGGCCGAAGCCGGCAGGATGAAGCTGGCGACGGCGGCGGCAAGCAGGGGCATGGCGAGGCGCAGGCAGGTTTTCGAACGCATGGCGCGTCATCCTTTCGGGTACAGGCAGCCCCTTCAGCCAAAAGGCCGGCGGGGGAAAAGCCTCCTCGAATCGACACGTTAACCTTTTCTTAACCTTTGTTAAGGGCCTGATCGCCAAGCCGGAGCGGCTTCGCCGAATATGGTTAACGGCGGCTGCCGGCCCCGGTCGCAGCCTTGCCGGCGCCTTTTTCGTCCTGACAATGGTTCGCCAGGCGCCCGGCAATCGCTTGAGGAAAAGCCGCGCGGCCGCCTTGATCTTGCGGCGGACGCCCGGCAATCTCGCCTTGGGAGACAGGATATGGCGATGCGCCGCACAGTCCGGGTGACGCTCGCCCTTTCGCTTATCGGCGCGCTTTCGGGCTGTGTGTCGGGGTCCGGCGCGCCCGCCTCGACCGGCGCCGTCGTACCCGGACCCGGCCGGCCTCCCGCCACCGTGCTGCAGGACAATGCCTCGCAGCCGCGCACCGCCACCTACAGCTGCGCCGACGGCGGCATGATGACGATCCAGAACCTCGGCACCTCGCTGAGGCTGCTCGGCCCCGACGGGGTGACCGAGGAACTGCCGGCCTCGCCCGCCGGCCAGACCAGCCGCTACGGCCAGTCGCACGACGCCATCGTCATCGACGGCAACGAGGCGCTGGTGATGACGGGCGGTCATCCGCCGATGCCCTGCACGCGCTGACAGCGAACCGATTCGGATATGCCAGGAGCGCCGGCAACGCCCGCGCCCGCGGCGGTTTCCGCTTCAACCGTTTGAAAGCGGGCGGCGCCGTTAAATCAGACTAAATGAGCATTCCGGAACGATTTTCCGACTTTGACGCGGTGCAAAAAGAGTTCTAGAAAGCCGCTGTCCAATGTCGCGTCCGGAACGGCGATGCCGTTTTCCGCATGGCGCGGAAAGGCGCCGAACTGGGGGAGCCATGAGCCGATCACCAGCCACCCAAGGCCCTGTTTTGCGAGAGAGGCCGCTTTCGCCGCATCTGACGGTCTATCGATGGCCGATCACCATGACGATGTCGATCCTGCACCGCATCACCGGCGGCGCGCTCTATGTCGGCACGCTGCTGGTCGCCTGGTGGCTGACCGCCGCCGCGACATCGGAAAGCTACTTCGCCTTCGTCGACGGCATCGTTCACTCGTGGTTCGGCCTGCTCGTGCTGTTCGGCTTCACCTGGGCGATGTTCCACCATCTTCTCGGCGGTATCCGGCATTTCATCTGGGATACCGGCGCCGGGCTCGAGAAGCACACCGCCTCAAAGCTCGGCTGGGCGACGATCATCGGCTCCGTCCTGCTCACGCTCGCCGTGTGGGCGGTGTATTTCGCTATCGGATGACCTGACATGCGCGACATGGAAACCCCTCTCAAGAAGGTGCGTGGCCTGGGTGCGGCGCGCGAAGGCACCGGCGGCTTCTGGCGCCAGCGCGTCTCCGGCCTTGCGCTCGCGGTGCTGACGCTGTTCGTCGTCGGCTGGATCTGGTCGCTCAAGGGCGCCGGCTTTGCCGAGGTCCGCGCTTCGCTGGCGCATCCGCTGGTCGCCATCGCCATGGCGCTGTTCATCGTCATCAGCCTCGACCACATGCGGCTCGGCATGAAGGAAATCATCGAGGACTACGCCCACAGCCAGGGCAACCGGCTGGGCCTCTCCATCCTCAACACGTTTTTCACCGTGGCGGTCGGCGGCGTCTGCCTGTTCGCCCTCGCCAAGCTTGCATTCGGAGGCTGAGCCGTGGCCCAGACACAAAATACCAAGGGCTCGGCCTATACCTATGTGGATCACAAGTTCGACGTGGTGATCGTGGGCGCCGGCGGCGCCGGCCTGCGCGCCACGCTCGGCATGGCCGAGCAGGGCCTGAAGACCGCCTGCATCACGAAAGTCTTTCCGACCCGCTCCCATACGGTCGCGGCGCAGGGCGGCATCGCCGCCTCTCTGCAGAACATGGGCCCCGACAGCTGGCAGTGGCATCTCTACGACACGGTGAAAGGCTCCGACTGGCTGGGCGACGTCGACGCCATGGAATACATGGTGCGGCAGGCGCCGGCCGCCGTCTACGAACTCGAGCATTACGGCGTGCCGTTCTCGCGCACCGAGGAAGGCAAGATCTACCAGCGGCCCTTCGGCGGCCACATGATGAACTATGGCGACGGCCCGCCCGTGCAGCGCACCTGCGCGGCCGCCGACCGCACCGGCCACGCCATCCTGCACACGCTCTACGGCCAGTCACTGAAGAACCACGCGCAGTTCTTCATCGAGTATTTCGCCCTCGACCTCATCATGGATGAGGACGGCACCTGCACCGGCGTCGTCGCCTGGAACCTCGACGACGGCACCATCCACCGCTTCTCGGCGAAAATGGTGGTGCTGGCGACCGGCGGCTACGGCCGCGCCTATTTCTCCGCCACCTCGGCGCACACCTGCACCGGCGACGGCGGCGGTATGGCCGCACGTGCCGGATTGCCGCTCCAGGACATGGAATTCGTCCAGTTCCACCCGACCGGCATCTACGGCGCCGGCTGCCTGATCACCGAGGGCGCGCGCGGCGAGGGCGGCTACCTGGTCAATTCCGAGGGCGAACGCTTCATGGAGCGCTATGCGCCGTCGGCCAAGGACCTCGCCTCCCGCGACGTCGTCTCGCGCTGCATGACGCTGGAAATCCGCGAAGGCCGTGGCGTCGGCAAGAACAAGGACCACATCTTCCTGCACCTCGACCATCTCGACCCGGCGGTGCTGCACGAACGCCTGCCCGGTATCTCGGAATCGGCGAAGATCTTCGCCGGCGTCGACGTCACCAAGGAGCCGATTCCGGTGCTGCCGACGGTGCACTACAATATGGGCGGCATCCCGACCAACCACTGGGGCGAGGCACTGAACCCGACTGCGAACGAGCCGGACCGCGTCACGCCGGGCCTGATGGCGGTGGGCGAGGCGGGCTGCGCCTCCGTCCATGGCGCCAACCGGCTCGGCTCCAACTCGCTGATCGATCTCGTCGTCTTCGGCCGTGCCGCCGCCATCCGCGCCGGCCAGGTGATCGACCGCAATGCCGCTGTGCCCTCCGCCAACGAGGCGTCGGTGGAAAAGATCATGGATCGCTTCGACCGGCTGCGGCACGCCAATGGCGGCACGCCGACGGCCGTGCTGCGCGAGAAGATGCAGCGCGCCATGCAGGAGGACGCGGCGGTGTTCCGCACGCAGGACTCGCTGGAGAACGGCTGCAAGCGCATCACCGAACTTTGGGGCGAGCTGAAGGACCTAAACGTCACCGACCGCTCGATGATCTGGAACTCCGACCTGGTGGAGACGCTGGAGTTGGAGAACCTGATGGCCAACGCCATCGTCACCGTCTACGGCGCCGAGGCGCGCAAGGAGAGCCGCGGCGCGCACGCCCGCGAGGATTTCTCCGCCCGCGACGACGCCAACTGGCGCAAGCACACGCTGGCCCGGCTTTCGCCCGACGGCAAGGTGAATCTCACCTATCGCCCGGTGCACACCGAGACGACGCTGCCGCTCGCCGAAGGTGGCATCGACCCGAAGAAGATCGCGCCCAAGGCGCGGGTTTATTGAGGCGCTGACGAATGGTCGAACTCGCTCTCCCCAAGAACTCGCAGATCCGGCAGGGCAAGACCTGGCCGAAGCCTGAAGGCGCCACGAACCTGCGCGAATACAAGATCTACCGCTGGTCGCCGGACGACGGCGAGAACCCGCGCATCGACACCTATTTCGTCGACATGGACGATTGCGGGCCGATGGTTCTCGACGCGCTTCTGTGGATCAAGAACAAGATCGACCCGACGCTGACGCTGCGCCGCTCCTGCCGCGAGGGCATCTGCGGCTCCTGCGCCATGAACATCGACGGCTCCAACACGCTGGCCTGCACCAAGGGCGCCGACGACATTTCCGGGCCGGTGAAGATCTACCCGCTGCCGCATATGGCCGTGGTCAAGGACCTCGTGCCGGACCTGACGAACTTCTACGCCCAGCACGCCTCGATCGAGCCGTGGCTGCACACCGTCTCGCCCGAGCCGGCCAAGGAATGGCTGCAAAGCCACGAGGACCGCGAGAAGCTCGACGGGCTCTACGAGTGCATCCTGTGCGCCTGCTGCTCCACCGCCTGCCCGAGCTACTGGTGGAACGGCGACAAGTATCTCGGCCCGGCCGTGTTGCTGCAGGCCTATCGCTGGCTGATCGATTCCCGCGACGAGGCGACCGGCGAACGGCTGGACAACCTGGAAGATCCCTTCCGGCTCTACCGCTGCCACACCATCATGAACTGCACGCAGACCTGCCCCAAGGGCCTGAACCCGGCCAAGGCGATCGCCGAGATCAAGAAGATGATGGTGGAACGGCGGGTCTGACTTGCTGTTTCCGTCCGCTTTCGGGTATCGGCGCCACGGAAATAGGATGCCCCGTGCGGGCCCCCGTTCTCAGGCCATGCGGGCCTGCCTCCTGGGTAGCGGGTGGAAGCGCCTGAAGGCCACGAAGCCGGCGACAAGGCAGGCAAGCAGCACCAGCCCCTGCACGATCGCGAAGGGCGTCTCCGAACCCGTCGGTGCATAGACATTGAGCGCCGGCACCTTCTGGAAGAGCTGCACCACCAGAACGAACAGGTTGAAATAGAGCGACAGCACGGCGGTCACGACATAGGCACCGCGCCAGCCGCTCTCCATCTGCTTCAGGTAGCGGGCCGCGAGGCATACGGCCATGACGATCGTGCCGACGATGCCGACGCCGATCGCGGGCGTAAAGCCTTTGAACGGGAACAGGAAACCTGTCAGGCTCGTCAAGAGGGTCGTCAGCAGGAAGACGGCCGTCAGGGTGCTCATGCGACTGGAGGACAGCAACCCCCAGACGACGACGAGCCCGCTCGCTATACCCACGACGCTGATAAGCACATGGAACGTCGGAAGTGACGAAACACCGAAGAACATCGTATCCTCCTGATGCTATCCGACTCCGAAATGATACCACATTGGCAAAGCCGTAGATACTCATGACCGATCTGGCCGACCTCCCCCTCCTCTCTCCCGCCGAAGCGCGCGTGCTCGGCTGCCTGATCGAGAAGAAGGAACTGACGCCCGACGTCTATCCGATGACGTCGAATGCGCTTCTCGCCGCCGCCAACCAGAAGACCTCGCGCGAACCGGTCATGGCGCTGGAAGCCGCCGATATAAGCCGCGCGCTTTCCACGCTTCAGACCAAGGGACTGGTGCGGCAGCAGTTCGCGTCGCGCGTCGAGCGCTACGAACACCAGATGGCCCAAAAATTCTCGCTGACGCGCAACCAGAGCGCGCTGATCGGCCTGCTCCTGCTGCGCGGCCCGCAGACGGTGCACGAACTCACGGCGCGGTCCGAACGGATGGCGAATTTCGCCGATGCCGACGCCGTGCGCGGCGAACTCGACATGCTGATCGGCCGCCGTCCGCCGCTGGTGCAGGAAATCGGCCGCGGCCCCGGCCAGCGCGAGGACCGCTTCGCGCATCTGCTCTGCGGCGAAGTCGATGTCTCGGCGATCGCCGCAAGCCGCGCGCCAGGCCCCGATCCGTCTACGCTTTCCACCCTCGAGGAGCGGATCAGGGTGCTGGAGGAGGAAATCGCAGCGCTCAAGGCGCGGCTCGACGCCGTCGGCGGATGAGTTCGTGAGCGAGCAGGAGCCGGCGCCTTCAGCGGCACAGGCGAGCGCGGTCTTCAGGGTCGATATCGTCGTCATCGGCGCTGGACAGGCCGGCCTTTCCTCAGCCTATCATCTTGGTAGGCTTGGCCTCGCTCCGGGGCGGCAATTCGTCGTGCTCGACAGGAACCCGACGCCTGGCGGCGCCTGGCAGCATCGATGGCCATCGCTGACCCTCAGTACCGTCAACCGGGTGCACGACCTGCCGGGCATGCAATTTTCCGAGGCCGTCGATACGAGTGCGGGCGAGGCCAGGGCATCCGAAGCGGTGCCGCAATATTTCGCCAGCTATGAACGCAGGTATCGCCTGCCCATCTACCGGCCCGTCACCGTCAAGGTGGTCTGCGAGCGGTTCGGGCGGCTGCGGATCGAAACGGATCACGAGGCGTTCTCGGCGCGCGGCATCATCAATGCCACGGGGACCTGGGAGACGCCCTATATCCCCGCCTATCCGGGCAGCGAGTTGTTCAAGGGAAGGCAGCTCCACACGCGCGACTATCGCACGGCAGAGGACTTTATCGGAAAGCATGTCGTCATCGTCGGAGGTGGAATATCCGCACTCCAGCATCTCGACGAGATCTCGAAAATCACCGGCACGACCTGGGTGACGCGCAGCGAGCCGCGCTTCCGCGAAGGGTCCTTCACGCCGGAAGACGGGCGCGCGGCCGTCGCCATCGTCGAAGACAGGGTCCGGCGCGGCCTTGTCCCGGGTTCGGTCGTCTCCGTCACCGGCATCCCGCTCACGCCGGCCTTGCAGGCCGCCCGGGATCGCGGTGCGCTCAAGCGCCTGCCGATGTTCAGCGAAATCACCGAACACGGCGTGCGGTGGCCCGACGGCTCGGAACAGAAAGCTGACGTCATCCTGTGGGCGACCGGCTTCCGCAGCTCGCTCGATCATCTGGGGCCTTTGCAGCTCCGCGAGGACGATGGCGGCATCGTCATGACCGGCCGGCTGGCGACGCAGGTAAAGAAAGACCCCCGCATCCACCTGGTCGGCTACGGTCCGTCGGCGTCCACCATCGGGGCCAACCGGGCCGGAAGCGCCGCTGCGCGAGAACTCGCAACTTTTCTCGGCTTGATCTGACCGGCGCTTCCGGCTTCGGGTGACGGATAGCCGTTACGCCAGCTTGGCGTCGAGCGTCACCTTGATAGCGCCCAGCGCTTTCGATACCGGGCAGCCGGCCTTGGCCTTGTCGGCCAGTTCCTTGAACTTGGCGGCGTCGATGCCCGGCACCTTGCCGGTGAGCTTGAGCGCACTTTCGGTGATCTCGAAGCCGCCGCCGGCTGCCGGCCCGTAGGTGACGACCGCCTCGGCGTTCAATTCGGATGCCGGCGTGCCGTTTTCGGCGAGGAAATGCGAAAGCTGCATGGCGAAGCAGCCGGCATGCGCCGCCGCGATCAGCTCCTCGGGATTGGTGCCCGACTTGCCGCTCTCGTCCTGGAAGCGGCCCTTGAACGAATAGGGCTGCTTGGCGAAGGCGCCGCTTTGCGTGTCGAGCGTGCCGCTTCCCTCGGTCAGCGTGCCCTTCCAGATGGCGGTGGCGTGACGGTTCATGACGATCTCCTTCGCTGCGGCCGGCCCGATGCCGACGGTCGCCATGACTATAGCGCGGCACGGCGCGAAGGCCATCGCGCGTTCGGCCGCAGAGTTGACCCAGGCGGGAAATGTCGGCTTCGCCGAGGCCGCCGCGTCCTTGAGCTGTCAATCGACGGAGGAAACCGGAAAATGAAATATATCTGTCTGGTATATCACGCCGAAAGTGCGCTTCACGACCTGTCTCCGGCGGAAGCCGTGAAGCTGGACGCCGACTCGCTCGCCTATGACCGGAAGCTGGAGGCGCAAGGCCACCTGGTCGTGGCGGAGGCGCTGGAGTCGGTCAGGAAGGCAAGGACCGTGCGCAAGCGCGCCGGCAAGGTGCTGGTCAGCGACGGCCCGTTCGCCGAAACGAAGGAGCAGTTGCTGGGCTTCGTCATGATCGAGGCAAGCGACATGGACGCGGCGGTCGCCATCGCCGCCGACATCCCGCTGGCGGCGATGGGCATGGTCGAGGTGCGCGCGATCTATGATATACCAGCGCCCGATCAAAAGGTTACGGCCTGACGGCCGTCTCTTATCGGGTGCCCTGTCCGAACGGATCGTCGATCGACGGCGACGGCTCGGTGAACCAGTGCGCGCCGTCCTCGGCCATGTAGATGTGGTCCTCCAACCTGACGCCGAACTCGCCGTAGACGCAGATCATCGGCTCGTTGGAGAAGCACATCCCAGCTTCGAGCCGCGCGGCGTTGCCCTCGACGATGTAGGGCTCCTCGTGCACGTCGAGGCCGAGCCCGTGGCCGGTGCGGTGCGGCAGGCCGGGCGTTTCGTAGCCCGGCCCGAGGCCCGCCGCCTCGATGGTAGCCCGGGCGGCGCGGTCCACCGCCTCGCAGGGCGCGCCAAGGCGCGCGGCGCCGAAAGCGGCTTCGGTCGCCTGCTTGGCTATGGTCCAGATTTCGCGCTGGCGGCCATTGGGTTCGCCGAAGACATAGGAGCGGGTGAGATCGGAATAGTAACCGTGGAAGGCACCGCCGACGTCGACCAGCACCATGTCGCCGCGCTTGAGCGTCTGTGGGTAGGGCACGCCGTGCGGATAGGCGGTCGGCTCGCCGAACAGCACGATGCGGAAGGCCGGCACGCCGTCGAAGCCGAGCACCAGATGCGCCTCGCCGAGGAAATCGGCGACCTCCGTCGTCGTGATGCCCTCGCGCAGGATACGTGCGGTGGCGCGCTGCACGTCCAGCGTCAGGTTCATCGCGGTCCTGATGATGGCGATCTCGTTGGCCGACTTGATGCGACGGCAGGCGTCGGTGACGACCGCGCCGTTGACGAAGCTGTAGGCATTGCCGGCACGCCGCAGCGCGTCGGCGCGGAAGAAGGGCGTCATGGGGTCGACGGCGAGCGTGCCGCCGGCAAGACCCATGCCGTCGAGAACGTCGATGACGAGGGCCGCCGGGTCCTCCTTTTCCTGCCAGCAGCGCACCGCTACCGGTTCCGTGATGACGCCGGCCATTATGGCGCGCAGCTTGGCCTCCTCGAAGGCCGGAGTGATATGCACCGGTTCGCCTTCGGCGGGAACCACGACGCCGTGCATGCGCTCGCTGCCGCCGAAACGCAGGCCGGTGAAATAGAAGGTGCTGGTGGAGGCATCGAGATAGAGCGCGGAAATGTTCTGCTCGCGCATCAGCGCCTGGGCGCGTGTCACTCGCTGCCGCCGCTCGACCTCGCCGATCGGCGCCACCGTATCGCGCTTCGACGTCAGCTTGCGCAGTTCTTCTTCCGGGCTGGAACCGCCCACGCCGATGGTCATGCCGTCACCTGTCACGTTGCTCGATTGTCTGGAGTTCAGATTGCCTCGCCGCGCAAAAGGCGCGGCGTATCGCCCGAAAGTCCGGACGCCTGGCGGATGAAGAAGCCTTTCAACCGCGGCATCCTCTCGACCAGCCCGAGGCCGAGGTCGCGCGCGGCGCGCAGCGGGCCGATGTCGTTGGAAAACAGCCGGTTGAGCACGTCGGTCGTCACGCCCATGGAGAGCGTGTCGAAGCGCCGCCATTGCTGGTAGCGCTCCAGGACGTCGAGCGCGCCGATGTCCTGCCCCAGCCGATCGGCCTCCACCAGCACTTCGGCGAGCGCCGCAACGTCCTTGAAGCCGAGATTGAGGCCCTGGCCGGCGATGGGATGGATGCCGTGCGCGGCGTCCCCCGCCAATGCCAGACGCGGCGCCACGAAGGCGCGCGCCAGCGTCAGGCCGAGCGGCCACGCGCGCGGTTTGTCCAGAACGCGGATTTCGCCGAGCTTGAGGCCGAAGCGGCGTTCCAGCTCCATTTCGAAGACGAGATCGTCGCCTGCCACCAGCGCCTCGGCGTCGGCGGTGCGTTCCACCCACACGATGGAGGAGCGGTTGATGCCCTTTTCGTCGGGCTTGAGCGGCAAGGTAGCGAAGGGGCCGGCCGGCAAAAAATGCTCCTCGGCGCGGCCGTTGTGCGGCCGCTCGTGGCCGACCGTGCAGACGATGCCGGACTGGCCGTACTCCCACCGCACCGTCTTGATGCCGGCCATGTCGCGCAGCCGCGACTTCACCCCGTCGGCCGCGACCAGCAGCCGCGCCTTGAGCGTGGCACCGTCGGCCAGGTGCACGGTGACGCTGCCGGCGCCGGTGTCGAAGCCCTGCACGGCCATGCCTTCGATCAGGTCGATGCCGAGCTTTTCGGCCTGCCGGCGCAGCGCGCCGTTGAGGTCGCGGTTGGCGACCATGTGGGCGAAGGGCTCGCCCGGCGCCACTTCGCCGTCGAAGGTGAGGAAGGTCGGCCGCACGGGATCGGCGGCGCGCGAATCGGTGATGACCATGTCGGTGATCGCCTGCGCCTCAGGCGCAAGCTCCGCCCAGACGCCGAGCCGGTCGAGCATGCGGCTGGCAGCGGCGGCGATGGCCGAGCAGCGCCCGTCGCGCTGCCAGGCGCCGGCCGGGGCCGCGTCCACCACGGCGACGGCAAGGCTCGGCCGCGCCTGCTTCAGCGACACGGCGGCGGCAAGGCCGACATAGCCGGCGCCCGCCACAAGGACGTCCAGCACCGCGCGATCATCCGTCGACTGCCTGGCCATTCCGCTCCTCTTTTCCGGCTTCGTTCCGCCGCTTCGCTGCCCCCGAACTTGACTGCCCGTTCATCCTGTTCGAAACCGGCCTGATATCCCGGAGGGGCAAGCCATGACAGCCATGAACGAGCTGCTCGACATTCTCGACCTCGAGGAGCTGGAGCACAACCTGTATCGTGGTCGCAGCCCCCAGGTCGAGTGGCAGCGCGTGTTCGGCGGCCAGACCATCGCGCAATCACTGGTGGCCGCGCAGCGCACCGTGCCGGCCGAGCGCCATGTCCATTCGCTGCACGGCTACTTCATGCGGCCGGGCGATATCAAGGTGCCCATCGTCTACGAGGTCGACCGCATCCGCGACGGCGCCTCCTTCACCACCAGGCGCGTGACGGCGGTGCAGCACGGCCAGGCGATCTTTTCGCTGGAAACCTCCTTCCAGGTCCAGGAACAGGGACTGGACCACGAAATCCCCATGCCGCCGGACGTGCCGGCGCCCGAGACGCTGCTGTCGCAGCGCGAGCTCCTTAAGACGATGGACCATATCCCCGAGGTGATCCGCAAGTTCTGGGCACGCGAGCGGCCGCTGGAGATCAGGCCCGTCAACCTCAAGCACTATTCCAGCCGCGACAGGCTGCCGCCGCGCCAGAACGTCTGGATCCGGCTGACCGGCCCCGTTCCCGAAACCGATCCGCGCCTGCCATCTGTGCTGCTCGCCTACCTGTCGGACATGACGCTGCTCGACACGTCCACCTTCGCGCACGGACGCGGCCTGTTCGATCCCGATATCCAGGCGGCGAGCCTGGACCACGCCATGTGGTTCCACCGCCCGCATGCACTCGACGACTGGCTGCTCTACACGCAGGACAGCCCCTCGGCGTCAGGCTCGCGCGGCTTCAACCGCGGCGCGCTCTATGCACGCGACGGCACGCTGATCGCCTCGACGGCGCAGGAAGGGCTGATCCGCCTCAGGCCACAGCCTAAATAATAGGCGCTTTCCATATCCTGCCTATTTAGTGGGCTTATGTCCGATCGTGAGCACGCGCAGATCGCGCTTCTCGCCACATGAATCCTTTTGTTTCCAACAGGTTGAAACTCCGGCCAAGCAATTGGCACGGAGCTTGAATCCCTTTCGGCGATCTCCGGCGTGCCTGGCGGGCCGGCGACATCAAGCGAACGCGGGAACCCGCAAGAGCGAAAGGGTGAAACCTGATGAAGATCGTGATGGCAATCATCAAGCCGTTCAAGCTCGACGAGGTGCGCGAGGCGCTCACCGCCGTCGGCATCCAGGGCCTGACCGTCAGCGAGGTCAAGGGCTACGGACGGCAGAAGGGACATACCGAAATCTACCGCGGCGCCGAATACGCGGTGAGCTTCCTGCCCAAGATCAAGATCGAGATCGCCGTCGCCACCGACATGGCCGACCGGGCGGTGGAGGCGATCGCCGCCGCCGCCCGCACCGGCCAGATCGGCGACGGCAAGGTCTTCGTCTTCGGCATCGACCAGGCCGTGCGCATCCGCACCGGCGAAACCGACACCGACGCGCTCTGAGACGCGAAACGACATCCCAATGGAGAGATCGATGACCTTTTTTTCGACCTTGAAGAAGACCGGGCCAGCGGCGCTGGCCGGCGCTTTGGCGCTCGGCCTGCCCGGTACGACGGCGGCGCTGGCACAGGACGCAGCACCCGCCCTCGACACCGGCAACACCGCCTGGATGCTGGTCTCCACCGCGCTGGTGTTGATGATGACCATTCCGGGGCTTGCGCTGTTCTATGCCGGCATGGTGCGCAAGAAGAACGTGCTCGCCACCGTCATGCAGAGCTTCGCCGTGTGCTGTCTGGCGACCGTGCTGTGGTTCGTCGTCGGCTATTCGCTCGCCTTTTCGGACGGCGGCGGCGCCAACGCCTATGTCGGCGGCCTGTCCAAGGCCTTCTTCGCCGGCATCACGGTCGACACGCTGTGGGCACCGGGCGTGGCAAACATTCCCGAATATCTCTTTGCCGTCTTCCAGATGACCTTCGCCATCATCACGCCGGCACTCATCGCCGGCGCCTTCGCCGAGCGCATGAAGTTTTCCGCCTTGCTTCTGTTCACCGGCCTGTGGCTGCTGGTCGTCTACGCGCCGATCGCGCACTGGGTGTGGGGCGGCGGCTTCCTCGGTTCGGCCGGCGTGCTCGACTTCGCCGGCGGCACGGTCGTCCACATCAACGCCGGCGTCGCCGGTCTCGTCTGCGCGCTCGTCCTCGGCAAGCGGCAGGGCTACGGCTCGGTCAACATGGCGCCCTACAACCTCGTCTATGCGGTGATCGGCGCCGCACTCCTGTGGGTCGGCTGGTTCGGTTTCAACGCCGGCTCGGAACTGGCCGCCGACGGACTCGCCGCAGCCGCCATGGTCAACACCCAGGTCGCCGCCGCGACGGCCGGCCTTGCCTGGATGTTCACCGAATGGCTGGTGGCGAAAAAGCCCTCGGTGCTGGGCATCATCTCCGGCGCCGTCGCCGGCCTCGTCGCCATCACGCCGGCCGCCGGCTTCGTCAACCCGACCGGCGCCTTCGTCATCGGCATCGTCGCCGGCATCGTCTGCTACTTTGCCGCGGTCAAGCTGAAACACGCGCTGGGCTACGACGATTCGCTCGACGCCTTCGGCGTCCACGGCGTCGGCGGCATCGTCGGCGCGATCCTGACCGGCGTGTTCGCCGACAAGGCCATCAACAGCCTCGGCGAGAACGCCTCGGTGGTGACACAGCTCTACGGCATCGTCTTCACCATCGTCTGGACGGCACTCGCCACCGCCGTGATCCTCTACGCGGTCAAGGCGCTCGTCGGCCTGCGTCCTTCCAGCCAGCAGGAGATCGAGGGCCTCGACGTCACCCAGCACGGCGAAGTGGTGCAGTAGAAGGTCCGTTCCCGGAACGGGAACCGGGTTCGCCCGTTATGGCGGGCGAGCCCCGGCACGTTCACGAAGGGTTCAGGTTGAAAGACATAGTGTTTCGACTTCGGCGGCGGGTCGTGTTCGATTGAAATGTAAACAGGAGGTTCACATGGATCGACGATTGTTCCTGACCGGATTGCTCGGCCTTGCCGGCGCGGCGACCGTGGCGGGCATGGCCCGTCCCACGCAGGCGGCCGCAGGCGTGCTCAAGGGAAACGGCATCCTCGATGAACTGGACGGCGCCGACCCCGTGCCGCTTGGCGAAGCCGACGTCGTCGACGTCCAGTACCGGCATGATCGCCATCGTCCGCCGCATCACCGGCCGCGGCGTCGTCGCCGGCGGGTCTGGCGGCGGGTCTGCCGGCGCTATTGGCGCCATGGCCGCCGCGTCGTGCGCTGCCACCGCGAGCGTGTCTGGGTCTGGTACTGGGGCTGAAACCAGCCTTGATTACAGGTGAATTGCCCCGGCACTCGTGCCGGGGTTTTTCGCGTCCGACTGCGCGCAAGCGCAAAAGGCCCGCCCCGGTGGACCGGAACGGGCGATGATGCGGCATTGCCGCAAAACCCATGCATCCATCAGGATGCAGCGATCTATGGCTACATCGCGGGCATTCCTCATGTACCGCCTTTCGAATTTCCTTGCGAAATTCAGGCGTATCCTTTTCGCCGTGAACGGAAACGGCGTGTTGCACCGCAGCTTCGATCAGTTCGTCTTCCCGATCCGCTGAAATGGCGATGCTGCATTGCATCTCGCTCGGGAATTCGCGGCAGTCTATATACCTTCTTGCCATGGCCTTTCTCCCGATCTGGAGGCAGCCCCTCGAGGCGCCATTATAGGCCCTCGCCTTCGCGCCTCGAAATCACAAAAGGCCCTCCCCGCCGAATGCGGTAGACGCCTCATCCGAAGTGCTGCCTTGACGGTCGTTGTCGAAGCGCGGGGATTCCCGCTGGGCGTCCGGCACGGCAAACAACCGGACCGTCTTAATCGATTCGCCGAAGCAAGCGCCGGGCCGACAAGGCTTCCCGCGGCGGCTGTACGGTGCCGCTCTCGACACCTTGCAGAATAAGGGGCAACCGCCTCGGCATAGTTAATGCGCCCTTAACCCTCGGGCCAATAATCTGCCGCAACGATTCCGCCGGTATGCGTACGCGACCGGCTCAGGCACTGATAGGCGGAGAATAGAATGCGTTCAGGGGCATCGGTACCGCTCACGCTGACCGATACGGGCCACGGCATCCGCGCCTTCGCGCGCCGGCAGGTCGGACGTCTGGTCGGCGCCGGCCTTTTTGCCGCCGTCGCCTTCGGCATCGCCAGCCTCGCCACCTGGAACGTCGCCGATCCGAGCTTCAGCCACGCCGTCGACAACCCCGTCACCAACGCGATGGGCTATGCCGGGGCGGTCTTCTCCGACCTCGCCATGCAGTTCTTCGGCCTGTCGGCCGTCGCCGCCATCGTGCCGGCGGTCGCCTGGGGCTTCTTCCTGTTCACCGCGCGTGGCGTCGACAAGCTGCCGAAGCGCGGGCTCGCCTGGTTCGGCTTCGCGCTGCTGGCCGCTTCCATCGTCGGCTGCGTGACGCCGCCGCCGACCTGGCCGCTGCCGACCGGCCTCGGCGGCGTCTTCGGCGACATGGTGCTGAAGATTCCCGGCGCCTTCGCCGGCGGTTATCCCACCGGCCTGCTCGCCGGCGTGCTTGCCGTCGTCTTCGCCGTCCCGGCGCTGTGGCTGTTCGTCTACGGCTCGGCGCTGATTGCACGCCGCAACGGCTTCGCCGTGATGGAGGACGAACCGGCCCGGCCCGAACCGGCCGATACCGACCAGATCCTGTTCGAGGAGGAAGAGGACGACGACAACGAGGGCATTCTGGCGCTCGGCGCCGTCACCCACTGGTGGCTGTCCTTCCGCGCCTTCCTGCATCGCCGCGCCGCGCAGCGCCGCAGCCGGCAGGACGAATTCGGCTTCGAGGAGGCGGCCCCGCAGCCGTCCAGCAGCGCCTGGCGCCGCGCCGCCGAGCGCGTCGAGGTTGCCGAGATGGAGGAGGTGCGGCTGACCCAGGCCGGCCGCGCCCGCGTCGAGCCGGAATTCTTCGCCTCCATGGTCGGAACCCGAGCGCCCGCGCTCGATCCCGCCGATACCGATTTCTACGACGAGGGCGAGGACGTCAACGATTTCGCGCCGGAGTCCGTCGCGCATGCGCCGCAGGCGCCGGCCACCGAGGTGCGCGCCTTCCGCTCCGACGCCGCCACCCGCGTCGAGACGCCGGCGCCGCGCCCGCAGCCGGGCGTGCGCGCCCATCGCGAGGCGCAGACCTCGATGCTCGCCAGCGGCCATTTCGAGATGCCGTCGCTGCATTTCCTGTCGGAGCCGAAGAACGTCGTGCGCGACGCTTCGCTGTCGAAGGAGGCGCTGGAGCAGAACGCCCGCCTGCTGGAAGGCGTGCTGGAGGACTTCGGCGTCAAGGGCGAGATCATCGCCGTCCGCCCCGGCCCCGTCGTCACCCTCTACGAATTGGAGCCGGCGCCGGGCATCAAGTCGAGCCGCGTCATCGGACTTGCCGACGACATCGCCCGCTCGATGAGCGCCATCGCCGCGCGCGTCGCCGTCGTGCCCGGCCGCAACGCCATCGGCATCGAGCTGCCCAACGCCAAGCGCGAGATGGTGTACCTGCGCGAAATCCTGGCCAGCCGCGATTTCGAGCAGACCAAGGCGAAGCTCGCGCTGGCGCTCGGCAAGACGATCAACGGCGAGGCCGTCATCGTCGACATCGCCAAGATGCCGCACGTGCTGGTCGCCGGCACCACCGGCTCGGGCAAGTCGGTCGCCATCAACACCATGATCCTGTCGCTGCTCTACCGGCTGAAGCCCGAGGAATGCCGCCTCATCATGATCGACCCGAAGATGCTCGAACTGTCTGTCTACGACGGCATCCCGCATCTTCTGACCCCCGTCGTCACCGATCCGAAGAAGGCCGTCGTCGCGCTCAAATGGACCGTGCGCGAGATGGAGGACCGCTATCGCAAGATGTCCAAGGTCGGCGTGCGCAACATCGACGGCTTCAATCAGCGCGTCGCGCAGGCTGAGAAGAAGGGCGAGCAGATCCAGCGCACCGTGCAGACCGGCTTCGACCGCCAGACCGGCGAGGCGATCTACGAGACGGAGAACCTCGACCTCGAGCCGATGCCCTACATCGTCGTCATCATCGACGAGATGGCCGACCTGATGATGGTCGCCGGCAAGGATATCGAAGGCGCCGTGCAGCGCCTCGCCCAGATGGCGCGCGCCGCCGGCATCCATGTCATCATGGCCACGCAGCGCCCGTCCGTCGACGTCATCACCGGCACCATCAAGGCCAACTTCCCCACCCGCATCTCCTTCCAGGTGACGTCGAAGATCGACAGCCGCACCATCCTGGGCGAGCAGGGCGCCGAACAGCTGCTCGGCATGGGCGACATGCTCTACATGGCCGGCGGCGGCCGCATCCAGCGCGTCCACGGCCCGTTCGTCTCCGACGACGAGGTGGAGAAGATCGTCCAGCACCTGAAGCTGCAGGGCGTGCCGGAATATCTCGACGCCATCACCGAGGACGACGAGGAAGACGACGACGACGCGCCTTCGGGCAAGGGCGGCTCCGGCGGCGGCGGCGGCAATTTCGACGAGTCCGACGATCCCTACGACCAGGCGGTGGCCGTGGTGCTGCGCGATGGCAAGGCCTCGACCAGCTACATCCAGCGCCGGCTGGGCATAGGCTACAACCGCGCCGCCTCGATCATCGAGCGGATGGAGAAGGAAGGCATCGTCGGCGCCGCCAACCATGCCGGCAAGCGCGAGATCCTCGTGCCGACCGAGGACGACAAGTTCTGATCGCCCCGCAGGGAACCCGAAGGCGCGGCAACGTGTTTCTTCAGGCGCCAAACTTCAGCCCAACTGGGGGACCAGACACTGTCGCACAGCAAATAAGGACGTGAGAGCCATGACCACAGATCGCCTTGCCCGGACAAGCATTTTCGCCCCGACGCGCCGGCACCTGCTCGGCCTTGGCCTTGCGCTCGCCGGCGCGGCCGCGCTCAACCTCGCCCCCGGCCTGCGGCTGCTGGGTCAAGCCGAGGCCGCCGCGCCCGACGTGGCGCAGAAGATCGCCGACCATTTCTCCACCGTGAGGACGATGACCGGCGAGTTCGTCCAGTTCGGTCCCAAGGGCGAGCAGACGGGCGGCAAGTTCTACCTCGAGCGGCCGGGCAAGATCCGCTTCAATTATGACGGAGCCTCCAATTTCCGCGTCATCTCCGACGGCCAGTCGGTGGTCATCCTCAACAAGAAGCTCCAGACCTCCGATCTCTACCCGCTGTCCAAGACGCCGCTCAAGCTCCTGCTCGACGACCGCATCGACCTCTCCGGCGGCAAGGTGACGGGCATCAAGCAGGAAGACGACCTCACCACCATTCAGCTTGCCGACAAGCATGTGTTCGGCAATTCGAAGATCACCATGATGTTCGATCCGAAGACCTACGAGTTGCGCCAGTGGACCATCACCGACGCACAGGGCAAGGACACTACGGTGATGATCTTCAACACCAAGGAAGGCGTCAATTTCGCCGCCGACACCTTCAAGATCGACTATACGGCCAACCGTGAGCTGAATTCCAAGGGCAGCAACCGCTGACCGCCGCGTAACGTCTGTGGAAATCGGCCGGCAACCGGCCGGCTGACCGCCTGCGGCTTGTCTTTGACTGCCGCGGCTGGCAGGGTTCGCCGTCTTTTCCTCACGCCTGCCTCAGCCGAATGCCCTTCACTCTCGCCACCTGGAACATCAACTCCGTCCGCCTGCGCATGCCGATCGTCGAGCGACTGCTAGCCGAGCGGGCGCCGGACGTGTTGTGCCTTCAGGAAACCAAGTGCCCGGACGACCTGTTCCCGTTCGACGCCTTCCGCAGCCTCGGCTACCAGCACATCGCGATCTTCGGCCAGAAGGGCTATCACGGCGTCGCCACTGTTTCGCGCCGTCCGCTGGAGGTGGTGGAGAAGCGCCGCTTCTGCGGCATCGAGGACAGCCGCCATCTGTCGGTGCGCGTATCGGCGGGCGGCCGGTCGATCCTTTTGCATAATTTCTACGTTCCGGCCGGCGGCGACGAGCCGGACCCGGAGATCAACTGGAAGTTCAGGCACAAGCTCGATTTCGTCGCCGAGATGAACGCCGTCCGCGCCGAACAGGACGACTTTTCCTCCTCGATCCTGGTCGGCGACCTCAACATCGCGCCGCTCGAACACGATGTCTGGTCGCACAAGCAGCTGCTCAAAATCGTCTCCCACACCCCGGTCGAGACGGAAAGCTTCGAGGCGATGCGCAAGGCCGGCGAATGGGTCGACCTGATGCGGCTCAACGTGCCCTACGAGCAGAAACTCTATACCTGGTGGAGCTACCGGGCGCAGGACTGGCAGGCCTCCGACCGCGGCCGCCGGCTCGACCATGTCTGGTCGTCGGCCAATCTGGTGCCGCCCTTTGCCGGCTACGAGATCCTGCGCGAGGCGCGCGGCTGGGAGCGGCCATCCGACCATGTGCCGGTCATCGCGCGCTTCGATCTGGAGTGACGGGACCGCCGCGCGCCTCACTCGGCGAAGCGCGGCGCCACCTGTTCGATGCGCTCGATCAGCGCCTGCAATTCGTCGGCGATGCGCTGGTGGAGCTGGACGGCGATATCGGGATATTCCTCGAGGATGCGGCGGAACATCTTGCGGTTCAGGCGCAGGATTTCGGAATCGACCGCCGCCGAGGCGCTGGTGAGCCGTCTCGTGTCGGCGATCAGCGCCAGCTCGCCGAGGATGGAACCCGCTTCGGCGAAGCCGATGGGCACATGCGCGCCGTCCGCCTCGCGGTAGAGCACGATGCGGCCGGCAACCACGACATAGGCCGAATCGGCCTCGTCGTCCTCGCGGTAGAGCTTGCGCTCTGCCGGCAGCGCCGTCGTCTCCGCGCCGAAGGCAAGCAGGCGCAACTGCTCGGGCGTGAAGCCCTCGAACAGCCCCACGCGCGAGAGGATGCGAACGTCGTCATCCAGCGCCATTTGCGATCATGTCCCCGGCCGTCAGGCCATTCCCTCCTCGCGCGCCCCCGCCGATTCGGCATTTGACCAGCAAGCTGGTTAACAATGTAGCGCCTTCCCGTATCAGGCGCTCGTTCTCAGGGAACCAGTTTGTAGCCGCCGCTTTCTGTCACAAGAATTTCAGCATTGGAAGGATCGCGCTCGATCTTCTGGCGTAGGCGGTAGACATGCGTTTCCAGCGTGTGGGTGGTGACGCCGGAATTGTAGCCCCAGACCTCCTCCAGAAGCACGTCGCGCGTCACCACCTTCTGCTCGGCGCGGTAGAGGTACTTGATGATGGAGGCTTCCTTCTCGGTCAGCCGCACCTTGCCGCCGCGCTGGTCGATGAGCAGCTTCTGGCTCGGCTTGAAGGTGTAGGGGCCGATGGCGAAGGTGGCGTCCTCGCTCTGTTCGTGCTGGCGCAGCTGCGCGCGGATGCGGGCGAGCAGAACGGCGAATCGGAACGGCTTCGTCACATAGTCGTTGGCGCCGGCCTCCAGCCCGAGGATGGTGTCGGAATCGGTGTCGTGCCCGGTCAGCATGACGATGGGCGCCTTGTAGCCCCCCTTGCGCAAAAGCTTCACCGCCTCGCGGCCGTCCATGTCGGGCAGGCCGACGTCCATGATGAGCAGGTCGACCATGCCGGCGCGGGCCGCATTGATGCCCTTGGCCGCCGTCGTTTCCTGCTGGATGTCGAACTCCTCGTAGAGCGACAGCTGCTCGACCAGCGTCGAGCGCAGGTCATCGTCGTCGTCGACAATCAGGATGGTGCGTGAGGTCATGGATCAATCCGTTGTTTCGCAATAAAAAAACTGTTTTGCCGAGTGCCGGCGGGTTGACCGTCGCCCGTTTATGCGGAAGCTGACCGCAACAACAGACGTTCACAGTGATTTGTTCCGTGAAACGATCATACCCGAAAAACGGCGCAAGCAAGATCGGCGGCGGAAAATCGCCTGCCGCGCTCTCGACCATCGTCGTGCGCGCCCGTCCGGGGCATCCGACGCAGGGGCTGATGAAGGCAGGGCAACTGGTCATTCCCTGCGCGCTCGGGCATGGCGGCATCGTGGCGAACAAGCGCGAGGGCGACGGCGGCACGCCGCTGGCGGCGATGCGTATCCTGTCGGGCTATTTCCGCGGCGACCAGTTCGCCGGCGCGCGCCGCACGCGCCTCGAAATGCGGCCGATCGGCGCCGACCTCGGCTGGTGCGAGGTGCCGGACGACCGCAACTACAACCGGCCGGTCAAGATTCCGTATGGCGCCAGCCACGAGCGCATGAAGCGTGACGACCGGCTCTACGACGCCTGCCTGGTGCTGGACTGGAACATTGCGCCGCGCCGGCGCGGGCGCGGCAGCGCCATCTTCTTCCATCTGGCGCGGCCGGGTTTCACGCCGACGCAGGGCTGCGTGGCGGTGAGCCGGCGCGCTATGGCGCGGCTTCTGCCGCACCTCGGCGCCGGCACGGTGGTCAAGGTGGTGCGCTAGAGCATTTCCAGCAAAAATATGAAACGGTTTTGCGCCCGGAAATGCGGCTAAAACAAAGAGATAGAGCGGTTCTGCCGATTCTGTTAAAATCAGAACCGCTCTAAAGATCAGCGCCGACCCGGTATCCAGCCGCGCTCAGAGAGTCCGAGGCTGACGGTCGCCTCGTGCGAGGGGCGCGGCACGCTGCGCGGATCGATACCGATGTCCTCGAGCAGGCTGTCGCTCAAGCCCTCGATCTCCTGGATCGGCACCACGGGAACGTTTCCGGCGGCGGGGCGGCGATCGACGAGACCGTCCAGCAGTCTTTTCCAAAGGGGGACCGGACGGGTCAGGATATAGCTGGTCATGGCCTTGTTCCTTTCATGGCCCGGCTTCAAGCCTGGCTTTTTGTTTCTGCGATGAGTGAACAATGACCCATTGAAGCAAAAGAGAGAAACGAGTAGTTCTTGTCAGATCATCAAGTCCTCCTTGAAGGTTGAGATGCACCCGATACCTGGAACGCGCGCGCTGAGGACGCTGGAAGCGGCAGGCCGCCACCTCAACTTCACCCGCGCGGCGGACGAGCTCGGGCTAACGCCGGCGGCGGTCAGCTACCAGATCAAGGAAATCGAGGACCAGCTCGGTCTGGTCCTGTTCACCCGCACCAGCCGCTCGATCCGGCCGACCAAGGCCGGCGAGCTCGTGCTGGAGGCCTCTGCCGAGGCGCTCGACGTGCTCGGTCGCGCGGTGGCGCGGGCGCGCAGGATGGAGCGCGGCGCGAGCCAGCTCAAGGTCAGCGCCGACGCGCAGTTCGCCGCCAAATGGCTGATGCGGCGGGTCGACTCCTTCCGCGAGGCCCATCCCGGCATCGAACTGCGCTTCGATGTCTCGTCCGACCTGCGAGACTTCGACCAGGACGACGTCGATGTCGCCGTGCGTTTCGGCGCCGGCAAATATGCCGGCCTCGCCGCCCACCGGCTGTTCGACGACGTGCTCGGCCCCGTATGCAGCCCGACGCTGCTGCGCTCGGGACCGCCGATCAGCGAGCCGCGCGACCTGCTGAACTACACGCTGGCGCATATCGAGTGGTCACGCCAGGGCATCACCTGGCCGAACTGGCCGATGTGGATGGCGGCCGCCGGCGTCGACGATTTCGACGACAGCCGCACCGTGGTTTTCGGCACGTCTTCCGAACTGCTGCAGGCGGCCCTCGAAGGCAGCGCCGTCGTGCTGGCCGAATCCGCCATGGTCGCCGGCGATCTGGCGGAAGGCCGCCTCGTGCGGCCGCTCGAACTCAGCCTCAGGCTCGCGCCGGAATTCGCCTATTTCCTCGTCTATCCGCAGGGCGCCGCGGACGATCCACGCATCGCCGCCTTCCGCGAGTGGATTTTGGCGGAAGCGGCGAAGACGCAGGCCTGACCGGCGGCCGCCGTCAGCCGAAGCGCCACACCGTCGTGCGCTTCACCTCGGCGTCCTCCAGCGCGCGGGTGACCGGCACTTCGTAGACGGCGAGCTTTTCGAGCCCGGCTTTCGGCAGGTAGGCGCGGCCGGGATCGCCGATCAGGATTTCGGCGCCGCGCGCATGGAGCGCTGAAAACCACGGCAGCAGGCGCTCGGCAAAAGGCTTGTCGTAGAAGACGTCGCCGGCCAGCACGACGTCCCAGCCGCCGTCGCGCCCTATCCAGTCTTCGCCCGAAAAATCGGCCGCCACGCCGTTTTCGGCCGCGTTCAGGCGGATCGCCGCTTCGCAGAAGGGATCGATGTCGGCGGCAAGGACACTGGCCGCGCCGGCCTTGGCGGCGGCGATGGCGACCAGCCCGGAACCGGAGGCGAAGTCGAGCACGTTTTTGCCCGCCACCGCGCCGGGACGATCAAGCACGTAGCGCGCCAACCCCTGCCCGCCGGCCCAGGCGAAGGCCCAGAACGGCGGCGGTAGGCCGATCTCGGCCAGTTCTTCCTCCGTGCGGTGCCAAAGGTCGTGTGCCTCGTCGGCAAGGTGCAGGCGGATTTCCGGCACATGCGGCGGCGCCGTCAGTGCGGTGTTGGCGAGGATGAAGGCGTCACGGGAACTGGTCATGGGGGCGTTCACGAGAATCACACACGAGGTTCGACCCCCCTCTCCGTCGCGCTTCGCTCGCCACCTCTCCCCCGTTCCGGGTGGAGAGGATACGCCGGCCTCAGGCTTGGCACCCATCCTCTCCCCTCACGAAGTGGGGATAGGTGCGTCTGCGCGCACCGCCGCCGTCCGGCCGGGGCCCGCTGCCTCGCAGATCCCCGGCGTTCGAAGCTTTCCGTCGTGCCACCGGCACGACGGCTCGCCTTCGGCGACCAGCTTCTCACCCGATGGATTTTTCCAGCGCGCCGGCCCAGTTCTTCCAGGCAATCTTCTCGATC
>Ga0182738_1000998_pt1 | contig 37119 bp, 32 predicted proteins | sample eDN5th30CBELigMG_FD_128876 | JGI IMG/M metagenome (GOLD analysis project Ga0182738, IMG submission 128876) | Enriched Miracle-Growth compost microbial communities from Emeryville, California, USA - eDNA 5th pass 30_C BE-Lig MG (version 2)... ...
ACACATCATCCATGCGGCACCTGCCGCATGGGCGCCGATCCGGCGGCTGTGGTCGACAATCAGGGGCGTGTGAAAGGTGTTGCTGACCTTCGGGTTGTCGACGCCTCCATCATGCCCGAAATCACCAGTGGTAACATCAACGCACCGGTGCTGATGATCGCGGAAAAGATCGCCGACTGCATCACCCGATCAAGGTGCTGATTGGGCGAGCACCCGATCGAGCCAATGTACGTTCATTTCAGGCGTGGAGTTCAGGAGTCTCTGCGTATAGGGCTCCTGAGGGTCCGTGAAGATTCGGGCGGTCTGCCCGCTTTCCACCAAGCTGCCCTGCTGCATGACTACAACCCGATCGGCGATCGATCGCACGGTATCGAGGTCATGCGTGATGAAAAGATAGGCCGTATCGGTTTCGCGCTGCAACCGGGCGAGAAGCTTCAGAATCCCTTGGGCGACGAGGGGATCAAGCGCCGATGTGGCTTCATCGAGGATTAGTACTGACGGCGTTGCGGCCAAAGCCCTGGCGATACAAATGCGCTGCTTCTGGCCGCCCGAAAGCTCGCTCGGCTTTCGATCGATAATCTTGGCAGGATCCAGTTCGATCAATTCGATCAACTGATTGATCCTTGCGTTCAAGGCAGTGCCGCGCAAGCCCTCAAAGAATGTCAGTGGCCGGCCAATGATGCGGCGAACGCTGTGTTGTGGGTTCAGGGCCATGTCGGGGTTTTGATGTATCAGCTGCAACTGCCTGAGCTCGGCAGGTTTGCGCTCTGAAATCGTCGGCGCAAGCGGCTTGCCATCTAGCATTACATTGCCAGCAGCGGGGGCCATCAGTCCCGCGATCACGCGCCCAAGGGTTGATTTGCCACTGCCGGACTCCCCGACGATGGCGACCGTCTCACCTCGCTCGGCGGACAAGTCGATGTCCTTCAGAACCGGGTGGTTGCCATAGCTGGCAAAAATGCCGGAGACTCCCAAAACTTCTTTTGTTGTTGCACGAGGCGGGCGAACATCGTTCTTGCGCGTTCCGACGAGCAGCTTCGTGTAAGCCTCTTGCGGGGAATACAAAATCTGCTCGACAGTGCCATATTCAATGGCCTTGCCATGACGGAGCACGAGGATGGAGTCAGCGATCTGCGCAACCACAGCCAGATCGTGGGAGATGTACAGCGCTGCCAACCCGTTCTCGCGCACGGCCCGGCGTATGGATACTAGCACTTCTACCTGGGTCGTCACGTCCAAGGCTGTCGTCGGTTCGTCGAAAACGACGATCCGTGGGTCCGGGGTGAGCGCCATCGCCGTCATGACGCGCTGCAGCTGGCCTCCGGACAACTGGTGCGGATAGCGTTGGCCGATGGACATGGGCTGCGGCAGTTGCAACTGGGTAAAAAGACCTTCGACCTTGCGTCTGGACTCCTCAACCGAGGCATGTTGCTCGACGACACGCGTCTCGATGCACTGATTGATCAGTTTGTGCGCAGGATTGAAGGACGCCGCTGCGCTCTGCGCCACATAGGAAATCTGCTGGCCCCGCACCTTACGGCGGCTCGCGTCATAGGCATCGACTAGATCCGTGCCGTTGAAGCGAACTGACCCCCCGGAAATGGTCAAGCCTTGGCGTACGAAGCCCATTGCCGCGAGGCCGAGGGTGGATTTCCCAGCTCCTGATTCCCCAATAAGGCCAAGCACCTCCCCGGGACGAAGCTGAAGACTGATGCCATCGACGATGCTTTTCTCACCGTCGCCGTCTGACCGGATTACGAGATTGTCGATTGTGAGTAACGGGGTTGGATGTGTCATATATGCGCCTTGGACGTCTTGGCCAGAAGCCAATCGACGATAAAATTCACACTTATTGTCAGCACCGCAATAGCAAGTGCAGGAACCAGAGGCGTGAAATCACCAAACGTAATGAGGGATGAGGATTCTCGCACCATCGAACCCCAATCGGCTTTTGGCGGTTGCATGCCGACGCCAAGGAAATTGAGGCCGCTAATGAACAAGAAGACGTAGCAGAAGCGGATGCCGAACTCCGCTAGCATGGGGGTGCGAATGTTCGGAAGAAGTTCGAACCAGATGCACCAGAGAGTGGTTTCTCCCCGCATACGGGCTGCTTCTATGAATTGGCTCGAAACGACGTTCATCGATACGGCGCGCGTCAATCGGACAACGCGTGTGGCATCGAGAAAGACAATGATGCCGATCAGCACCGAGATCGAGTTGCCGACGATGGCAATGAGAAGCAGGGCCAGAATGAGCTGCGGGATCGCCATCGCGGCATCGACGATCCGACCGACGACTTCGTCAAACCAGCCGCCCTTCAGCGCGGTAACCATGCCCAACGCGCCGCCGAGTAAGAACGAAAGAAAGTTGATGGTAACAGCGACGCCGAGCATGTTGCGAGCGCCATAAATGACACGGCTCAGCACGTCGCGACCCACATTGTCGGTGCCGAGAAGATGGGAACTTGACCAGGTGTCGAATGCCGAGCCGACCACCTCCGTCTCGCCATATGGTGCGATGACGGGCGCGAAGAATGCCGCAAAGATATAAAAGCACACGATGGCGATACAAACCCGTGTCGACCAAGGCATAGAGCGAAAATACTTAGCTACGGCCATTTGCGCCTCTTAATGCCGGATTGCTGAGCAGTGCGCAGATGTCAGCAACTAGATTCAGAACAAGAAAGGTGGCCGCGAAACAAAGGCATGCCGCCTGAACAAGCGGAATGTCGCGGCGGGTGACGGAGTCCACGAGCAATCCGCCAAGGCCAGGATAGGCAAAAACGACCTCGATCACGACGACGCCAAGAACGAGATAGGCGAGATTGAAGCAGATGACGTTGATGATCGGCGCCGTGGCGTTAGGCAAGGCGTGTTTCAGAACAATCCTGCGCCGGCTTAGGCCTTTCAGGTTGGCCATCTCGATATACTGATGCGACAAGATGTCGATTACCGCCGCACGTGTCATGCGTAGCGTGTGCGCCATGACAAAAAGGGAGAGCGTGAAAGCCGGCAGGAACGTCACATGAAGACGGGTGGACAAGGGCGCGCCAGTATCCAATGTCGAGATGCTTGGGAAAACGGGCATCAGGATCGAAAATGCCAGAATGAGCATATACGCCACAAGGAAATCCGGGATCGAGATCGCCGCCAGCGAGAAACTGTTCATCACGCGATCGAGCAGGCTGTTTCTGTAAAGGGCGCCCAGCAGGCCGAGGACAAGCGCGGTAGGAATGCCGAGGATTGCCGCATAGGTCGCCAGGAAGAACGTATTGCCCAGCCGGCTCCCGGCTATAACGCTGATGGGCTGACCGGTTGCCAACGACGTTCCGATATCTCCATGCAAAAGGCCCCAAAGCCAGATGCCGTATCGAATCACGAGCGGCTGGTCGAGCCCGAACTTTTCACGCACTGCCGCGATAGCTTCGGGCGATGCCTCGCGGCCCAAGGCCGCGTTAGCGATGTCGCCGGATAGCAGCGCCTGAGAGAAGAAAATTCCGGTCACGAGAATCAGGAGGGTGATCGCGCCATACACTAGGCGTCTCAAAACCAGTTTGCCCACGTCTGCGCTCCTCCACTCCCATTTCGTGTCCAAAAATTAATTTGTAGTATGTAGTACGATTGTGAGACGTTCAAGCCATCGACTTAGCCAAACCCGCTGGAACAAGGGGATTGAACATTATTTTGTATTATGTAACATCATGGTCTCTGCTCAAAGCTGGATGAGGGGAAAGAATGAACATATCCACACATGAGTTGACACGCCGCGGACTAATGAAGCTGGCGGCTGGCACTGCAGTCGGTTTGGCGCTTCCCGCAGGCGCGCGTGCCCAGCAATCGACGCCAAAGCGTGGCGGCCACTTCAAGCAAGCGCTTGCGGGCGGCAGCACGTCGGACAGCTTCGAGCCGGGAGCGATGTGGGACTCGGCAATTCAGAACATTTCTGCCCAAGTTCGAGATACGCTTGTGGAGGTCGGTTCTGACTTCAGCCCGGTTCCAGCACTTGCCGAATCCTGGGAGCCATCGGCAGATGCAAAGACTTGGCGCTTCAACCTGCGCAAGGATGTGACCTTCCACGACGGCAAGACATTCACGTCAGCGGACGTGCTCTTCTCGATAAACCACCACCGCGGACCTGACAGCATTTCAGGAGCCAAGAACGCCGTTGGTAACGTCGCTGACGTCAAGGCGGATGGACCGAATGCGGTGATCTTCACCCTAAGCGTCCCTTCCGCCGACTTCCCTATGTCGCTAAGCGATTACCATCTGCCGATGATGCAGGAAGGCACAACCGATTGGTCGACCAGTGTCGGCACCGGCGCCTATGTCGTCACGGGCTTCGAGCCCGGCGTCCGCTTTACGGCGAAGCGCAACACCAATGATTGGCGAAACGATCGAGGCTATTTCAATACCGTCGAGACCCTGATCATCAACGACGGGGTCGCGCGCATGAACGCGCTGGTCGGCGGCCAGGTCCATGCTATCAACCGCGTTGATCCAAAGACTGCTGGCCTTCTCGAGCGTGGCGGTAAATTCAAGCTTCAGAATGTGCCCGGCACAAAGCACTTCACCATGCCGATGCTGGCCGACACGGCGCCCTATTCGGACAACAATGTGCGGCTGGCACTGAAATATGCGATCGACCGGCAGCAGATCGTCGACAACGTTCTGCAGGGCTACGGGTATGTCGGCAATGACCATCCGATTGCCAGGGTCAATCGCTATTACAATCCGAATCAAGTCATCCGATCTTACGATCCTGACAAGGCGCAATTCTACCTCAAGAAGGCCAACCTCTCCAATCCGGTCTTCAGACTGCATACGTCCGATGCTGCTTTCGCGGGTGCGGTCGATGCCACGTCTCTTTATCAGGAATCGGCCCGCAGGGCTGGTGTCAATATTCAACTAATCCGCGAACCCGCAGACGGCTACTATACTCGGGTCTGGATGAAGGCGCCGTTCTGCACGTCATATTGGAGCGGCCGCGCCGTCGAGGACGCCATCCTGTCGCTGGCTTATGGCTCGGCTTCCAATTCCAATGAGTCGCATTTTAAGAACGAGAAATTCGACGACCTGCTATTGGCAGCCCGTGCCGAATTCGACGAAGAGAAGCGTCGCCAGATCTATTACGAGGCGCAAGCCCTGTTGAGCGACGAGGGAAGCGCGATTGTTCCCGTTTTCCTCAACTTCCTCCAGGCGACATCCGCCGACATCGGCTTTGGCGAGATTGGCGCATTCGAAGACATGGACGGCAATCGCTCCGCAGTCCGCTGGTGGTTTGAATAGTATCAGCGGAATCTACGATACCCGTGCATCTGTCATCTGCGGTCAGCGCTCTGTTTGGCTGGAGACAACCTTTGCGCGAGACTAGAAATCAAAAGAGAGTGACATGATCGTCGATTGGCACACTAATCTTTCCCTCCCTGAGCATTTCGGTGCGAAAGAGGGAGGGGAGTATCTGAAGCGTGTAGGGGGCGAGGCTGCGGGCCTTCCGGAACTGCATCGCACGACCGTTGCCAATATCGCTGAAAAATTCATCGTCATCGCGATGTATTTTCCGTTGCTCGAGACGTTCGTGCCCAATGAGTTCGTGGCAGAGTATGTTAGAGAAAACAAAGGGCGAGCGAAAGGCTTTGCCTGCGTCGAGCCCATGAAGGAGGATGCATCGCGCAAGCTCGAATACGCGGTGCGTGAGCTAGGCATGCACGGGCTGAAGATCTCTCCGGTCTATGGCGGCTTCGATCCCTGGGCGCGCGAGGCCGGAGAGGTCTACAAGACCTGCCAGCGTCTTGGTATTCCGCTTCTGTGGCATCAGTCCGCCGGCTATGCCCAAGACTGCAAGATGGAATACGGCAACCCCATCCTTCTGGATCGCATCGGTCGGGAATTTCCCGATCTGAAGATGATTGTAGCGCATTTCGGTCAACCTTGGACCGGCGAGACTGCGGTGCTGCTGCGCAAGCACAAGCAGATATTCACGGATCTGTCGGCTCGGTTCCATCGCAAATGGCAACTCTACAACGCGCTGATGTTAGCGATGGAGTATAAGATCACCGATCAGATCCTGTTTGGATCGGATTTTCCGTTGAGGACGACGCAGGAAGCGATTGACGAATTTCGCGCAATTAACGACTGGGGCACAGGCGTTGCGCTGCCGAAGATCCCAGCGGAACTCATAGAGAATATCATACACAATCGTCCTCTCAGCTTGATATGGCCCGATGAGGCCTGATCAGGCGCAACGTCTATGAACCCGAAGCCGCCGCTTCCGGCTGAGTTGGATAACTCAAGTTTGGGCGCTCTTTAGCATTCTTTCAAGTTCCGCCAAGGCGGCGGAGCGTGCGTGGCGAACATGATCTTCGCAAAGCAATCGCGCGCCGTCAGGGTCGCGTCTCAAAATAGCGCCGACGACGCGCTCGATTTCCTCAATGCTCTTGGCGATACGCCCGGGTTGTTTGATGGACTGGGTGCGGAGATAGATGACGCGTGCATTGAGCGACTTGATCATCGATGCCGCGATATCGTTGCCACAGCGTTCGAGGAACACGTCGTAGAACCGTGTGGTCGCATCCGACAGCGCCACGCCGTCCTGCTCCTCATATGCTGCCTTCAAATCTACCAACGCAACTTCAAGCATCCGGAAGTCCTCTGTGCTGCCCTTTTCTGCTAGGAGGCGCCCTGCCATTCCTTCCAAGGCAGCACGAACTTCGTATATCTTCGAGGCTTCCTCTATGGTCAGGGTCGCCACGATCGGACCCTTGTTATGAATGACACGGATCAGTCCCTCGCTTTCTAGCGTGCGCAAAGCCTCGCGAACACTGGTGCGGCTTACGCCCGTCATTTCACACAACATCCGCTCCTTAAGTCGTTCGCCGGGCTTGAAACGGCCGCTGGCAATCGCTGACCGCATGACTTCGACTACTTGCTCGCGGATCATCATATTTACCTGAGGAATTCTAAGATCGTCGGAGCTGTTTGGAGTCCTGCTGTCGACCACGTCTATCTCCGCATTCAAAGTTGTTACCGCATTACGAATGGGTCTGGGATTGGATCTGAACTGGTATTATACCATACAGTTTTCGGACGCGAATAGTCGAGCATGCTTTCGTGGCCGCCCTCTCGTGCAGCTCCGCTCTTTCCAAAACCGCCGAAAGCCGCGAGCGGCGATATTGCTCTATAGCTGTTAATAAACACGGTGCCGGCATGAACGGCGCGCATCAGACGCAATGCTCGGCCACCATCCCGGGTGAAGATGCCTGCAGCGAGCGAATATTCAGAATCGTTTGCCAAGGATATGGCCTGCTCTTCCGTTGAAAACGAGAAGGTGCTCAGGACTGGGGAGAAGAATTCGTGGTGGACGGCCGGGTTGTCGTGATCCCGGCATTCGAGGATTGTGGGCGTGAAAAAGTAACCCTTGCCGCTGCCATGGCGATGGCCGCCATATCGGAGAACGGCGCCTTTTTGGAGGGCCCCATTAAGGACGCGCTCGGTTGAGGTAAGCTGAGCCAGCGTCGCCAGCGGTCCCATCTCCGTGGCGGCATCGGAGGGGTCGCCGATACGAATCGTTTCCGCCTTGGTGGCAACGGCACTGATCACCTTATCGTAGAGCGCCTGATGAACGTAAACTCGCGAGCCGGCAACGCAACTTTGTCCACTGGCTGCAAATATGGCGGATACGATACTGTTGGCCGCGTTTTCCACATCTGCGTCATTGAAAATAAGAATCGGAGATTTGCCCCCGAGTTCAAGGGTTGTCACTGCGAAATTCTCGGCGCTGTTGCGGACGATTTCGCGAGCTGCCGACGCACCGCCCGTAAAGGCTATGCGCGCCACCCGTGGGTGCTTCGTCAGCGCCGAACCGCAGACCGGACCGCTGCCGGTGACAACGTTGAACACGCCACGAGGGATTCCTGCGTCATGCATGACCTGGGCTAATGCCAGGAGCGGGGCGGGCGCGTGTTCCGACGCTTTCAGGACGATGGCGTTGCCGGCGGCGAGAGCCGGCGCGATTTTAACCGCCGACAGGAACATCTGCGAATTCCAAGGCACGATCGCTGCGCATACGCCGATGGGTTCGCGGATGGTGAAGACGAATTGATTGGGCTTGTCGATCGGCAGGGTCTGGCCTTCCTGCTTGTCGGCCAAGCCGGCAAAATAGCGATAGAACTCGGCGATATAGGGCACTTGCGCACCGGTTTCGCGAATGAGCTTTCCCGTATCCTTAGTTTCGAGGCTTGCAATGCGGTCGGCCTGCTCGGCCAGCACCTCGGCGATGCGGTACAGTGCCTTGCCTCGTTGGCTGGCAGAGTAGCCTGCCCAAGGGCCCGCCGTCATGGCCTTGTGCGCGGCCTCCACAGCGCGATCTACGTCCTCCGCTGTGGCATCCGGGAACCTTGCCCAGATTTCCCCCGTTGTCGGGTTGATGCTTTCCAGCATGCTGCCATCCGATGAAGCAACCCATTCCCCGTCGATATACATTGACAGCGATTCGATTCCCGAATTCATCTCGGCATTCTCCAATTAGAGGGACTTTTCAGCCTCGAGTTCCTTCATATCTTCATAGCGATCGCCGATGCGAGCATTCGGACGGGCACCCGTAGCGGCACCGATGGCCACGACGATCTCATCAGGGCCCGGCGCATCATTGATGGAAAACTGCACGGTCCAAAAATGCGAGCGGGTTCCCGAGTCATTTTTATGGACCAGTGGCATGAGTATCGCAGCATTGAGGCCTCCGCGCGTATTGGTGAAACTCAGATACGACTTACCGCCGGCAGCATCGCGGAACACGTTGCCGAAGCGCAGAGTGTGGATCAAGCTTGAGGCATGTTCGACTTCACCATTGCTGCCGACCACGGCAGCCTTGCCGAACGCCTCAATGGCATCGCCACTTCCAAGAAGCTCAATAAGTTTCGGTACAATCTTTTCCGAAAGCGGCTTTGCGCAGGCGATGATCTCCGGCTTGAGATCCTCCACGAATCCTCGCCCCTTCCAAGGATTCTCGATGACGGCTGCCACACCGGCAACGCGCACCGGCTCAGCGCTTCTTCCACCTTCGCTGTAGATGTCTTCCACGTAACTGACGATCTTCCTGACATTCAGCATTGAAACCTCTCAAGTTCAAAAACAATCTTTGACTAAGGCTGCGGCGCGTCACACGACGGATTAGTCCGGCGCCTGCCAACGGGTTACGGCTGAGCCGAGGCTGCCTATGGCGCCACATCCGGCATCCCCAACGAAGATGCCGAATGCCTGGTTGCGCATTTCGGAAATGTAACGGCGCAACGTGATGGCCATGTTCTGCGGCATCCGATTCCAAGGCACCGCATCGACCGCCGTCAAGCGCAACGCGCCCTTGGGATCTTCGCCAGCTGCCGTGCCGCGATAGACGATCTGGCCGGTGTCACCTTCATCGAAAACGGAGAAAACAAAATCGATGGAAACAGATAGGCCATGCCGTGCCAGATATTCCACAAGGCGCCCGCGGGTGGGCGAGACAGAGGAATCGAGCGCAGGCAATGTAACGCTGCCGTCATCACGGTAATGCAGGAGAATGCCATCGGCACCCTCCAGCAGCGCGCTCACCACCAATGCCTGATCCGCGCGCGCAATGTCGATGGCGCTATCGACAGCGGAAATGCTCGCGAACTTGCCGCGATGATAACCGAGAGGCGAAGCTTCGAACTCGTCGAAATGTTCGACCTGACCCAGAAGCAGGATATGATCGCCGGCCTCGACCTGCTGGATGAGCCGGCAATCGAAACGTGCCAAGCTCCCGGCGATATAGGGGGTTCCGGAAGGGCTTTGATTCCAGTCCACGCCCGCAAACTTGTCGGCAATCTTGGATGCGAAAGTCATGGCCAGCGCCTGTTGGCTGTCGGCCAGGACGTTGACTGCAAAACGATCGGCATCATGAAATGTTTCAAAACAACTCGCGGTTCGCGCCAAGCAGATCGAGACAAGCGGTGGATCTAGGGAAACTGAAGCAAAGGAATTGGCCGTAAAGCCGCGTGGCACTCCGTCCGAGTCTATAGTGGTAGTCACGGTCACGCCGGTCAGGAATGCGCCGAAAGCGCGGCGGATAGGTTTGAGTGGCAAGCTTGCGTCGCTCATGCCTTGCTCCTGAACTGAAAGAAACATTGCAATTTGATATGATGTTTGTATGATAGAATATGATATTATGAAAAGTCAATGAGTAGACTGATCGAGTTGGAGAGCCATGAGGCCCACGCAGACACAGATAGCGGAGATCCTCTCGCAGAATTTCGAAATGCTGATCGACGGACAGACCGTCGCGGCGTCTGATGCAGCAGTGTTGGCATCCCAAAATCCTGCTACGGGCGAGAGACTGGGACTGATCCCTGATGCGTCGGTCGACGACATAGAGCGTGCCGTCAAAGCGGCGCGCTGCGGGCAGCGGATATGGGCGGCGCTGTCTTATGGCGAACGGCGAGACGCCGTACTTAAGGTTGCGGAGTTGCTACGCCGGCATGCGGAGGCATTCGGCATTCTTGACACGCTTGAAACTGGCAGCCTGTTTTCGGCCATGCACAATGACGCCATTTATGCCGCAAGCGCCATCGACTACATGGCCGCGATCGGCTTTGAGGTGAAGGGGGAGAGTACCCAGCTCGACGGCAACGTCCACTATACGCGACTGGAGCCCTATGGCGTGGTTCTGCGGTTGCTGCCCTTCAACCACCCGCTTTACACGACGGCAACCGCTCTGGCGGCGCCGCTGCTAATGGGCAATTCCGTTATCCTCAAGCCCTCGCCGTACAGTTCCATGTCGTCGCTGTTGCTGGGCCGACTGATCGCTTCGATCTTTCCGCCTGGTGTCGTAACGATTATTACCGGTTCCAACGAGCGCGCCGCGCGGGGGCTGGTGGCCCATCCGGGCATCGACCGGATCTCTCTTATCGGGAGCACGGCCGCCGGAGTGGCGGTGATGAAATCCGCCGCCGACCGCCTCCTGCCGCTTACTCTCGAACTGGGCGGCAAGAATCCCCTTATTGTGCTGTCGGATGCCGACATGGGCGTGGCTGTTGATACGGCTATTGCGGGCATGAATTTCGGCTGGCAGTCGGCCTCTTGCGGGTCGACGTCGCGCATTCTGGTCCACAAGTCCCGGCGCGCCGAGATGGAAGCGCGCTTGGTAGAGCGCCTCTCGGCCATTCGCGTGGGGGATCCTTTCGATGCGGACACCGAAATGGGCGCAATCAGCTTCAAGAGCCTTTATGACCGCGTCATGGACTATATCAATCATGGCAAGCGGGAAGGTGCCCGTCTGGCTGTCGGCGGCGAGCGGCCGGCGGATGCCGATCCGAACGGTTTGTTCGTGAGGCCCGCCCTGTTTGTCGACGCTACCCCAGCCATGAAGATCGCCCGCGAAGAAATCTTCGGTCCAATCATCACTATGATCGATTGGGACGACTGGAACGCCATGATCGACACAGTCAACGAACTTCCGTTTGGTCTAACAGCTTCGATCATCGGCCAGGACATTGATGTGGTCAATCGTACGGTTGGCGCGATCCAGGCCGGGTATGTCGAGATTAACGGCCCGGTATCCTGGGCGCTTGGTTCTCCATTTGGTGGGCTCAAGCAAAGCGGCTTTGGTCGCGAAGGCAACATTGAGGAGCTGCTGAGCTACACCTACACGAAATCCGTCAACGTGCGTGTTCGAGGTTGACATGCGGGTGGCATGCCCATCGCAGAGCCGGCTCGCCTTTGACATCGATCGTTCAGATATGACTGGTGGCAGGACGGGGAACATAGAGGCTGTCAAGCGCGCGGATATACTCCTCGCCGAGGGAGATCTGCAGAGCGTCGACTGCCTCTGATACGTGGTTTGCCGCCGTAGCGCCAATAACCGGCGAATGGATGCCCGGCTGGGCGAGAACCCAGGCGAGAGATACTTGCGACATCGTGGCCCCAATCTCGGCTGCGATAGATGCAACTTTGTTGGCTATCACATCATCTTCACTGCGACCATACCATTTATGGGCGAATTCATCGGTACGATGACGCTCCGATTCCGTGTCGCCCTGGCGTCGTGCCTTGCCGCTGAGGAACCCGCGTGCATGAGGGCTGTAGGGCAGCAGACCAATGCCGTTTTCGCGGCAGAACGGAATCAACTCGCGTTCGTCTTCCCGCCAAATCAGATTGTAATGGTTCTGCATGGAGACAAAATGCGCTAGGCCGCGCTCTTTGGCCATAGTCACCGATTTGACGAACTGCCGGGCCGGCATGTCAGTGGCGCCGACGTAGCGTACCTTTCCGCTGCGCACAATGTCGTCGAAGGCGACGACCATTTCTTCGAGATTGGTGTTGGGGTCCCAGATATGGGTTTGATAAAGGTCGATGTGATCCGTCTGTAACCTTTTGAGCGAGGCGTCGACCTGCTCAAACAGGTGCTTGCGTGAAAATCCCCATGCCGTGGCGGCATCGCGCATGTGATAGCCAACCTTCGTGGCGACGACCCAGTCGTTGCGATCATGCTCCTTGAGCAGGGCTCCGACGATCTCTTCGCTTACGCCTTTGGAATAGAAATTACAGGTATCTATGAGGTTGATGCCAGCATCAGCGGCCGTATTGAACACGGAACGAGCAGCGGTGAGATCCAGTGTCCAAGGCCTCCAAGCGGGATCGCCGAAAGACATGGCACCGAGTGAAAGCCGCGATACCCTAAGATTGCTGTCCCCGAGGCGAACATAGTCCATGACAGTTTTCCTTCGAAGCCTATTGACAAAAAAAGTGACCTATTGGACACATTTATGTATTGAACATAAGCGCTTGAGGTTTGCAAGGGCGCCGACGGGAAGGCAGTTGTGGGTACGGAGAACGAAAAGGGCCGGCCTGCCAACGAACGGGCAAAGCAGGCGCGAAGGCTATCGACGGAGAAGAAAATTCTCGATGCTGTGGAAGGCCTCGTAGCCGAAAGCGGTTTCGACGGGCTGGGCATCAACACCCTCGCCGCTGCGGCCGGCTGCTCGAAGGAATTGATCTACCGCTATTTCGGCGGGCTCGAAGGCATCATTGTAGCATTTATGCAGCGGAAAGATTTCTGGTCCAGCGGAATGCCGCTAAAAATCCTGAAAGATAGCAGTATACCGATCAATGTCCGGGTCGCCTCTTATCTCAAGGCCTATGCCCGCTCGCTACGCGCCGATCCGATGTTCAGGGAAGCGCGGCGTTGGGAAATAAGTGCAAGAAGCGCGGCGTTGCGCAAGGTTGCGGTTGACCGCGAGATTGCGTCTGCGGAACTGCTGGCAGCACTTGGGTCAGAACACGAGGGTGACATCGCCGCCTATCTGGCCATCGTCCAGGCGGGGTTGACCTATCTTCTGCTGCGCGCCCCGGTCCTGCCAACCTTTTACGGCGTTACACTGACGACGGAGGAGGGGTGGAGCCGGATCGAGGCGGCCATCGACGATATTGGCAAGGCGATCTTCCGCTAAGATTTGATAGGGTATTGAAAGCCAAATGAACTGTATAACCGAAGCAAGTCCGACAACCAGCCAGGTGGTTTTGCCGAAACACATCTCGGGACCTCTTGGTGACTGGCTCGGCTTCGAGGCTTGCCGTCAAATCGAAGGTGCGATGCGTGCGCCCTCAATGGTCATGACCCCGAAGGCCTTGAGTGCAGTGAAGTGCAGCGATCTCAGCTTCTCGCGCATCCTAGTTCGCCAGATGGAGCGCGAGCGGTGGCAGATCAGTACGCCGGAAATTGCGGTTGATGCCGATGGCAACGGCCATCTGATCTACCGCATCGATGCGCGCGGGAAAATCTTCACCCTTGTCGTGCGCGCAATTTGGGACGGCGCCGAGAAAGTCGGCCGGCGCATGGACTCGACCGCTGATCTGATCGCCTCGCTGATGATCGGCGCGCCTGAAAGATCACGTATTGACAGCGAAATTGCCGCTATGTCGGTGCCGTTCTGGGCCGGGCGGACAGATGACGGTTCTTTCGGTTTCACAGGCGCAAACCGGAGTCAACGCCTTTTCGAGTATGTCGTTGGACAGCTTTCGGAGGGTAGGCAGCCCGATCCACAGGCACTGGCCAATGCCGGAGGCTATATTATCCGCAACGCCGGCTTCTACGGGAACGGGCGCGCGGGCGCAGCCAACTGGGTCGCAATTGCGCCAGATCACCCGTTCGCCATGCCTTACGCGATCGATCTGTTTCTCATGTATATGTGGCGTCAGATTGGCTTGGACTACGCCGATGCAGTGGCTAGGGCGCGCAATCCTGACGCGGCCATGCTCAGTCGCAATGTACGACGCTATATCGGTGTGGGAAACTCCTCCGGTCTTGGCATGACCGTGGCGCTGGTGCGCTGGCCTCAGTGGATCGGTACGTGGTGCTTGTTGCGCGAAGTCGCCATTGCTTATTGCAAGTTGCAGCCGACCAGCGAAGTCCGGTCCAAGGTGGGATTACTCGAAACGAAGCTCGACCGCGTCATCGCCTATTACAAGGAGGTTTCCGGACCTGAGCACATTCTGCCCAGCCACCAACAGATCGTGGAGGGTCTGCAGCGCCTGAAGACGAAAATCTCCAATGCCGAGATCACCGATTGGGCCGACCTTTGCTCGTGGACCGAAGCGACACTCGACATTGACACGCTGGAACAATTACATGCGCTGCTGATTGACATTCATCCTGAGGTCACCGCCTTCCTTGAAGGGCTGCTCACCGCGGCGATGTTGCGCAAGCGGCAGGTTCAGCCCACGATGTCGCTCGGCTCGCTGAGAACAATACTGGCCCGAGACTATCGCTGGGCGATCGAAACCGACAGGGGAACGCCCGAAAGCCATTGGCATTTCTGGTATCATTCAGAGGAAGCGGGCGAGCAGCGACGCGGCGAGCGCCACATCGATCCCGGCTCCGAATTTGAAACCTTCGTCGATGTGATCGGACCGATCCAGGCGCTGGCGAAGGTGTTGCAGACTACGCATCTCGATGATGCCATGCCGGTTGGCCGTTTTCTTCTCAGCCATCCGGAGTTCGCTTACATCGTTTCACGCATGAGCCTCGCCGCTGAGGAGCCATATGGCGAGATTCAGGGCAACCTTGTGCATAAGGATTTCCTGCCCGTCCTCGTTATCCGTTTTTTCTTGAGCATCCTGGGCTTCGAGAGCGGTTCGCCACGTAGTGTCGCTTGGGTTCGCGGCGTGCTGTTGCAAGGGGCGCCGTTGCCCGACGAAATCAAAAGCGGAAAGGTGGGCGAATGGATGATGCCGACGATCCGGGAAATCTGGAAACAATGAGCAAGGTCGCAGTCTCGTATCAGGAAATATATCGAAATGGCGTCCATGCGTTGCGTGGGCTCGGCTATTCCTTTGCGATTGCAGAACGGAGCGCCAGGACGTTGGCCACCGCGCAAGCCGCGACGGGAGGCGCCTTCCGGGCGTTGATGGAGTCCTCCCAATCATTCCGCGGGTCCGCTGGCGAGCGGGTCATCGTCAAGCGCGACGATCCCCGGGAAATCCTGATCGACTGCCGGGGCAAGTCGCTGCTCGAACTGTCGCCGTTCCTGATCGACGCCTTTGCGGCCGGCGCCCACAACACCGATGACTACTGCCTGACAGCTTTCCACTGGGGTGACGAAGTCTTTCTAGCAGACATGGCGATCCGAGGCCGGACTGTCGGATTGCCTATAACGGTCACCTACCAAGGGAAGGCACGGCGGTCCCTGTTATCTTTCCACGTATCGGCAGAAGGTATTAGCGACGCTGGTCCGCCCGATCATACGTCATCGTCTGATGCAAATATGCTCACAATTCGGACAGGTGGGAAAAAAACCATGTCTGCAGCCCGTTTGGAAACGACGGCGGCAGCTTGGTTCACCCCTGATCAATGGTTGTCCAGGTTCGACCAGGCGCTCGTGAGGTCGCTTTGGATCGACGAGGATGAATTCCGATTCTTTTCCCAATGCGTCGGAAAGATCTGGCTACCGACCTCCGAGCGCTCCCGCAAGCAACAAGGCTGAGATCAGCTAACGTCGACCTTAATAATGGAAGGACATGACAATGCAACGACAGACAAATGGTAAAATTCCGCGCATGTTGGATCCTGCCACGCGTATGAAGATGGCTGTGTTCGGTGCCAATCTCAGCGGAGGCACGACATTGACGGCCGCAGAAGGTACCATCAAGGTAACCTGGCCCGAAACCGTTGAGATCGCCCAGACAGCAGATCGTCTCGGTCTGGACGCGATGATTTCTGTGTCCCGCTGGAAGGGATTTGGCGGCGATCTCAACCAGAATGACCGGTCTTTCGAGACGCTCTCGTGGGCCGCGGGCATTGGCGCGGTCACCACGGATATCCAAGTCATCGCGACTGTACACGTTCCGACGATCCATCCTGTTCGCCTTGCCAAGGAGGGGGTGACAATCGACCATATTTCTGGTGGCAGGTTCGGTCTCAATGTCGTCGCGGGATGGCTCGACAAGGAAGTCGAAATGTTTGGGTCACCGGTTGGTGATCATACGGAACGCTATGAGAAGTCCGAGGAGTGGCTGTCAATCGTCAAGCGACTTTGGTCGAACGAGGAGGAAGAGTTCAACTTCGAGGGTAAATACTACAAGGTGCCCGGCGCCCATAGTGAGCCCAAGCCGCTGCAAACGCCGCACCCGCTCTTGATGAGCGCTGGATCAAGTCCGACTGGCCGCGACTTTGCCTCAAGGCACTGCGACTTCAACTTCATTCTTGTGCAGGATACGGAAAATCTTGCCGAGAAGATATCCGACATTAAGCGGAACGCGATGGAGCAATATGGTCGCGAACTCAAGATCATGACCATGGTCACAATCGTCTGCGCCGACACCGAAAAGGAAGCCAGAGACTATTTCAACCACTACGTTTTCGAGAAGGGCGACTGGGAAACAGTCAGGCGAATTCTCGGTACGCTAGACCGCAATTCGCAAAGCGGCGATTACAAGAACGATAAGCACGCCATCAACTATATTGCCGGCTATGGCGCTGTTCCGCTTGTTGGTACACCTGAACAAGTGGTTAAAGGTTTGAAGGATCTCTCGGATGCAGGCATTGACGGCGTGACCCTTGCTTGGGTCGACTATCGGGCTGGACTGAAAGTATTCGAAGAAAAGCTCCTGCCGCTGCTAAGACAAGCTGGACTAAGGCAATAGAACCTGGCGGCATCTGCGATCGGCGGCCCCTGAAAATTCTGGGGTTGCCGTGTCGCATGCTTTGTCGCAAATGGCAGAATACTTGCAGATATGATCTGCGACAGGAATCCACCTTCTATGATGGTCGGTGGATTTCAGAAGACGATTTCAGCAGCAGTTAGCAGAAGACCTCTTCAGTAGGTCACGCAGACTGCTTTTGCGCGGTGGTGCGTTTTGACTTTGGCGCGTCTGTTCCAGCCCCGGTCCAGCCGACGCGCTCCAATGTATCGATGAGTGTCGAGCGCGGCACCTTGAAGGTGCGGCATACCGAAGCCTTGCTGGCGCCGCCGTCGAGGGCGGCCATGATCTGTTCGATCTTCTCCGGGTCCAGAGAAGGTGGGCGTCCACCTTTTCGACCGCGCCGCCTGGCCGCTGCAAGCCCCGCCGTCACCCGCTCCGTTATCAGGGCTCGTTCATATTGGGCGAGCGAGCCAAAGATGTTGAAGAGGAATTCTCCATGCGGGGTGGTGGTATCCATCTGTTCGGTCAGGGAGCGGAAAGCGACGCTACGCTCCTTCAATTCGTCGACGATCCGGATCAGATGCGACAGGGACCGTCCGAGGCGGTCGAGCTTCCATACGACCAGGACGTCGCCGGAGCGAAGCTCCTTCATGCAAGCCTTCAGCCCTGGCCGATCGTCGCGAGCGCCAGAGGCCTTATCCTGATGGAGGTGACGTTCGTCGACGCCGGCGGCGATGAGTGCATCGCGCTGCAGGTTGACCGACTGCCGTTCGTCGGCAGATGAAACACGCATGTAGCCAATGAGCATGTACGACAAACCCCAAATCAGATATTTTCGTAGGCTACTACAAACCGACAGGGTTTGTCGCGCAAATTTTCGGGGTGAATCGGCGGCTTGGCAAGACAGCGTTGCGGCGTGACGGCAATCACTTGTTTGTCGTTATCTCAGACGGCATTCGCATCTGGTGGGTTCCTCGCGGTCGGGACTCCTCGTTACCCGGCAAAAATGAGGGTTGCAGAATCAGGAAAATTAAGTCGTTAGTTGTAACCATGAAGGAGAGCGCGGAAGAGATTCGCAGAAAGGTTGCTGCCCATCGGGCACGACAGCTCGCGTCCGGCCGTGTTGCACTGAACACTTATGTTCCGGGTGAGCTTGTCGAGGCGATTGATAGGATCAAGGAACAGCGCGGCGTTACAGGACGCGCGCTCATCGTTGAGGAAGCGTTGAGGTTCTATATCGGAGCGAAGCAAAGGGCATAACGGCAAAACGCCCGACCGGTGGCACGGTCGAGCGTTTTATGAGGCCGTCGGAACCACGTAGATTACGGGGCCACCAAATCTCCCCTTATCTACGCTAGAGCAGTCCGCTCTGCAAGATTGATTCTTGTAGACACGGGAAGCTGTGTCTGCCGTCCACAGTCGTCATGTCCTCCGAACGAAGGACGAGAGGCATATGTTGAGGACGCAAATTGCGGCCGCGATCGGCTGCGCGCGCGGGAACGCGCTTGACGAAATCATGCGGGAAGTCTGGACGCGCTACAGCGCCGGCCAGCTCACCGAGGACGAGGCCGGACAGCTCTCCACGCTCGCCCAGGAGCGCCGGGCGGCGTGGCGGGGATCAGGGCAGGCCGCGCTTGGCCTGGTCATGCCCCCTCCCTCGGCGGGCTGCCCGACGCCGGTTCGCCGGAACAGCCATCTCAAGGGCCGTTCGGAGGGCCGGATATGGCGGCCGACCAGCCGGCAGGAGGTGCAGAAGGTCTTGCTTGCCGCCAAACGCTACGAGCTGGCCGAGCGCCAGAAGGGCGAGCGCACCGGCCCGCTCGGTTCGGTGGCGATCGAGGTGCTGGAATATTTCGTGAACCTGGTCGATTTCCGCACCGGCCGGCTGGAACCGTCCCTGGACACGATCATGGGGAAGGTTCGGCGTTCGCGTGACGCCGTGGTGCGGGCGCTGAAGGCGCTGCGGGCGCATGGCTTCCTCGACTGGCTGCGGCGCTATGAGCCGACCGGCCGCGAAGGATCAGGCCCCCATGTGCAGCAGGCGAGCAATGCCTACCGTCTGTCGCTGCCGGAAAAGGCGCTGCGGCTTCTCGGGCGCTTCGGCAAGGCCCCTCCCCCGCCCGACGACCCTGTTGCCGCCCAGGCCGCGCGGGCGGCCGAGCTGGACGCCTACAGAAAGGCCCTGCCCCTCGACGAGATGGCGTTGTTCGAGGTTGGCGACAACCCGTTGGGATGGGCGCTCGCAGCCCTTGGAACGTCTTTGCAAGAGCGTGAGTCCGCCAAGCAGACTGAATCCCTATCTCAATCTATTATTACTATGCAAACATAAGCAGACGCCGCTGTTCGGGCCACTTTCGCGGCCCTGCGGCGGTTCCGGCCCGCGTGTAACCGGGCCGGCAAACGGCATCCTTACCACCTAATCCGCATCGCACACGCCTACAGCCAACATCCTATGGGCTTTCGAGGGGGCAAGGGCCAAAGTCAGTACTAGTTTACTCAAATGAGTAGATAAGTATGTAGCCCTTTACTCAATCGCTTAATGCTCTATATTCATATGAGTAAATGCGTGCTTCATCAACCGTAGGAGAATCGGCCGTGCATGTGATCGCTGTTTTGAACCAGAAAGGCGGGGCCGGGAAAACTACCATAGCCACCCACCTCGCCCGCGCGTTGCAGCTCGGCGGCGCTGACGTGCTGCTGATCGACTCCGACCCACAGGGCAGCGCCCGCGATTGGGCGGCGGTGCGGGAGGATCAGCCCCTTTCCGTGGTCGGGCTGGATCGGCCGACGATCGAGCGCGATTTGAAGAATGTCGCCCGTAAGGATTTCGTCGTCATAGACGGAGCGCCACAAGCGGCCGACCTCGCCGTGTCAGCCATCAAAGCCGCGAATTTCATCCTGATCCCGGTGCAGCCTTCGCCCTATGACATTTGGGCGACGGCCGAGCTTGTCGATTTGGTCAAGCAGCGCATGGAGATCACGGACGGAAAATTGCGCGTCGCGTTCGTCGTCTCCCGCGCGATCAAGGGAACGAGGATCGGCAACGAGATCACCGACGCCCTGAACGGTTACGGCCTGCCGATCCTCGCGGCCAGGATCACGCAGCGCGTGAGCTATCCCGGCTCCGCTGCGGCTGGCTCAACCGTCCTCGATCTGGAACCAGGCAGCGAAGCGGCCCGCGAAATGACGGCGCTGGCCGAAGAAATTAAACAATTGCTCAATTGAGTGGATAAGGAGAATGTCAAATGAGTGAGGAAAAGCGGGGTATGCTCAGTGCCGGCCGGCCGAGCAACGTGCGGAAGTCCGCCACGCTCGCCAGCCTGTCCGACAAGGGCGCAACCGTGCGCGTGAATTTCGATCTGGATCGCGAGGAACACAAGCGGCTCAAAATCATGGCCGTGGAGCAGGGCCGGACCATTTCGGAGATACTACGGGAGATGGTTTCTGAGTTGCTCAAATGAATATATGAGCGATTACTCAATTAAGTGATTGAACTCCTTGAGGTTGATGCTCATATGAGCTACATTTAGAGCAGAGAAGGGAGGCCCTATCATGGCTTCTAGTGCATTTGTGCGCGCTCGCATTGACGAGCGCCTGAAAGACGAGGCGGCGGCCGTGCTGGCCGAAATGGGGCTTACCGTTTCCGATGTGGTGCGGATGACCTTGACCCGCGTGGCGAAGGATAAGGCTTTGCCCTTTGAATTGAAGGTGCCGAACGCGGAGACGCGCGCCGCGATCGAGGAATCCCGCGCGATGATGAAGGCCCGCCGTGCGCGGTTCAATGACGGACAGGAATTGTTTGATGTCCTCGACAAAGAAGCCCGCCAGTAGCAAGTGGGCTTCTCTGCCGAGATCGGCGGACTATGCCAAGAGCTTCGTGAAGGATTGGGCGCGGCTTTCCCGTTCTGGCCGCTACAACATGCGCCAGCTCAAAGAGGTCATGTTGCTCCTGATTGCGAACGACGAGCCGCTAGGCCCGGAATGGCTTGACCACGCCCTGAAAGGGGATTGGGCCGACCATCGGGAATGTCATATCGGCGGCGATTTCCTTTTGGTGTATCAGGTCGAGGGCAACAGTCTGATTTTCGTGCGCGCCGGCACCCATGCCGAACTGTTTGAGTGATTAAGCGTTTCCTCTAGTACTTAAAGTCTCATTACCTCAAACTCGCCTCCGGCCGTCCCTACGGCCTCCTATGACGATCACGACTGGGTGTGCGCATGGCAATAATTGCCCAGACGATCGTCGGGGACAAGCTGTTCATGGAGAACCTGGCTGGTGTGCTGCGCGCCTGTTGTCTGACGACGATTGATCAAGCACCTATACGCGGATTGGCTACCGCACGACCCTTTTGCGTCGTGGACCTTCCTCCGTCAAAATGGCGGGTATCGAATGGCTCTGCCCCAGGGCCGTATCGAGGATTGTCCGCGTCAATCAGGGCGCGCAGCACGCCAACCAGGTTCAGATTGTCATCTTCTCATTTCCCTCCTGTGCTCTGCCGCTCGCGCGCTCTGGGCTGCGCAACCCAGTCCAGCTTCGCCCGACGCGCGCTACCGTTGCGGCTCCACGGCGGCGATGGGCGTGTTACGGGCAATGTCCCAGTCGAAGCCGATCAGCTCGCGAGCGACGGCAACGACGACCTTGACCGTCTGCTTTTCCGCGTTCGCCAGCCGTCGATATTTGCCGCAGAGCCGAACCTGTGCCTTCCGTGCGATGGCGCGGATGTTGTCGGGTATGTTGCCGTTGCGCTCGCGCAGCGCCCGGGCTTCGCGGGCAGGGAAGCGATAATGCCATGCGGATTCGATCAGCATGGAGCGTGCGGCCGCGTTGCCGGCGCGGGTGATCTCGCCGCGTTTAATCCGCTTGCCGCTGGAGTATTCGGCCGGAACGAGACCGATCCACGCCATGAGCTGCTTGGGGCTGTCGAAGCGGTGCAGATCATCGATTTCGGCAGCGAGCGTGACGGCGGCGATGAGAGCTCACACCGCGACCAGCTCGCCGGCGCGCAGCAGGCGGGCCAGCGTCTGCGCGTCCTGGGGTCGGTCTTCACCCGATCGTTTGGCCGCCGTGGCATCGAGGATGGTGAGATCACCATGCAGTCGATGCCGACTTTCGCGAGGTATCGGTAGATGACAAACCCGCATGGATCCGATTCATAGGTGACACGAAGTTGCGAACCGTCCTGCCCGATCTTCTTCGGCGCCGAATGCAGCGCCTCGCTGGTGTTGGGGATGGTGCCGAAGAAGCGGACTTCCTTTCCGGTGGTTTCGTCCGCAATGGCTATGGCGATCGTGTCTTGATGAACGTCGAGGCCGATGAATTTCTTTGCTTCCGGCATGGCGATATCCTTCCTGTTGCACATTTCATCTGCGCAACACTCCGGAACCCCGAGGCTCGGGGCAAGTGATCGTCATCGGGGCAAGATGATGAGAGCGGGAGGGCCGGGGGGCTACCGTCGCGGCCGTGGCGTTTCCCTGAATAGAGCTTGCACCAGGTCGGAGGGCCGTTCGTAACGATGACCCGGCGCTTTAGCGCCGGGTCCGCTTCGCCCGAAGGGCGGTTGAGCGATTGAGCTGGCCGAGGCGTCAGGGCGCATCATACAGCCCCCGAAATTCGGCATCGGCGTAATAGGCCAGCTTGCCGGCGATGATGGGGCGTTGCCCGGCGAGGAACAGCAATTCGACATGCTGCGGCAGGTTGCGGACCTCATCAGGGGTCAGCAGCGGCCGGGCCGTGTGTTGCTCACTGTGCGAAATGCCGGATTTTTCGGAATCGAGAGCCCGGCTCATGGTCTGGAACACAACGGTTTCCGGCCCGAGCAGATCGGAGACAAGGCGGGCGCTGTCGTGATCGTTGACGCCGAACACCTGTAGGACGCCGGCGTTTGATAGGAAGGTGCCGGCGCGTTGGCCGTATGTTGCGCGGAGCTGGTGAACGTCCTGCAGGATCGGCCAGAGCTGGACGCCATAGCCGGCCATCAGACCCATGGCGTACTCGACCGGGGCCAGGTGGCCGAGGGCGGCGAACTCATCCAGCAGATAGAGGACTGGCGTAGCCAGTGGCACGGCCGGCGTCGTGGTGGTTCTGGCCATGTCGGTGAGGCTTTGCGCGACGAGCAGGCGCAGCCAGCGCGAATAGGTCGAAAGGCGATCTGGGGGCAAGACGAGGAAGACGGAGACGTTGCGGCGCTTGAGATCGGCAAAACGGAAATCGGAGCGGCCGAGGACGGCGACCATGCGCGGGCTGTCGAGGAAATGGGTATGGCGCTGCGCGGCCGATAGCACGCCGGCCGCCTCACGATCGGATTTGCCGAGGTGACGGTTTGCGGCGCGGGCGACCAGGCCGGCCGCTTCAGGGGATGCCTGCATGTCCTTCAGGAGTGCGGCGAATGCTTCAGGGGCGAGGGTGAGATTGTCGCGCAGGGTGGCGAGATTTCGCCTGTCGCGCGGCTCCACGGCGGCGATATAGAGGATCAGGCCGGCAATCAGCGCCTTGGCTTCTTCGTTCCAATGCGCCTCGCCGGCCATGCCGGGTTCGTCATAGACCAGGGCGTCGGCAAGCGTGCTGGCGTCCTCGGCGACATCGAGGCCGGCCGGGTCGAGCTGGTCGAGTGGATTGAACGCGGCCGAGGGCAGACCGGTGACGCCGAAGGGGTCGAGCACATGGACCGGCCCGAACTTTTCGCGGGCGCGGCCGGCGATCCTGGCATTCTCGCCTTTGGGGTCGATGCAGATCACGGAGCGGTCGGCGGTGAGCAGGTTCGGGATGATGGTGCCGACGCCCTTGCCGGTTCTGGTCGGTGCCATCGTCAGCAGATGGGCCGGGCCGTCATAACGCAGGAGCTTCCCGGTCTTGCCGTCGCGGCCGATCAGCAGGCCGGAATCGGCGCGGGTGAGGGGAGCCACTTCCTTGTGAGTGGCGAAGCGGGCCGATCCGTGGGTTTCGCCTTCCATGTCCCCGAAATGGATAATCAGCGGATTGGTGACGGCGCGGAAGACGATCGCGGCCAGCACTAGCAGCGTGACGAGATCGAGCGCAATGAATGGAATCGTGCCGGGACCATAGCCGAGATCGTTGAGCGCAAACCGGCCACCCATACCAACGACGAAAAGCGCAGCAATGAGAATGAACAGAAGGCGGAGCAGCGTTTGCCAGATGCGGAACGGCAGAGTGATCAGGGAGACAAAAGCCCACACAGGATCATGCGCGGCGGCGCGCAGCATGTTTTTGAAAGCGCCCCATGCGAGCGTTGCCCGGTTCACGATGTTGCCTCGCCGGTACTCCCTGCCGTTTGTCCGGCCGATGGTGTGCCGAGCAGATCGGCAAAGAGTTGCTTGTCACCGTCGCGCGTGAGAAAGCCGGGCAGTTCACGGCGTAGCCACTCGCCCAACAGTCGGGAGAATTCCTCATCCTTGCCATTTTCCAGCCGATGCAGGACGAGCGCGCCGAGCAGCACCTTTCGGCGTGTGTCATTGGCGCGTTCCTGTTTGGACAGCCGGGCCTTGAGTGTGGCGCGCTGCGCATCCAGTTCGGCCAGTCGCTGTTCGATCGTTTTGCGCGCCATTCCTTCCCCTTTTTCGGTTGTTCGCCTAGCCTATCATTCCCGGCCATCTTTTCCAGCGTTTGCCCGTTGTGCTTGAGGTTTTGGCGATTTTGCAGCATAATCCGGGCCTCAGCTCATTGCATAGACCTTGCCGCAAGCGCCACACCGAGAGACGAAAGAGCGTAGCAATTGAATTGAAAAGGGCGCACTTACGACTTACGTAGAAGTCGGTTGCGCCGATCATGGATAGGAAAGGCGGAAACTCACGTTGGCAATCTATCATTCAAGCATGAAGCCGGTTTCGCGGTCGAGCGGCCGCAGCGCCGTGGCATCAGCGGCCTATCGTGCCGGCGAGCGGCTGACCAACGAGCGCGACGGCATCACGCATGATTTCAGCCTCAAGCGGGGCGTCGACCATGCGGAGATCATCTTACCGGAAGGCGTTGAGGCGGATTGGGCGCGGGACCGCTCGACGCTTTGGAATGCGGCCGAGGCGGCCGAGAACCGGAAGGACGCGCGGGTTGCCCGCGAGATCGAGATTGCCTTGCCGCATGAGCTGTCGGCCGAGCAGCGGCTAGAGCTGACGCGGGATTTCGCGCAGGAGCTGGCCGACCGCTACGGCGCGGCCGTGGATTTCGCGATCCATCAGCCGCACGATACGAGCGACGTTCGGAACCATCACGCGCACCTTTTGATGACGACGCGCAAGGTCGAGGCCGAAGGGCTTGGCGACAAGACCTATATCGAATGGAAGAATGTGCGGCTGCTAGGCGAGGGGTTGCCGGCCACGCAAATGCAGCTCCGCGACATTCGCCAGTCGTGGGAGACGATCGCCAACGAGCACTTGGCGCGAGCCGGGCTGGATATTCGCATCGACCATCGTTCGCATATGGAGCGCGGCCTAGAGATCGCGCCGACCGAGCATATGGGCGTCCATGCCACGCAGATGCAGCGCAAGGGCATGGAGGTTGACCGGGCGCGGCTGGACGAGGACGCGGCGAAGCGCAATGCGGACCTCATCAGGGAGAAGCCCGAGCAGGTTCTAACCCTCATCACCGGCGAAAAGAGCGTGTTTGACCGACACGACGTTGCGCGGGCGCTGCATCGCTACATCAACGACGACCCGCAGGAGTTTAGACACGCCTTTGCGAAGGTGATGGCATCGCCGGCGCTGGTCGAGTTGCAGGCCGAGCGGGCGGACCCGGCAACGGGGGAGATCGAGCTTGCCCGGTATTCGACCCGCGAAATGGTCGAGATCGAATCCGGCATGGTGGCGGGCGCGACAAGGCTGCACCAGGCGCGCAATCATGGCGTCGATCGCCGGCATGTCGAGCGCGCCATAGAGCGCCAGGACGCCGCCATTCAGCGCAGCGCCGGCGACATGACGGCGCGGCTTTCAGACGAGCAGCAGGCGGCGATCGAGCACGTCACCGGCCGGGAGCGGATCGCGGTCGTTGTCGGTTTCGCCGGCGCTGGCAAGTCCACCATGCTCGCCGCCGCGCGCGAGGCATGGGAGGCCGAGGGTTTTACGGTCCACGGCGCGGCCCTGTCAGGCAAGGCGGCCGAGGGCTTGGAGGAATCTTCCGGCATCCAGAGCCGCACGCTGGCGTCATGGTCCCGCGGTTGGGAGAACGGCCGCGGCACGATCGGCCGCGGCGACGTGTTCGTGATCGACGAGGCGGGAATGGTCGGAAGCCGGCAGCTCGCCCGCTTCGTTGGCGAGGCCGAGGCCCGCGGGGCGAAGATCGTCCTTGTCGGCGACCATGAACAGTTGCAGGCGATCGGGGCCGGCGCACCGTTCCGCGCCATTGCCGAGCAGATCGGCCATGCCGAGCTTTCCGAGATTCGCCGGCAGCGCGTGGACTGGCAGCGGGAGGCGTCGGTTGCGTTCGCCACGCATCGCACGGCCGAGGGCCTGGCGGCCTATCGAGAGCATGGCGATATTCGATTCAGCGAGAGCCGGGAGGATGCGCGCGGCGAGATCGTGCGCGATTACCTTGCCGATCGCGACGAGCGGCCGGACGGCACCCGCGTAGCGATGGCGCATCGGCGGGCCGATGTTCGCGCCATCAATGAGGCGATCCGGGCTGAGCTACAGGACCGGGGCGAGCTGGCGCGCGTCAGAGAGGCCGACAGCCTTGCACCGGGCGACGTCGCCCATGACGTCGACCACGGGTGGGAACGGCCTGGCCGGGCGCTGACCTTCCAGACTAATGACGGCAAGCGCGACTTTGCGACGGGCGACCGTATCGTGTTCCTCGAAAACAGCCGCGACCTTGGCGTGAAAAACGGGATGCTCGCCACGGTCGATCATGTCGAGCCGGGCCGCATCATCGCCACGCTCGACGGTCGGGGTGACAGCGTTTCCGTGCAGATGGGCGACTATCAGGCGATCGACCACGGCTATGCGACGACGATCCATAAAAATCAGGGCGCGACCGTCGATCGGAGCTTTGTCCTCGCGTCGGGGACGATGGACCGGCATCTAACCTATGTCGCCATGACCCGGCATCGCGACGGGGCGCAGCTCTACGCCGCCCAGGACGAGTTCACCGACCGCCACGCCGGCCAAACGTTGGCTTCGGGCCGCTTGGTCGAGCATGGGGCCGCGCCCTATGAGCACCAGCAGGGTAACAGCCAGAGCTATTTCGTGACGCTGGAAAACGACAAGGGCCAGCGGAATACCATTTGGGGCGTCGATCTTGAGCGGGCCATGAAGGGCGCGGAGCGAGCGCCCGAGATCGGGGACAAGATCGGCCTGCAACATATGGGTTCGGTGCCGGTTCGGCTTCCAGACGGCCAGATGGTCGAGCGCCATTCGTGGAAGGTGCGGGATGCTGGCGAGCTGACCTATAGCCAGCTAGAAAGCCGCCTGTCGCGGTCGAGCGTGAAGGAAACGACGCTCGACTATACAAGCGACTTTGCCGAGCGGCGCGGGATCGCGGAGACTTTGGGCGTCCGTAGCGAGATCGAGATTTCCGGCGAGCGTGCTGCCGGGCTACGTGCGGAGCAGGAGTCGACGGGCGATCATGAGCATGTCGGGGATCATGCCCTTGATCGGAGATCCTCGCAAAGAGTCGGCGAGGATCTCGCCCAGGATCGGGGCGACGATCGACAGCAGCGCCGCAGCCGGTTCGAGGGCCTGAAACTGTCGCGGGGCGCGTCGATCGAGCAGCCGGCCGCGCAGGACCGCGACGAGCTGGCCCGGGAACGGCCGCAGGAGCGCCGGGAGAAGGCCGAGACGCGCCGGCGCGGTATGTTCGACGGCTTGCAGCTCAATGCCCGTCCTGGCCCTTCCCAGGACCGTGCAGAGGTATCGGGGCCGGAAAGGGAGGGGAGCTTGCGGGAGGCGCCTGCGCAGGATCGGCCCGAATATGACAGATTGGCCGAGCGGATGCGGGCGCAGTCGCCGCTTGAGCAGGCCGTTGACCGCTACGCGCGGGCCTATGAATCGGCGCACCGGCAACAGCGCGAGGGTCTGCCCATACTCGAAGCGCAGAAGCAGGAGCTTGGTCTTGCGGGGCAGCAGCTCGACCAGGCGCGGCCGGGCGCGCGCGAGCTGATGCGTTCGGCGCTGCGCTACGACCCGGACATGAGCCGCAGCATGACCGAGCTTTCCGGCCGGGAGCGCGTCAGCCAGGTCATCGAGCGGCTGGACCACGAGCGCGCCATGCAGGCCGACCCGAATGTGAGGGCCGACCGCTTCGTTGAACGCTGGCAGGAGTTGGAGGGGCAACGCCAGCAGCTTCGCGGCTGGCAGCACGACGCGGCGCGCGGCAAGGTCGCAGGCCAGATGCAGGGCCTTGCCAAGAGCCTAGAACGCGACCCGCAGGTTGAATCCCTCCTGCGCAATCGCCGGCAGGAAATCGGGATCGGCCAGCACATGCGCCAGAACGAGGGAGTTGCGCGGGAGCTGGAACAGAGTCTTACGCGCGGCCGCAGCATCGGGCTTGAACGGTAGGAGACGCCATGACGGACGACGACAGGGAAGGACTCGAGCCGGAAGCCACGCCCGACGACGCCGGCGACCCGGCCGCCGCGTTCGAGGCGTTGCGGCGCACGGTCGAGAAGCAGGGCGGGCAGATCGGCGCGGAAATGACCATCATCCGGCGCGGCGTGGAAGCGGCGTTCGACCAGTTCGAGAAAATCCGCCAGCCGCCCGATTACGGCCCCGACCTTGGCAAGATCATCCAGTTCCTCGCCGTTGTCGAGGAACGGCTTGCCGCCGTCGAGCAATCCCCGATCCTGCGCAACGGTGCGGAGCATTACGCCCGCGCGCTCGAGCGCAGCGGCGAGAGCCTGGTGAGGGCCGCCGCGCTCGAGCTCGAGGGGAAAGGCCGCGACCTCGGGCGCGAGGTGCAGAACCTGGCCGCCTACACTAAGAGCGCCTACGACCGGCGCTCGCAGGATTTGCGCATGTGGATCGCGGGCGGCATCGGCGCGCTCCTGGTGCTGCTCTTGCCGCGCATCCTGCCGTTTGCGGCCGACACCCATGTTGCGGCGATCGTCGTAGGTCAGGACCGATGGAACGCCGGCGTCACCATGATGCAGACGGCGGATCCCGGCGGCTGGCGGGACGTGGTCGATGCCTGGCAGCTCGTGCGCGACAATGCCGAGGCGATCAGCCAATGCGCCGAGGTCGCGCGCACGGCCGGCGCGGATCAGCGATGCACCATCACCGTGAAAGCGTCGGCGGCCGCGCAGTAGTGTAGTCGCTTTAGAGGTCAGGCCGAAATGGGCAACTTGTTACGTGACTTGCTGAACAGAAGGGGGGGGTGCTTCTTGCCGACGGTGCAACCGGGACCAATCTATTCTTGATGGACTTATTGGGCGGCGAAGCGCCGGAGTTGCTGAACGAGAGAACCCCGGAAACAATCGTTGCGCTGCACCAAGGCTTTGTTGATGCCGGGGCCGACATCATCCTCACCAATTCCTTCGGCGGGACGCGCAACCGGCTCAAGATCTCTCATGACCGTCTGTCAAGAGAAAAGCGCAAAACATATCAGCCCTGCACTGCGCCGGTCTGGAAGGCCGCGGGAGAGTGGAGGTCAGGACACCGAGGCAGATATCGACGGTCGCTCATTCTCTCATTCGGGGATTTGAGCCCCATAGTGACCATACTCCGGAGGGCTGCCTCTATCTACGATCTGAAGTGCCGCTGGAGCGGCTTCTGAAAACTTGCCGGAGGGTTCTCTCTACCGTTCCTCGATGCCCTGGCCGCCGCTCTCCTCTATTTGTGGTCGAACCTGAAGCTGACTTGATTTGTTTACGGATGCTGAGGCTTGAATTCCTGGCCGATCGCCCAGATGAAGCCGACAAGCTCCCGTGCAATTGCCGTTGTCACCACCTGGCTTTTCTTGCCTCGTGCCATGAGGCGCCGGTAACGACCGCAAAGTCGCACTTGGGCCTTCCAGGCGATCTCTCGCGCTGCCTCCGGGAGGGAGCCGTCGCGCCGCACAAGCCTCGTGCCGACCTTGGCCCGGAGGCGATAGCACCAAGCTGCTTCAAGAAGGTGGCTGCGAACAACCTTGTTGCCAGTCTTGGTGGTTCAGGTAGTCGGCGAAGCAGCCCTGCTTTCCGATGCGGTGTTCGGGCTCGATGCGGTTGACAAGATCGACGACGTTGAAGAAGTGGCCGGGGCGCGGCAGTCATGCTCTTGGCTCGTTCTGGTTCTACAACAATTGGGATTTCCAACACGCTCGGCATGATCTAGCGGCAGCAGACCTGCGAGGATATTTTCCAGAGCTTCGCGCAGCGGATAGAGGAATCCAAGAAAAAGGACACATCAGAAGGTTGGGGGCGTATTGATCCAGATGAGGATCGTCTCGCCGTCATGCCGGTTGACCCATGCATGGTGGCGGCGGCTTTCGAAATAGAGGGAGTCGCCGGGATGAAGGTCGTAGATGTCACTCTGGTCGAGAGATATCTCCAGCCTTCCGGCAATGATGTGGACGAACTCCTCACCCTCGTGGCCGTAAGCGCCCTCGCTCGAGGCGCCGGAGGCGAGGACGAAGCGATGGCAGTCCATCTGCCGACCGCCCTCAGCCAGCACTTGCACCGTTATGCCGGGCGTGGTCCTCGGCCATGTCCGCCATGCGCCCGAACGCACTAGTGCCCTTCCATCGCGCTCTCGTTCGCCCGACAGTTCTGACACCGTGGTGCCGAAGTGGTGAGCGAGGTCGTAAAGCGTCTTGAACGAGACGCCCTGCGAAGTCCGCTCGAAGGTGGAGAGCGTCGAAGCCGTGATGCCCAGGACGTCGGCGACGTCTTTTAGCGTCCTGCCCGCAGCATGTCGCAGTGCGCGCAGCTTGCGCCCAACATTTGCGGAGATAGGTGCCGACGCGAGGTTCGTCCGCGGCGCTGGGTTCGCCGAAAGGGCGGCGCGGATTGCCGCTGCGTTCAACCCCTCGATCTGGCGCAGCCACACGATGCGCTTGATCAGCGCGATGTCCTTGGCTGTATAGAAACGCTGGCCGCCCTTGGTTCGCCCCACTGCAATCAGCCCTTGGCTTTCCCACAGCCGCAGGGTCGAGGAGGCGACGCCGGAGAGCCGTGCCGCCTCGGCGATCTTATAGTGGGAAGCCGGCTGGGTCACCGGCGTTGCAGTTTCGAATCGATCATTACCTGACCCATTAACCCACAAGCGGGGCGTTTCCTATTCCAGTTAACTGGTGGCTTGATTCAAACTGAGAACAATGCAACAAGCAAAATCTACAGAAAAAGTATAGGTATTTTCCGTGACCGGAAGTGAACTTGCGAAGCGCCGCGGCGCAGCCATCGCGTGCGGCGTTGGGGTTTCGACGCAGATTTATGCCGAGCGAGCGGAGAATGCGGAAATCTGGGACGCGTCGGGCCGTCGCTACATCGATTTCTCGGCCGGCATCGCGGTCGTCAACACCGGCCATCGGCATCCGCGCGTGATCGCCGCCGTCAAGGAGCAGATCGAGAAGTTCACGCACACCTGCCATCAGGTCGTGCCTTACGAGAACTACGTCTCGCTGGCCGAACGGCTGAACGCGGCGACGCCGGGCGATTTCGCCAAGAAGACCGTCTTCGTCACCACGGGCGCCGAGGCGGTCGAGAACGCCGTTAAGATCGCGCGCGGCGCAACGGGACGCGCGGGAGTCATCGCGTTCGGCGGCGCGTTCCACGGCCGCACCTTCCTCGGCATGTCGCTGACCGGCAAGGTCGCGCCCTACAAGGTTGGCTTCGGGCCGCTGGTCGGCGATGTTTATCGCATTCCCTTCCCGATCGAACTGCACGGCGTCAGCGTCGCCGACACGCTCGCCGCGCTGGAGCGCCTGTTCAAGAGCGATATCGAGCCGTCGCGCGTCGCCGCCATCATCATCGAGCCAATTCAGGGCGAAGGCGGCTTCTATCCCGCCCCGCCGGCGCTGATGGTTGCGTTGCGCGAGATCTGCGACCGGCACGGCATCGTGCTGATCGCTGACGAGATCCAGACCGGCTTCGCCCGCACCGGCAGACTGTTCGCGATGGAGCGTTATGACGTCGCGCCGGATCTCATCACCATGGCCAAGGGCCTCGGCGGCGGTTTCCCGATCGCAGCGGTTACCGGCAGGGCGGAGATCGTCGATGCGGTCGGCCCCGGCGGCCTTGGCGGCACCTATGGCGGTAATCCGGTCGCGGTGGCGGCGGCGCATGCCGTACTCGACGTCATCGACGACGAGGATTTGTGCAACCGCGCCGAGCAGCTCGGCGCGCGGCTGAAGCAGCGGCTGGAGGGGTTGCGCGAGGCCGTCCCGCAGATCGCCGACATTCGTGGTCCCGGCCTGATGGTGGCGATCGAGTTCAACAGGAGCGGCGAGGCGGCACCCGACGCAGCATTCGCCGAGGCGGTGCGCGCCAAGGCGCTCGAGAAGGGGCTGATCCTGCTGACCTGCGGCACCTACGCAAACGTCATCCGTTTCCTGCCGCCGCTGACCGTCGGCGACGAGCCGTTCACCGAAGCGCTCGACATTCTTGAAGAAGCGATGGTCGAAACCTCGAAGGAGGCAGGGTGATGGCCAACCTCTCCAGCCTGCTGGAGCGCCTCAAAAACCCCTCGCTTCTGGTCGAAAAGGCCTTCGTCGGCGGCGAGTGGGTCGAGGCCTCCCGTTCGGGCGAGCGCTTCGACATCGTCAATCCGTCGACCGGCGCGGTCGTCGCGAGCGTTCCCGATCTGGGTCTCTCCGAGGTCGAGCGGGCGATCGACGCCGCCCATGCGGCGCAGCCCGAATGGGCCGCGCGCACTGGCAAGGAACGGGCGGCGGTCCTGCGCGCCTTTTACGATCTGATCGTCGCCAATACGGACGATCTCGCGGCGATCCTGACGGCCGAAATGGGCAAGCCGCTGGCCGAGGCGCGGGGCGAAATTCTCTACGGCGCGTCCTATGTCGAATGGTTCGCCGAGGAGGCTAAGCGCGCCTATGGCGACGTCATTCCTGGCCATCAGCGCGACAAGCGGCTTCTGGTGGTCCGCCAGCCGATCGGCGTGGTTGGGGCGATCACGCCGTGGAACTTCCCCAATGCCATGCTCGCCCGCAAGGTCGCGCCCGCGCTGGCGGCGGGCTGCGCCATCATCGCCAAGCCGGCGGCGCAGACCCCGCTGTCGGCGCTCGCGCTGGCATTGCTCGCCGAGCGCGCCGGCCTTCCGGCCGGGCTGTTCTCCGTGCTGACGGCCAGCGACGCGCCCATGGTCGGAACCGCGTTCTGCGACAGCGACAAGGTGAGGAAGATCACCTTCACCGGCTCGACGCAGGTCGGGCGCACGCTGATGCGGCAGGGGGCCGATCAGATCAAGAAGCTTGGTCTGGAACTGGGCGGCAACGCCCCGTTCCTCGTCTTCGACGACGCCGATCTTGATGCCGCCGTCGAGGGCGCGATTCAGTCCAAGTTCCGCAATGCCGGGCAGACCTGCGTGTGCGCCAACCGCATCTACGTCCAGTCCGGCATCTACGACGCGTTCGCCGCCGCGCTGACGCGGCACGCGGCAGAGTTGAAGGTCGGAGACGGTTTCGAGGCGGGGGTGGCCGTGGGCCCGCTGATCGAAGTAAGAGCGCTCACCAAGGTCGAGGAGCACATCGCGGACGCAGTCGCTTCGGGGGCGCGAATCGAGACCGGCGGCGAAGCGCACCCCAGCGGTGACCTGTTCTTCACGCCGACCGTCCTGACCGGTGTAACACAGTCGATGCGGATCGCCCGCGAAGAGACATTCGGTCCTGTCGCGCCTCTGTTTCGCTTCGAAACAGAGGACGAGGTCATTGGTTTCGCTAACGATACCGAGTTCGGCCTTGCCTCCTATCTCTTCACGCGAGACGCCTCGCGCATCTTCAGGGTGGCGGAAAAGCTCGAATATGGAATGGTCGGTATCAACACGGGCATCATCTCCACCGAGGTGGCGCCGTTCGGTGGCATCAAGCAGTCCGGCATCGGCCGGGAAGGCTCAAAATACGGCCTCGAAGACTATACCGAACTGAAGTATCTTTGTCTGACTTTATGCCCCTGCTAGAACTATTGGGTAATGGAGAAATGAATCTGTTGAGGCCGAGGCCTCCATTGGCTCATCTCCACCCTATTTCCGGGCTGGGCGCAGTTTCCGACACTTCGCACGATGTCCTCCCGGGGTCAGATCGCTCTCTCACATCGAGCCGTACGGACAGCCGGGGGATGCAGACAATTTGCTCGCTCGCGTCTATTTCCATACATCAGGTAGAAGCACAGAATCTCATCCCGCTTTGCCTTCGGCCGCAGGTGATAGGTGAGGCCAGTTCCGGCCGAATGCGAAACACCCTCTGCTCCTTGGGCTACAGACACTCCCCAGTCAGCAGGATATGCTCCCAGCGAAATATGTGGACCAGCACGAACCCTTCGTCCCGCTACTCTGCGAGGGCATGCCCGATTCTATGAGCGATGGTGTCGATCCAAACCGGGTCCTGCACAAGACTTGCTGGCAAAAAGAGAAGGAAGATTGTATGCAGCGAGAAATTACTGATGCGAGATCGTTCTGGTCCGCGCTGAGCCTCCGGGCCACAAGCGTTGCGATCGTCACTGCCGCCGGCGAGAGCGGGCCATCGGGCTTCCTCGCGCTCTCGGCAGCCCACTTCACACCATCACCGCCAACCATGACCGTCTCAGTGAGCCTGACGACCTCCGCCTATGTTGATATCGTTGAGTCGCAACATTTCGCAATCAACTATCTGAGCAAGGATGCCGTTGACGTTTATCAGCGGTTCAGCGCCCGGGATGCGCCCAAGGGTACCGAACGATTTTCCAGTCTCGCCTATAAGAGCGGCAAATCTGGGGCGCCGATCTTTTCGGCTATCACCGGCGCGCTCGAATGCAAGGTGGAGGAAATCATCAAGCGACACGGCACCGCGCTGGTCATCGGTACTATTATCCTAGCACATGATAACGAGGCCAAGCTGCCGATGGTACACTATCGCGGCGCGATCATAGAGTGATCGGGCGCTAAGAGGTTGTTTGGAAACTGTTGCGGTTTTGGCTTTTCAGAATCCTTAGAACGGCCGCAATACTTGGAGCGCGAATTGCTCGCTTCTGGTGCTAAGAACAAGCGGATGAGATCCTTTTGACGATCACCTTTTAGTTGGCGTTCCAGATACTAAGCGATGGAGTATTAAGTTCCAACGACGGTCAATATTTTCTTTATTATTTTGTGAATTGCGAAGAGCCGGAGTTTCACTGTCGATGGTCCACCTGCCGATTAGTGAAAATTGCGACATGGCTAACATTGGGACGGACCCAGATTTAAGACACCCACATCATTCACTTTTTTTGTATTCTATAATACGATATTAGCAGGTTTCATTGAATATTGCGGCTAACGGCATCAGCGTTCGTTCTGAGAGAGCCGTGATTATGTCCTGCCAATGAAAGGTTGCAACATGGTGGAGGGTGATGTGATTGTGTTCGATTACGTGGTGATCGGCGCAGGTACGGCAGGTGGAGTTCTTGCGCGCCGATTGGTTGAACGCGGCTCCTCCGTTGCCTTGGTCGAGGCGGGAGGTGCCAGCGAACATCTCTATGTCAGGATGCCGGCTGCCTTTGCATTTGCAATCGGTAACAAGAAATTCGACTGGAACCTGCTATCCGAGGAGGAGGCGGGCATGAACAAACGACGTATACCCGTCCCACGGGGAAGAATTATGGGTGGATCCTCTGCAATCAACGCGATGGCCTTTGTACGCGGTCAATCCGAAGATTTCGATGGTTGGGCGAAGAACCATGGCCTGAAGGACTGGACGTATGCGAATTGCCTGCCTTACTTCAAGAAACTTGAAACCTACTCAGGCGGCAGCTCTGATTGGCGTGGAGGCCACGGCCCTTATTACGTGACGAAGCCTGCGATGCAGGGCAAGCTCGACAGGAGCTTTGCTCTGGCCAGCCGTCAGGCTGGTTTCCTCAGCAACGACGACACCAACGCCGAAAGTCAGGAAGGTTTCGGCACGATGGACCAGAGCATCCGGCATGGCGAGCGCGTCAGTTCGACCACCGCCTATCTCCGCGGCGTTGGCCGGACGGATCTGCTTGGGATCTTCAAATATCACGAGGCGACCTCCATCTTGATCGAAGACGGCCGCGCCGCTGGCGTCGTTTGCACAGCCCGCGGGAAGAAAGTCATCTTCAGGGCGCGTCGGGAGGTCTTGCTTGCCGCAGGTGCGATCGGTTCACCTAAGCTATTGATGCATTCTGGCATCGGGCCGCAGGAGCATTTGCGGCAGATGAATATTGACGTGATCGTCGACAGCACTGATGTAGGCAAAAACCTTCAAGACCATGTTGACGTCACTTGCGCTTATCTCAGCCATGAAGAAACGATGTCCTCGGCGCTCAATTGGTATCGAAAGCCCTTGATCTTTGCGCAATGGCTATTCTCCCGAACAGGACCGGGTACAACCAACCATTTCGAGCAGGCCGGCTATATTCGTTCAGTACCATCGGTGCAGCGGCCGGATACACAGATCTGCTTCATTCCCTTGCTCTACGAAAAGCCACGGCATCTGAAACCTGCAAGACATGGATTCCAGGCAACCATCATGGGTCTTCGTCCGAAGAGCCGCGGTGAGATCAAGCTTGCCGATGCGGATCCTCGCAGCTCGCCACGGCTTTTCTTCAACTATCTTCACGAGCCAGATGACCTTGTAGCCTTGCGAGAAGGTATTCGCCATTTCCGCAATATTGTCAGCCAACCTGCCATGAGGGCGATCACGGGGGCAGAATTACGGCCCGGCGAAGCCATCTGCAGCGATGACGCCCTTGACGCCTTCATCCGCGCCACGAGCAAATCAACACATCATCCATGCGGCACCTGCCGCATGGGCGCCGATCCGGCGGCTGTGGTCGACAATCAGGGGCGTGTGAAAGGTGTTGCTGACCTTCGGGTTGTCGACGCCTCCATCATGCCCGAAATC
>Ga0182738_1001000_pt1 | contig 37116 bp, 42 predicted proteins | sample eDN5th30CBELigMG_FD_128876 | JGI IMG/M metagenome (GOLD analysis project Ga0182738, IMG submission 128876) | Enriched Miracle-Growth compost microbial communities from Emeryville, California, USA - eDNA 5th pass 30_C BE-Lig MG (version 2)... ...
CCCCTCATGCTCGCCAATTCCTACGTCAACACGCTGCTGTTTGGGGTCTACCCCTATATCTGCCTCGTCGTGCTGCTGATCGGCAGCCTCATCCGCTTCGATCGCGAGCCTTACACCTGGAAAAGCGATTCCTCGCAGATGCTGCGCAAGCGCGAACTGCGTCTCGGTTCCAACCTCTTCCACTACGGCGTCATCGTCGTCATCCTCGGCCATTTCGCGGGCTTCCTCGCGCCGCACTGGGCGGTTGACTGGGCGCTGTCGCCGGTCGCCCACCAGTTGCTGGCGATGGTGGTGGGTGGCATCGCCGGGCTGACCGCCATCGCCGGCCTGACGATCCTGATCCACCGGCGGCTTTCCGATCCGCGCATCCGGCTCAATAGCCGCAAATGGGATATCGCCATCACCTTTATGCTGTGGCTTCAGCTTCTGCTTGGCCTGCTCACCGTGCCGCTGTCCGCCTTCCACATGGACGGCGAGCTGTTCGAGACCCTGACTGGCTACGTCAAGGGCATCGTCACCCTCGACGGCGGAGCGGCAGCCCTGATGGTGGGCGTGCCGTTGACCTACAAGCTGCACATCCTGCTCGGCTTCACGCTGTTCCTGGTCTCGCCGTTCACACGCATGATCCATATCTGGAGCGGGGCAGGGGCGCTCTCCTACCTGTTCCGGCCCTACCAGGTCGTGCGCACGCCGAAGACCCGCGCCGAGGAACCAACACGGCCATGATTCTGTCGGTGAACGGGATGGCGGTGGCGGTCGAGGCCGATGCCCCGCCAGAATTCGCCGCCGCGCGCGAACTTCTGCGGCAACGGGCTGTGGAGGTCGGCCTGCTCGACGCGGCTGTCGAGGACGAAGCAAAGATTGACGGTGCGATCGAGGCGCTGCTGGAGAAGGAAGTGGCGACGCCGGTTCCCACCGAGGCCGAGTGCCGCCGCTACTACGAGCAGAATCCAACCGAGTTCGAGAGCGGCGATCTCGTCCATGCTCGCCACATCCTGTTCCAGGTGACGCCGCAGGTGAACGTGCCACAGATGCGAGCGCGCGCCGAAGAAGCGCTGAACACGCTGCTTGCCGAGCCGGACCGCTTCGCCGCCATGGCCGCCGAACTGTCGAACTGCCCGTCCGGCGAGCAGGGTGGCAATCTCGGCCAGGTCAGCCGCGGCGACATGGTGCCCGAGTTCGAAAAAGCTCTTTTCAAGTTCGGAGCTTCGGGAATCCTGCGCGATCTCGTCAAGACGCGCTACGGTTTCCACATCGTCGCCGTCGACCAGCGCATTCCGGGCCACAGGCTGCCGTTCGACGTCGTCCAGGAACAGATCGCCGCGCGGCTTCGATCCCGCGTGGAGGAAAAAGCGCTGCGCCAGTATGTCAGCGTTCTCGCCGGACAGGCCGAGATCGAGGGGGTTCAGCTCGAGGCGAGCGAATCGCCGCTGGTGCAGTAAGGCCCGCAAACCGGCGAACGGAAACCACTTCGCTGGTGAAGAAGTTTGCGCTTAAACAAAGTCGAGCGAGGTGAGGCGGCTAGAGTTCGGGCCAAGCCAGCCCGATGGGATATCTTCAACGAATATCCTTCAGCACGGGCGTTCGTCGGGTAAAGGCCGGTGCCTAATGGCGTCGCCCGGGCCGGTCGCCGAAACGTCCATGGCGACGTCTCGATGGTTTTGACGCGCCGTCCATCATGGAAGGCGATGCGAGGAAACGGCCATGATGGGCACCGCGCTATCGCGCTGGACAATGTCGTATTTCACAGCAGCGCTGGCCTTCCTTGTCGGCGCCCAGGTGCTGATGATCGCCGGATACGGCTTTCCCGCGGTGCCGGCTGAGGCGCCAGAGACGCTGATCCTCGTCCACATGGTCACGATTGGGTGGCTCAGCCTTTTGATGTGCGGGGCGCTGTTCCAGTTCGTGCCGGTGCTGATCGCGCAGCCGCTACGCGGCGGACGGCTGGTGCTGCCGGCGCTGATATGCCTTTTGAGCGGGCTCGCCTTCCTTCTGGCCGGGTTCCTGCAGCTGGCGGGCACGATCGACACCGACCTTCCGCTGCTCGCCATTGCGGGCATGCTCCTGCCGGCGGGTTTCCTGCTCGTCGTCGGCGTACTCGTCGGCACGCTCCTGCGCGCGAACCTGACGCTTCCGGCGCGTTTCGTCGCCGCGGGTCTGGCTTGCGTGCTTGTCACCGTGACTCTCGGTGCGCTTTTTGCGTTGCTGCTTTCGGGCTTCCTGCCTGCGCTGGCGGGGCTCGACTTTCGGACCCACGCGCTTCCCGTCCATATCGCGGTCGGGCTTGGCGGATGGCTGACATTCACCGCGATCGGCGTCTCCTATCGCCTGCTGCCCATGTTCATGCTGTCGCCGGACGGAGAGCGCGCCAGCAGCCGGGTGGTCTGGTGGAGCGGGATCGCCGCCCTGGTCCTGATCGCCTCGGCCTCGCCGATCGTCGCCATGGTGGAAGGGACAGGCTTGATGGCGACACCCGACACGGCGACCGGGTTAGCCGCGACGCTGGGATTGGTCTCCCTTATCCTCTACGGTGTCGATCTCGCCTTCTTCTATCGTCATCGCAAGCGCCGTGTCATTGAATTGAACAGCCGTGCCGCCCAAGGCGCCTTCCTTGCTCTGATATTGTCGGCGCTATTGCTGCTTGCGCTTCTTGCGACGGGGACGCTGGGTCAGCACGTCGGTGCGCTTCTCTACCTCGTTGCATTCGGCTGGCTGTCCGGACTCGGTCTCTCTCAACTTTACAAAATCGTGCCGTTCCTGACGTGGCTGGAATGCTACGGTCCGGTCATGGGAAAAAAGCCGACGCCGCGCGTGCAGGATCTCGTTGTGGAGCGGCGAGACCGCGTCTGGTTCGCGCTTTATTTTCTCGGCGTGCTGAACGGCACGGGAGCCCTTCTCGTCAACCAGCCTGACGTATTCCGTGTCGCAGCCGGCGCGACACTGCTCGCGACGCTGGCCATTGTCGTCGAGCTTGTTCTGGCGCGCCGCCTCTACAATGTGGAGGACGGCAAGCGCCTGCCCGACGGGACGTCCCGGCCGCGCCTTTTCCTTCCCAGTCCATAGTGACGACAGAGGAACCGGAGACAGCAATGACCCAACCCCACTACGAACTCGACGTCCGGCCGATCCTTCGGGAAGGCGGGGAGCCTTTCCTCGCCGTCATGCAGGCGGTGGACGCGCTCGCTCCCGGCCAGAGCCTGCGACTCCTGGCGACCTTCAAGCCGATTCCGCTGTTTCATGTTCTCGGCAGCCGCGGTTTCGAGCCTACGGCACGCGAGATCGGCAACGGCGACTGGGAGGTGATCTTCACGCCGACCGAAAGCCAGTCCGGCGGCGAGGCTTCACAAGCCGAGTCGGCAAACAATGGGGTCGACAAGGCAGACGAAGCTTGGCCTGAACCCATCATAGAATTTAACAATTGCGATCTCGATCCGCCCGAACCAATGGTTAGGACACTCGAAGGCGTCGAGACTCTATCGCCTGGGCAGACGCTGGCGGCGCTCCTGCCACGCGAGCCGCTGTTTTTGTTCAGGGAACTTGAGTCGCGTGGTCATCTGTGGCGTGGCTCTTTCGATCCCGAAGGGCACTATCGAATTGTGATACGGCGAGGCTGACCGGGATCTCCCTGCGGAGTTTGTCGATACGCAACGATCTTCTGCGTCCTTTCGCCAAAGTGTGCATTGCTTTGACCAGATAGCGAAAATGGGAAGCCTCTTTGACCGCGACATGACGATGGACGAGATCATGCGCAGATGGCCGGCAACCATCCGTGTGGTCCTTCGCAACGGCATGCTGTGTGTTGGCTGTCCAATCGCCTCCTTTCATACGCTTGCAGAGGCCGCGCGCGAGCACGAACTGGATGAGGTGGCGTTACGCCGCGCGCTGGAAGCAGCGGTCTCTTCCAAAACGAAATCGAGGACGGTTATGTCTTCTCCGTCCAACCTTCAGCAAGCATGAGCAGGCGATGCGGCTCGACGACAGTCACCTTCTGACGTCCGCTTTTTACCAGGCCCTGTTCCTCCCAAGCCGTGAGAAGGCGGCTGACCGTATGCAAGGTCGTGCCGGTCATTTCCGCAATATCTTGCCGCGAAAGCGGAAAGTCGATCAGAAGGCCCTCGTCCGTCCGTTTGCCTGACTGGCGCACGAGTTTGAGCAAGGCGTGGGCAACCCGCTGATCGACCTGCTCCGTTGACATCTCGACCACGCGCGCGTGGGCATCCTGCAGCCTGTTGCCGACGGTACGGTAGGTGTTGGCGCCGAAATTCGGGAAAGCCGAAGCAAATTCCGACCACATCCCGCTCGGCCACGCAAGCACCACGCAATCGACGACGGCGATGGCGCTCGCTGGATAGGTCGTGCGCCCGAGCGCGCTCGCGATTCCCATCAGTTCGCCTGGGCTGATATAGCGCACGGTGACTTCTTCGCCGTCAGGCGTGGTCTTGATGACGCGCACATATCCGTCCAACAAAAGAAAGAACGAATGCGCATCTTGTTCCTGGTCGAAGACCGCGTGGTCCTTTGTGATGCGCAACGCACGCGCCTGACCGATCATGCGGTCGAGTTCCGTCGGGTTCAAACCCTCGAATGGCGCCATATGGGCGATCAGTGAGCGATCGAGGCGACTCATAGTGCGTTCCGATTCTTCCGCAATTTGGTCTGCGCGTGCAGCCTAGCATGTCATGCGCACGCCGGTCGTCGCAAGCGGTCCGGGCTGCGGCGTTTTCCGCGCGGATCCTCGTCGCATCCATTTCTCCGATTGAATCGAGCAAGTATTTTGCGCCGCATCAAAGAAGAGTGCGCTGCAACAATTATTCTCCCAGCCATAGAAACGGGCAACTTCACGAAGGAGATTTGAGATGTTGACCAGACGCGAAGCTCTCTTGAGTACCGCCGCCGGCGCGGCGACGGCCGCCTTGTTCGCCGCCATGGCGGCAACTCCGGTTTTGGCCGAGGTGCGGGCGGGAGACATTTCAACCCTGCCGCGCGAGAAGGTCACGCTGGTCGCGCCGCCTTTCGTTCATGAACATCAGCAGGTCGCCATTGGCGGCCCGAAGGTCGTCGAGTTCCAGTTGACGGTCAAGGAGCAGCCGATGGTCATCGACGATGACGGCACGATCATGCAGGCCATGACCTACAACGGATCGATCCCTGCGCCGATGATGGTCGTGCACGAGGGCGACTACCTCGAACTGACGCTGGTCAACCCCGAAACGAACGAGATGCCGCACAATGTCGACTTCCACGCCGCCACGGGCGCGCTCGGCGGCGCCAAGCTGCTGGACGTCAACCCCGGCGAGCAGGCGACGATCCGCTTCAAGGCGACGAGAGCCGGCACCTTTGTCTATCATTGCGCGCCTGCGGGGATGATCCCCTGGCATGTTGTGTCGGGCATGAGCGGCACGGTGATGGTGCTGCCTCGCGATGGCCTGAAGGACGAGGCGGGCAAGCCTTTGAAGTATGACCGCATCTACTATGTCGGCGAGAACGAGTTCTACATTCCACGCGACGAGAATGGGAAGTTCAAGAAGTTCGACTCCCTCGGCGACAGCTACGACGAGACGCTGAAGGTGATGCGCGGGCTGATCCCCACCCACGTCGTCTTCAACGGCAAGGTGGGAGCGCTCACCGGCGACAATGCGATGAAGGCCAACGTCGGCGAGACGGTTCTGTTCGTGCATTCGCAGGCCAATCGCGACACGCGCCCGCACATCATCGGCGGCCACGGCGACCACGTCTGGGAACAGGGCAAGTTCTCGAATCCGCCCGCCAAGGACCTCGAAACCTGGTTCGTGCGTGGCGGATCGGCGGGGGCAGCGCTTTACACCTTCCGCCAGCCCGGCCTCTACGCCTACGTCAACCATAACCTGATCGAGGCGGCCGAACTCGGCGCCACCGCCCACATCGCGGTGGAAGGCAAATGGGACGACGACCTCATGACGCAGGTCAGCGCGCCGGCGCCGATCGCCGGCTACTGACAGGAGCGGCAAAGGGGAGCGGCGGCCTGTCGAGCGATCGGCAGGCCGCCTTTTTCTTGGAAAGGACACGATCATGAAAGCGCGCGTTCCGGCAACCGTCGCCTTCGTCGCAGCCGCCCTAGCCTCGGCCGCATCGGGTTTTTCGATCTTCCAGCATTCTGCCGCGCAAACGGCGGAAAGGCCCGCGCCGATCGAGACGGTCACCGTCGCGCCGGGAACCTTCACCTACCGGCTGCCGGGCGAATACCTGCGCAACGGCCGGCCCGTCGATGCGCCGACGCGTCAGGTGACATTCCGCATCGGCTTCGCGATCATGAAATACCAGGTCAGCGCCGACGCCTATGCGGCCTGTGTCGCAGACGGCGCCTGCGAGACGGCCGATGGCAGGACATCGGGCGACGTTCCGGTGACCGGCGTCAGCCATCGCGACGCCGAAGCCTATGCGGCCTGGCTGTCGCGCCGAACCGGCGAAGTCTGGCGTCTGCCGACCGACGAGGAATGGAGCTTCGCCGCCGCCGAGCGCCTGCATGACGACGCGCTCGGCCTCGCCGATGATGGCAATCCGGCGACGCGCTGGCTGGCGCGCTATCGCAGCGAGGCCGCCGGCAAGGCGGACCGGGACCCGCAGCCGAAGCCGCTCGGCCATTTCGGCGCCAACAGCAGGGGCGTGTTCGACATCGCCGGGAACGTCTGGGACTGGACTTCGACATGCTATCTGCACGCCACGCTCGCGCTCGATGCCACTCGGCCGGCTGTTGTCCAAAGCGTCGAAAACTGCGGCGTGCGCGTCGTAGACGGCCGGCATCGCGGCTACATGTCCACCTTCATTCGCGACGGCAAGAGCGGCGGCTGCGCGGCCGGGCTGGCGCCCGACAATCTCGGCATCCGACTTGTGCGCGATGAATCCGCGTTGGTTGCCTTGCTTAGGTGGCAATGAGCGAAAGCCACAGGCAAACAACGATTAGGTCTGCCCCTGACAATTCGCGCCCGATGTCGCAACATCTGGCAAATTTAAGTCCAATTCCACGGAGCACGTTGGCTAGCTTATGGATTCGAGGGACCAGTTCGTCAGATCCCCGCGCCAGGCGATGAACTCTCTACCGTCTAACTCCCAGCCCACCTCGCCAGAGAAAGGCAACCATCGCCCTTCACGTCTTCGATAGTTGGAAAATCGGCCGGCCCAAGGCCGTTCGACGAAGGTGAGACCTTCTTTGCGGGGCCGATCCTGCGCGAAGATCGAAAAGATCCTGCCTTCCTGATCAAGGCCGATTTTAATCTCGGCATGTGCTGTGTTGGAATCGAGCGACACGGAAAGCCTTTCCCAGCTAAGGACGCGCCAAACCAGCTGCGGATTCCGCAGAATGGCATCTGGCGCCCAGGCAAGCTCCGCCAGATACCGCAGCATTTTGCCCTTCGCCGTTTGCGGGCTCGGCGGAGCGCTCGCGATACGAAGCCATCTCAAGGCTTTGACCTCCAGCCGGGGCTCCCCCGATTTCAAAGCGTCAGTCACGGAAATGAGGCCGAGAGGATCGGTTCGGGCGTTCCATTCGAATTCCGGTCTTTGCAGATAAATCGTCTGCGTTGCGGAAAAACGCACTGCGCGTGCTCCGGGCCGGTCTCCTGCATGGTTCCTGTTTGTGTCAGTCGGACCGCGTTGTAGGCATCGGTGCCGGCGCCGAGCCGATGCGCCAGGTCCACCACATTCGCAGGTAGATGCATCTGCGACCCCTGGCGCGACCTGGGTGATCTCGGACGTTGTCTCTGATGACGATGACTAACGCGAAAGGCCGCCGCCGGACGAGCCGGAGGCGGCCAGGTATCTTGGGCTTAATCGCGGCTCACTTGCCTGCTGACACCTTCTCCAACAGTTCGGCGAACACCTTCTTCGCCTTGCCGGGTTGCTTGACCGTCTTGGCCTGTTCCAAATTCACCGGCTTGCCGACGACAATCAGCGCCACCATGCCCATGCCGTAGTGCGGTACGCATTTGACGCCGTAGACGCCTTCCTTGTCGACGGTGACGGTTATCGGCTTGCTGATCTCGCCCTTGAAGGGCTGCGCGCCATCCGGGATCATCCCGTCGATGCTGGCGGCGTCATGGCCCTTGTCGGTCGGTACGAACGTCACCGTGTCGCCCGGGGCGGCTTCGATGTAGTTCGGTTGGAAGACCATCACGCCTTGTTCGCCCTTGTTGAGCAACTGAACCTGATGGTCGGCCGCGTAGGCGGTGCCGGTTGCCATCATGGCCGCCAGAGCCGTCGCGATAATGGTTGCGTGTCTCATTCTCTTGCCTTTCTGCGTGCAGCAATCATTTGTTGCACCGCCTTCTAGAGCGGACTTTCGCGGTCAACTTTGATGCAGCGCAAACTGGGACGACGAAGAAGATGTCGACCCCGGAAAGCCTGTGGTTTGCAGGCTATTTCTTCTCGAGATTCCGAACGATGGCGAGGCGCTTGACTGCGACTGTGGCCAAGGCCTGTGCCCTGTCTCGGGCTGCCTGCGAAAGCAGGTGCTCGCCGGCGTCGATGTAGTAGTCGGCGAGCCATTCACAGAGCGCATCCAGGGATCGCGGCGGTGGCGGTCCAATAGGCGCGGGATCCTCGAGGGGGGCCGATGCAAGATCAAGCGAGAGCGTGCGAGCTTCGAGGGCGAGGTTGCGATACTCCGCCTTTTTCCTGTTCATGTCAGCATATTCCTCGAGGCGCATGCAGACCTCCATTTCCAGGCTGGACAGGTCGTAGGGTTCCTGGACCGGCCGCCTGAGGCATCGTTCTCTGAAAAAGGCTTTCCGCCGTTCGCGCCGCAGCGTCTTCGCGTGCTCGAGTTCCTCGCGCGCCATTCCTTCAGCGGCTTCCCGGATTTCCGCCTTCTCGCCATTCGCCGCGACATAGGACCAGAAGGCGAAGGCGCGCTCCTCGTTGCGCACGGCTACGGCCCATGAGCGATAGGCGTCCATCAGTTCCGGCGATACGAGCTTCAGATTCTCGTCGTCGAAAACGCCTTGCGGTACGTCCTCGGGCGGAAGGAGGTCCGGGGCATGGTGCAAGGCCTGCTGCGACCAGCCGGCGACCATCTCCATATGACCCGTCTCCTCGCGCAGGAGGCGGTCGAATACGTCGGCTAGCTCCTGCCGGCCGGCCGCGCGCATGCGCTCTGACAAGGCGGCATATCGTTCAGCTGATTCTTTCTCCATTGCCATGGCGACGGCCAGGAGCTCGTCCATCGAGCGAATTGACGCCGTCGGTTCGGATGTCAGGCGGGTCATCGGGCGGTTCTCCAGATTGAACGCAACATAGAAGTACTTCCCGCACGAGCGTTTGCGTTGGATCAAAGAAGCGTCCCGCAAAACCGTCGACATGTGCGCCCCGAGGCTGGTCACGCCAGAAGCGGCCGGCAGAAGGGGACGCATGCCGACACACACGTTCACGCTCGGGACCGATGCCGCCGCATCGCGCCGCGCCGGTCGCGGATCGCTGCGCATCGTGGCGTTCGTTCTCGTCGCGTTGACGTCGCTTTTCCTGTCGGCGGCGCATGCGCTGGCCGACGAGAGCCTGCAGCACTTTCTTACTGGCACGCAGCCGAACGAGCTGATCCAGGGCGCCGGCGCCTACGGCGCGGCCGAGGGCACCCCGCCGCTCGTCCCCGTCCTGTCCGGCGGCAAGGCGGTCGGCTACGCCTATCTCAACACGGATTTCTCAAGCGCGGTCGGCTATTCCGGCAAGCCGATCCGCATCCTGGTCGGCATCGACCCGAAGGGGGTCATCCGCGGCATCAAGCTGGTCGAGCACAAGGAGCCGATCGTCCTCATCGGCATCCCGCAGGAAAAGGTCGTCGCCGCGCTGAATTCGCTGATCGGCAAGGACCTCGGCCGGGTAGCGGCCGGGCAGGAGCAGCTTCCGCAGGTGGACATCGTCAGCGGCGCCACCGTCACCGTGCTGGTGATGAGCGACAGCGTCGTGCGCTCCGCCGTGAAACTGATCCGCAGCGGCCGTCTGAGCCAGACTGGCGCCGGCGCTGCTGGCCCTTCCACCGCGCCAGCCATGGTCGTGGACACAGCCGTAACGGGGACAAGCGACTGGAACACGCTGGTCGGCGACGGCTCCGTGCGCAGCCTCAAGCTGAGCGTCGGCGAGGTGACCAAGGCTTTCGCAGATGCCGGCCAGAATCAAGCGGCCGAGCGACCGGAGACGGGCAACCCCGAAGATCGTTTCATCGACCTCTACGTCGCGCCGGTCAGCGTGCCCGGCATCGGCCGCAGCCTGCTGGGCGAGGTCGCCTACGACCGTTTGCAGAAGAAGCTGAAGCCCGGCCAGCAGGCCATCGTCGTGGCGGGCGACGGGGCCTATTCCTTCAAGGGCTCTGGCTATGTGCGCGGCGGCATCTTCGACCGCATCGAATTGATGCAGGACGGCCAGGGCGTGCGCTTCCGCGACCGCAACCACACGCGGCTTGGCGATCTCGCCGCCGAAGGTGCGCCGCACCTGCGCGAGATCGCACTGTTCACGGTGCCGGACGAATTTTCGCTCGACCTTTCCGAGCCATGGGAATTGCAACTGCTGGTGCAGCGCAGCTTTGGTGCGCGCGACAAGGCGACCCTGCCTTTCGATCTCGGCTACACGCTTCCCGCCCACTACCTGAAGGCGGCGCCGGCGGCCAAGCCCGCTCCTGAGGCGCCGCCCGCCGCTACCGCATCCGAGGCGTCGGCCGGAAAAGCCGCGCAGGCTCCCACTGACGAAGAACCCCTGTGGGTGAAGATCTGGAAACTGAACACAGTCAAGATCGGCGTCACCGTCGCCGCTCTGCTGGTGCTGACAGCCATCTTCTTCTTCCAGAACTGGCTGGTAAGCCGGCCGCGCCTGTTCGCCTGGGTACGGCGCGGTTACCTGCTGTTCACGCTGGTGTGGCTCGGCTGGTATGCCAACGCCCAGCTTTCCGTGGTCAATGTTCTGACCTTCGTCAATTCGCTGGTCACGGGCTTTAGCTGGGAGTTCTTCCTTGCCGCACCGCTGATCTTCATCCTGTGGGCAGCCGTGGCCGCGGGGCTGTTGTTCTGGGGCAGGGGACCTTTCTGCGGCTGGTTGTGTCCATTCGGTGCCCTGCAGGAGTTGACCAACAACATCGCCCAGTGGCTCAAGGTGCCACAGGTCAAGCTACCATTCGGCCTGCATGAGCGGCTGTGGCCGATCAAGTACATGATCTTCCTCGGCCTGTTCGGCCTGTCGCTCTATTCTGTCGCGCTGGCTGAGACCTACGCAGAGGTCGAGCCGTTCAAGACGGCGATCATCCTGAAGTTCGCGCGCGCCTGGCCCTTTGTCGCCTTCGCACTTGCGTTGCTCGGGGCCGGTCTGTTCATCGAGCGCTTCTACTGCCGGTATCTGTGCCCCTTAGGCGCCGCGCTCGCCATTCCCGGCCGCATCCGCATGTTCGAGTGGTTGAAGCGCTATCCCGAATGCGGTTCGCCCTGTCAGCGCTGCGCCAAGGAATGCCCGGTCCAGGCAATCCATCCCGAGGGGGAGATCAACGTTAACGAGTGCATCTACTGCATGCACTGCCAGGAACTCTACCACGACGACCACCGCTGCCCGCACATGATCCAGGTGCGGCTGAAGCGTGAGAAGTTCGAGGCGCTGTCCTCGCCTGCCACGCGTGGCCCGTCAAAACCGGGCAAGGGCCCACCCAAGCCGCCGGTCATCACCCACAAAGGCGAGCCAGTCGCGACCGGCGCAAAAGACACCAGTGCAACCGGCTGACAGGCCACAACAAGGAGAATGACCATGTCGCAGGACGAACAGGAACGCAGAGCCATTCTGAGCAGACGTCAATTGTTGAGCACCAGCGCCGTGATGGCCGCCGCCGGAGCGACCGGAGCCGGCGGCGGCCTTGTGCTGCACGGAGGCGTGATTTCTCCAGCCGCGGCGGACGAAATGGGCGAGCAGGAAGCGGAGGTCAAGCCCGGCGAACTGGATGAATACTACGTCTTCTTCTCCAGCGGCCAGACGGGCGAGGTCCGCATCATCGGCGCGCCGTCGATGCGCGAGATGATGCGCATCCCGGTCTTCAACCGCTGCAGCGCCACCGGCTGGGGCCTGACCAACGAGAGCCGCAAGATCCTCACCGAAGGGTTGTTGCCGGAGACGGTCGAGTTCCTGAAGGACAGGGGCGGCATCTACCTCAATGGCGACCTGCACCATCCGCATCCCTCCCAGACGGATGGGACCTATGACGGCCGCTACCTCTACGTCAACGACAAGGCCAACACGCGCGTGGCGCGCATTCGGCTCGACGTGATGAAGTGCGACAAGATCATCCAGTTGCCCAACCAGCACACGGTGCACGGGCTGCGCGTGCAGAAGTACCCGAAGACCGGCTATGTGTTCGCCAACGGAGAGGATCGCGTTCCTATCCCGAACGACGGCAAGATCCTCGATGATCCCAAGCAGTACCATGCGATCTTCACCGCCGTGGACGGCGAGACGATGAAGGTGGCCTGGCAGGTGATGGTCGACGGCAACCTCGACAATGTCGACGCCGACTACCAGGGCAAGTACGCCTTCGCCACCTGTTACAATTCCGAGGAGGGCGTGAACCTCGAGCAGATGATGTCCAAGGAGCAGGACTGGATTGTCATCTTCAACTTGAAGCGCATCGAGGATGCCGTGAAGAAGGGCGACTTCAAGGAGATGGGCGGCGTGCCGGTCATCGACGGTCGCCACGGCTCGCCCTACACCCGCTACGTGCCGGTGGCCAACAGCCCGCATGGCATCAACACCGCGCCGGACGGCATTCATGTGGTGGCCAACGGCAAGCTGTCGCCAACGGTGACCGTGTTCGACGTGCGCAAATTCGATGACCTGTTCGACGACAAGATCAAGCCGCGCGACACGGTGGTGGCCGAGCCGGAACTGGGGCTGGGGCCATTGCACACGGCCTATGACGGCCGCGGCAACGCATACACCACGCTGTTCATCGACAGCCAGATCTGCAAGTGGAACATCGACGACGCCAAGCGCTCCTATGCCGGCGAGAAGGTCGACCCGATCCGCCAGAAGCTAGACGTCCACTACCAGCCCGGCCACAACCACACCTCCATGGGCCAGACCAAGGAGGCGGACGGCAAGTGGCTGATCTCGCTCAACAAGTTCTCCAAGGACCGCTACCTCAATGTCGGTCCGCTGAAGCCGGAAAACGACCAGCTGATCGATATTTCCGGCGACCAGATGGTGCTGGTGCATGATGGTCCGAGCTTCGCCGAGCCGCACGACGCCACGCTCGTCCACCGCTCGAAGATCAATCCAGTCTCGATCTGGGACCGCGACGATCCGTTCTTCGCGGACGCGGTCAAGCAGGCGAAGGCCGACGGCATCGACCTGATGGTCGACAGCGAAGTGATCCGCGACGGCAACAAGGTGCGCGTCTACATGACCTCGTCGGCACCGGCGTTCGGGCTGGAGAGCTTCAGCGTCAAACAGGGCGACGAGGTCACTGTCTATGTCACCAATATCGACGAGGTGGAGGACCTGACCCACGGCTTCGCCATCATCAACTACGGCATCAACATGGAGGTGGCGCCGCACGCCACGGCGTCGGTGACGTTCACGGCGAGCAAGCCAGGCGTGTACTGGTACTACTGCTCATGGTTCTGCCACGCGATGCATATGGAGATGCAGGGCCGCATGTTCGTCGAGCCGCAGGGCGCGTAGGGCGTGGGCCGTTTTCTCCACATCGCAGCAATGGGAACGGCGGTTCTTGCCTCCGCCGTTTCCGGCTGCCCGGCCGGTGCGGTCGAGATCGTCGTACCGGCCGGTGCAGTGCCGCTCCAGGCTGCGGTGGACGCCGCCGCCCCCGGCGACGTGCTTCGGCTGGCGCCGGGACAGCATCGCGGCCCCATCATTGTCTCCAAGGCGCTGACGCTGGCAGGCGAGCCGGGCGCGGTGCTGAACGGCGGCGGGCAGGGCAGCGTCGTCACCCTCGAAGCGCCTGGGACCACCGTGCGCGGTCTTTCCATCGAGGGTTCAGGCATGGACCTCGACGCGCTGGATTCCGGCGTGTTCGCCACCGAGGCGGCGACCGGCGCGGTGGTCGAGGACAACACGGTCCTCGGCAACCTCTTCGGTATCTACCTGCACGGCTCGCGCGACGCGACCGCCCGCAACAACCGCATCGAAGGCCTGCGCGAAGGGCGCACCAGCCGCTCCGGCAGCGGCGTTTCGGTGTGGAACGCGCCGGGCGCGAAGGTGATCGGCAACACCATCAGCTTCGGCCGGGACGGCATCTTCGCCAATGCGAGCAAAAAGAACGAATTCAGGGGCAACACGTTCAGCAACCTGCGCTTCGCCGTCCACTATATGTACACCAACGACAGCGTGATCGCCGACAACGTCTCGACCGGCAACATCGTCGGCTACGCGATCATGTACTCCAACGGCCTGACGGTCACCGGCAATGTCTCCGACGGCGACCGCGACAACGGTCTCCTGTTCAACTACGCCAACGGCTCCGAGATCAGCGGCAATGTGGTGCGCGGCACCCTGCAGCCGGTCGGTCGCTGGACCAGCAACGGCGAGCGCTTTTCGGCGGATGCCGGCATGCCGGCGTCAGGCGAGGTTACATCGGCGACGCCGCACACGGGGTCGCGCATCGGCCCGGAGAAATGCGTCTTCATCTACAACGCCAACAAGAACCGTTTCAGCGGCAATACCTTCGAGGGCTGCGAAATCGGCGTGCATTTCACCGCCGGCTCCGAGGGCAACGCCATGAGTGGCAACGCTTTCATCCGCAACCGCAACCAGGTCAAATATGTCGGCACCCGCTCGCTCGACTGGTCGAGCGGTGGGCGTGGCAACTACTGGAGCGATAACCCCGCTTTCGACCTCGACGGCGATGGCATCGCCGACAATCCGTATCGGCCAAACGACGTCATCGACAAGGTCCTGTGGGAGGCGCCCGCGGCCAAGGTGCTGGTCAACAGCCCGGCTGTGCAGGTGATCCGCTGGGCGCAGGCACGCTTCCCGGCGGTCTTCCCCGGTGGCGTGGTCGACAGCCACCCCCTCATGAAGCCGGACGGCACGAAACAAACGGAGCGGCCATGAGCCTCAACGTCGAACTCAAATCGGTCGCCCGGCACTACGGCCGGGTCAAGGCGGTGGACGGCGTCTCCTTCTCGGCGGCGCCCGGCGAGGTGATCGCGCTGGTCGGCCATAACGGCGCCGGCAAGACCACGCTCATCAAGCTGATGCTGGGCCTTGCACGGCCGACCGCCGGCTCGGTCGCCGTGCTGGGGCAGGACCCGGCGGCGGGCGACGCCGCCGTACGCCGGCGGCTCGGCTACCTGCCTGAGACGGTCTCCTTCAATCCGGCGCTGACCGGCCGCGAGACGCTGCGGTTCTATGTCCGGCTCAAGGGTGGGCGAAAAGGCGAGGAAAACGCGTTGCTGGAGCGCATCGGCCTCGCCCACGCCGCCGACCGGCGGATCGGCACTTATTCCAAGGGCATGCGCCAGCGGTTGGGCCTGGTGCAGGCTATGATCGGAACGCCGGCGGTACTTCTTCTGGACGAACCCACGACCGGGCTCGATCCCGAACTGCGCCAGCAATTCTACGCCATCGTGCGCGAGATGCAGGCGGCGGGGGCGACGGTGCTGCTTTCCTCGCATGCGCTCAACGAACTGGAAGGCAACGCCTCGCGCGTCGTCATCCTGAACGAAGGTCGCAAGATCGCCGACGGCACGCTGGACGAGTTGCGCCACATCGCGCAACTGCCGACCAGGATCCGTTTGAAGACGGCTGAGGGCGGCGCCGGGCGCTTGCGCGCATGGATGGGCGAGCCGGCAGGCTTGAGACAGATCAACGGCCATATCGTCGAACTCGACGCCACGCCGGAGGACAAGGCCGCCTTCCTGAGAAGGGCGGCCGGTGAGGGCGCGCCTTTCGAGGACCTCGACATGGTGCCACCCGGGCTTGACGAGCTCTATGCCCATTTCCTTTCCGGGAGGACTTCCAGATGAAGACGATCTTGCTGCTTTCGGACAAGGAGGTGCGCGAGGGTCTGCGCAACCGCTGGGTCGTCGCCGCCACCGGCCTGCTGGCGGCGCTGGCGTTGACGCTCACCTTCCTCGGCAGCGCGCCGACCGGCACGGTGGGTGCCGGCGCGCTCGACGTGGTGGTCATCAGCCTGGCCAGTCTGACCATCTTCATCGTTCCGCTGATCGCGCTGCTGATATCGCACGACGCCATCGTCGGTGAGATCGAGCGCGGAACCATGACGCTGCTGCTGTCCTATCCGGTGCGGCGGCGGCAGGTACTGCTCGGCAAGTTCCTCGGCCATCTCGCGATCCTCGCCTTCGCAACCTGCGTCGGCTACGGGCTGGCGGCGATCGCGCTGCTGGTTACCGGCAAGGTGGCCGGCGCCGGAAGCTGGGCGGCCTTCATGACGATGACGGCCTCCTCGGTGCTGCTCGGCGCCGTGTTCGTGGCGATCGGCTATCTGGTGAGCGCGCTGGTCGCCGACCGCGCCACGGCTGGCGGCATCGCCATCAGCATCTGGCTCGTTTTCGTCGTCCTCTACGACATGGCGCTGCTGGGACTGCTGGTCGCCGATCAGGGCCGCACGATCAGCGGCGGCACGCTCGACGCGCTGCTTCTGTTCAACCCGACGGATGTCTACCGGCTGCTCAACCTCGCCGGCTCCGGCGACATCGCGGCCGCTTCCGGTATGGCGGGGACCGTGCAGACCGCAGTGCTGACGCCGGCCGCGCTGCTTGCGGCGCTCGCGGCATGGGTCGTCGCGCCGATGGCGCTTGCCGCAGTCGCCTTTTCGAGGAGGGAGCTGTGAGGGTGCGCCTGACCGTGGCGCTGCTCGCCGGCATGCTCCTCCTTGGCGCCTGCAAGCGCGAGGCCGAAGCCCCGCCCCCTCCCTTCGCTATGACCGAGGAGGCGATGGGCCGCTATTGCGGCATGAACATTCTTGAGCACGCCGGGCCGAAGGGACAGATCATCCTCGCCACATATGACGAGCCGATCTGGTTCTCGTCGGCGCGCGACGCCATCGCCTTCACCATACTGCCGGAGGAGCCGAAGGATATCCGCGCAATCTACGTCTCCGACATGGCCAAAGCGCCGAACTGGGACAAGCCTGGCGCCGACAACTGGGTGGACGCCCGGCAGGCTTTCTTCGTCATCGACAGCGACGCCAAAAGCGGCATGGGCACGGCCGAGGCCGTGCCTTTCTCCACCGAGGCGGCGGCTGTGGCCTTTGCCAAAGACCATGGCGGAACGACGGTGCGCTTCGACGCCGTTCCGCGCGGCTACATTCTTGAACAACAGGCCGGAGGCGGCGCGCAAACGCCCTTCGGGGAGATTGACTGACATGATGACCGGCATGATAACCCGCCGCCGCATGATCGGCATCAGCGCTGCGGCCGCCGGTATGGCGCTGCTGCCGCCGCACGCCGACGCAACTGCGGAAGCGGTGACCTGGCAGGGCGAGGCGATGGGCGCGCAGGCCTCCCTCGTCATCCATCACCCCGACCGCGCCAGGGCGGAAAGGCTGTCGGAAGCGACCGTCGCCGAGGTGCGCCGGCTGGAACGCATCTTCAGCCTCTACCGCGAGGATTCCGACCTCACGCTGCTCAACAGGCAGGGCTTTCTCGTCATGCCGCCGCCGGAAATGGTGGACATCGTCCGGCAGAGCCGGGCGGCATGGGAACTCACCGGCGGTGCCTTCGACCCCACAGTGCAGCCGCTATGGGAGCTTTATCGGCGCCATTTCTCCATGCCCGGCGCTGCCGAAGCCGGACCCGCAGCCGAAGCGGTGGCCGACGGCCTGGCTCGCGTCGGCCTCGACCGGATCGCCTGTTCGCTCGACCGCATTGACCTGCCTTTGTTCGGATCGGCGCTGACGCTCAACGGCATCGCGCAAGGCTACGTCACCGATCGGGTTGTGGATCTTCTGAAGGCTGGCGGTATCGAACGCTCCATGGTCGACATGGGAGAAAGCCGCGCCATCGGCTCGGCGCCAGGAAACCGACCGTGGCGCGTCGGTCTTACCGATCCGCTCGATCCTGCCAGTATCCTGAAGGTGCTCGACGTGGAAGATCGCGCGGTCGCCACGTCGAGCCCGTTCGGCTTCCGCTTCGACCGAGAGGGAAAATTCAGCCACATCATCGATCCGCGTAGCGGCGCGACGCCCCAGCGCCATGCCAGTGTCACCGTGGTGACCGACAAGGCCGCGCTGGCGGACGCATTGTCGACCGCCTTCAACCTGATGGATTTGGAGGCGATCGCAGCCAGCGTCCGCACGCAGACTGACGTCGAAGCGCATGTCCTGTCCTTGCAAGGCGAATGGATGACATTCACGGCTTGAGATGGCCGACGTCTTTAGGAGGCGGTCATTTGGAGGGCCCGACCAGTGACGTCGAACTCTGGTGATAGCTCGATCCGCCCCGCACCGATCAGTTCGAGGCAATATGGCACTGCGGGGAAGACGGCGGCCAGGCAGATCGCGATAGCGGACGGCTTACCGGGTAAACTGACGATCAGCGAGCGGCCCCTGATGCCGGCAGTCTGGCGCGAGAGGATGGCCGTGGGCACCTGCAGGAGGCTTGCCCGGCGCATCAGTTCCCCGAAGCCGGGCAATCCCTTGCTGAAGACCTGCTCCATGGCCTCGGGCGTGAGGTCTCGTGGCGCGGGGCCGGTTCCTCCGGTCGTCAGCACAAGGTCGGCGCCATCGCGGTCGCAAAGCTCGATCAAGGCGTCCCGTACGCTTTCCAGTCCGTCCGGCACGATGCGGCGGATATAGTCACAGGAGTTGGTCACCACGGCGCGCAGCCAGTTTTCGACGGCGGGTCCGCCGAGATCGTCGTACTCGCCGCGGCTGGCGCGGTCCGAAACGGTGAGGATGGCGATCCGAGTCATTCCTGTCCCATCACGCGGGCACCGGCGGCTGCGATCCGGGCTCGCCCCGAACATAGCCATCGACCATTGGACCTGGGAGATCGAGACAGGACAGGAGGAAGCGCGCTTCGTTCGGCTCAACCCGCCGTTCGACGAGTTCCCGGTAAGTTCGGGCCACTTCGACCATGTCACAGCCGTGTGGTGACAGCCGCAGCCGCAAGACGTTGTGCGCGGCGAGTTCGGCCGGATCGAGAACGACTGCCTGCACCTGTGCCGAAAGCGTCTGCACGCCGTTGATCGCCAGGAACGACTGCCCGTCGAGCGTATCGACGGCGAGCCCGTCGGGGTCCTGTTCGCAGGTGAACTGGCACGAGTCCTTGTGAAGGCCGTGCAGGCGCGCGTGATAGCAGCGTCCCGACAGAGCCAGCGGCAGCCGGCCAAAGGTGAAGAGTTCGAACTCGGCTTCTGCACATCCCGCCGCGATCGCTCCGATCGTCGCCAGCGGGAGTTCGACCGGCGGGCAGATGGTGCGCGCGCCGTGCCGCACCAGAAAACTGGCGGTAGCCGCGTTGTAGACGTTCACAAACGGTCCCGTCACGAACGGCCTGCTGGAGCGGGCGGGCAGGGCGGTGATGTCGTTGATCTCCACCAGCCGGCCATCGGCACACCACTCTTCGACGGCGCGGCGTTCCCGCACCGTCGCGGGCGCCGCCAGCGTCGAGAGCACGACCTCCTTGCCGCCGCGCTCGAGCCGTTCGATGATGTCCGGCCAAGCCGGGTCGGAGAAGGGCATGCGCTTGCCGCAGACGACCTCGCCGACATGGACGCGGTCCACCGGCGCTTCGTCGGCGACGCGGTTGTAGAAAGTCGCCAGCTGGTCTGCCGGCCAGTGGAAGAACAGCGGCCCCAGGGTAAGCTTGAGCGACGCCATGGCCTACCTCCACGTCTTGCGGTAGGCGCCGGTGGTCTGCCGGCCGCCCTCGGACAGGCCGGCCAGGATGCCGTCGATCTCGACCGGGTCGCCGCCGCTCTCGGCTGCGTCGACCGCCCGTCGGAAGGCGCGCACCACCTCGGTGACATAACCCTTGCCGCGCTGGCGGCCCTCGATCTTGAGGGCGGTGACGCCGGCGCTCTTCAGCGCCACGATCATGCTGCCGGCATTCAGGCTGACTGGATCCTCGAACAGGTAGCCGGTCTTGTCCCCGGCCGTGAACCTGCCTTTGCACAGCGTTGGGTAACCCGCAGGTTCCCCGGCGCCGAAGCGGTCGATGGTGAAGCCGGCCAGCCGCGCCGTGGTCCCTTCGGCGTCCTCCACGTAGCTGACCGCCTCGGGGGATGAGCAGACGCCGTTGAGATTGGGCGATTTGCCCGTCGCGTAGGACGACAGATGGCAGCGGCCTTCCATCATCACGCACAGGCCGCCGAAGACGAAGGCTTCCGTTTCCACGTCGATCGCCCGGTTGAGCACGGCGATCTCCTGCACCGAAAGCACGCGGGGCAGCACGACGCGGCGCACGCCGAATGCTTGCGCGTAGAAACTGATCGCTTCCGGCGTCGCCGCGGCGGCCTGTACGGAAAGGTGCAAGCGCGTGCGCGGGTGGCTGTTCGCCATGTGGTCGAGTACGGCTATGTCCGCGGCGATGACGGCGTCCGCGCCACAGGCCGCCGCCGTGTCCGCCGCCTTGCGCCAGAGGTCGGTATTCTCCGCGCGCGCGAAGGTGTTGATCGCGACCAGCACCTTGCTGCCGTTGCCATGCGCAAAGCGGATGCCTTCGGCCATCTCCTGAGACGAGAAGTTGAGGCCGGGGAAGTTGCGGGCGTTGGTCTCGTCGCGGAAACCGCAATAGACGGCGTCCGCGCCGGCCAGCACGGCGGCCCTGAGCGTGGCCGGTGTTCCCGCCGGGCAGACCAGTTCCATGCGGCCGCTCATGCCTGCTTCGCCTTGGCGACAGGTGCGTCCGCTGCGAAGTGTCGTGCCGCGCTGAGGCAGCCCAGGATACCTGCGTCGGCGAGCCGCGCGAGCACGCCGCGCAGCCCGAGCAGGTCGGAGGGACGCAACTCTGCGTCCTCGATGGCATTGCGTAGCGCCACCACGGCTTCCGTCTTGCCGGCGACCGCGATGGCGCGATGGAAGAACAGCGCGTCGCCGTCCAGCGTCCCGTCGAGGATGCCGAGCAACATCAGCAGCGGGCCGCGTATCACCACGTCGGATGGAGCGGAGCCGCTCTTGCCGGTGACGCGGACGACAGCTGATGCACCGTCAGGCACGACGCTGAAGGCAAAGGACAGGTCCGTTGGATCGATCAGGAAGCGGGCGCTGCGGTGTTCGCCGAGCCTATCGAACAGGCCTGGCCTGCGCCGGGCCAGCGAGCGCAGCGAGATAGTCAGAAGAGGCCCGAGCGGAGCGGCGGCAAATGGCGGCAGAAGGCGCCGGGCCGACGCCGGCAAACTGGATTCTTCGTTGCCTGCCGCCATTCTGCCCTCCGGTCCATTGTGGACGGGTGACGATAGGTCGAGTTGCGCGGAAGAAGTTTGCGCAGGATCAAAGATGGGTGCGAAGGACCACAGTGCCGGCCGCCCTCGTACCAAGATGGCGCGGCGACTGGACACATGGATTCGGGACGCGGCTTTGGAGTAGATCTTGTTCGCGAAGTTCAGTGCGACGCATGGAGGTCGTCATGCGGTCTGTTGAACATTGGCCGCAGACCGAACGGGTGTGGCGGCAGTTTGCGCGATTGGACATTGTCCTGGAGCGGCTGGAGATCGATCCTATGCTTGCTGCCCGCAAATCCGGCGGGACAGCGATGGCGAAAGCCCGCGACGTCTGCTTGGCGTGTATCGTTCAACGCGAGTGCTGCCAACGGCTGCAAGGGGAGCAGCAGGTCTTCACTATCCTCGAATTCTGCCCGAACGCCGAGTTTCTCAATGAGTGCATCCAGCCAGACAGATGACGCGCCCGGTTGCGTGCGCAACGGCGGCAGTGGCTCGAACCGTAGCCGTCTCGGCGTCCTGTTTGCGGAATGTCAACGACCGGTTCGGGAGTCCATGGCACCGGAACGGCGCCGGTGAATTGCTGGCGCCGGATATCTTTCAATGCACGAGCGCAATCTTCCCCGGTTTCATACTCTTGGCGCCTACCTTTTTCATCTGGAAAGTATGGGGCGCCTGGACACGATCCGGGTGCCGGTCTCGATGCGGCTGGAGATCACCGAGATTCACCGCAGGGTGATCGCTACCGGAGGGCCGGCGCTGCGGCTGACGCAGCCGCTGGACCAAAGCGGCCTCGTGTCGAACCTGCCGGTGGTCACCAACCTTTTCGGTACTGTCGAACGGGTCGCGTGGGGGCTCGGCACGGACGTCGAGGGACTCGCCGGGCTAGGCGAACTGTTGGCCTGGATGCGGTCGCCGCAGCCGCCGCAGAATCTGAAGCAGTTCAGCACAATGCTGCCAGCCGCCCGCAGAGCGTTCCAGACGCGGCCGAAGATCGTTTCCGCGACGAAGGAGTGGAAAGAGGCTGAGCCGGACTTCTCGTTTCTGCCAGTCCAGACTTGCTGGCCTGGCGACGCCGGACCTCTGATCACCTGGCCGATTGTCGTCACCCGGCCGCCGGGCGACGACGATTTCAGCGCCTACAATCTGGGAATTTACCGCATGCAGGTGATCGGCCGCGACCGCGCCATCCTGCGCTGGCTACCCATGCGCGGCGGTGCGGCGCATCATCGAACCTGGCAGGCGAGGGGTCTTGAGATGCCAGTGGCGGTCGTGATCGGGGCGGATCCCGCGACACTGCTTGCTTCGGTGATGCCGGCCCCGGAAGGCGTATCGGAACTCGCGCTGTCAGGCATGATCAGCGACCGCCGCGTGCGGATGGTGCCCTGCAGGGACATCATGCTACATGTCCCGGCAAGCGCTGAGATCGTCCTGGAAGGGACAGTATCGCCCACGGAAACGGCGCTCGAAGGCCCGTTCGGCGACCATACCGGCTATTACAACGCGCCGGAGCGCTATCCCGTCTTCAAGCTCAAACGCATGCGCATCCGCGACGGAGCCAGCTATCTGACGACCTTCACCGGGCGGGCGCCCGACGAACCCGCCGTGCTGGGAAGCGCCCTGTTAGAGGTGTTCAAGCCGCTGCTGCGAAAGCAGATGCCGGAGATTCTGGACGTCTGGCTCCCGCCGGAAGCCTGTTCCTACCGGATCGCGGTAATCTCGATCGCCAAGAAATATGCGGGTCAGGCCCGACGCGTCATGATGGGCTTCTGGTCGACGTTGCCTCAATTCTCCATGACCAAGATGATCGTCGTGGTTGACGACGACATAGATATCCGCTCGTGGCCCGACGTCATGTGGGCGCTCGCCACCCGTATGGATCCGGGTCGCGACGTCATGCAGGTGGACCGCATGCCCATCGACCAGCTCGACTTCGCCTCGCCGCTTGAGGGACTCGGCGGAAAGATAGGCTTTGACGCCACCCGCAAGATCGGCGCCGAGACCTCACGCGAATGGGGCGTCGAACTCGGCATGGATGCCGCCGTGGAGCGGCGCGTCGGTGAGCGCTGGCGCGAATTGTTTCCGGACCGTGCGAAGCGCGAAGCCCAATGCGAAAACGCTTGATTGTCGGCGTGGCCGGCGCTTCCGGATCAGCCCTTGCGCTCGAAACGCTCAGGCAGCTGGCTGCCGCAGATATTGAGACGCACCTGGTCATTTCTGACGGCGCTCGAGCGACAATCGCGCATGAGCTCGGCGCTGACGGCATCGTTCAGTTTACTGCTATTGCCGAGCATGTTCATCAAGCCGGCAATCTGGGAGCGCCCATCGCCAGTGGATCCTTCCGCACCGACGGCATGATCGTGGTGCCGTGCTCTATGCGCAGCCTCGCCGCCATGGCATACGGGCTCGGCGACAACCTGCTGGTGCGGGCAGCCGACGTGGTGTTGAAAGAGAAGCGACGGTTGGTGATAGCTCCGCGCGAGGCGCCGTTACACGAAGGGCATATCGAGGCCATGTTGCGCCTCGCGCGTATGGGTGCCGTCGTGGCGCCGCCTGTGCCGCCGTTCTACGCCCGTCCCCTATCTATGGACGACATCATAAGCGAGATCGCGGCACGGCTCGTCAATTGGGCGGGCGTCGATCCCGGAGAGCGGATGACGCGTTGGAGCGGAGGCTCATGAGCCTTCCGGTGGCGGCACGTCGGACTTTTTTCGGCTCAATGCTTTGCAAGAGTCCGCCTTCTCCTCATCTTCACCCAGGCAGGATGGACACATATAGGCGTACGGCTTGATTAGCACGGGCGCAGACTTGCCGCATCGGGCGCAGACAGCGAAAACGCGCCGCCCGGGTTGTTCAGAAGATCGTGACATTGCAAGGATCGAGGGACGTCGTAACACTTCAGAGTGGTTGAAGTGGTGCTCAGTAACCCATGGCGGATCCGGTTCTTTAAGGCCCACAAACGGGATTAGGTCGAGCGCCTAGCCTCGCTTTCGATCAGTGCTTCGTCAATGGCCAGCGCAGGACCCGAGAGACCCGTCCCAGTCCGGATAAGACAACCAGCAACGGACGCTCGTGGCGGCGCACGTCATTCCCAAGCCGCCGTCGTCTATCGGCGTGCCGTTCGGTCGAGGCCATCGCCGCCGGGTGGCATGCCATCAGCCGCAGAACCTCTAACAATCCGAACGCTCCATCGTTACCTATGGCCCGAACCTCTTCGACGAAAATAGGCAGCCCGCTACATCCGTCTTTGCAGATTCGCAAAGAAGCGATTGTTGGCTGTCACAAGACTGTCGCAACCTGGAGGTCGGCAGCGAGAACGAAGATGATGGTCTATGACGTGCGCAGACTGGCTTCTGCGAACAAGGATTCCGCCATCCTGTCTATGTTCGACGGATTGCATACCGGCGAGGCGGTGCAGGTGGTCTGCGATTTCGACCCTTCACGGCTGGAGCGCAAGTTCAAGAGCTTCTTCGCCGAGGAATATATTTGGACGTGCGTGCAGTGCGGACCGCCGGACTGGCACATTGAGATAGGGAAGATATCAACCCTTCCGGAGTGCGGATGCAAATGAAGGATCCGTTTTGGTCAAGTCGATAATGGGCCTTGCTATTCGTCATTCGACGAGTAGAGCCGGCGCATCGCCTCCGAGCCCCGCTTGGCAGCGTCGGCGATATCATCGAAGAGAAGCGCAACGTCTTTGAATACGCTGTAGTCCTGTTCCGTCACTTTCAAATCGTCAAGATCCTGAAGAAAGAGCAGGATCGCCTCGATCTTTCGGCGTTGGCTGCAAGCATTGGAAAGATCGCTGCGCATCGTACGCCTTCGTTCCATCACCGCGAACCGATCCAGCGCCTCGTCAAGCTGGGAACGGCATTCACAGTCGAACCGTGCGTTCTTCATGGCCGCCGTCAGCCTGGTGACGACATCCCTGTCCGTGCCGGTTCTCTGCCTCGGCGCCGTCGCGTTCGACACAAGGATTTTCATGGTAAACCCGCCACTGTTTCCAGCGATCCCAATCAGTCGCTTCCAAACGGGCGATGCCATCGACTGATGACCGCCAAGGATCGCACCGCCCGTTTGCCTCGAGCGATAGCTTAGCGGTCCATTCCGTCGCGAGTTTGCGTTTGCGCAAACATTTCCATTGCGCCGTGCTCGCGGGGCATCGCTGGTCTCGATAGCGGCTGGGCGTGCACTTTCGGCCACTTTTATGCTGGCGGTTTCCTCCACGGCGGCGGCACAGATCATTGCCGCGCGTGATCGCCGCGACTTCAAGGTCCTCGGACTGCTCTGCGTCTTTTGCGGCAGCATCCTGACCGCAACGGGCGGCGCTCCGGCGAGCTACCGGCTTGCCGTCGCGTCGCTCCTCGGACTCGTCATGGTGATCGGGGGCAGGGTGACACCCGCCCTGACATGCGCATTCCTCGGGATAGACGGGACATGGTTTGCTTCCTATCGTGGCGAGGCGTCCAATCCTGGAACGGATCGTAACGGGCTAAATTATGACTATGCTAGTCAACTTATTGCCGCTCTCGCATCGATCTTTGCGCTGACGCAAAGAACCACGATTTTTCTTGTTCGCGTTTTCGCCCTTCAACGCGTGTTAACCGCTCCTATGGCGGTCAGGCTGCCTGGCTATGGCTCCGGCCTGACCTGTAAAGATAGCCATCGAAGGCGGCCGCCGCTGCCCGAACCAGAAAGCGATGGTCGCGCCGAACATGAATGACGCCCTCGGCCAGATCGACTACTCCAGCCTTGGAAAGTTCGAACAGCTTCTCGTTACCGATGATAAGTTCTGTCGCGTCGAACCCGTGCCGGGCGCAGACCGCCGCTACGTCGACCTCGAAATCGCACATGAGGCGCTCGATTATTTCCGCGCGCAGGCGGTCCTCGGCGGTCAGACGATAGCCTCGCGCCGTCGCGAGCTCTCCTCTTGAAATCGACCCGGCGTAGAAGCCGAGCCCCACCTGGTTCTGGACGTAGCCCTGTTGCGTCCGGCCTATGGCCGAGGCGCCGAAGCCGATCAGCGTTTCGCAATTGTCGGTGGTGTAGCCTTGGAAGTTGCGCCGCAGTTTTCCCGCTGCTTGCGCCTGCGCGAGCTCGTCGTCGGGAAGCGCAAAGTGGTCCAGACCGATCTGAACGTAGCCGGCGCTGACAAGAGTTTCGGCGATCGCCAATGCCTGTTCCATGCGCGCGGCGCTGCCGGGCAGGGCTGCCTCCTCGATCATGCGTTGGTGCTTCTTGAAGGAGGGAACATGCGCATAGCCGAACACGGCAAACCGGTCCGGGCGCATGGCTGCCGCGGCGCTGGCCGTATCGATGCAGGAATGGATGGTCTGGTGCGGAAGCCCATAGATCAGATCGAAGTTGATGTTGCCTACACCCGACTGGCGCAGCCGGTCGACAGCTTCGATCGTTGTCTCCTCGCTCTGGATTCGGTTCACCGCCTTCTGGACGATCGGATCGAAGCTTTGCACGCCAAGGCTGGCGCGGCCGACACCTGCGCCGCCCAGCGCGCCTGCCATCTCGATAGACAGTGTGCGCGGATCGATCTCGACCGCGATCTCCGCAGCGGCCGAGAAGCCGAAGCGATCACGAAGGAGGTCCGTCAGCGCGACGAAATCCATTGGCGCAACGATGGTTGGCGTGCCGCCGCCGAAATGCACGTGCTCGACCCGCAAGGGCTGCCGCACCTGCGTTGCGACCATGTCGATCTCCCTGCGTAGCAAGTCCAGATACTCGACGACGGGCTGGTCCTTGGCGGTGATCGTGGTGTGGCAGCCGCAATACCAGCACATTGAACGGCAGAACGGGACGTGCAGATAAAGCGAAGAAGAACTGTCGCCTGGCAGTCGCGACAGCCATTCGCCATAAATCTCAAAGCCCACGGCTGGCGAAAACTCGGGGGAGGGCGGGTAGCTGGTATAGCGTGGCAGGCGAGCCTCGCCATACTTCTGCAGAACGGATGGTTGCACGGCCTTGGTCGCCTCCAATGAGTGCCGAAAACCTAACCGCGTTCCAGTCCCGCTTCTTTGCGGAACACCAAATACATCGAGTTTGGGAGGCGGGACTCGGGAGCAACTGAGCTTGCCGCGGGCAAGCGGCGGGAGCATTCGTTCGTGGGTCGCATGTCGGCGCTATGACCTGTCGGAAGCCGGCGCCCCGATAGGGACGCCTGCAGGCGTCGGCCGCCAGAACGAGAGCGACCGCTCACTCGCCTTCGCCGGGACTATCGCTGAAATGCGCGTCGAATTTTCCGGGTATCTTTTAGGATGAGACGGCGCAAGACGGCCTCGATGCGACGTGGTGAAGCGGGATGGAGCCCGCTACCAGCTTTATGCTGCCGGCTGGATGCCGAAATCCTCAGGGTTGAGCAGGAGATCGGCCAGAGTGTAACGGTCGAGCGTGCCCGAGAAGGCGGCGAGCGCTTCTTTCAACATGCCGCGCAAGCGGCAATTCGGAGTGATGCGGCAACGGTTGTCGCCCCGGAAGCATTCGACCAGAGCGAAGTCCGGTTCCGTCGCTCGCAGCACATCGCCCAGTCCAATGCGCTCGGGTCGCATGGCAAGAGCCAGCCCGCCGGAGCGGCCGCGCACTGCCTTAAGGAAGCCCGCGCGGGTCAACTGGTTCGCCACCTTCATGAGGTGCGCGCGCGAGATTCCGTAGACCTGGGCGGTTTCCTCGATGGTAATCAGCTGATCGGCCCTGGCCGCTGCGTACATCAGCAGTCGCAGCGAATAGTCGGAGAAATCCGTCAGCCTCATGCAGCCCTCATGCGAAATCGCGGTCGCTGTCTATGCGACCCGCAGCAAAGATGCGCTAAAAAATGTATCTTTTTCAAGAAAGGGATCTGCGTCTAGAAAACATATATTGACAATGTATCTTTTAGTGCCAACTATCCGCGATCGCCGGCGCAACTGAAGTTGTCCGCCGCGGCGGCACTCCGCGACGGAGTGGTATCCGCCGTTCATCTCGCACTAAAAGGACCAGTCCCATGGCTGATGCCACCGACGCAAAACCCAACGAAGTCGATGTCCGCACCCTGGTGCCGATGCAGAGGCATCAGAAGATCTTCGAGCTTGTCGACCAGCTTGCGCCCGGCGGGAAATTCGTTCTCGTCAACGACCACGACCCCAAGCCCCTCTACTATCAGCTCGAGGCCGAGCACCCACAGCAGTTTTCCTGGACCTATCTCGAACGGGGGCCGGAGGTCTGGCGCGTCGAGATCGGTCGCCTCCTGAAGGCGGCCTGACAGGTATGAACGGAAACGGGTCCGCCCGCGCGATCGACGCGGGCGACGATACGATGAAAGCCGCGACATGATTGCGGGAACGGAATCCGAACCGGACGAGGAGAAGGTCATGGAGGCGCTGCGCCTCGTGATCGACCCGGAGCTTGGCTACAACATCGTCGATCTTGGACTAGTATACGCGGTTCTGGTCAATGACGGCGGCGTCGTCAACATCGTGATGACCACGACGACACGCGGCTGTCCGGCCACCAACTACCTGAAGGAAGGGGCCCGCGACGCCGCCTGGAGCGTTCCTGGCGTCGAGTTCGTCGATGTCGCGCTGACCTACGAGCCGCCTTGGGAGCCGGAGAAGATGAGCCCTGCCGCCAAGGCGCATCTCGGCATTGGCGGCAATGGCGGTTGGTGACATGGAAACGGACCGGACCAGCGCGGCCGGATTGGATGCCGCCCGCCTGAGCGCAGAAGGCCAGGTTGCCGGACTTGCGGATATTCTTGTCGCCAGCCTCGATGCTTTGGCGAGGTCTGGACAGGCCGATGCCGCATGCCGTGAGGCGGGCAGGGCCTGTGCGGTGCTGCGCGGAGCCAATCCGGCGCAATGGCGGAAATTCAACGCGCTTTTGCATCGGCTCAGCAGACATGTGCGTTGTGACTGACGCTGGAGGGAACGGCTCGCGCTTCGGTATCGGCGTTTTACCCGGCGCTGGTCGCGGAACAGGGAGAGCTTCTGCTTCCGGTCGAACGGGACTACAGTCCCGAAATGATGCCAAGGCCACGAATTCGAAGGGTGGATGCGATATGCTCGGGGATCTGATCGCCGCCCTGGAGCGGCCGGAAGTGGTTGCCGACGTCCTGTCGACTCTTCATCCCGAACACGCTGCAAAAGTGGCCGAGCGCGCGGAACAGGCCTCCATGTCCGTGGGCGACTTCTCGGCCGGCGCCGTGCGGGCGTTTCTCGACGAGGCCGACGACGATCTCTGGTTCCAGCTCCTGACCCTGATCCGGAAATCGGAAGATCCCGGCCTCTCGGCCGTTCAGACGATCCTGCGATGGGTCGTGACCGCCTAGCGTCCGCTATCTTGAGGATACGAATGCGATGAAAATTGAAATCGGCATGGACGGTATCCTCATCGACGCGAAGCTGCTTGCCGATCTGCTGCGCCTCGAACCGGCGGCCGTGCACTCGCTCATGAGGGCCCGGGAAATCACGTCCTTCTGCGAACGCGGTATTGACGAGCACGAGGGCCAATACCGATTGAGTTTCTTCTACGGCAACCGCCGTGCGCGCCTGAACGTCGATGCCGCCGGCAACGTCATCCGCCGCTCGATGATCGACTTTGGACAAGCCGCCTTGCCGCGCCAGTTGCATCGCACGGGCGGTTAGCAGCGCGTTCTCCTGGGCCGCCGCGGCGATCTTCGGCCTTCGCAAACAGGATTTCACCATGCCTTTCAACGAGCGTTCGAAGCATATCACCCAGGGTGTCGCCCGTTCCCCGAACCGGGCGATGTACTATGCGCTTGGCTACGAGAAGAGCGATTTCGACAAGCCGATGATCGGAATTGCCAATGCCCATTCCACCATCACGCCGTGCAACGCCGGCCTGCAACCGCTTGCCGACGCGGCGATCGCAGCCATCAAGGCGGCTGGCGCCAACCCACAGGTGTTCGGCACGCCGACCATTTCGGATGGCATGTCTATGGGTACCGAAGGCATGAAATATTCTTTGGTCTCGCGCGAGGTCATCGCCGATTGCGTCGAGACCTGCGTGCAGGGCCAGTGGATGGACGGGGTGCTGGTGCTGGGCGGCTGCGACAAGAACATGCCGGGCGGCATGATAGGCATCCTGCGCGCCAACGCGCCGGCGATCTACGTCTACGGCGGCACCATCAAGCCGGGCACCTGGAAGGGGCAAGAACTTTCCATTGTCTCCGCCTTCGAGGCGGTCGGCGCCTTCATGGCCGGCACCATGAGCGAGGAGGATTTCGAGGGTATCGAGCGCAACGCCTGCCCCTGCAACGGCTCCTGCGGCGGCATGTATACGGCCAACACGATGAGTTCCTCCTTCGAGGCGCTCGGCATGGCGCTGATGTATTCCTCGACCATGGCGAGCCCCGACGGCGACAAGCTCGAAAGTGCCGCCGAATCCGGGCGCGTGCTGGTCGATGCGGTGAAGAGGAACATCAAGCCGCTCGACATCGTCACGCGAAAGAGCATCGAGAACGCGGTGGCCTTGATCATGGCGATCGGCGGCTCCACCAACGCCGTGCTGCACTATCTCGCCATCGCCCATGCCGCCGGCATCGAATGGACGCTGGACGATTTTGAGCGGGTGCGCCGCAAGGTGCCGGTGATCTGCGACCTGAAGCCTTCGGGAAAATACATGGCGGTCGATCTGCACCGGGCCGGCGGCATCCCGCAGGTGCTGAAGCTGCTGCTCGACGCCGGGCTGCTGCACGGCGACTGCCTGACCATCACCGGCCGCACGCTGGCCGAGGAACTGGCCGAGGTGCCGGATGCGCCACGCACCGACCAGCAGGTGATCATGCCGATCGAAAAGGCGCTTTACCGCCAGGGCCATCTCGCCATCCTGAAAGGCAACCTCGCCGAGGACGGCGCCGTGGCCAAGATCACCGGCCTGAAAAGCCCGGCGATCACCGGTCCGGCGCGCGTCTTCGACGACGAGCAGTCGGCGATGGAGGCGATCCTTGCCGACAGGATCAGGCCGGGCGACGTGGTGGTGCTGCGCTATCTCGGCCCGAAGGGCGGGCCGGGCATGCCGGAAATGCTGGCGCCGACCTCGGCGCTGGTCGGGCGCGGTCTCGGCGAAAGTGTCGGCCTCATCACCGACGGGCGCTTTTCCGGCGGCACATGGGGCATGGTGGTCGGCCATGTCGCGCCGGAAGCCTATGTCGGCGGCACGATAGCGCTGGTCGAGGAAGGCGACATCATCACCATCGACGCGCACAGGCTGTTGCTGCAACTGGAGGTGGACGAGGCCGAGATCGCCCGTCGCCGCGCCGCGTGGAAACAGCCCGAGCCGCGCTATCGGCGCGGCGTTCTGGCGAAATTTTCCGCGCTCGCCCGCCCCGCCAACGAGGGAGCCGTAACCGGCTGAAGGCGGCGCCGATCATGAGCCATTTCGCTCTCGTCACCCTGCATCTTTTTGCCGCCATCATGTTGGTCGGCACCGTCTTCTTCGAGGTCATTGTCCTCGAAGGCATCCGTAAGCCGGTGGGGCGCGAGGCCATGCAAACGGTGGGAACGGCTATCGGCCGGCGCGCCCGCCGCGTCATGCCGTTCGTCATGGCGATCCTCTATGGAGCGGGCCTTGCCGTGGTCTGGCAATACCGCGACGATCTCGCGCGCCCGTTGGAAAGCAGCTTCGCGGCGCTGCTTTCCATCAAGATCGTGCTGGCTCTCAGCGTCCTCGTGCACTTCATCACCGCCATAACGCTCAGCGCTCGCGGCAAGGTTAAGTCGCGACACCTCAAGCTCATCCACCTCAGCGTCTTCTGCCACGTGGTGTTGATCGTCTTCCTGGCCAAGGCGATGTTTTACATCGCCTTGTAGAGGCGGACGCCGCGGGCGCGCGACGACGGCCTATGCCGCGGTGTTGCGGGTCAAGATGAAGGCAGCGGCGGCGGATACCGCCAGCGCCTGCAGGCCGACAACGGCAAGATCGACGGTGAGAACGAGCGAGGCGGCCAGCGACAACGCCATGGCGAGCACGCTCGCCGTTTTGCCTGTGCGGCTGATGGCGCGATGTGTGCGCCAGTCGCGGATCGCCTTGCCGAACGTGCGGCTGTCAAGGAGACGTTCATGTAAAGCGGGCGACGAGCGCGCAAAGCAGAAGGCCGCCAGGATGACGAAAGGCGTCGTCGGCAGCAGCGGCAACGCCACGCCCAATCCCGCCAGCACCAGGCTGGCCAGGCCGACGATCAGCCAGACGATCTGCATTTCGTCCTTCTCAAAGGCCGCTCCAAGTGGCTATTCAGTGCTTTCCGTTGCCGCGAATCTGGGAAACAGGATGTTGTTCTCCAGGTGGATGTGCTCCATCAGGTCCTCGGCAAGCTGCGCCGTGCCGACATAGAGCGCCTGCCACGAGCGGCAGGCGCCTTCGGGCAAAGTGAAGTCGTCGGTCAGGCTTTCGAGCAGCCGCAGTTGCGTGCCCTGGTCGTCGTGCTCGTGCCGGAACGCCGCAGTCGGAACGTCGAACTTGCCCTTGGCCCACTGGCGCATCGCCGGAAACAGGATGGCTTCCTCCTTCGCCATATGCTCTTTCAGTTCGCCCTGCATCTGCCGCAGCGCGTCGGAGAGGCCGGCCGGAACCTGCGGATGCTCGCGGTGCACCGCCTCCACCTTTCGGGATAGCGCGATGAGTTCGGGCAGGGCGCGGCGATGCGCCTCGTGGTAGCAAGCCTGGATATGATCGATCAGCTCATCGCTGCTCATCTCGGCCAAGGCGGTTGTTTCCGCCGGGCCAGAGCCGAGAGCCTCCAACGCATGTTCGAGCGCGTCGGGATCGACGCCGCGACGTTGCGCTGCGCTGTCGAGGGTGAGATCGCCGTTGCAGCAGAAATCGATCTTGTATTTGCGGAAAACTGCGGTGGCGCCGGGAAGCGTAGCGGCGATGTCGCCGACGGTACGCTCCCAAAGTTCCGGGCTGGGGATATGCGTGTTCATGACAAAGCTCCATGCATGTTCGAAACGACCGCCCCGAAACTCAGAGCGGGCTCATCCGGCGCAGCGTGTCGTCGCGCAGGATGATGTGGTGCCAGCCCGCCATCAGGGCGTGGAGGCCGGCCAGGTAGAGGATGAAGGTGCCGGCGTTCTCGTGGATTTCCGCGATCAGTCCGGGCGCGCCCTGAACGGGCGCAGCGATTGCCGGCAGGCCGATGCCGAAGAAGGACACTGGAACGCCAAGGCGCGAAGCCGCGTACCAGCCGCTAAGCGGCAAGCCGATCAGAAATGCATAGAGAACGGCGTGGCCGATTTTCGCTGCCCGGGCCAACCAAGGCCGCTCTTTGTCGAGTGCCGGCGGCACCTCGCCGAAAACGCGCAAGATCAAGCGGGGGATGACGAGAGCGAGCACTGCCAGTCCCAAGGTGAAATGCAGCAGAGGCGGATTGTCGACGACGCGTCGACCTCCTTCCGCGGTGAACCAAGCCGCTACGATCAGCACGGCGGTCGCCCAATGGATGGCGATCATGCCCCTGGAATAGCGGTCGATATGTTCGTTCCTTGCGTCCATCGCATTCCAAGCCCTGCGCCTTCCTTGGAGCGCTGTCCGCTTCCGGTCGAACATTGGGCGCCCGTTCAAGTGAGTGACAAATGTCGACCACAGCGCCATGAATCGCCGATATTCCGCCCCTCGTCTTTGCGCCGGAGCAATAAGGGGCGATCTCATTTTGTCGGACACTTACCGATTTCGATCGCGTACGCGCGCAGGCCCGGCCACGAGCCTATCGAGAAATCCAGCTTGACCGGGAACGATCTTCGTGCCGGCTTCTGCCAATACAAACCAACACGCGCGGTCGATCTCGGGAAACGACTGCGTCCTTTTGCTGCCAGGCGGCCATTCCATCTCAAATACGTTGCTGCGCAGAGTCGCCGGGTCGAAATCCGCTTCGGCGGCATAGGCGGTGACGATCTTCCCGCTGCGCTGCCTGATCTCGCCGAGCGGCTCCAGCGGCATTGACAATGTCCATCCCGACTCCTCGGTGAACTCACGTCTCGCCGCTGCTTCCGGGTTTTCGCTTTCCTCGTACTCACCCTTCAGGATGGACCAGGCACCTTGATCGCGTCGGCTCCAGAATGGCCCGCCCGGATGACCGAGAAGGACTTCCAGCCTCGGGCCTTTCCAGCGATATGCGAGGATTCCGGCGCTACGTCGGACCATGTGCTTGCCCGGTCTGCAGGATCGAATGCAACCTTTGGTCCCCGTATGCTCGCTTTCAGCGAAAAACGATGACAGGAATATCAGCCTGAGTCAGTACTTCCGCGGTATGGCTGCCCAGCATGACTCGGCTCATGCCGGTGCGACCGTGCGAGGCCATCACGATGACATCGCAGCCACATTTGTGAGCTGTGTCGAGGATGGCCGGCGCTGCCCGGCGGTCAGGCACGTGGACGGTCGTGATTTCCAGTCCCAACCGCTCGGCGCTCGCCTTCACGGGGGCGAGGATCGCTTCAGCATCTCGGTGTTGATCTCGTTCATAAGCCGCCATTTCGGCCTCGTCCGGCGTCCACAGGTCGCACGAATAGGCGAACTGCCCACCGGGTGCTTCCGTTGCCGTCATCGCCGTGACCCGTGCACCATGCTCCTTAGCGAGCGACAGACCATGGATGACACCAGCCTGGGCAAGTTCTGAACCATCGGTGGGGATAAGGACGTGCGTGTACATGGGAGTGTCTCCGTACGAGCGGCGTCGATGTTGTTTTTTGGACGGCTGAATGAGTCAGGCCCTGGCGAGCGCAGCCTCGATCGTCTCGATGCTCCCGCCGCTGAAATCCTTGGCCAGGTCGCCGATCAGGTTTTCCCTGGTCACGTCATGGAAGTGGCGTCGCAATTCCCCCAGCGTCCGCGGGTCAGCGATGACAAACAGCGAGACGATCTCCCCGTCCAGCATCAGCCGGTTCAGGTATGCTGCCGCGCTTGCCGCGAAGTCATCTTCCTCCAGTCGCCACCGGTCGGGATTGGCGGACGTGCTGCGATGCCGTGCGCCCGAGCCCTGATTGACTGGCTGAATGCCAGCCACGGCTTCTTCGACCAGCTGGATGCGCGGTTCGACGCCCTTGTTGCGGAACAGGCGCAACTTCTCGCCATCGACGACGGCAACGGTAGTGTCATTCGGCAGTAGCATTTTTCTGTCCTGCAGTTTCGTAGGGCCTTTCCGTTCTTTTCCGCTTACCTGGCACTGACCGGCGCATCATTGATCCTGGTCAAGTAGCCGAGCGACCGCGCACAGTGGCGGCGCGCATCCATATCACCTTATTTAACGACGAGGACCGGGATGGCAGCGTGCGCCAGCACCTCTGCCGTCTGGCTGCCGAGCAGCAACCTGTTGACGCCGCGTCGGCCGTGAGAGCCGATGACGATCAGGTGAGCGCCTCGCGCCCCAGCGGTGCGAAGTATGGCTTCGGCCGGCCGAGCCTCGGAAACATGCACCAACGCAACGTCGACGCCCATCTTGCCGGCATCGGCCTTCACCTTGTTCAAGACTTTGTCGGCCGCTTCTTTCTGTCTCCGGTTGTGTTCGTTCATTTCCTCGTCCGAGCCTTTCCAACGCGCTCCGGCAGTCATTTCAGTGCGTGAATAGGGATCGGTTATTGTGAGGACGGTGACCTTGGCGCCAAGGTCCCTGGCAAGCGACAAGGCAAAGTCGACTCCCTTCCGGGCGGTTTCGGAGCCGTCGGTCGGGATGAGGATGTGCTTGTGCATCTGCCGTCTCCGGATACCGTTGGAACCACTCATGGTTGGGAAACGTGCGCCGCTCCTGGCTGATCGTCCTTCGCCCCGCGTAAACAGTTCACGGCGGACCTTCGGTCAAAGACTTGCTGCGAGCACGATACCATCTGCATTGTTTTCACAGATCAGGCCTACCCGCGCCACGCCTTGATCGACGTCAAGAAGCTTTGCGATAGCCTGTACGTCGACCGATACGTGTCGCAGACCGCGTATGATGTTTTCGCAGCGGGATTTGCGCCCGGACAAAGATCGCGCATTCCGAAGGGAGCAGGATTTCATCAAGCGGGAAACGAACACATGTCTCAACGCGAAGTCGAAAGCACGATGGCGGTGAGGCATGGCCTGCATGAAGACGCGCTTGCATTGATTTTGGGCAGCCTCATGGTGGCGTTGGGCATGACCATCTACGCCCAGGCGATGCTGGTGGTCGGCGGCGTGGCCGGGGTGGCGCTCCTGCTTCAGTACATGAGCGGTATCGATTTCTGGCTCGGATTCTCGCTGATCAACCTGCCTTTCTATCTGCTCGGCTGGAAACGGCTGGGCGGCGCATTCGTCTTGCGGACGTTTGTTGCGGTCAGCCTCGTCTCGCTTTTTTCACGCCTTACGGCCGAATGGGTGGTATTTTCGCAGTTGAACTCCATCTATGCCGCGATCATGGCCGGAACGTTGTGCGGGACCGGCATGCTGATGCTGTTCCGGCACCGGACCAGCCTGGGTGGCAACAATATCCTCGCCATTTTCCTCCAGGAAAATTTCGGGCTTCGCGCCGGCTATTTTCAGCTCGCCGTGGATTTCGCGATCCTATCCGCCTCGTTCCTGGTTCTGGCACCCGACAAAGTCCTGCTGTCGGTCCTAAGTGCGACGGTTCTCAACCTCATTCTTGCGCTCAACCATCGCCCCGGTCGCTATCTCGGTGCTAGTTGATCACGTAGAAGCTGACGTGCTCCCCGTTTTGTCCGCGCCTATAAGTTAGCCCTGTTCACGTTGTGGTCCGATCTGGACCGGTTTGCAAATTCGTTCGGGGTGAGCCCGTCGAGGCTCGTGTGC
>Ga0182738_1001001_pt1 | contig 37083 bp, 24 predicted proteins | sample eDN5th30CBELigMG_FD_128876 | JGI IMG/M metagenome (GOLD analysis project Ga0182738, IMG submission 128876) | Enriched Miracle-Growth compost microbial communities from Emeryville, California, USA - eDNA 5th pass 30_C BE-Lig MG (version 2)... ...
AACAGTTAATAATTTAAATTAAATTCATCATGACTGATAAGTTCAGTTTATCTTTAAATTTTTAGTGTTGTGTGTATGTTAATGTGAATAAAAAAATCAATCAATCAGTCAGGCAGTTTCAGAATATCCCTCTTGATCGACTGGAGCGCTGCAGATTTTTTTTTTCTTCCTCTTCCAAAATTCTAAATTTGTTCACCTTGAGACGAAAAGAAATTTTTCGAAATAAAAATGGAAATAAGTTTTATTTCCCTATAAAAATAGTCTCTATATATTGTGAGTGCTTTGGATTGTATTATGTTGTGAAATCTTATCAAGGATGATGAATTAGGTTGAATTCTTGATAAACCAATCTGAGTCCCAGGAAGAAAAGAGGGAAAAAATTTTGGAGATAAAAATTGTTCAGTTAAAAAATTCATCGAAAGAAAATTGGAGATAATTGATAGATCTGATCAATATTGATCGCAGTTTAATCATAACGTTCTTACTTCCTGGTATTATTTGAGATTATCATCAAATTAACCTCCAAAATGAGATTTTTCCTCTTTTAGTAAATTCATGAGGTATTTTGCGGATGGGCGGGCCAGTTGGTTGAATATCGAATGAGAGATTTGATTTAATATTATTATGAGGATAAAAGTGTGATGAGGATACGAATTATGGAAAAAGTGAGGATTTTAAGTTAGAAATATCTAAGTATAAAATGCATTTTTTTAAACATACAAGGATTGATTTATGAAGCGTATTCTAAGAGTTTGGCAAGATCTGCATAATAATGATTCAACTCACTTGATTTTGAAAGAAGGTCTTTCAAATAGCTAATGACATTTTCTTGTTTCTATTGGAAGGGATTAGTTTCAGAAATTACTTCAATAGAGAGTTACCAAGATATGAGTAATTTGAGGATCATTCATTTGAAGGATGATAGTGAAGAAGTACAAGGAACTAGTAGTGATCAAGCCTTTCTTATACTTTCTGAGGTTCTCATATTCATTTCTAAGATTTGAATATCTTGTCAAAGCCAAGATCAAATCTGAATAAACTGATGGGCATTTTTGCTAATAAAATTTAGACGAGATAACCAAGATAATTAAATTACTCTGTGTTGAGCGATCATGGATACAATAGCCAAAGCTTCATTTCTGATGGGTAAGAAGTTTCTGAATGGCAAGAATTTGAAGGTTAACTTGTAAGTAGAAACATCCAATTGTTCATAGCTCTTGAGATATTTGTTGCAAAGATCGTGAACAATTCCAGTCTTGATGAACCCTTCTTTGATAGAATCATCATTAAGAAGAAGCAATCTTTCCAAAGTCTTGAGTCTAATTTGTGATTCTTCAGCATAATTCACAATAAGATGGATATTTTCAGTGCCAGTCTGGATAACAGAAGAGATGATATGATATTGGGCACGAAGGATTTCGACAAAGTACTTTCCGAAATCAACCTTCTTGAGGAGAGTGTTGTATTCAGTGTTGTTCAATGAGGTCAAGAAATAGAATATTCTGAGGAAAGCCTTGTAAGTTGGGTTAAGACGGTTTTCTCCGTAACGCTTGAGTGATTGTTTGTTGAGAATGTTGGACAAAATCATCATCTTCTTTTCTCTTCCGAATGATTGAGTTGCTCTCAATTCGTCTTCTCTTTCTTTCAATTCATTTTCTCTTTCATTCAAATCAAGCCTAAAGAGGGATTAGGATTCAGGTAAATTGTTTGAAATTCGTTACCCAGCGTAGAAATTGAAGAAGTAAAAGACTTTGTCAAGGAGCCAATGAAGGGTTCTGGTAGCTCTTTCCATATCCTTTGTTGTAACAAAGAGATAATAGAATTCTGTGACACCAATAGATTCAAAGAGATATCCGATCTGGTTGATGATATCACCGCAGATATTGTTGAGTTGAGCATAATCGAGGAGATAATCAAAGATATCAAAGTATAAATCGATGGCTTTATCAAAGTATTGCTTGACATCAACAAAGACGACACCACCTTCTTTTCCTAAAAAGATGATAAGGTATTATTTTCAAATGAATAAATTTTACTCTTGTAATAATGGGTGAGCCAGCTGAGGATAGTGGTATTATTTTCAGAGATGAGAGAGTTGAACTTCAAGAGGATAGCAGTATTATGATTCATGGTGCCAAGCTGAGAAGCAACAATTCCACCTTGAACTTCTTGAACCAATTTTTCACGATTTCTAACGAAGAAGTCAGCCAAATTGGTGTATTTCTCATAGAGAAGAGTGAGGTTAAGTTTGGGAGGAACATCAAGGCCTTGTTCTTTTAAGAAGACTCTAGTACCAGGAATATGATTGAGATAATTGATGAATTCAGGTCTGCAGTCGCTGAGGATTTTCTTGAAGGCATCGACAAGAAGAGGAGCCAAAACAGCATTTTGTTTGATTTCGATACCTTTACGGCTGGTAATGAAGATTTTGCAGATACTGGAGATGGTATCAATGCTGGAATAGTTGAGAGCTTTGATGACAGAGATAGGACCATTGCTGATATTTTCAAAGATTTTGATGACAAGTTTCTTGTTATGGAGGAGTTCAGCTTGGGTTTTAACAACAGCAGTGAGGTAAGTCATCACAACAGGAGACTCATAAATGAGGCCGAGCTGTTGAATATACTTGCTGTTGATCTTTTTGTTGAAGGAATAATAGTCATAAGAATAAGTAATGAGCTTATCCTTAGTGGTCTTGTCCTTAACTCTGGATTCCTTGAGCTGAGAAATAACACCGACAGTCTTGAGGTTTTCTTCGACTGTTCTCAAAGCTTCATTCTTTTCTTGGGTGATGAGGGAAAGAGGTTCTCTTTCAAAGCCTTTACTGATTTCATACAAGATTTCGAGAAGTTCAGTCTTGATATGGACATCTTCGATAGCAAGGTACTTCATTGCTGAGACCATGATCTTGGAGTCCAAAAGAAGTTTGACTTTATCAGTATTGTTGCTTTGGAGAAGAGCTTTGAGGTATTGAAGTGAGACTCTAATGTTGGATTTCGCTCTAGCATCAGCTTGGTAGAGGATTTGGAGATTTTCAGTAATGTGCATAATGTCATTGTAATAATCAACAGTTCTTCTAAAGTAGGTGGTGGTCTTGTGGTTCATAAAGGCCATTCTATTTTCCATATCAAAGTCAAAGTTTCTGTTGTTTTCAGTCTCAAATCTGATGTAATCTTGAATAACTGGATATTCAACTGATCCACTTCCTGCTTCTGAGACAGATTCTTTGTAGATGGGACCAACAATTAAATAGAGATCAGGAGTCCAGTGAGATTCACTAAAGATGTAAGGTCTGGAAGCAAATCTCTTTTTCCATTCTCGATCAGCATCATCTCTATTAGGATCTTCAGGAGATCTGAACAAAGAGTCTCCAAGATCAACTTTGAGGCTGGAATATTCATCATAAGTGTTTCTGATGATGTTGAGTTCTTGGTTTCCAGAGAGGAGGTCCGCAATATCTGAAGTAAGTTTGAATTCTTCTCCCAACAAGAATTTAACAAAGTTTTCAAGGAAATTCTGCACGTATGGTGAGCAACTCTAGAGGGGAAGAGGTTAGAAAAATTAAACAAAAAATTTCATTTACGGTTTGATAGCTGGACATATCAAAGATGATAGATTTGAAGATTTCAAGGAGACCTTTAACAAGTCTGACGGTATCATCGTAAGTTCTTTCAATCTTGGACTTTCTCTTTTTGAGGTATTTTCTAGATTTGGTGTGATGTCTGAGAGCCAAGAAGACCAAGATATCAAGGATATAATTGCTAAAGATGAACTTGACGAGAAGTTGATTATTAGCACGACCCTTTTCGGCTTCAACGAGTTTTTCAGCTTCTGAATCTTTGTTGCTGGTGAAGCTAGCACCGAATTTGGAAGCACTTTCTCCAAAGCGAGTAGTGGTAGTTTTCTTGAGTTCTTCAACAGGTTTGGGCTTCTTTTCAATGATACTCCAGTTGACGATATCCATAATACGAAGGATGTCATTTTCAAGCGAGATGATCTTCTTGGGTGTTTCGATAATTTGAGCACAGATCTTTCTTAAAGGAACGAGAACTTTATCTCTGATGGTAAGAGTGGGAGATTTGTAGAAGATCATAATTTCAGAGAATTGTTTGGAGATCATATCTTCATACTTGTCAAGTTGGAAGACAGGACAGTGGTATAAAGCCTGAATGGTAGGTCTCTTTGAAGGACTGAATTCCAAGCAAGAAGCGATCAAGTCAAGATAGCAGCCGATTCTGTTGAGGTGTTCCTTGTTATTCTTGTTGAATTCTTCGTTCAAAAGATTCTTTTGAGGAATAATATTAGCGAAGAATGCTTCGTAAGATTTGTGTCCAATGCAGTCAATCATTCTTCTTGGAGCGTTTTCAGCATTAAAGATTTCATGATCTCCATGAAGTATATCGTTAATAAGAGAATCTGGGTAAATATCATGGAAGAAGTAGTCAGAAGGATGAGCAAATGATCTCAAGTCTTTCTTGATTTGAGGATAAACCTTGAGGATTTCTTCATAGAACGACTTTGGTGGTTGTCCAAAGAGAATTTGATAAAGCAAGCAACCAAACACCCAACTGTCAACATTTTGATCAAGGTCTTGGATTTTCTACGCGAAGTGGGTTAGTGAAATTTATCTTAACAAATTTTACATTGAAGATCATTTCAGGAGCAAGATAAGGATCAGAGAAGATTTTTTCATTGACATCATTTTCAACTTTGTGTGTAGTATTGTTTTCAGGGTTGACTTTGACATCGGGATCATAGAGATTGATGTAGAAGTCAGGAGCAAGGGAAACTTTTCCGAATTCGTTGAGTTTACCACATCCTCTGAAGCTCTTGAATTTGACCTTTTGTCCATCTTTGGAGATGTAAATATTTTCTGGTCTCATCAAGAGAAGCACACATCCTAATTTTTGGACTTCAAGCATAATCTTCAATATCTGTTGTGCCCAATACCTAGGAATAATAATGAGTGAAATTTTTACACAAGGATCTCTTACTTGATGATATAAATGACAGCTTTAGTTCTAGTTAGGAATGGAATTCTTAAAAGACCACCATTTTCTTTGATGAGATCTTTTAAGGAGATCCATTTGGTCAAATCGATGCTTTCATTGATAAGATAGACATCCTTTTCTGAAGAATCAAGACCGACTTTCTTTTCATACTTGGCGAGATATTTGAAGGCATAGTCACCTTTATGCATGATCAAATTGTGAAGCTTAAGTTCGAAATCAAGGTGCTTGTAGAACTGATTACCATCAGTGCAGACCAAGGAAAGGGTGAATTTGTCATAGAAGTCGATTCTGACAGGAGAGTTTGTTCTGAAATAATATCCATCAAAGTACTTGATATAAGGAGAAAGATAGCTAAGGGAGTCATAATCCACATTGAAAGCAGCATTGTCACCGATTTGGAAGAGCTCAACCTTGTCAAACTCCATGTCTCTTTCTCTGACTCTTTCTCTATCAACGCAAGGAACATTTTGAGTGGGATCAATAAGTTTGACCATCTTGTCGTTGATGATAAAGTTGTTGGCAACTCTCATCATGAGGTTCATTCCTTTTTGGATAAGGTCTTCAGTGAGATCGAGCTTATTTGCAAGATGATTGGTAGTGTTCTGGACGCCCATAAGAGAGAAACCTCTGACTTTTTTACGAGACTTGCTCAAAGAATTGTAAACATCTTTATAGGTCTTGCGGAGCTCATTAAGAGAAAGGAAAAGTCTGTTTATTCCTTCGTAATTGAGGACGATATAGTAGAAGATTTCTTCGCCAATAGAAGCAATTTCGTATTGTTGGGCTTTAACTTCAGAGTTATTGAGCATCTTGTTGAGGATAGTAATGATTCTTTGGATGGAAATTCTGTTGTCTGAGAGGCTTGTTTGGAAGATATTGGCGACTCTTTCAGCTTGTTCGGTAGAAATAATTTTGCCAAAGGTCTTGAGAGCATTAAAGAATTCTTCGGGAGTCAAGTATCCATCAAAATCTGAATCGAATTTCTTGAAGAATTCATCATAGCCTTCCAATTTAAGGTTAGCATTCAGTCCTAAGAGTAAATTCTTCATTCCCTTATCAATCCAAGAGATTCTTTCAATTTCTTGTTCTTTCTTCATGGTCAAACCAGCTTGCAATAACTTGGTTTCTAATTCACTAAATGCGATTCTCTTATCAGCATTTATGTCAATAAGTCTCATGAGCTTCTCAACTTTAAGATCATCAATTTCTAATCCAGCTTTTCTTAAAAGATAGCTGAATTCTCTCTCTGTAAGGTAACCCTTATTTGAGGGATCAATTTCAGAATAAAAGTCCCAGAGGAATATCTATGTGCATTATTAGGGGTTAATGAGATTCGATAAAAATTACTTCTCTCTGATCGAGGATTTTGGCAAGATGTTCTAGAATATCACTTGACAATTGAGAGATTTCATTATCCACTGGAATACCCTGGTCGAAGAGATTGGTAGTTTCATTCCAGAAATCACAGAATTCCATGAAATCGATTTTTCCATCTTGAGTTTGAAAGTCAATAAAGTTGAACAAGACAGCAATATCTTCTTTAGTGATGAAGAGTCCGCTTCCAACGAGGGAGTTTCTAAGGTCATCAAGGGTGATAAGTCCGTTTCTGTTGTAGTCAAGGGTGACCCAAGCTTCTTCACAGCTCCACTTCTTTTTATTTTTGCAGAAGTTGAGAGTGTTGGTAATGATTTTTCTTTGGTGAGTTTTCAGATCCTTGATTCTTTCATTTTCTTGCTTTTGACCGAATTTAGCATAAGAGTGCCAGAATTTCTCAACAAACTCTTTTTTGGAGACAATACCATGTTGAGATCCTTCAAATCTGGAGACCAAGAAAGCGATTTCTCTTTCAGTGAACTCAAGATTCAAGCTCTTGAAAAGTGTTCTCATTTCAGATTCACTAATGTAGCCATTCTTGTCTTTATCAATAAAGTCGAAGGCTTGGAGAATGGAAATATTCATCTTTCGCAATTGGTCACCGATTCTTCTGTAAACCTTTTGTTCAAAGACTTCATTGAGTTCCTTGTCATTTTGAGCAGCATCCATGACAGCTCCAGAGCTTAGTAAAGTGTTGGAGAGGTTTTCAATAGTTCTGTAAAGAGCTTCAATGTCAAGGAAGTTGGAGCTTGAAGGCAAGAGATAAACTTCTTTGACCATAACCTTTTCATCTTCATTCACGTTAATTCCGTAATCCTTGAGTAATTTATAGAAATCAAGGATATAGACTCCGGTCTTGGGTCTATAAAGAACAGCATCATCTGATTTCAAATTCTTTTCATGTCTCACTAAATCTTGCAAGAAACTTGGTACCTGCTCTCTTAATCTATCGACAACCTAATTGGAAAGGGGTTAGAAAATCAAAGTAGTAAGAAAAGAGGTACATTTCTGAGGACGCTGAGAGCTTGGCTAGATTTAAGATCACCTCTAAGATTTTGAGGCATAGATTGTTGGACACGGGAGATGAAATCATCGACTTCAATGACACCACGATCATTAGCATCGAGGTAATTAGCAAGGACTCTAGCTTTTTCGAGAGGGATATCGAGACCAAGGGCTTTGAGACCTTCGATAAAGTCATCTTTAGTTAAGATTCCATTGCCATTTCTATCGAACAAGGCAACCATTTGTCTCTTGTTATATTTCTTTTCGACAAAGTACATGTAGATTCTTTGCATGATACCAATGAGTTGATGTCTAGAAGAGATTTTGTGGACAGCAAGATCAGTCTCTCCAGCTTCTTCTTCCAATTCATTTCCTCCGCTAAGCTTGAGAATACCCATAGTAATCAAGAGTTCAAACTTCTCCAAGAAAGTTTCAAGGCTGATTTCTCCATAGTTCTTCTCATCAAAGTATTCATAAAGAAGGACAATATCATCTTGGGTGAGGTTCATATTGAAGGTTTGAATGCCTCTTTCGAATGTCTTCTTGACAACGACGCCTCTAGAAGGACTAGCGAGATATTTGTAGCCAAGTGATGGGTTGATTTCGAGTTTTCTGAAGATACTATTCATCTTCTCGATGTAGACAGCAATAGCGGGATGAATATGAGTTATCTTTTCGTCAAGATTGATGACTTCAATTTGGTTCTTGATGGCAAAGTTTTGAAGGTCTTCAAAATTGCAATTCTTGTTGCCTGCAGAATCAAGGACGACAGTGTACATGAGTTCAAGTTCGTCCTTTTTGAGGACAACATCAATAGAAATGAGGAGTTTTTCGAGGGCAGTTTTGCTCATGACTTCAGACAGTTTATGACCAGAGTTATGGATCACCCTTTGGAGAGTTGTATTATGGTTCACTAAGCCTTCTTTAATCTTCATGTAGATTTCTTCATATTTGGATTTCTCTTTATCCAAAGAGCTTTCTCTTTCATCTTGTCCAGATTGTTGGATTTTGCTTTCTTCAAGGAAGCTCTTGAGTTCGATCAAGGTGATGTATCCCTTCTTATCATAGTCGATGGCTTCAAAGAATGTCTTGATTTGGTTCTTGCTGGCAGTAATCTTGAGGAAGAAGACCATGTTAGTGAGTTCAGCCAAGTCAACGGTACCGTTTTGATTGGTATCGAAATCGAAGAAGACTCTTTCCAAAGGAATCTTTTCTTTATGAAGGGCTTGATTAATTTCGTTGACAAGAGAATAGATGAGGAGATCCTTTTCTCTGGCGGATTCTTCAGTCTTCTTGGCTCCTTCAAGAGCTCTTCTTTCAAAGGTTTGGAAATTAACAACAGGAGAGTCAAAGCTGTTGATGACAGTATCGATTTCATCATTGGAGATTCCGAGCTTAAGGGTCTTGAGGAGATTCTTCAAATCGCGTAAGAGAATATCTCCTTGAGCCTTATTCTTGCTTTCAGTTTTGTAGGCGCTGAATTGTTGTTTCCAGATGATTTTACGTTCTTTAGCACTGTTGTAGATCTTGGCAAAGATGTTGTTCAAGAGGCTGAGATTCTTGTATTTGAGGGCAAGTCTAACAAACTGTCTGTAAGTGAAACCTCTTGCAGCATTCGGATCTTGTGCTCTGATCTTATCTTTATCGATTTGGGAGATTTCGTGGAAGACAGTTTCAACTTCGTTGGGTAAAAGTCCGAGATGTAACCTGAGACATTGGTCTTGGAATTCTTGTAAAGGAACAACGCCGTTATTGTTGATATCTAATTTACGGAAAGCTTCTTCAAAGTTGCCCAATTTAGCAGTCACACTGATGAACTTCTTCATGAGAAGATCACGTCCTTCATCAAACTTGACAATTTGGAGAGCACCAGCTTCAATAAAGGATTTCATGAAACTAGTGAAAGAGACCTTGTAGTTTCTAGTCTTTGAGAATGAGTTCCAGACAAGGTTCATTTCGTTTTCTTTGAGGTAAATGTTGAAGTTTTGAAGACCAAGTTTGAATTCAAGTTTGGAAATAGCATTATTAAGATTAGCATCAAAGTGAACAAAAGCTTCGAATAATGAGACATTCTTTGCAGAAATCATCTTGTAAATCTTTCTCAAAAGATCATGTGTAACCTCAATGACCATCTTCAAATTCTTGTCAACTTCAGACTAATAATATTGGAGTAAGTATTGAAAACCTATTGTGAACTATTACGATTAAATTTTGGTGGAAGCCTTCATAATAGACTTTGAAGTCAGGATTTTTAGGACTCATGACACTGGTAAGTTTTCTTTGAATTGGTAATTTGGCGCTTGATTTGGGTTCTTCACCTGGAGGAACTTTGTTCAATTTCAACAAAGCGGTAATTTGATATGGTTGTAAGTTTTCAAGGCCTAGGGGAGGTTAAAGGATGGATATAAATTATGTAAGATTACCGAAATTATTGAGAGCTTTAACGAAACCATCATAGCTAAGGTATCCTTTATGATGCATATCGATTTGTTTGAAGCAAGCAAGGAGATCCTTTCCTTTAACAGACAAGAGATTCTTGATTTTAGCGTAAAGACTGAAGGAAAGATCTTTAGAGGGATCAACTCCGTATTTATTAAAGAGCATTTCAAAGGATTGTGTGAACTCACTTCTAGAGATATTGCCATCTTTATTGATATCAATCATAGTAGCAAGTTGGTTGATTTCAAAGATGCTCATACCAAGATCAAGTTGGGAGAATCCATAGATGAACTCATTCTTTGAGATACTGTCATCATGATCGACATCGAAGTAATCAAAAGCAGCTTTAAAGGAAAGGTCATTAAAGAAGAGAGCAATGCCGAGTTTTTCGAGGATGACCTTCATGACTTTATCACTCAAGCCCTTTTCTTCGAGAATTTCAATAAGAGCTTTAAGATCGACCTTCTTGATGTTGTAAGGATCAGCAATTTTGTAGAGCATGAGCTTTTCTTTAAGGGTAAGGCCAAGATTCAAAGAGTTGAGAATGAGTTCGAATTCACGAAGAGAAATCTTGGACTGTTCAGTGATTGTCATGTCAGCTGAGATGATAGAATCCCAGAGGGTTACGTCTCTGTCTTTCAAAATACCCTTGATTTTGCTAATCAATTGCTTGTCTTCAAGTTTAAGCTTGTGCTCTTCTTCAGTGAGGGATTTATTGTCAGTGCCTTTTCTTCTGGTATCAGCAAAGTCTCTGCGAGCATTGATGAAATCTTGAAGACTCTTTAAGAATTGGTCAAAGTTGACAACTTCAGTGGTAACATCAATTCTTTCAAGTTCCTTGAGTTTCTTTTGAGCTTCTGGTAAAGAGATTTGACTTCCAACAATAGCATATTTGACAAGATCATCGACTTCTTTCAGACTAAAGTCGTACTTGAGAGCAGCGAGAGCTTTGTGAAGAACAATAGCAGGCAAGAGGGGTAATTGAACAGGTGATTGGAATTCTTTGAGTTTTTGGGTGACAAAGGCTTTGATGGTATCAGAATTAGTAGAAGCTTTTTCCAGGAGTTCTTCTTTGATGGCTTCACTACCAACTTTCCAAGTATATTTGTCATAGACAACAGAGAGATTATGGTTGGAGATTTCAATTTGGTCCAAGAATTTGGAATAGTCGATTCTTCTGGAGGAATCGGAGCAGAATTCAATGAGATAATCAAATTCTTCAGGAGTAAGGTCAGCTTTGATCCAAGCAAAGAGCTTCTTGAAATCTTCAACAGAAACGGTGCCTGTAAGTCTTTCATCAAAGAATCTGAAGGCATAATGGACGTTAACTTTGGAGGCTTTGATAGCAGTGGCGACCTTGATCATGATGTTGTTGATATTAATCTCGGCCTTTTTCTTTTCAGGAGAGGTAGCAGCTTCTTTATCAGTCAAGAATTCATCAATGAACCATTGATAGTCAACATTGACCTCTTTGAAGGCTCTTTCGTACTGGCTTTGGAACTTCATGGACATTTCTTCAGTGATGCTCGCACAATTGAATTGAATAATGTTGACAAAGGTAGGAAGTTTGAGTTTTCCTGTCTTTTTGGTGTCAAAGGATTCGAATGTTCTTTTGATTTTTTGGATAGTTTCAACTCCTTCAGTACGAATAGCGTTCACAACAGCTTGAATGTACTCTTTGTTGATAATAGATTTGGTGTTGATGGCTCTTCCAGCTTCGTCCTTGGTCTTGGTTCTCAATAAATCAGAAAGATCAAACTTGTCTTTCTTTTCATCAGTTTTCTTTTCAGGAGAGAAAGCTTCAGCTTGCTTTTCTTCAGAGAAAGAGGCCTTGAAAGTTGCCTTCTTGGAAGGGCTAACAGGAGCCATTGAGGTCATAAAGTTTCTGAGCTTAGTCAAGAAGTGTTCAAGGTGAGTTTCATTATCATCCAAGAATCTGGCCAAAACTTCATCAATCATCTCGATATCGACTTTAACTTCATTCAGAATATGTCTAAGGAGTGGAGGATCAAGCTTCTTCTTGTGGGCTCTGTTGTAAATAGTGGTGATCTCAGTTTCTTTAGCAAGAATGTATTTGATAGTATCGTAAAGTTTGGAGAGATCAGTGGTAGTAGTGAACTGATATTTGACTTCAAGGCTTCTGAAATAGTAAAGAAGGAGATTCAAAGGCACGAAAGAGTTGTGGGAAAGTTCATTTTTAAGGGATAAGAAGTAGGCAGCCTTTTCTAATTCAGCCTTTTGAAGATTGGGAATGTTGATAGTTTCAACACGCTTGATAAAGTCTTGAGTGGAGATGTTGTCATTGCTGACTTTATTGAAAGTTTTGGTTTCAGGGTTATAATCAGCAAAGATGTGTTGAGGATGAGTTCTCTTGAAAATGAAACCATTCTTGATTTTACCAAGGATATAGTAGATTTTCAAGAGTTCGAAGTTTTCGCTTGGAGTAAAGAGTTTCTTGCTGAAGTAATTCAGGTTCAAATATTTCTTATTATCAGTCTTGGAGTATTTTTCAGCGAGGAGTTCAAAGAGTTCGAGGACTTCGAGTTTATTGAAGGGGATACCAGAATTGATGAAGCCTTGCATGAATTCATCTTTAGTGAGATAATTATCTTTGTTGAGATTGCATTCATTCATGGAGAAAATGAGGAGCATTTTTTGCTTGCCGTCCATATATCCAGTGAGATTTTTAATGATTTGATTAGGTCTGCTGTGAAGACCGAGCTTGTATTCGAGGATTTCATTTCCAAACATTTCTTCCAAAATTTCCAAGCTGATTCTATTGACAATGTAAGGATCAAGGTTATTGAGCAATTCATCCATATCTTTTTGGTTGATTTCGAGTTCGAAACCTTCAAGGTAGGCAACTAATCTGTCTCTGGTAATGTTTCCTTTCTTCTGGCCTTGGAAAAGATCAGCTTTCAAGTCGATCTTTCCGACTTTAATAAGTTCAGCGATTCTTTCAATGAGGGGGTTCAAGGTCTTTTTCTCGCTGAGAATGGTCTTTTTAACTCTTGTGTTGACATCTTCAACAATGCGGAAGAATTCAGATTTGGTGATATTGAGAGGATGGATTTGTCTGAATCTTCTGAGATAGTAAAAGATTTCTGGAATAGACAAAGTTTTTTGGAGTCCTGCTTCATTGATAAATTTGTCAAAACTGACTCTAAGAGGAAGATTGGTAAAAATGTGGAAGAGATCCTTGATATCTTGGGCAGTATTGGCCTTTTCAGAGTCTGATGAGAATTTCTGCAAAGAAACTTTCTTGAACAATGACACAATCTTCTTGAGATCATTATCTTGGATAAACACCTTGACCTTCATTGTCTCCAGTAAAGTTGGCAAGTAGTTTTGGAGATGCACAAGAGCCTTCTTTCTTCTTTCAAGGCAAAGATCTTCAAGTTCCTTGTAGTATTTTCTAGGAATCACATCATCGACTCTATTAGCAGGAATTTCGAGTTCCAATCTATCAATAGAATAGCCCTTGATAGTGCCTGTGCTCTTCATAGTTTTACCAGTAAGTTGTGGTTTTGACAAGCACAAGACAAGCAGCATTTCAAGATTAATTTGTTTGCCAGTAAAGCCCTCGTTGTTCATCATGTTGCTAATAGGAATTCTGAAAGTAGCAGTCGTAAGTCTATGGCAAATTTGGTCACCAGTGTAAATTCTCTTGACTTCAGCAAACTTTTGGTTGGAAATAGTTTCTTGATTTTTAGCGACATCGTAAACACCAGGCTTCTGGCGAATAAAGCTAACATCCTTGGGATGTTTAAGAGAATAAGGTCTAGCAACAGGATCCCAGACTTTAATAGTCTTGTCAACTGATGATGTGATAATAAGCTGAGAAATTGGGAGATAGGTGATATCAATAATTGAATCATAATGGGCATTCTTGATGACATGTGTTGGTTTCACCTTCCAAGGAGGATTAGCATTGCAAAGATCGAACAAATCTTTTTGGAGATTCCAAATAAGGATATCAGTTGAGAACTGTTTATTGGATTCTATGTTGGTATAGAAATTGATAAATTGTTCTTTTTGTGCTGGTTCAGTCGCTTTCATACCAGAAGAACGAGGGTTGAATTCGACTTTCTTGTCAATTTTATCACCAGAAATCAAACAGCCAGATTCACTACAATAGAAAATGGTAGGAGGAGCATTAGTTTTATGCCCTTCAAGCTTAGCAAGAAGTTTATTGCTAAAGATGTGGCTTGCATCAACAGCAGCTTCCTTAGAGCCAGTATTTCTCTTGGTGCTTGAAATGAAAATAGTGGAAGTTCTTGGGACAAGAGTGGTGTAGACCATAAGATCAAAGTCATCAATATAAGTGACGGATTCCACGATAATCTTTTGTGGTTCAAAGAAATGTTGGTCAGTCTCAACCTTGTGCATGAGGCTGTTGATCTCTTCTTTATTTTGATTATCTCTGATTTTGGCAATAAACTTGCACTTCTTGAACTCTGGAGTTTGGATGACTTGTTGATAGTCAATTCTTCCACTGTCAGTATAAGTTACTTCATGCTCCAAAAGCTCATCAATTTCGGATTCTAAAAGACCGAAAGGCAGAGAGCGAATAAAGTGTTTAAAATCAGTGATTTGGAGGGTTCCTTCAGCCATAGGATCATATTTAAGGAATTCAGCCTCAATATCAATTCCAGCATTGTATGCCTTTTCAAATAATATGAACAGGTTTGTTCTCAAATTTAATCCTTTTCTCATTTCAGTGACAGCTTCATATTGTTCAACATCAACGAACAATGAGCTAAATTCTTCAAAATTGATTGATCCATTGTGATCTTTATCCGCAACCTTCAACAAGTTCTCCCTAAGGGTATGGGATTAGGGGGTTGATAAAATATGTTAACAATTACTTGTCTTCACGAGAGACATCATCAACTAACTGATCAAGGACATCAAAGAATTCAGCAGCAGAGATACTACCACTGTTGTTATTATCAAAGATCTTGAAAGCTTCAACAAGGTTCAATCTTGTTCTCTTGACAAAATTGTTCAATTTTTGTAATGTCTAAAGGAGAATGGTGAGTATTAATATCAAATAAAATTAAAAAACTCTGATGGTATTTTCATCTAATCCTTGAAGAGCAAGTGGGATAGAAACTTTATCTTCTTGTCCTTTTGAAGCAACCATTTTGGTGATTTCATGCAGATAGTAAAGTTCTGAGATAACAATACTTCCATCTGAATTTTGATCCAAAAATTCAAACAATTCTCCAACTAATTTTGTTAAGAAATCAAAAGAAAAAAAATTCAATAATTACGTTCTTCATCATTGACGTGCTGATCGAGTTTGAATTCGTCTTTTAAAGCTTGGACAAAGGCCTCCTTTTTCAAGACGTCTTGAGATCCTTCTTGAACAAGATATTTCTCGAATAATTTTTCAAAGGTTTGAGTATGTTTGATCATATCATCAATATGTGGTTTAATATGGTACAAGGTCTTGGTCAAACTTTCTGGGACTTTATAGTCGACTTGTTTCAGGAAGACTTGACTAAAGACAGAAACCGATACGGGATCAACAAAGACAATGGAATTGTTGATACAAGAGCAGTTGATAATAAGCAATTGGTGAGAAGAGCTGGAGAGAGTCATGAATTGTGGGAAAGTGTCTCCATATCTCTTGAGGTAAGTGTTGCTGATAGCATTAGGATCAAAATTGTCAGTCAGAATTTTGAGTCTGCTGACGGGAACGGAGAGTTCTTGATGAATTTCCCAGACTTCAAGCATCCAGGAATCAGTGAGGGTATAGATTCTTCCGGCTTTGTTATCAAAGGCATAATCGATGATTCTGCTTTTTTTCAAAGGAACTTTGGAGCTGAGGTTGATGCTCTTGAGGTTTTGCTTGTTGGCAATATCGTATTCGAACAAATTGCCCTCTTTGTCCATGTAGCCAACTCTTCCTGTGTTTGTGGAGATGGAAAGACTTCTGGGGATCAAATCAATGATGTCAATTTCCAAGTCTTGTAAAGTGACAAAGACATCCTTGATAACGGGTCTTGTTTCATACTTCTTTTGGATTTCTTTGGACAATTTCAAAGAATTACCGTATCCAAGGACATTATCAATGATCTCATTAATGACAGCCTTGCACTTGTTATAAATAGCAGTGACCTTTTCTTTGGTTCTGTCATCCTTTGGTGGCTCACCCAAAGTCTTCTTGAGCTTTTCTTCCATAGAAAGTTCCTTTTCTGGTCCTTTTCTTCCACGTTTACCAGCGCTTGTGCTTCTCTTCTGAGCAACCGTGGTAGCTGGTGCAGCACTGACAGGTCCTTTAGGAGTTCCGCTCTTTTCGAATTCATACAATTCTTTGTGCTTAGGAACAGCGTCTTCTTTAGCAGGTTCGGCTTGAATTGTGACCTTTTTGGCGGTTTTACTGGTGGATCTGCCGCCTCTGGCTCCCTTGGGGCTCTTGAGTCTTCTGACGCTTTCGTGCTTTTTCATTTCTTCTTCTTTGGCTCTTTGTTCAGCTTTCTTTGCTCTCATCTTGTAGAAGAATCTCTTGATCTTGGAAGTGGCTTGAATTTGAATGATTCTTTCAATGGGGTTGGAGTCAGGGAAGATGATCTTCATGAAACGATTGTATCTGATGAGTTTTCTATCGTTTTTAGTGATAAGGACTTCTTCGTTTTCAAGGAGCTTGATGTCATTTTCATCAAGGCGAACTTCATTCACTTCGAAAAGATCAATGAAATCGTTAAGTGGGATTTCTCCTGTGCCCTTTTCAGAATCCATTCTTTGGAACTCTTCATTAAAGATTTTTCTACTTGCTTCAACATGTTGTTTGAATTTATGCTTAAGTTTGATGTAGATGGAGTTTCCTTTTTTGCCAGTAAAGATGATGTGAGAGAAAGTTTTGAAGGTCATTTTTCTAGGATATCCAGTGACAAAGAAATTGAAGAAGGAGTTGGTAAACTCTTTTTCAACATTTCCTGCCATGATAAACTTGCATGCTTGATAGAATTCATCAATATTGAGGAAGCCATTGACTTCTTTGGAGAAGATGTTGAACAAATCTCTCAAGTTCTTTCCTTCGTTTCTCAAGATATTGAGAGAGCTATTGCTGAATTCAACCATGAATTTTTCAAGGAGATCAGATCTTTTGAGATTTTCAGGTCTGTAATGTTGGGTGGCAACCGAATCAGGTCTGATGCTTTTGACATCCTTTTCTTTGGGAGTGGGTTTGTTGGGATCTCTGACACCAAATATTTCAAGAATTTTCTTTTCTGGAAGTCTATTGGCTTCGGTTCCTTCACCAAAATCAAGTTCTTGGATGATTTTTCTTCTTTCTTCTTTCTTTTCAGCCTTGGCCTTTTCTTCTGCCTTTTGTTTTGCTTCTTCCTCTTCTTGCTTCATAGTCCTGAAACTGTCTTTTCTTTCGGGTTCTGGCTTCTTTTCTTTGATCTTACTGAGGACCATCTCTTCTTCTCCATAGATTTTTTGGATTTGCTTTCCTTCAATGTATCCTCTCTTTTCAGGATCTAAAAAGACAAACATCTAGGGGAATAGAAGTTAATAAGAGTTTTCTTTTAAAAAATGTTTACATCGGCGAGCTGCAAACGAGAGAAGACATTAGTATGAGATTGAACAAAGATTTTAAACTCAGTTTCAGTCATTCTTTCGGGAGATTTGAGGACTATGGCGTTTCTCATATCATTATAAGTATTGAAAGCTCCTTGCATAATAAGTTGAAGCTGTTTCAAGTTTCTTTCAGCTCTTTGTAATCCAGCAAAGACGTTATCTTCCATCTTATCGCTATAAATGGTTTCAAGGAATTCCATATATGACACAGAGCCGCTTTCGTTTTTATCAAATCTGATAAACATTTGTTTAAGAGTGATTTCTTTGAAATTGATTCCAGTAGCCTGCATGGCTTCCTTGAATTCTTCCCATTGGATCATTCCGTCACCGTTTTGATCAAAGCTTTTGAAAATGTCGTTCAAAGATTTATTAGAGGCAGCGACTTTTTCTCTGAGGAGTTGCAAGAATTTGCTTGGATCCTTGGTGATGTCATCAAGATTGACATTATAATCTTCTTCGAGCTTTTTCTTTTCTTCAGCAGCTTTCTTGGTGACTTTCTTTTTGTATGTTCGCATCGAAGCTCTAATAAAATCCAAAGAGCTTGCTTCACTTGGGAAAGTTTTCTAGAAATTTTGAGAAAAATTTTTCAAAAAAGGCTATTTCGATACCAAAGGTTTCAAATAGTCGAATTTATTGGTTGTTTTATTCAAAGTGCTTTTGGCTTTGAGCATGATACGGAGCAGTTTGAGATAATAGATGAAATCCGAAGGTTGGAAGTAACAATTCAAAGCTCTGAGGAACTTGATGACGAGTTCTTTGTTTGTCTTTTTGAACTCAAATCTCTTGAGGACATCGAGAAAATCCTCAGAATAAATATGGCCCTTTCTTTTTGATTTTTGAAGTTCTTCTAATTGTTTTTCCCTCTCAATTTTTTGAAAAGGATTCAACAATGAAAGACTGAGTTCATCTTTATTCTCTAACTTTATTTTCGCGTTTTCCTGAAGGACTTGTTATGTTATAACTCAACGATAAGGTGTACCTTGTCTTCACAAAATTGGAGGAACAATGTTCTTTTCTTTTTCAATAATGTTTTCAATTCTGTAAATGCTTCTTCGAGATCGATTCTTTCCAGCGTTGCTTGGTCCAATCCTGTTGCCTTTTTATCCAACAGGCTGTCCTTTAAAGAAGACTCCTTCTTTCCAGGCAATGTGAGGGACTCCTCGAGCTTCAGGGGCTTGGCAGTTTCATCTGGACCTTTTGAAATTTTGAGTCCGCCTTCAGGGAAATCCAACTTCTTTTTAGGAGAGTCGGATTCTTTAAATGAAGCTTCTTTTTCCTTTTTGAAAGGACTGGACTTAGGAGCAGTCTTTTTAGGAGAGTCCTTTTTGCCTGATGCTTCGGCAGAATCTTCAAAATCATCCGAATATTTGTCTTCCCTATTTGAAAATAAAAAGGCTGAAATTTTTTTTGAAGATACTCTATGCTTTCTTCGATTTCGTCATCCTTTTTCTTTAGGAGGTTTAAAGTGTCTTGAAAAACACTCTTCTTGTCAGTCATGAGTAAAAGAGGTTTATTTATTTCAAAAATTTAAGATATAAAAAATTTAATTCAAATTCTCCCTATCTCTTAGAAAAGTAGAATTGCAGGAATATCTAAGGATTCCCAAGAATTTATTTTTTTCCTCTTGAAAATTTTGAAATTCTAACGAAAAAAATGATATGCGAAGGCATTCAGAAGATTCAAGAGAGATTTTTGAGATCGGGATTTTGATTATTGAGAGAAAAAAATTTTTTCAAAAAAAAAATTGTTGAAAATTTTCGAAGTGAATTGAATGAGAATCAAAGTGAACAGAAAGAATATTGATGGAAAAAAGAGAAAGAAAAACTTTTGTCAAGAAAAAATTTTTTTAAATGTAGGCAAAGCATTCCACAGGTCGAGAGAGAATTTGTGAGGTGAAACTATTGGCTTAATTTCAAAATAAAAAATAAAAAATTGCTAAGATATGTCAGATTCTGAAATCAACGAGGAAGAAGATCTTTTCGAGATCGAAGATGAAGGAACCTTCAAGGAAGAGAATGCTGATAGCGATATTGCTGAAGTAGAAGAGGAACAAAAGGAAACCCAAATTGAAGAACAACCCCAAATTGTTATTGAAAGAGTTGATTTTATTACTTTATCACCAATGACTGACCTCTTTTAGGGTGACGCTGATCCTTCTGCAGCCACATATATATTCTCGGACGAGGACCATACGCTGGGGAATGCGCTGAGATTTATGCTTATAAAGAGACCCGATGTGGAATTTTGTGGTTACAGTATTCCCCATCCTTCAGAGAACTTTATGAACTTGAGACTTCAAGTTGTTGGTAAGGAGATTATGTAGAGAATAATATTGATGGTTTGAATAGAAAAGAACTCAAATGATGTGTTGAAGGCAGGATTAAAGGATTTGGCATCAGTTTGTGATTTGATTGACAACAAGTTTAATGATGCATTGAAAAAGTTTGAGAAGAATAAAGGAAAAGGAAAATCCCCACGTTAAGTCGTCATGCGATTGATTAAGAAACACCAATTTATTTATGAATACAAAGCTACATAAATCAATTTCTTTTGTCCAATAACACAGCTTGTATTTCAGCCTTTGATGGATTTATTTTTTCATTGTATGCTTTATTCACAAACTTTTCGACCTCCTCATATTCTTTCAGCATGTATTCCTATTGTGAATCACCACCATTGGTATCATGAAAATAAATCTTACCGTAAATCGGTCATAAACCACCTTTGGTAAATTCCCTTCCTTTGTAAACTCTTTGCCTATCTTGCTATTTATTCTCTCTATCGTCGCAGCACTCTATATAGATGAAAAGTTTTTTGGGAAAAACCAAACAATTAACTTACCATGGAGAAGGTCATTTTAAGATTTTTTAAGAAGGCAGTTTTGCTATATTGGCCAGATAACGGAATCGTTGAAACATCAGTTTGTTCAAAGATTTCTTTGATTTTGAACCATACATCTGTAAAAGCTGAAAAAGCCTTTGAAAACACGCTCTTAACATAGAGCTTCATATGTCTTTCATAAATGTTTTTAGTGTCATTGGAAATCTGTGTATAAATTGGATCTTGGATCTTTGCGAATTTTGTCGACATATAATAATTATTTTCTATGAGGAATGAGAGGGTTGTGGGAGAATTTCTTAGAATACCAATCATGATGACATCTTTAGCTTTAGGATTTGCTTGTGTAACTTTCTGCAACCATCCATCCATAGCATCATAGATTTCTCTCACGTTTAGTAAGAAAATGTCTTTATTGGTATTTGTAAAGATCTGATAAAGAGCAATAGATAAAGCCGTGAAATTACGGATAGGAAGGAGAAGGACTTCACTTTGCTTGAGTTCAGGACGATAATTTTCCAAGAATTTCTTTTGTTCTTGAGCAAAGGTGTTGTTTTGAATATTTAAGGCAGTATAAACTTCTGTCATTGTTGAAGAACAGAAAGAAGTTCCTTCTTTGAAGTCCTTTTGTTGGTCTTCTTGCTCAAGCTCTTCCTTTTTTCTCGACTCGAGAATATTTTTCAGTTCAGAAAGAATGAAAAAGGAAGAAATGGATGATTTGGCTTTCATTTCATTCAAAAGTCCGATCAATTTATGTTTAGGAATTGTATAAACGGAAGTCAAGAAATAGTTGATATCATTATTTCCTCTGGTGAGTTTACGATCATCAAAAGAAAAGAATTTGATCCAGAAGATCTCATCTTTTTCCATTTGTTCATCGAAGTTATTAAGAATTTTATTCAAGAAGTCATTGAGCTTGAGAGATTTATTTTGATTTTCATTGAGATTTTCAGAGTTGATCTCCATTTGAGAAGCAATATTCCATTTATTCTTGAAAATATTGAAAGATCCTAAAATCGAATTCCACTTCTTTTCAAAATTTGGTAAGTTCAGATTTGTGAAGTCTGTTATTTGAGCAGCAATATCCTGAGGAGATAAGGGGAGATTTTTGTGAAAGAGTATACTCTAATTAAAGATTGGAAATATTGTTCTGAACAATCGTGGATCAAGAAAAGTTGCTGGAAGATGCCTTTAAGAGGAATAATGCATTTCCTGAAAAAGCCAGTTTCAACAAGGTTGAATTCGTCTTGATGATCTTTATCAGAGTAATATTTGGCTGCTTTTTTCGATAGCTTTTTCAAATGATCCCGAAGCTGGTGAAAGAATAGATGAAATAAGAGAAAATAAAAAGATTACTTTTGCTTCAAAAACATGAACATATTTGGAAAACTCTTGGTTTTTCTGAACGATAAACTGATTCTCCAGGAACCTCTGTAGAAATGTCAAGGTATTGTTGTAAAAACTCATTCATTACATTTGAATTTCGGATATATTTGCCAATAGTCTTGAGTACTGTCAATGCCGCTTCAATCTATGAAATTATCTCATTTTCATGATATTTTTCATCTCATACTGAAGCATTATCTTCGAAATTGGGATTGGATAATATTGCGATATCTTCTTGAGCAAAATCTGTTTCCCCAATGAGCATTTGAAGAGCTATTCACAAATAATCAAAATCATGTAACATTTCATTTCACATACAATCTCTCAAACGCTCATAATTATTTATTCTCGTATCGACAATTTTGCTTTGACTTTCGAAATTAGATAAGTCATTGATAATGGTCAAATATTCATTAGTCTGCCCATCAATAATAGCCTCCAACTCTTTAAATTCATTATCCAAATCATCCAAATTCTCTCTCAAGTCTCTCAAGCTCTCATCAATTTCCGAGATTTCCTGTTATTATAGTTAAGGAGATCCTCAGGGTACAGGAATTACATAGATGCTATCTTTTTCGTGCTTTAAGAGTTGTCGAACCAATTTTTGGCGTATTCCATCAACATTCAAATCTAATATGAAGATTTTTGGAGAGCCTCAAACCAAAGAAATACCTTGGTAATATTCAGGGATGACGACTTCTTTGATACAATCGATTTCCTGAGGAGTCAAGGAATCAATCTGAATATCTTTGTTTTCTGCTATACTTTGTCTTTCCATTTTATTGTTTTTTATTTAATTAAATTGTATGTGAAAAATCTTCAAAAGAACAAATTTAGAAATTCTGACCAAATCAAACATTATTTTTAGTAATCATAAAAAGTCTTTATTTTTATATAAATGACCAGAGTCCTTTACTTCAATTTATGAAGAGAAATATTGAAGAACTCAAGAGGTTCATAAGCTAATCTTTGAGTCATTATTAATTTATAATCATCAGGAACTGTAACGTTAAAGCGAGAAATTAGATGAATAAGTATAATTCTCGTTTGAAGCCAAGCCATATGTTGTCCAATACAGCTATGATCACCAGCAGAAAAGGGAATAAGGCAAAATGGGTCAGGCAAATTTGTTCCTTCTCCTTGATCCATCCACCTGGTTGGATCGAAATTTCTTGCATTTTTGAATATTTTTTCATTATAAACAGAATGGCCCAAGAAAACGTTCAATAAAGTTCCTTTCTTAATCTTCAATTCACAAAGCTGGAAATCTCTGATTGCTTCTCTGAAGAAAAACATATGGACTGGAGGGTACAATCTCAACACTTCTTTCATGACTGCATTGAGATAAACCATGTTTGTAAGCTCATTATAATCCAAGTTATTGGTATCTTTGATTGTAGTTTTGATTTCATTGCGAATTTTTTCAACGTATTCTGGGTTTTTTGCAAGACAGTAGAGTATCATTGTGAGCCAATGAGCAGTTGTCTGCTGTCCAGCCAAGAAGAATACGATATATTGATCTAAAATCTCAGGATCAGACATTGCATTTTTTTCATCTTCAAATTGCTGCAACAATAATCCATCAATTAAATTATCCAAATTGGCTTTACTGGGATCAGCTCTCAGCTCTTCTTTTCTCTTTGCAACAAATGTTGAGCAATATTCTCTGAACCCTTTAAAGTACGAAACTATGTGTTTGTGATAAGGAGTGAGCTGAAGCTTAACTAATTTAGGTCCAAAAATTTGGTAGAGAAGAGTTTTACTCAGCATAGGAGCTTCTGTTTCTACAAAAAAGACAGCATCGGTAATCTTTTTTCCTCTATAAAAAGCCTTTTTATGGTCAAATCCAAAGAAAGTTCTGCCTATAACTTCTCCAGTAATAGCTCCCATTTCGATCAAAGGGTGAATGTCATTTAAGCCTGAGATTTCAAGGTCATCAAAGGCTTCTTTAGCAATTTTGGAGATGACAGGAATATTTCTTTTGAGGTAGTCAAAATGGAAGGATTTTGCGAGAATTCTGCGAAGTCTTTTATGATCGTCTCCTTCTCTAAATGTTATGCTCGTTTTTGTCACGTATTCTTTCCATGGCCAAATGAATTTCTGATGTTTAATCACATTATCTGCTTGATTTTGAAGCAACGCTTTTATGTGTTTTATATTGGTTAAAAAGACTGTGCATCGATCTCCAAGCGGTGAAGTCGTCCCAACGAAGTTGGGGTCTGCGTTTATAGTCTTGACAAGCAGGTTCTGAGCGTCTCCGTACTGTTTGGCGATTTTATCTGCTTGCCCCCATTCACCCAGGATTGGGATATATGTTGGTCTTAAACCTTGTTTTGAATAGTAGTAAACTGAAGATAAAGGCTTGATAATAAACCGAATGAGAATGTGGAGTCCAATTAGGATAGCTAGAGTAGAAAAGACCAAAGAGAATGAGATTGATTCCATCTTTTGAAAAGTAAATAATATTTTTATAAAAATTTTAGATTGAAGATTAATTTACATTATAAATTTTCTCCGCCAAAAAGGTTTTTTGGTGAGTTTTTCCTTTTCAACCCTCCAGAAAACTTGAAAGTTTTTCTGAAGAGAATAATGAGACACTTTACATAAATAACATAAGGATTTAAATAATTTTTATCTCAAATGAAATACATTCAAAGTACATACATCTCAAAAATTAAACGTTTCTTTGGTTATATTGAGAACTTTCAGAATCTTCAAGAAACGATTTTGCATCACTCTCATCTAATGGCTGATTAAATGAGAGTGATTTTTCACTTTGTTGGCCTTTTCGACTATTGCTATTTGAATTTCTGCTCTCGACACCAGATGAATTTCCAGCCAAAAATGGCGAAACATACGAACTACTTTGTATGCTGTCCTTCTCAGGACGTGAATTTGTTGTGAATTGAGGAAGTTCATGTTCTTCTTTGAGGAATTCGAAAAATTCTGGAATATATAATTTATTCTGGCAGATAAATTTCAAGAAATCTTCAAGCTTTTTTCTTCTTTCAATCAACACTCTTTCTGTTCTTGATTCTCTTTCACTCAACTTGACAGGAAAGGCTGGAAAAGCTTCCCCAGCATATCGCCCTCGAACCTGCTCAATTTTATTTGACAAAATAATAGGGATCAATACCTTTATGTAAAGCCGATAAAATTCTGAATAACTCCTCCGAGTTTGTAAAAGTCCTTTATTCATTAGATAAAGAACTTTGAAAACAGTTGTGATTTGATCATTTCTAAGGACATCTTCATAGCCTGAAATTCCAATTTCTTCAATATCATCATATTGACTTCTTTTAAAAGGTGAGAGACCGATTGGATCTATGACGATTTCATGTGGCGAAACCTCTTTATGGCCATTTAAGGTATGGACAGAGCTTCCTCTCCCAAAAAGGGATATTTTGAATCTATCAAGCAGATTACTTCTGCGTGAAACTCCTCCAACACGAACATATTCTCCGGTATAATCCTCGATGACTGCTTTTGGCGAATCTTTTACTTTGAAACAACTGAAAAGGACCAACAATAATAAAGAACCAGTTCGACAGTAGTTCTGTATCTTATCTATTAGGAGATGAGCATGTGGGAATGATAAGAATCCATACATTGATTGATAGGAGTTTCGAGTTCGTAAACTATGAGATAAAGAAAGATGGATTGGAAGAAAAGATCGATAATCCAGAAAGCCCTGAGGTAAGCAGAGGTATAACCAACCTTCTTATACTCTTTGCGTAAGATGTACATGTTTATAATCTTGAGAATCGATAAGAAAATTTGTAGGAAATCAAGATACCCAATTAGTCGCGGAAAAGCCGTAATACTAAAAAACATTATTTTTGTTTATTTGAAAAAGACCTACGAGAAAGTAAACAATTTCCAAGATCATCACAGAAGAAAGAGCATAAGTGACCATTATCACTATTCAGATTGAATTATTTTTATTCTCATCTCTAGCCTTACCAGGTGGCGTAACAGTTAATATCACAAGAAGAACCAATTTTATAAGGTGGACGAATGTAAAGGATGGCAAGCTTTTATTTTGAGTGGCATGACTGAGATTACCAAGCGCCCAGAGTCCTATACAAACCAAAAATACGCTTGGAAGTGTTCCTAAAGCAGAAATTGAAAGACATGTGACAGGAGAGTTAACATCCTAGGAGGTTTTAGTGGAAATAATAAGCAAATTGTATTACACAGTACTTTACATGCATCTATGAATTTGGAAAAAGGGAGTGATGAGTTGGAAAGTGAAGATTCAAAGATATAATTCAAGATTTGAGTCCAGAGGGAACAAAATATTAATATGTAATTACAATAAAATTTTATTAAAGTTGGATTAAGAGAGTGAATATATAGAATTAGCTAATTGGTAGCAGGTTTTATTGAAGAGGAGGATGTATATTCGAAAATTTTGATTTCATTGTCTCCGCATAAAATAATGAACTTCCTATCACCGTGTCTCTCAATATAAATATGATAGAAACAAGCGTCGATTTCTGTTGAAGCCACAACCTTAAGCTCATCCTTTGGGAATTGTGAGAAGTATTTTAATAAAAAATTTTGTTACCATTTCTTTTTTGATGACAAAAAGGTCTGCTAAATATGTCACTGCAATAATTTCCTTCTCTCCATCATCATCTATATCATACAATACACAATCCATGATCGTATCAAGTTTATTTTCATTTTTCAATGGCAATACCAACACATCTTTAAATCTAAGGAATTAAGTGAGGGCCTTTTAAAAAATAATTTACCTGTTTTTTATGACATTTTCAAAGTAGATAAGATATCCAAGCGATGACGAAGCAACTAAACCCAGACATTCATCTTCTTTATTCTCCTATGAAGAACTTGAGTGAGAGGGAATTTTTCTAAGAAGAAGATACCAAACTGAGATGAGCTAAATGAACTCTTGTAATTGGTAATTGTAGTGTCGTTTCTTCTTGAGAAGTTTGAGGCTTTGTGAAAAACTTTGGTTGCTTTTCATTGGTTTTATCTTCTGAATCGATTGGAAGTTCATACATTCTGATCGTTCCTTTAGGAAATTGAGGTGACAAAAAATTTTGAAAAATGACTGACCATCAAAGAATCCAAAGACGAGATAAAAGATTTGCTTTTTGCTGATATAGTAATCAATACATACAGCTCCATCTGAAGCATTAATGGGCATTGGCATGTCGAAAATTTGAACCAGACTCAATTTTTTGTCTTTTTGTGTTGTCAAAACATACACTTTTTGTCGAAATTAATTTTTTGAAGGAAAAAGAAGGAAGATCTACAGGCTGTCATTGCTTCTCCACAAAGAACGGTATAAATGCTTTCATTATAGACAATCTTGGAGGAGTGAGGATGAGGTATATAAGAATAAAAATACGTGACGGATGGTAATAGGTTGGAATTCGAGATCTTTAGTATCAACAAGATCTTTAAAATCATTACGAAAAACCATGATTTCGTATTTTTTGGAGACTTCAAGGATAACACAAGCCTAATGAATTAACATCTCAAGCTATTGAGAAGGATTTACGTAAATATAGGTTTCTCCTGAATTTGTTTTGCATGTTTCAAAAAGATGAAACTCATCCTCTTTTAGAGTTATGTTAAAATCTCGAATTTCAATAGAAAAAACTAACCATTTTTAGCTGTAAGTTTGACATGACTAAGGTTGTATTTTCCGTCAGCAAATTGAAGCTTATAGAGCATCTTACTAGTTGCAACCAAGATACTTTGACTAGATAATATGTATAAAAAAAGGAAAAGGAGGAATGTAAACTTGTTTGCAGAATTAACTACATCTGAACAATTTTTCTTGGAAATACCAATCATGTCATATCTTTGGAAAAATTTTATGGAACCTTTATCCTGCACTTTTTCCTCTATTTGAGTTGCCATTTTTTTTTCTCGAGAACTATTTGCTCAATAAATTTAATTTTTATGCCTTAAAAAGAGAAAAAGATGAGAAATTTTTTTCTAATAAAAAATTTTTGTTTGCATCATCAAATCTGCTTTTTTCGGAGAGAAAATGAGGAGTCAAGGCTTTTACTTTAAATGATGTCAAAAGATGGAGAAATCTTTTTATGAGTTTTTTTTCTTCCAAAAACCCTTCAGAAAAAATTTCAAGTTTGAGAGAAAAAAATTTGAAAAAAATCTTATCAAAAACAAACAAAATTATTTAAGGGATCAATAATAAAAAAGAGTCTGAAATCGTGACAAGTTATCATGATATTATGATAACCATCATCTCTAAAATGAATTTTTTATTGAGAATATTCGACTTATTCCTTGGATTATGGGCAAGCCTCTTCTTCAATTACTCTTCTCTAATCCGAGGCTTTGACACCAACAAGGTGCAGATTTAGTATCTATACTTTGAATTTTATTCATCTCAAAAAATTTTTGTGAAGTTTATTCAGAATGCGAAAAACTTAAACTGAAACCAAAAATAAAACAGTCTACTGATTAACAACCTATGAGAATGATGTTTGGCCTGAAGAACTTCTGATACTTTTGAGGAGAGCTCGCCAATTGAAATTATCCCTCTTTTATGAAAAAGCAAAAATTAACGATCACATGAAAGAGTTTTCTGGAGAATAGAAGCTTTCTTCTGTTGAGAGGTAAAGTCAATATCACCTTAGTTTGAAACATGCAGTCATGTCAAACTTGTATGAGAAGGCTTGGATTGTGAGAAAACTCGAATGAGCAAATTTAACAAAAGGTGAAACTGGAAATATGCTCAAGAATTTTTCACTTTGTCATTGCCTGTTTGTCTTGATCTAAGGCTAAATTTCGTCGATTGTCTTTTTTTCTTTATTAGTTTAGTTTAATAAACCGAAGTTTAACTACCATTGTTCTGATACTTTCTTTAAAAAATTGTCCTCTGTTTGGTAAAAACAGGGTGTCCAAGTTCTTCAAAATAGATTTGATAACAATATCTCGTGATAACTTTATTGCCCAAGTCGCCCAAGGCTCGCAGTTTCGGCCAGGTCTTGAAGAATTTGATCTTATTTAGGGCTGGAAATCACTCAATTTATTTTTGAAAATTTTCTCATTTCAAAGTTCTTGCTAATTAAAATAGCAGAAAATCATGAAATAAAAGTCTATGCTATGAAGCTTTGAGTCAAGGAAAGGAGAATAATAAACAGGGATAGACTGCTAAAAATTGAAAACTCTTATTTTGACGGGAGAGGAAAATTAAAAAAAAAAGAGAGATTTTCATCAGAAACTTCGATATGAATTATTGAAACCCTTTCTTTTGCTTCTAAAGTTCAGATTAATTTTGGGGATAAAATCTTGCTTCGACAACTTTGAAACATTGTTTTCTATGTGGATACTGCAATGGCCTCAAGAGTAATAAAATGAATCTTTTTGGTAGTTGGGTTGCTGTGCAATTGGTTTTTCGTGGTGATTAATGAAAAATGAGAGAAAGGCGGGCTAGGTTATTTCTCCGAAATATTCGAAGTTAATTTGCCCAGTCAATAGCCACATTTGATCGATTGTAGTTTCAAATAACCAGTACCAAGAGAGAAAAACCTGCGAAGGAGAAACGCCTGCGATAAAAAGGTTAAATAGGCCGAGAAAGTTAAATTTAAATGGAAGACTCGAGATGTGAAAGCTAAAATTAACCGTGTAATATTATTGAGGAATTTATTTCGGAATAAAAACAGTTGATCGAAAAATTAGTTTGATTAATCGGCAAATTAAAAGAAAAATCCGAACTAAGACTTCAAACTTTTCCTTATTTTTCAGAGAAATTTAATTAAAATAAATTAAACTTCCTTTGGTTGCGGAATTTGTTTTGTTCTATAAAAAGATTAACGAAGCACGCCATGTCCATTCATTCAATTTTTGTTTGCGCAACTTAATTGGTTTTTCGATTCAGTTTTCATCTTTTCTCCCTTTTTCTTGAGTGGCCTGTAAAAATTCCTTATTTAGTTTAGTTTTATCGAATTCCTGCTTAACTATAAATTACCTTTTCTGAACTTTTTGTCAATTTCCTAATCAAATTACCAAATGAGTCTTGATCTTCACTACAAAGACTACCAACACTTTGCAAATAACAATCTTGCCGTCAAGTCTGACTGCCAGGTCCAAGCAGAACGCGAAACCTTCAACAAAGGCCAGTCCGACGCTTCCTACGCCGAATCAATAAATTTCATATATGGTATGGACTATTTCCTTCCTTTTCCCTAAAATTTCCAAGAAATTATTCGAAGCATCAAAGACCCCGAACACCCTTACACTCTCGAACAATTGGATGTTGTAAATATCGGCGATATCGACGTACAAGGTAAAAAGCTTTTTTAAAACCTGGTGCTAACATTTTGCTTTAGATAAAGGGTCCAAAATATACATTACTGTTTACTGGAAGCCTTCTATGCCCTCTGTCCCAGCGGCTACCCACCTCGGTTTGGCTATAAGACTGAAACTCCAAAGAAGCTTGAGAGATTATCCAAATATCAGGATCAATCTGTTTATCAAGGAAGGCGCACACAAACATCGAAAGATAAGTAAGGATCTGGTTGGTTATTCGAACTAAAAATGATAGTTGACAAGCAGCTGAACGATAAAGAAAGACTTATTGCTGCCCAGGAGAATGAAACTTTGATGAATTCTATTGAGATGTTAATTTCGTAAGGAATTCATGGAGTTTACGGAAAATTTTTGGTTCATCTTTCTTGTAAACACAAAATCTCTTGAATAACTTATTTGTTTTGTCTTGCTTTTGTATTTCTTTAACAAGTATCTCTTATTTGCATTATTTATGTGTGAAAAGCAGTCTTTTGAGAAGACCAATTAAAAATTTTAAACCTTGCTGCTCTCAGAAAATGGAAATTTCAAAGAAAAAAAAAGGATCCTTCCAAAAAAATGAAGCAAAAATGGATTCAGAGAAGGAAATGAAAAGATCTTTGGTGAATTTGGATATTTTAGAAGTTTCAATAAATAAAAACAGTATCATTATAAAAATTGGTCATTTAAGGGAGTTGCATGTAGGGAAAGCCAAAACTGCTGGGTATTTGTTCTTTTTGGAAAATAAAATGAGATAAAAGAGGAAAAATATTTTTGAGTGAAATTACAGTTTTCTTCATTGCAAATTGGTAATTTGAGAGGGTGTAAGATTTTCTTGGTTGGAAATGGAACGTTAGAAGGGGGTTATGGATTATTCATTTTTCAAAAAAAATTCACGATAAAATTTTCAGTCAGCTGTCTGTAAACTCTCCAAAAAAAAAAAATCGAAATCTTTTTTCTCAATTTGGACTTGAGCGAAAAAATTTATTGTCAATGTTTTGTCTATGAATTTGGATTTGAAAAACAGGCCTCCAGAGATATATTTTTTGTTCAATTTGAGCAAAGTGATTTTATTTTTATTATTTTCTCTCAAAGTGAAAAGGAATCGAGGAGACGCATCCTAAGCAGTCAATTCTATATTTTTTACAGTATTAAAAAAATATTCTATTTGAGACAGGGCGATTCTCCAAACTGAGGTAAATAAAAAAATCTTTAGGAAATCTTTTGAAATATTTTTTGAAGAAAAAAGCTCTAATTAATAATTTAGTATCTATCTAAAATCAGAAATAACGAGCTCAAAAATTTATTTCCCAGAAAAATGAGCAAAGAACAAAATGTTCGAAAGTGATTTCTTTTTTCTCAGCCTCTTCTCACCTGCCTAGATACCTTGACATCCCAGGTGAAAAGCAACTCATCTACACGTTTAAATTCAACATGGACCTCCCAGCTCCCGTCCCACAACCCAAAACCATGTTTGTTCCTTTAGATCCTGAACGTTACGTCAAACCTAAGCTTACTCTCCTCCACGTCAAAAGAAAGCCCGTGATCTTTACCGACATAAATTTAAACATCCCTATTGATGAGATAAATATGAAGCCAGAGCTATATAATCCTGCTGCTGATGCAAGTATTTTAATTTCCAAGGGCCCGCAAATTCTAACTTTAAAAAGACATTCAGTTGACTGCTAAGGACAGAGAGCTTCTTGAAGAGAGAGTTCCTCAGGACCTCAAGAAGAAAAAAACTCCTCAAAAAGGCACATCAGAAGCTGCTGCTGCCCCAGGAGCTGCCAAAGAAAATAATGGAGCCCATGCCAAGCCAGAAACTCCAGTTCAAGCTAAAAAGCCTGAGCCTTCAAGCGCTAGCAAGAAAAAGGAGGAACCAAAGAAATTGAACTATAATGATTTTATAAAGAAATCTTTTGAAATTGCAAAGACGTATAGAACTGACTTTAAGCACTCTTCCAAAGAAGGATTGACTTGTACTGGAGTCTTGAACGTGTTGCCTGATATTGAAAATTTGATCACGGAGTAAGGATTCTCGGAGAGCTGTTTTTCTAAATTTTTGTTAAATTAGTATGTACGTTGTGAAGACAGAAGTCGCTACTGATACTTTGAAATCAAAAGTAAAAGAATTGAATTTGAGAATAAACGTACTAAACGGAGGCTTACTTAGGAAAATGTTTTGAGATTCGATATCGATACAGACAAGAAGCCTGTTCTTGGAATTTTTACAAAAACCTCTTTGTTTGGTTCTGACGCTGATCAAGAATTAAGAAAAAAGAAGACTGATGAAATGGAAGAAGAAGTCGAAGGCGAAAGAAAAGAACCTGAAATCTCTCCTGAATTAGCTAATAATCCTCTCTTCAAGGTATATTAGAAAAGTGATGTCATGAGTTAACTAATTTTCAAAAGAAATTGGAGAACTTTACATTTGTGGGAAATTATATTTATTCAAATCCTAAGCCTCAAGGAACTGCAAAGAAAGATTTATTGTTGAATTTGAAGCAAAGTGATGGAACAACTTTTGTTTACCCAACTCAGCCTTTGGTTATCAAGAAAAAGAAGGCTATGTTTGTGAATAAGCCAACTATTTCCAACAAAGACGAAGATCAAGATGAAGAAAGAAGACCTAGAGAAGTGCAGAAGAGTATAAAAATCATTAGAAAAGAACACGATAAAGAAGATTTGTTGTTACGTAAAAGAAGATTCGAAGAATTGAATCTTAAACAGGTAATAATATTTTGAAAGGAGTTTGATGAACAATCCCAATAAATAGACATCATTTAACACAAAGAATAAAGAATTACTTGATAATTATAAAGAAGAGGAAGATGAAGAGGAGCTTGAAACCCTTAGAAAGACCTTCATTAAGGAGGAAGAAGAAGAGGAGGTTGAAGTTCCTGAGGAAGGAGGCTCAGAAGCAGTTGAGGAAGAAGAGGCCGAAGTTGGTGAACCTGAAGTTGAAGAAAAGGAAGATAATCAATCAAGAGATGTTAATAGTGAAAGAGATGTTGATGAAGGTGAAGAAGAATATAAAGGTGCAGGAAGTGAAGCTGCCCCTGAAGAAGAGAATAAAATGCAAGAAGAGGAAGAAGAAGTACCTGAGCCTGTTACTGAAAAGCCAGCTGCCACCGAAGATAAAATCTCGACCTTTAAACGTCCCAAGAGTGACAGTGAAGACGACAGGTATATATATTTTGAAAGAAATTGAAGGAATAATTTTACAATAGGGTTAATGAAATTTCCAAGTTCTTTGAATCAAGTGATGAAGATAGTGATTAATCTTTTTATTGTATGAGCACTAAACTTAAGTAAACCTACTCTATAACTGTGATGAAATTCATTTTATTTCTTTTTCTGGAGAAGAAAAAGGTGAATAAAATCTGTTACAATATCATCGTTATTCAAAAAAGAGAGGGATAAAATAAAAGTAATACTAAAAACATTACGAATTTAAAAATATAAAAAGAGAAGGATAAGGCCAAGGATAAGGGTAAGAGATCATATTTGTTTTGATGTGAAATCTCGCTTATTTTCTCAAAGTATCTCTGAGCTTATTGTACCACTGGGGTGCTCCCCCACCAATTTGCTGACTTTGTTGCTTTAAACTCTTACTTTGAGAAAACGTTTTTGCATCTCTTGTTGGTGTTTCGAATTGTTTTTCTATGAGGGAATAAGAGGAAATTCTTTAAATATATTTTATTACCATAGAAACCAGTACCACCGATGGTGACTTGTTTACCAGTTTGAGACATCATTTTATTTTCAGAGATGGCATTGATCTCTTCAACCAACATGTGAAGATCATTTTGGTTATAATTTTCACGATCTTCTTGCAATAAGTTGATCAAGACTTGTTGAATCTTCTTGATGTTTTCTCTCTTGATCATAACTTTATTAAGATCTCTATTGAGAGTATTGTAATCCTATGAGGGGAAAATTAGTACAATGGATTCATAAAACTCAAGTACTTGGAGTAGTTGTTCGTGTTCGACTTTGAGATGTTGATATTCATCATCTTTAGATCTAAGTTTTTCCTTCAACATTCTAACTTCGACTTCTCTTTCTTCGATATTTTGAATAAGATAGGCATAAGGTTGGTCAGTTTTATTAAGCAAAGATTTAGATAGAGTCAATTCTTGTTCGAGGGATTCCTTTCTTCTTTCAACTTCAGTCAATCTTGCCTGCAACTCTTCACACTCCTTTTGTTTAGCATTCAATCTTTGACCCAAAGCAATAGCTTGCTGGATTCTTCTTCTGGAAGCAGTGGGTGCACCATGAAGAGTTTGCATGAAAACGTCATTGGCATTAGTTTCACCAAGGCTTCCAAGCCCAGTGACAGCTCTATCAATTTCATTTTCGATGGCTTCATAATTGGATAATTGTTCTTTGGCAACAGCAAGTTGGGCTCTGATACCAGCAGATTCTTCCTTCATATTGGCCTCCAACTTGTAGTATTCTCCCTTAAGGACGTTGTTCTTTTCACGAAGCATATCGTTCTCATATCTGAAGGTCTTGCATTGAGAGTTGGCTTCTTCGTAAAGATTTTGCATTCTTTCAAGTTCATCAGTCTTGATTCTGAGTTGAACTCTGATTTCTGAAAGATCAATATTGACTCTTCTTTGTAAGTTTCTATTCTCAGCCTGAACTTCTTCATAAGCTCTGGATTTCTCCTTGTTTTCCGAGGACAATTTCTCACACTTCAACTCCAATTCCTCCTTGTTGTCTTTCAGGAAGGAAATTTGTCTTTCATAAATGTCCTTGAGATTTTCCTTCACAGTCTCCAACTCTTGCTTTTGCTTATCTTTAAGGTCTGCCAATTCGTCACTAATCTTCTTTTCGTAAGAATTAGCATAGCTTGACTTGGAGGTCATCATTTCAGTGATATAATCCTTGGCCATCTTTCTTGTGGATTCAAGATCAGCTTCGAGTCTTTCAATCTTATCTTCCAATTTCAAGTTTTGTTCATGCAGCTTGACGTTTTCTCTGCTCAAATATTCCTTATCAGTGCAAAGAATAGCGTATTTTGCCTTAAGATCGCTTTCATTCTTAGGTGCTTCGTGTCTAATATCGCCAACACCAGAGAAGAAAGTCAATTTGCTTTCAAGGCTGATCTTTTCCTTTTCAAGTTGAACATAATCTCTGTACAACTCGTCATATCTATTTCCCTTTTCTCTCAAAGATTCCAAATCAATATGAGCCTTGTTCAATTCGCTTTGTAACATCTTGATGGAAGTTTCGTAGTTGTTTGAGCTTCTCTTGACATCATCGTCTCTTCTTTCAAGAATATCGTTAGCTTGTCTCAATTCCAAAAGAACATTTTGATATTTTTGGTTGGTTTCTCTCACTTCGTCACGAAGTCTTGCAATTTCAATTTGCAAGTTCTTGTTATCAGTTTTGATGGGGTTAATCATTTCCCAGACGTGAACCAAGTGAGCTTCCTCTTCTCTGAGTTCTCTTTCAGGGATATCTCTGAGACGAGCATATTCTATTTCAGGGATTGCGTCATTGACGATATCAGAAACAATATTCAAAATGTTTCTTTTGGAATGAAGTTGACCGTAAGTAGATGACTTTTTGGATTCTTGGACAAGGGTATCGTATTTTTGTCTATTCTCTTGAATCAATCTTTGAATCTCTGCTTCCTTCTCAAGCTTGATTTTATTCTTTTCATGCTCAAGTTCAATGACTCTCTTTTCCAGATTAACAATCACATTGTTGTATTTCTATTTGAGGGGAGATAAGAGGAGGGCATTTCGATTTTAAATATTACAGTTCTTTCGTTTTCGATTTGGCGAAGGCCTCTTTCTTGGTTGAGCTTATGCACAAGAATATTGTCAACATCTAATTCAGTTGAGAGGACAAAGATAAATTTGAAGGAGTACTGATTTTTGCATCGACAACATCAACAGAAGAGAAAGATTTAGCCAAGACATCCTTCAAGCTTTCAGTCTAAAATGATTATTACTCTCTCGCTGTAGAAGAAACAAACTTACATCAATCATATCGCTATCTTCACTGATAGATATACCTCCTTTCTCGAAAAGTCTGTAATCTTCATCATCGAAAGCACTTTGTGGAATCTACAAAATGGAATTGTTCAATGGAAAGTGTATAAATGCGGGATCTTACATTTAAAGTGCCCATGACACGTTGGAGATCGTCTTTTCGAAAAGCCATCGTCTTTTTTTAATTTAAAAATTCGTTAATATATTATCTTTCGGTTGAACAACTCTTCAAATCATGCTCATATGAGGAAATTAATCAAACACCTTTTATCTTAACTCTAAATAACAGTCTTCTGAGAAATTTGGAAAAAGATTTTATTTTATGACTTGTTTTTCATTTTAAATAGGAAACATAACAAAGTATATGATTGATTATATAGCAAGAAATGCATATTCATCAACATCCAAAATTTTTTAAATGGAACATTGACTTATTGAGATTTTTGGAGGTTTTTAGTGAGGTTATCAGCAACCTTGTGGATGAATTCTTCAGTATTTAAGTAAGTGTCTCTGGCGGGGCTAAAACAAAAATTAATACCACTATTCTAACCAAAATAATATCTTACTTGTTGGTCTTATGGACAATGAGAGCCAAATCCTTAGTCATATGGCCAGATTCGACAGTTTGGACGACAGTCTTTTCAAGGCTTTCGCTGAAATGAGCCAATTCTTTGTTGTTATCAAGAGTAGCTCTGTGAGCCAAACCTCTAGTCCAAGCATAGATACTGGCAATAGAGTTGGTGGAGGTTTCACCGCCCTTTTGGTGAACTCTGTAATGTCTAGTGACTGTACCGTGAGCAGCTTCAGCTTCAAGAGCTCCGCTGGGGCACATCAAGACACTGGTCATAAGTCCGAGAGAGCCATAGCCTAAATTTGGTAGATGAGAAAAGGGAAGAGAAAATTGAGGTTTTACCTTGAGCAACGATATCACTTTGGACATCACCGTCGTAATTTTTGCAGGCCCAAACGAATCCGCCGCTAGATTTAAGAGCTTGAGCGACTTGATCGTCAATCAATCTATGCTCGTACCAGATCTTTTTGGTATCGAAATCTTTCTTGTATTGCTTTTCGTAGAGTTCTTGGAAGATATCCTTGAATCTACCATCATATCTTTGAAGAATAGTGTTCTTGGTGGA
>Ga0182738_1001002_pt1 | contig 37065 bp, 37 predicted proteins | sample eDN5th30CBELigMG_FD_128876 | JGI IMG/M metagenome (GOLD analysis project Ga0182738, IMG submission 128876) | Enriched Miracle-Growth compost microbial communities from Emeryville, California, USA - eDNA 5th pass 30_C BE-Lig MG (version 2)... ...
GAAAAGCCGCCGCCGATCTTCGGGATGGACGACCGCGGCGAGACTCGGCAACCCCAGCCCCAGCCGGAAAACTCCGTGGGTTCGCGGAATCGACAGCGAGACCCGACAGCGAGACTCCATCGCCCGGGTCGAGACGCGAAGCCCCTCGCCCGCGGGGAGGCGGGTCCAACCATCGGCCTCGGCGCCGAGGTCGTGGAACGAGACCGGGCGGCCCCAGAGTTCGGAACCATATCCGAGCCGGTCGAAGCAGGCCGAGGCGCTGGGCCCGGCGCCGCCCTTGCCGGCGACGACTTCGAGGGCGCCGGCCCCGGCGTCGAGCAGGGCGTCGGCCGCGGCGGAGAGGGCGTCGCGGTCGGTGGACGCCCATTTTCGGCCGATCGCGTCGAGCGTCGGAACGATCACCGCCGAGCCCGATTGCCCGGCCGCGTCGCGCGCGTCGTCGGCGATCAGCGCGAGGGCCTGGGCGACGGCCCCGCGCCGGCGGTCTCCCTGGACCACGGCTACTTTGATCGCGCCGTCCATCGTTGAATCCTCCGCGCCAAGCGGGCCCAGGCCGGTCTCGGAATCGAACGCGCGCCCCGGTCGACCCGCTCGCCACGGCCACCGGCGAGCCCCCGTCGAGGCCGGTCCACCATGTGCCAACGGGCAAGAGCGATCACGACTGAAACGCCGCAGCAAACGAAATACAGCAGATGCGCCGGAAACGAGGCCGCGGCGAAGCCCAGGCCCCCTCGCCTCGCCAGAAATCGATACAGGTCAAAATTCAGGGCGACCACCCCCCCCGCGCAGACCGCGGCCGGCGCCATCGCCCAGAGCGAAAAGGGCGTCAGGGCGATCGCCAGAAGCATCAGCCCCGTCGCCGCGACCGAGATTTTCTGCCCCGAGCGCACGTTGAGATCGGTTTCGGCCGTGCCGCTCCGCTTCATCAAGAGCATCCACGGAACCCCGCGTCGGAAGACATCGGTGCGGATCACTTCGAAGATCGACCAACGCTTCATGTGGGTTGCCTGAACGTCGCGAGCCAAGAGGATGCGACGTCCGGCCCGGGTCAGCCGGTAGCCAAGCTCGATGTCCTCGATCGCCGGGCGGGGATAGAGCCGGGGATCGAAGCCCCCGAAGTCGAGGAAGTCTTGACGGCGAATCATCCCGCAGCCGGTCCAGAACGTGTGGGCCGGGCGGGCGTCGCGTTGGAAAGCTCCGCGCTGATGAACGTGGTGGTGCAACAGGTTGCGGAACCGGCTGATCACCCCCGGCGCGGTTGGCTGGTCGTCGTACGAGCCGAAAAGCGCCGTCAGGTCGGGATCTTCGAGGAACCGGGCCATGCCGCGCTCGATCGTCTCGGGATGGACGGCGACGTCGGCGTCGAGAAAGAAGATCAGATCCCCGGCGGCGAGCTCGGCCCCCAGGTTGCGCGCGGCGGCCGGGCCCAGCGGACGGTCGTGGCGCGACACGATCGCTCCATGCTCGGCGGCCAGAGGCCCGGAATCGTCGGTCGATCCATCGTCGACGACGATCAGCTCGAAGTCGGTCCAGGAGGAGTCGCGAAGCCGACGGAGGCAGCGCTTGAAGTCGGGACCCCCGTTGCACACGGGAACAACAACCGAAAGCGACGGCCTCCGCGGCTCCGAGCTCGCCGGACCGGCGGGGACATCGTCCATGATTCACCCTCGCCCGTCAGAATGCGGCGCGCGCCGGAATGCGTTCCCCATCCATGGGATCGCCCGAGCGCGGGCCTTGACCGTCGCGCGGAACGGAGCGAGAGCCTCGCGGTTGTACTTCTCGATTGGTGTCCATCTTCCCGTCATCGCCGCCACGGTCGCGACGTGCGGCGGGACTATAGCCGGAAGCCCACCATCCGTCAACGCGGGGAAAGAAAATGGATGCCCGACTCGATTCGGGCTTTCCTGAACGACCTGAGGGACGCCCCACCCCCGGGAACGCCGATCTCCTGATCGGCATCCGGGCCGATGGCCGTTGGAGGAAAGAGCCAATCGGGAGATCGGCGTTCCCGGGCCGAGCGCGCCACCAACTAGCACCACCGCCCCCACCGAATTACCATGCGGGAACGATCGGCGCCTTCCCTCCAGACGATCCCCCAAACCGGAGCCAACCACGGTGACGCACCTCCCCAACCACCGACTCGCCCTCGTCTCCACCCTCATCGCGGCCGCGATGGCCTGTGCCGCCCAAGCCCAAACCCAGGCCGACGACCCGATCGCCTGGCGCGACGTTCGTTCGCTGACCGTCGAGGGCCAGGGTTGGAGCGAGGTGAAGTCTCCGTTTGATCGATTGCCGGCGAAGGCCGAGGGCGTCGTTCGCCCCCCCGTCTGGTCGAACTCGCGCCACTCGGCCGGGATCTGCGTCCGGTTCGTCACCGACTCTCCCAAGATCCACGCCCGATGGAAGCTGACCTCGGCGAACCTGGCGATGCACCACATGCCGGCCACCGGAGTCAGCGGCCTGGATCTCTACGCGCGCGACGACAATGGACAATGGCGATGGGTGGCCGTCGGCATCCCCGACGCGGCTGAGAATACGAAAGCGATCGTTCAGGGACTTAAAGAGGGACGCCGCGAGTACATGCTTTATCTGCCGCTCTATAACGGAGTTACCTCCGTCGAAGTGGGCGTGCCCAAGGATCGCGAACTCGCCCCGGGCGAGCCTCGGAAAGCCGGGCGCGAGCGGCCGATCGTCTTTTACGGCACCTCGATCACCCACGGCGGATGCGCTTCGAGGCCCGGCATGGCCTACCCGGCGCTCATCGGCCGCCGGCTGGATGTTCCGGTCATCAACCTGGGATTCTCGGGCAGCGGCACGATGGACCAGTCGATGTCGGACCTGCTCGTCGAGCTCGACGCCGCCGCCTACATCATCGACTGCCTGCCGAACATGAAGCCCGACGACGTGACCGCGCGAACCGAACCGCTCGTCAAAACGATCCGCAAGACCCGCCCCGACACGCCGATTTTGCTGGTCGAAGACCGCTTCTACACCAACGGCTACTTCCTCGAAGGCAACCGACGACACAACGAGGCCAACCACGCGGCCCTCCGCGCCGCCTACGAACGCTTGCTCGCCGAAGGCGTCAAGGGTCTCTTCTACCTCGAAGGCGGCCCCCAACTCGGCGACGACGGCGAGGCCACCGTCGACGGCTCGCACCCCACCGACCTCGGCTTCATGAGGCAAGCCGACGTTTTCACCCCCGCCATCTCCACCATGATCGCCGAACCGATCAACAGCCCGGCCGAGAAACCTTAGAGAGGATTTTTAAGAGGCGAGCGGAGGACGTCAACCATGACTCATCGCGCGTCGGGTGGTCATCCCGAATCAAGCGATCCGCTTGTGGACGCCTCATGGGTCGGCCGGGCCGACCTTGTCGAGGCGCTCCTGAGCCGGGGCGCCGATCCTAACGGACGGGACGAGAGGGGAACCTCGCCGCTGGGCGCGGCCACGCGCCGAGGACATCTCGGCGCGATGCGGGCCCTGCTCGCCGCGGAGGCCGACCCCAACGAGGCGGACGCCGCCGGGATCAAGGGGACTCCCTTGCAACTCTCGGCCGGGCCCGGCGGATTGGAGCCCATGCGTCTTCTCCTGTCGGCCGGGGCCGAGCCGAACCGGCGCGAGGACGACGGCCGAACGGTCCTCATGAGTGTCGTCTGGCCGTGGTTTAACGACTCGGTCGAGGACCGCGCGGAGCGAGCCGCGATGACCCGGCTCTTGATCGCCGCGGGGGCCGACGTGAACGCCGTGTCGGATCGAGGCTGGACCGCGCTCGGCAACAGTGGAGGCGAGGACGAGATCGTCCGAATCCTGCTGGAGGCCGGCGCGGAGGTTCGGCCCCACGGTTCGGGAGAGGTTCCCCTGCTCGTCCGGGTCCTTTGGCATCGGCGGCCAAGCCCCTCAAGGGAAGCTGGGTTCCATCGCCTGATCGCGGCCGGGGCCGAGGTCAACGCGGCCGATCCGCGGGGCGAAACGCCGCTGAAGTGGGCCTGCGCGCACGGCGCTCGTCGGATCGTCGGCGCGCTTCTTGAGGCCGGAGCCAGGCGCGTTGGGGCGACGGGCGACTGGCGGAGGCCAACCCGCGACGCGCCCGAGCTTCACCTCGCCGCGGGGTCGGGCGATCCGTTAATCATCCGGATGCTGCTCCACGACGGGGCCGACTTGAACGAACTCGACCAAAACGGCCGGGCGCCGATCCAGTGGGCCGCCGTCCGCGGGCGAGCCGAGGCGGTTCGGGCGCTGCTGGCCGCCGGAGCCGACCCCAACGCCGGCCGAGAGCAAGGCCGAAGCGCGCTCCGCGCCGCGGCGATCGACGACCACGCCGAATGCGTCGAACTGCTCCTCAAAGCCGGCGCCGACGTCGACGGTCGAACTGCGGACGGCGCGACCGCCCTTCATCTGGCCTCGCTGGCTTATCGGCTCAGGGCCATCCCCCCGCTCGTCGACGCCGGCGCGGACCCCAACGCGCCCGACGCGAAGGGCCAAACTCCGCTGATGTGGGCCTTGCGAGCGAAGACGAGGGGAAAAACGGGGCCGAGGAAGGTGAGAGAGACGGTCGACCTGCTCCTCGACGCCGGCGCGGACCCGTTCGCCGTCGATCACCGGGGCCGAACGGCCCTGTTCCTCGCGGCTCGATCCGCCGCGCTCGGTGAAATCAAGCGCCTCCTCGCCCTGGGATTAGACGTGAACGGGGCGGATCGAGACGGCCTGACGCCCCTGATGATGGCGGTCGGAGCCTGGGAACCCGAACCCCGCGCCGTCGAGGCCATCCTGGCCGCGGGAGCCGACGTGAACGCCGTGGACCGCGGCGGGGCATCGGCCCTTCATCACCTGCTCCGCCCTCTGGAGCCGCGCGACTCCGACACCCGCTTGTGGTCGCCCAGCCGCTCTTGGTCGAGCGTCTTGCTTGAACTGCTGCTGAAAGCCGGCGCCGACGCAAACCGCGCCGACGGCCAGGGATTGCCCCCGCTAATGCTCGCGTCGAGGCATCAGCGCGAGGACCTCGCCTCCATGTTGCTCCAGGCGGGCGCCGATCCCAACGCCCGCGACCAGGCGGGACGGACGGCCTCGGACCACGCCAAGGCGGCCGGAAGAGACCACCCCTGACCATCTCGACGAAGCGAGCCGGTCTGGTCGAGCGGGCGCGCCAACAAAAAAAGCGGTTTCACAATCGGGAGGCCGTGAACGACCATCCCAATTATGAAACCGCTTGGGGGCGAATCGAAATGTCGGGGAGCGTCATCCCGCGAGCGCCATGGGCCGCGCGGGTTCGGAGACGGTCATCTTGATCGTCGCCGGCTCGATCGCGGCGGCGAGTTTGTCGAGGGCCTCGCGCTCGACTTGCTTGATGCGTTGGACGGGAAGGCGGCACTCGCGGGAGAGGTCGCGATAGGGACGGGCGAGGCGGCGATCGCTCGGCTCGGGGCTTCCATCCAGATAATACAATCGCTTGACGACCCACGCCTCGAACCGGCTCAACCGCTTCAGGGCGGCGAATACTTCCGTCATCCCCTCGACAACCTCCAGAGGAAGTTCAGGCGGGTCTTCGCGGGCCAAGGCCTCGTTGAACGTCTCGTCGCCATCGCCCAAGGCGTCGGAATACGACTCGACCTCAAACCCGGCGTCGCGCAGGTTCCCCAGCCGATCGACCTCGACGCCCATTCGCTCGGCGACCTCTTCGAGCGTCGGCTCCGAAGCGCACCCGTCGCTCGCCGACCGCCGCTCGACCAGCATGCGGGCCCGGGTCCGCTCGAACTTCCGCCGCAAGAGGCCAAGGTAGTAGGGGACGCGGATCATCGAGCCGCTTTCGGCCAAAACCCGCTGAAGCCTCTGGTGGACCGCGCGGGCGGCGAAGGCCGTGAAACCCATCGCGTTCGACTCGGGATCAAACCGCTCGACGGCCCCGATGAGGGCGATGGTCCCCTCCTGGATCAGATCGTCAAGCTCCATCCCCCGGGGACGGTATTCGCCGGCGATGCTGGCGACCAGCCGCAAGTTGGCCAGCACCAAGTCCTCCCGGGCCTGGCGATCGCCATCCCGAACACGGGAGATTAGCTCTCGCTCCCGATCAGCCGACAGGGTTGAACCGGACCCATCCAACTCTTCGCGACGCGCGGTCTTCATCTGGCTGTTCCTTCCGAATGTGATGATGCCTTGAAATCAGATGAGGTCGAAGGGACCGCGAGGGCTCGGGCCCCGGCGGGTCGTTAAGCCGCGGAATCGTCGCGGAAGACCCGAAGCGACGGAAGCTTCAAGACGCGGGGCTCCGGCTCGACCGAATTGGGGAAGATCACCCGAAGCTTCCAGGCGCCTCGGGCCACGGCTTCGACGGCCTCGCGAGCCGTGGCGAAGCCGACGCTGCGGGGCGTGAGGCCCACCTCGTTCGCCGGTCGAACGTACCAACGCCCCGCCCTATGCCCCGACCGAAACTGCGAGTTGAATAGCGGCGTGTAGATCACCAACTCGGAGCCCGTCAGGCGATCGTGAACGTAAAGCCGGCCATCGGCCCGCCTGGGCGAAACATGAAGCCGGGGAAGCGGCGAGCCGACGAGCGAGAACGAACCGCGAGGCTGGATCGTTTGGAAGGCGGACATGGGCGAGTCTCCTCAATCGAATCTTGACGCAAGCTTGTGTCGAAAAGTTCTCACAGGTTGAATCGCGGGTCGTCGTCGGCGCCGGCTCAAATCGAGATCTCCGGCCGACTCCGCCCCGGGCGATCCGCGCCCGGGGCGGAGAATCAACCGATCAGCCGGGACCGATCGGACCACCGATCGGGGGGTCGGGGAAAACGATCGGCGGATCGTTGCCGGGGAACGGCCCGGGGCTCGGCTCGGGCGGAGGCATCGGATCGTCGGGCGGCGTCTGGGGCGGCGCGGGGACGGTCGGATCGGAATAGGAAACCACCGGGTCGGCATAGAGGCCCGTCGACGCGGCCCCCACACTCCAGAACCCGCTCGGGCTCAGTCGCGTCTCAAGCGGGTTGGCCCCGTTCAGCATGGAGAAATCAAAGAAGCTTCGCATGGTTGTCTCTCAATCTTTCGTTGACCTTGAGGTCTAGGCTTGTGGCGGGTGACCAAGCGGGTCTCAACCGCCCATCCAAAGAGAAGATCATCCGGCGACCCGCGAAAATTTCATGAAAACGAAAAATCTTTCGATTTCGCAAAATGCTCTCACGGGGCGGTCCTGCACGCCCGCAACACACGCTCGGCGCGCGCGACAACGGGACGGCCCGTATCCGGCGAACCAGATCCAAGCCGCCCCGAAGTTGTGGCGATCGCAACGTAATGGCCGGGAGCGCGAGGCGTCCCGGATCATCCCGATTTAGGGAGGTGAAGTCCGCCGAATCAATCGAGGCGAGGCGTTATTCGCCCGGCTTGCGCGCCACGGCGAACAGCGAGGTCCCGGAGCCAAGAAGGCCGAGAAGCGCGGGACGGGCCTCCACGCGGAAGGCCAGATCGATCAGCCAGGAGAAGGGCCTGGGAGGAGTTGTCAAATGTCGTCGATAGACTTGCGCGGGGGTCTCGCCGGATCGAGCCCGGTTCTTGGCCCGCTGGCGGCGAAGGGCGGGAACAAGCCAGCGGCCCCACCAGAAGGTTCGCTCCAGGCGGAGGCCGGAATCCACGAACGCGGCGGCCAGAGAGTCGGGCTGATAGCGGCGACGGTGCCCCTGCGCGGCGTCGAACTCGGAGAAGAGCGCGGGCAAGGCGGGGACGCTCACGATCAAGACGCCTCCGGGAGAGACCAACTCGCCGAGTCGCCTCACCGCCTCGCGGTCGTCGTCCAGGTGTTCAATCACGTCCAGGGCGAGCACCGCCCGAAAGCGCGGGGGGTCGGACTTCAGCGCTTTGGTCAGGTCAGCCTGGATGAGCGTTCGATCCGGGCGGTCGAGCATTTCCAGCGCCCGGCGCGAGATGTCCATCCCCGCGGCCGAGTATCCGCGGGCCTCAAGCGCTTCGAGCGTCACTCCCCAGCCGCAGCCGGCGTCGAGCACCCGCGCGGGCGGGTGAACATCCAGGCGCTTCAGGAGCCGAAGCGTCAAGTCCGCCCTGGCCCGCCACCAGGGATGGCCCCGAACCACGTTCCCCAGGTCGGTCAGGATCTCCTCGGCCATGTTGTCGTCGGCGTTCCCTTGAGACCAACATTCGATCATATGCGATCGTCCTTTGGTCCGGCGTCCTCGTCGGCCTTTGCCGGTCCCGAGTACTCGCGAACGATGTAGGTTGGCCGCCCCTTGGTCTCCAGGAAGATCAACCGGATGTACTCGCCGATGATTCCCAGGCTCAAAAGTTGAATCGAGCCCATGAACAAGACCGTGACGAGCGTGCTGGCCCAGCCTCGGGGCGACCGGCCGTTGGTGATCGCGTCGTGGAAGACCCAGACGAGAAGAACCGCGGCGACGAGGATCGCGGCCAGCCCCAGATAGGTCGCCAACCGCAGGGGACGGCCGCTAAAACTCACCAGGCCGTCGACGGCCAGCGCCATGAGGCCGCGAAGGGTGTATTTGGCGTCGCCGGCCTCGCGGGCCGGTCGGTCATAGACGAGTCCAACCTGGCGAAAGCCGACGAACGACCGCAGCCCCCGGACGAATCGCATCCGCTCGGGAAGGTGGGCGAGCACGTCGACCACCTTGCGGTCCATCAGGCAAAAGTCGCCGCTGTCGAGCGGGATGTCGAGGTCGCTGATGGCGCTTAGGATCCGGTAAAAGGCGCGATAGCCTAGGCGTTTGCCCCATCCTTCTTGGCGGCGTCGGCGAACGGCGTAGACCACCTCGTTTCCCTCTCGCCAGAGCCGGACGAGTTCGCCGATCAGCTCGGGCGGGTCTTGCAAGTCGCCGTCGATAACGACCACCGCCGCCCCTCGGGCGTGATCGAGACCGGCGGAAACGGCCGGCTGATGGCCAAAATTGCGGCTGAGATGAAGCGTCGCGACGCGCGGATCGCGGCGGCGAAGTTCCTCGATCAACTCGGGCGTCTCGTCGCGGCTCCCGTCGTCGACCAGCAAAAGCTCGTAATCGAGCCCGAGCGCCTCAAGGGCCGCCGTCGTCCGCCGATACAACTCGGCGACGTTCGCGCTTTCGTTGTAAAGCGGAGCCACCACGCTGAGCGTCGGGCGGTCGTCGGTCGGGGTCGGTCGAGGCGGATCGTTCATAAGGCTCGCGTCGAAATCGGAACGAGTTCGGGGGCGCGGTCGCCGCGGCGGAGGGCTTCCGATTCAGGACAGTACAAGACGCCCTCGCGCGTGGGCAAGGGGAATCCCGAAACCGGCCCTATTCCGGGCCTTGTTCCGGGTTTTCCACGGTGGACCAATCCAGCGGCGGCGCGCCGAGGCGGTCGGCGACCCACCTGCCTCCGACCGAAACGGCGACCAGCAAATCGCCGGCCTCGGGCGCTCGGGAGCCGACCACCACCACCGGAATCGATCTCGAGGCGTCGACGATCAGCCCAGCGCCGCTGCCTTCAGACTCGACGCCATCGAGCCGAACGGGATGAAGCAGGAAAACCCGATCGGTTCGATCGGGCATCGCGCCGGCGTCGAAGACTTGCCCCACGAACCGGGGCGCGCCCGGAAACGCCGGCTCGCCAAGCCCCGAGTTACGAAGCCGATTCCGGTCGATCCCCGGATCGCGCCGATCTTCCCATCGCAACCGGAGCGGTCGCAGGGGATCGCGTTTCATCAAGTCCTCCTCAGGCGTCAAACCGAACGACCCATCGCCCGCCGCACGAGTGGGCGACGAGCTTGGAGCCGACGGGAGGGATCGCGTTGCCCAAGTTGTAGACGAAGAGCAATCGCGACGCATCGGTCAAAACGGCGGCCGCGGCGCCCTCGGTCTCGGGACCGTCGATCGAAACCGGCGAACAGGCGTAAAACGCGCCCGGGGTCGTCGGATAGCGGGTTTCGGCCCTGGTTTGGACGAGGATCGCGGCCGAGCCCTCCTCGGCCGAGGAGGCCATACGGCTTGTCGCCGCGAAGGCGGCCTCCTGCCGGTCTCTCAAAATGCGGGCGTCGGGCATGGTGGTCTCGTCTCGTTGTCGCGTTGTGAAGTTTGGAACCGCCCCGGCTCGTCGCCCCGTCACTCATCCACCGTTCGGGTCGGCGAGTTCAAGCATGGTGACCTGTCGATCGGCGGTGAAGTCCCAGGTCAGGGCGGAAATGGCGGGATAGACGGGAGACTCCCCCTGCCCCGTTCCGAGGTTGGTTTGCAGGCCGATGTCGCGACCGTCGATCCGGGCCACTCGGTCGCCGACCCGATAGGCGGTGACGAGGCCGGGGATCGTCGCCCCGCCGGTGAGCGGGGGAAGTTCGTGGGCCGCTTGAAGTTGTCGGGCCCAGGTCAGGGCTTGCGAGGTGTCGTCGCGAACGATCCGAGGCGTTGAGTCCGGATTGTGCGCCGAGCGGGCCGAGACGACCTCAAGGCCAAAGTGGTCGCGGGCGTCGACTCGGCGACGTCGGACGTGCGACGTAGGCGACGCGAGCCGGGCGTCGACGGCCGCCGAGATCATCGAATCATCATCGATAACCGTGGTCAATCTCAGGAAGAACCGGCCGTTGGGCGCTGACGGATTGGCCTGGCTCGTGATTCCCCGAAGGGTCCGACTCGGCTCCTGGGGATTGTCCCCCGTGTATTCGCCGATCGGCCAGGCTTCGGGATCCTCGACGACGATGAAAATCCCCAGACGATCCTCCAGAAGTTCCCAGCCGCCGGAAATGGGCTGCCAGTTCCCAGAGCCGTCCCAGACCGCGGGCGCGGCGCCTGAGTAATCCCGGGAAAACGCCAACTCCGCCCTCAACGGCCGCCCCTTGGCGTCTCGCGTGACGAGCCGGGACGAGCCGGGACGCAGCCGCTTCACATGGGACGGCCTGCCGTCGCGGCGATTGGGAAAGATGGGCGAGAGGTCGAGCGCCGAGCTGGACCAGGCGGCCGAGCGATGGTCCCAGTGGCCGTCGCCCGCCTCGTCGGCGACGTAGAGCCGGTACTTCCGGCGCGCCTCGTCGGCGGCGGTGCTCAGGTTGGCCCGGAGGTATCGAGCGCGAACGTCCGCGGCCTCGTCACCCGCGGAGGGCTCGAAGCCGGGAGCGAGGACGACCGAGACCTCGACCCGCCGCTGGCTGGTCTCGACCGTCACCGCGTTGACAATCGCCCGCGAATCGCGCTGAAGCCGAAGCGCTCCGACGTTGCACCTCGCGGGGTTGAGTTCGGAGCCGACCTCGGAGAGCAACAAGTCGCGTCCCGCGCCCCCTTCGGCGTCCTTGCGATAAATCTCGATCTCGTTGCGGGGAGAGCCGTCGCCGTCCTCGCCGGTGACGAACCTCATGCCGAAGCCCGCCAGGCCAAGCTGCGCCGAAAGGGCCTCGGGCCAGGGGAGGTTGGAGGCGTCGTAATCGCGGATCACCACGTCGGCCGCCGTGGTCTCGCTCGAATCGGCGAAGGCGACTCCCGGGGCCGGGGTCCTTGATCGCAAGAGAGCGTCGATCTGATCGAAGTCCGGATTGATCACATATTCTTGATCGTTATAGACGCCAAGAACATAACGGACGAACTTGCCAAGCGTCCAATAAGAGCGGGGGTCGGAATCGCGGTTCAGGTCGGGATCGAGAAAGACCGGGAATTGGATCAAGGCGTCGCCTTCTTCGATGTCGAAACCATCGGGCGTGCAATTGGGCTTGCCGTCGGGGTTGAACCGGGTTGGGAGGTCGACGGCCGCCGTCTCGCCGTGAAAGGGGTCGTCGGCGTGCCGCTGCCAACGCCCGCCGATCGGCTCGTCCCAGCATCGAACGGCCGCCCCAATCGCCAGGAAGCCCACCCGTTGCGAGCGCGGGGTGATGTCGACCTGGGGCGAGCGCGCGAACCCGTCGAACAGAACCCGAAGACCGCCCGAGGGGGTGACGGCCAGCACGACTAGGCGGTCGTCGTCGCGGACGATGTGAGGCCCCGCGGCGTCGAGCGGCCAAAGCCCCCCGAAATCCGAAGGCGCTCGGCTCGCCCCCCCCGACCCGTCGAGAACGTATCGAAACCGAGCCGCGGGAGGTTCGGGGCCCTCGCGATACTGGATCCGCTCGCAGACGACGTTGGGCAGGACCTCATACCGAGCGGAGCCGATCCGCGAGGGATGATATCGGCAAACCCGAATCATGGCCGCGGGACTCGACAGGGGAACGTCGCGCGGTTCGAAATCAAAACTTCCGGCCATTCGGCTCCCCTTCCCCGCTAACCCAACAGACCCATCGATTTCAAGTCGGCCACAACCGCGTTGAGGAGCTGAGTCGTGTTCTCGGAAAGCTTCCGCAAGTTCTCATACGCCGCTCTCAAAGCGTCGAGATCGGCGGCCCTCGCGTAGGGCGTGCCGCCCGCTCCCTCGGCGATGCCGGCGTAGGGTATCGACGCGGTGGCCGGCGAGTAGGCCGCGAGGTTGCGGGTGCTGGTCGCGTAAGCCGACGTGTAGACTCCGGGCCGAGCAACGGGCGACGCGCCCCAGAATCCGAGCTTCTGGCCCGCCGCGCCCCCGATCGTGGCGCCGTTCGCGGTCCCCAAATTGACGACGGCCCCCTCGGTCAGCGAGCCTCCGTCAAGCGTAAGAGAATTTCGGGAATCGATTCCGACAACCGCACAGACGAGACGGTCGTCGGTCACGCTCACGATCGAAGTCGCGTTGGTGACGACCGTGGCCAGAGGAACGTGCGCGGTGGTCGGATAACCATCCGTCGAAACGGTCAGCGTGGCGGCGTCGGTCAAATACAGCGAACATGTCTTGCTGGGGGGAATCGCGACGGATAAGGCCCCGGCGAACGCGCCGATGGTCCCGTCTCGCTTTTGAAACCGCCCCGGGGCGACCTGGACGATGAGGCTCGCGCTGGGGATTTCGGCCGGGGTGACGCACAGACCGCTGACGGGGGAAAGGGCGTCGAGCGCTTCGGCGTTGGCGTTGATGGGGAGGTTCCAGTGACGATCGGCCACGCCGGGTTTGCCGAGCTTCACATGATTCGTATAAGTCGTCGCCATGCGGGAAAATCTCTCCGATTCGGGCGAAGCAAAACCACCACTGGCTTTAGGCGGGGCTGGGGTTCCACGAAAGCGCCGCCCGACGGGTGATCGGGTCGTAGGCATACTTCAGCCTCGTTCCGTCGGCGTAAAGGCCGGGAGGCCGAGGCGGCGCCTGAACGGCGACGGAAGTCGTGACGGCCTCGCCTTGGTTCCCCGCGGCGTCGAACGGGACGACGGCGAACGACCAGACGCCCGAGGCCAAGGGAGGGCTGGTCCAGCCATAAGACGACGCGGCGCGGCCGAAGCCGCCCTGGCCGAAGCCACCGAGGCCGAAGCCGTCGAGGATCACTCCCCCGGGATACGCCTGGATTTCCGCCAGCGGCTTCGCCATGTCGATCCCAGCGCCCGCCGCGGGCTCGCCGAAGACGCGAAAGCCGCTTAGATCATCGTCGGCGGGGGCGAGGAACGTCCCGCCCAGCCATTTCAGGTCCACGCGATCTCTGGGGGCGACCGGAAGCATGGACGAGAAATCTTGCGACGCCTCGCCCGGCCCAACCGCGCCGATGTCAATCCGCGCCCGCGTCCGGGGCATCGTGATCGCCACCCATCGGCTCGTCCCATGCCAGGCCAGAGCGCGGTCAATGTAGACCTGAAAGACCGTTCCGGGCGGAGCGGTCGAGGTCCACGAAACCTGTAGCGCCGAGCCATCCCAAAACGGGGGCTCGACGCCGGCGATCGTACTTTGATCAAAGGGCATGACGCGAATCGCCTTGTTGATGGCCGACGGGGCGGCGAGGAAACGGGAGGATCGGAATCAGGTCAGGCCGTGGAAGGTGGCGCGGTAGGGCAAACCCCAACCACCGCTTATGGGTAAAGGACCGAGCGGGTCGGGGATGAACTCCCCTTTGAAGACGACGTTGGGCCAAGACCGGCCCCGGGAATCGACAAACACGCGGGCCACGCCGTCGGCGTAGTCGGCGAATCGCGCTTCGGCCGCGGCCAGTTCCCCAATCGAAGAGCCGACGAGCAAACCCCGAACCTGAAACGTCCGCCCGCGTCCACCGCCATCAAAGACCCGGACGCCGTTGACGCCGAAGTAGGCGTCGATCTGCTGAGCCCTCGGGTTCGCGACGTGCCGGCACCGCGCGGCCAGACCAAAAATATTCTCGCCGTTGTACGTCATCATTGTCGTGTTTTCCGATTCGGGCTCATTCGTCGACTCGTCCCCGGAATCCGCCGGTTCGCGCGCTCAAAGGCTCGAAGGCCGTTGATCCGATCCGATCAACGACCTCCTCCAGCATCGCGGCGACCCGCGAGAGCCGCGCTTCAATCTCCTCCAACGCCTCCGTCGACGATTGATCGAGCCGATCGACCCGCGGAATGAGCGCCGGACTTCCCTCCCATCCGTTGTCCCAACGGGTCCCGTCGAAACTCGCGGTCGCCGGCCGCGTCGGCGATTCCGACAAGCGAAATCCAAAGCCCGGAGCGGCGGGGGTCGACTCACGCGGCGGGTTCGATTCCAAACCCGCGGAAAACCAGGGAGCCGGATCGACCAACCCACCCCCGTCGAATAGAGCGTGGAGAACGTCACCGCTTGCGCTGGCCTCGCGGCCGTCGATCACATCGGTTCGAGAAATCGCCTCGACGAGGACATCCGGCGGCGAGACCAGGGCTCGGGGCTCGGCCGCGGCCAGCGCGGCGGACTCGGCGCGGATTGTTCGCGGGGCCGGCGAAGTCTCCGAAACCGTTTCGTTGACGAATGGACGCTCCCCGACGACCGTTGACATGGCCCTCCAGTCCCCATCCACGGAACTTCGTGAATGAGTCGGTTGGCGGGCGTCCCCGTCGATCGGCCAGGGCGATGGGGCCGGGCCGGCCGCTGTCTCGTCCCTCTCGTCCGAATTCGAACTCCCCTCGACCGGAATCGGCGACAGGGCCAGAAACTCCTCCAGGCCGGTCGGCCGCGTCGGGACGGAGCGTGACCAAGCTCCGGAGATCACGAACCCGTCGAGCGGATCGGGAAGCGTTGTGCGTTGCTCATCGGTTCTCATGATGGTTCCCGAACATGACAAAGGCGGAGGCGGCTAAAACAAGGCCTCGCGGGCGGCTTCTTGCTCGCGGAGGTCCAGGGCGTCGACCCATCGCGAGGGCGGGACGGCGCGACCGAGGGAGACGAGCATTTCCGCTGCGCCGATGGCGTCCTCCCAGGAAAGGTCCCGGGTGATCCCGTTTGCGATCAGGGTGTGGCGGAGCCATCGGCTGAAGGTTTTGGGGGGCGGCCCATCAGCACTTGATTGATTTCCGCCCAGCGCTCGCGGCAATTGGGGTCGGAGGCGTCGACGACCAGCAATTCACGCAAGTCGCGATCGGTCAGGTGGTAGTTGCGGGTCAGCAGCAGAGCGGCCATCCGAAACTGGATTGCCAGCCTGCCGGTCAAATCGTCCGGATCGCCGGCGGTCAGCTCGTCCACCAGGGCTTCGAACTCGGTTCCAAAGCCGACGCCTCCCCCCACGCTGATTTGGCCGTTGGCGTCGCGAACCGGATAGAGCCGAAGCCAGGGCCGGGGAAGCGTCCAGGCCTGGCCGTCGCCAAGGATGACCCGATGGCCATCGCTGAACTCCGGACGCCTGAGCGATGCTTCATCAAGCATTGCGAGCCTCCGCGACCAGGGTTCCCCGTTCCGTCCCGTCGGGCTGGGACGCCCAGCCGTACCGGGGACGCCCCTGGAGCGGATGCCCGGCGGGGAACGAGAGCGTGTCTCCCGGGTCGGCCGTGATGAACAGTTTCCCCCCGGGTTGGCGGCGGATGTAGGCTCGTCCCCCGCGCGATCGGTCGACTCCCAGTAGCGGCTCGGCGACCCGAAGGATGGAATCAATCCGGTCGAGCTGCGTGTCTCCGCGCTTCCAGGATTCGGGGATGATCAAGGCGTCAAACGTAAGATCCATCGCCACTTCCACCTATTTTTAAGTTCGTCGCGCCGGATTTCGCTTAGGCCCTGGTGAAGCTGAGAGGGTTGGTGACGCCATCGGACGAGAAGGCCATCAGGCTGAGGGTCGCCGAGCCAAACTGCCCGTGGGCGCCGCTGGTTTCGGCGTTCTCGGCCACGGCGTTGGCCAGGACGTAAAGGATGTCGCCGCCGGTCTCGCCTTTGGCGTCCTTGTGGGTCGCGCTGAAGCTGGCCGTTTCGCCGGGCGCGATCGCCATCAGGGCCGCCGCGTCGGCGCTCGTAACCGTGGCGCGGGGCCTGTTCATCAGGTTGACGATCACCGTGGGAAAGTGGTCGCCGTCGCCCGAATAGGACGACAGCGCCCCCCCCTGCGTGAAGCTCACCTGGGAAACGCGGGTGATCGGGGTCGAACCGAACGACACCGCCGTCCAGTTCGCCTGAAGCTTGGTCGCCGCCATTCAACATCTCCTGATAGCAAATGATTTTTAAGTTCGATTGCCGAGACCGACTCAAGGCTACGGATTGGCGGGGCCGCGCTCTTCGACGAGGTATCGAAATTCGAGCGCGGCCTCGATCCGGCGCTCCGGGGGAGTCGGCTTCCGCCAACTCCACGACCGGATCCCGGTCCATTCCGGGAGGGTCATCCCGGCGAGCGAGCGACCGTCGAGAGCGGCGATGGCCGTCTCCAGCAGTCGCTCGGCCATTTCGTCGCGCGTCTGGGGATCGTCGTCGCGAGCCATAAGGATGATCGTCGCGCGGGCGGCCCTCACCGAAGGGCCGGAAACGTCATCCCAACAACATATGGCCGTGGTTTCGTCCGGCTCGACGGCCGCGGCTTGGCGGTCGCCTCCCCGCTCGCCTCGGCCCTCGGGCGGACCCGACAAATAGACGCCGTCGAAGGCGTTGGTCGCGTCCAAAAGGTCTCGAATCGCGACCCGGATGTCGCGCTCGCAAGGGTTCGACATGCTAGTCTGTCCTGATGCCTGGCCGCGAAGCGCTGGCTCTTCCCATCTCCGCCCCCAAAGCGCTTCTTGAGTTGGCTAAAACCTCCGTCGCGCCACAAACTTGCGCGCCCGGTGGGAGCGAGGCGAAGGGCTCGGCTCGCCTCCATTTCCGTCGGGAGGAGGTCCGCCCCCGCCGGGATTCCCCAGGCCCGGATCCTCGAGGTCCACCCCCGAGAAGAACCGCCGGTTGTGATCGATCATCGCTTGCCAGCGAACCGAGTCCTTGGTTCCCTCGACCGACGTGACCAAATCGGCGGACTCGGGGACGCCCCGGCGGTAGATGTTCAGCCGATTGTCGAAGCCGCCATCGCGGCCGTCGCCCCGGCCGGGCTTCTGGCCCCAGTGGGAGGCCATGCCCCAAAGATGATCGGCGGGCGCGTCGTTGCTGTTGCGCCACACGTCCTGGACGTTGTCGAAGACCGCGATCCCCAGGCTCCCGCCCTGGCGCTGAATCAGGTGGTATATGTCCCGTTCGGTGAAGTACCAATTGGGGTGGTTGCGAATGTCGCGGTTCCGCGCGGTCGACTGGTCGATCGCCGGGTTGACCGCCCCGGAGGCGGGAGCCTCGGGGATCGCCGTCTCCAGCCCGCCCTCATAGTGGACCTGGACGAGCTGTCGACCCGTCGCCGCGACGTGGGCCTCGACGGCCGCCCGGTCGTTCTCCAGTCTCCAGCGGATCGAGCCCGGCGCCGCGTCTCGGGCCAGGCTGAACGTCCAGAGGTCGCACGCCTCCGCGTCGCTGGCCGCGTTCCACGCGGCGATCGAGTTGGCGTCGCAATGGACGCGGATGTACGGCGCTCCGCCGGTCACGTCCACGTTGACGCCCAGCTTGCGGGCCGCCTGGAGCGCGGCGGCGGCGCTTCCGTGCTGCCAGGGCAGACAGTGCAGGACCTCCGCCTCGCGGCCCGCCTCGGCGAACACCGAGCGGACCAGCTCGAAGCGGCGGCCCGACTCGACGACCCACGCCTCCACCACGGAGCCCAGACCGGCCAGCCGGGCGTATTCCTCGAACGGACCGAAATAGGGGAAAAAGAAGTTCCAAACCTCGTTGGCCGTTTCGACGATCACCTTGCGGCCAGCGGGAAAGTGGTCGCGAACCCGCCGGGCCTGCTCCAAAACATGGGCGTCGCTGGAGCACGGCGGCACGTTCAGCCAGAACCAGCCGCCCGACTCGCCGGCCACCGTCGCGGCGAACTCGGGCGGGAACGCCGGCCCCGGCTCGGTCGCGAGCAGCTTGCCCGGCGGGTCGATCGTCTGCGTCCCAACAACCTTGAAGACGCCGTCCACGCCGGGCGAGACGGCGAGAAACGTCGACGGCCCGGTCACCCGGAGCGTGTACGCTTCGGTGAGGCAGGTTTGCCACCGCCGCCGAGTCCCGTCCTCCGACTCGCACAAGACGCGGTTGGAGTACGTCGTGATCGGCGTCCCGGACGATTGGGCTCGACCGCTTGGCCGGTTTTCAACGGTGACCGTTCCGGCCGCCCGGTTCGCCGACGCGATCAAGAGCGACTCGTCCCCCAGCCGCATGGAGAGGCCGGGGTGAATGTAGTCCCAATCGCCGGGATCGGCGGGCGTCACGGCGAACGTCAGGGCCGCCGGATCGACCGACGCCGCGAGCTTCAGGCTTCGCCGCGCCGTCTGGTTGCAGTCGTCGGGGATCGACCAACTGAACGGATAAAACGTGCTCAGTCCATGCGGGGCCTCGGTCGCGAACTCGCCGAGGATCGCGTCCGGGGCGGCCCCGCTGGACGGCAGGGGCAGCCGCCAGCCCGCCTGGATCGTTCCCGCCGCGTGGGCCGTCGGCGTCGTCCCGTCGGTCCCCCGCTCCACCAGCCAGGACGACCCCGAGCCGGAGAGAATCCGAATCCGCTCGGCGCCGACGAGGAGCCGCGTCCCCTTCAGGAGCGGGTTGGCGGCCGTCCCGCGAACCGAGATCGTCTGCCGAGTCCCGGCGGCGACGGCCGCGAGGGGGGCGAGCAACTCGACGGGGTACGTCTGGTGGTTGTGGCCGGGGTGAAGGAAGTAGCAGAACGAGTTGGGCCCGAACGTCGCGTTCTTGATCGAGACGAGCGCGGCCTTGGGGGCGTTCTTCGATCCCCGCCACGTCTGATCGTCCGCCGACCGGATTTGGTCGGCCTCCTGGATTCGGGTCATTCCGAAGGCCGAGTCGTAGAGCGAGTCCATGAACCGGATGACGCCCAGGCCCCCGGCCGCGAACCGCTTGAACTCCCTCGACGTTTCCAACGGCCCGACCTCCACCCAGGGGGCCGGGGCGGGCGGGTTGGGAACGTCCCACTCGCCGGGCGGCAGAATCGCCAGGTCCGTGTAGCGGATCGGGCCGACGCCGTTGGCGGCGTCGACCTTCAGGTAGGCCCAGCCGCCGGGAGAAAGGGCCATGAGCGACCCCTCGGCCCCCGCCCCGTGGGCCTTGGCCGTTCCGTCCGCCCCCCGAACGCAGTTCAAAAGCAGCGGCGGATTGGCGGCTCGGTCCACGTCCCGAACGATGATCGACTCGCCGTCCAAGTCGAGCCGGGCGTCGGTCAGCCAGCGCTCGGGGGCCGGGAGCCCCCGCATCCAGATCGACTCGACGGGGATCGTGGTCGTCGTCGCGTCGATCGCCGCGGCGAGCTTCGCCGGCCTCGCGTCCCGGAAGCACTCGAAGGCCCGGACCCGCTTGATCGACCCGTCGGGCTGAACCTCGTCGGAACTGTACGCGGGGACGAGGCGGAAGTTGGACGCCTCAACCTCGCTGTGGAGGGCGAACTCGCACGCCGACTCGCCGTTGTCGCCGCGAACGCCCCAATCCCGCCAGGCGAGCATCCAGAGGCCGAACCGCGACGGGTAGCCGACGCGGTCCAGCGACGTGTTCAGCGGCTGCATGTGAACGAGCATGCCCGAGCCGGGGTTGGCGCGCGAGCCGTCCGCGCGGTAGCCCTCGCCCTCGTGGCGGTCGTAGTCGTCGCTGATGTTGTACCGGCTGTTCCGCTGGAGGCGGTAGGGCGCGTAATAGTCGGGCCCCGGGGCGGTCATGTTGACGCCCACGCGAAGCGGCTGAGCCTCCTTGGCCGGGTCGTGGGTCGTCGCGCCCGAGCGGTTGCGAACCGGGGCGTCGACCACCTCGGCGGTCTGCCCGGCGTCGGTCAGAACCATGCCGGCCGGAGCGCTCCACGTCACCACGTCGCCGGGCTGGACGGCCGCGCCCTCGGGCAGCGAGCAGGCCAGGCCGTCGTGGCGGCCGCCGGTGGCGAAGATCCGGGCCGGCGCGATCGGCGGCCCGCCGTTGATCCGAAACGTCGGCGACTTCGACGGGTCGCGGTCCGCGATGATCCCCGGCTTGGGGTCATCGACGCCGAGCAGGACCGGAACGTCGATCACCCGCCCCGACGCCATGACGGTCGGCTCGCCGAAGCGGGCGAGGTCGACGTAGGGCGTCGCGGCGCCGTATTCGCCTCCGGGACGGCCGCGCCACGTCCGCAAGGGCCGCGCGGGGTCGAGAGATTTCGTCCCAATCCCCTCCAGACCCTCGTCGACGACGGCCCCGCCGGGCGTCCAGGCGAGCGGGTAACGCAGCGTCCCGGTCGCCCTCGCCGCGACGGTTTCGATGGTGGCCTGGTCGTCTCTCGCCAGGCCGTCCAGTTCGGCGTCGTCCAGGGCGTCGCCGGCGCAGAGGTACAGGCCCTCGACCGAGAAGGCCGAGAGGGGATCCTCCCAGAGATCGCCGAAATAAAGCCCCGAGTCTCGCGACGGCAGCGCCGCGTCGGCGCCGGTGAACGATGTTTTGACGCCGTTGATCCCGACGAACTGCCGGGCCGGATCGTCGGCGTCGTAAACCAGGGCCAGGTGGTTCGTCACCCCGGGCCGGGCCTTGACCACCACGTTGCGGTCGTCTTGCCAGCTCGCCCCCAGCGAGACGCCCACGATGAGCGAGACCTCGGGGACGTCGGCCGGTTGTTGGCCGAACACCTGGACGTAGAACGGCCCGATGTTCATGGCCCGGCCGCGCCAAAAACCGTCGGCGGTCGGGGCTTCGAGCCGAAACCGCAGCGAGGCCGCGGTTCGCCGATTCCCGGTGAACGACGGGGACGGGTCCACGATCAGAAAATCATTATTGGCAATGCGAATCGCCATGCGATGAACCGATTCCGTTTTGTCAAAGAGGAATTGAGGGCCGCCGGCGGATTGCCAGCCGCCAGCCGGTCAACGACAATCCGCTTGCCGCCCATTCGCGGACGCGGATCGAAGCGTATCGCCGTCTCCGCTTTCAGCCGCCCTCCGCCGTCGCCTCGCCCGAGAGCCCGTCCACCGGATCGGGCGGCCTTCCATCGACGGCGACGACGATGAAGTTCCCGTTGCTCTCTTCGGCCGTTTCGTTGAAGGCTCTCACGCCCACGGCCCACGTTCCATCGGCGAGGTCGTCGATCACGGCCGAAAATGGCCCTTGAGCCGACTTGGCCGAGACGGTGGCCGCCGGCGTCGAGTAATCGGGCGTCGGCCTTCCAATGTAGACATGAAAGCCCGATGGCGCGTTTTCGCGCGTCCCGCCCGGATGCGTCCACTCGGCGACGATCCGCCCGCCCGCCTCGGCGCGGAGCCGCAGCCCAAAGGGGGCCGCGGGTCGGTTGGTGATGTCCTTGCCCTGGTCGTCGAGGATGATGAGAACCGCCGCGTCGACGTTGGACTCTTCAAGTCCCGAGGTCGACCCGAACGCGCGGACGCCGAACCGCCACTGGCCCGAGAGCGTCAGGGGCGGCGGCATCCATTCCAGTCCGTCCACGGTGGCGACGGGAGCCGAGTAGTCAATCGGGCCGCCATCGCCCGCGTTCGCGTAAATATGGTAATGCGTTGACCCATTGGGGCTGACCGGGCCGGTCGGCTCCAGGTTGAGGTTGAACCACGGAAGAATCATGAGTCATGGTCCCTCGCGTCGGTCAACCCAGGTCGGGAACCAGGACGTAGGTAAGCTCCCCGCCCACGGCGACGGCGGCCGAGAGGTTGAGGACGAGCGGGGCGTCGCCGGCCGTCTCGAAGCAGCCGACCGGGCAGTACGCCCCGCCGGCCGAGGCGTATTTGGTCAGCGGCCGAGCGCCGGTCACGTCGGCCGAGCCCGATTTCCACTTGGCGCTCACGTCGCCATTGGCGGCCAGGCCCCAACGAAGCACGCGAATCCGCGCGCCCGCCGCGCCCGCCACGATGATGTTGTCGCCGGAGGTTGTGGCGGCGATCTTGGCGAACTTCGGCTGAAGCGCCGCCGTCCCGTTGTACACGGTCGACGTGTCGGCGCCGGCGGCGACCTTGCCGATCAGCTTCGTTCCGGCCCCGAGCTTGATTTCCGCGTTGGGGTCGAGGTCGATCGTCGCCCCGGTCCCCAGGTTCACCGTGGTCCCCGGGGCGAGCCCAACGACCGTTCCCGACGCCAGGCCCACGGTCGATCCGGCCGCGAGGGTCGCCGTGACCTTCAGGTTCGCCGCGTTGGACTGAACGACCGTGGCGTTGAGGTTCGCGGCCGTGGGCTGCGTGACCGCCACGGTCCCGGTAACGCCAACGGTCGAACCAGACGCGAGCTTGACTTCCGTCCCGGCGGCCAGGCCGACCGTCCACGACCCGCTTTGGGTCGACGCCACGGTCCCGGATACGTCGACGGACCAGAGCCCGCCTTGATGGACCGTCGCCTTGAGGGCCGCCTCGTCGTCCTGAGAGACCGCCACGCCCCCAAGGACCTCCACCGGGAGACCGTGGGTCGAGTCGACGACCTGAACGACGTTGGCGTCGGGCGCGAGCGTCGTCGCGTAGGCGAAGACGCCCACCGGCCACTGGGTTCCGGCGGAGTCCCGGAGCGTCCGCAGCGTGGCGCCGCCGGAGCCGGGGTTCAGTTGCACGTTGTCGGCCATCGGGGGGCTTATCCCTCCACTTGGAAGATGTAGGTGGTCGCGCTCGGCTCGGGCCCCGCCGGCGCGGGGTCAACCCGCTCCAGACAGCCGGCGGCGCATGGGTCGGGCCGGGGGCGGCCGAGCAAGTCCACGCTTAAACCGGCCGGCCGGGCCATGAAGCCCAAAAGCGGCGAGCCGGCCGACGGCTCCATGAGCGGTCGCGCCGGCCCGCCCGCCGCCGGGCCGCCGAAATCCCACGCGGGGCAAATATTCGTCAGACTCGCGACCCCGGCCGCGACGTTGACGCGCGGATTGTCCGCGTTGACGACGTTGGCGTCCTCGACGATCTGGCCCGCCGCGACGCCCTGAAGCCCCGTCCGGCAACCGTCGAAGACGCAGCCGGCCACCACGACCGCCCCGGCCCCCGTCCTGGCCGATTGAACCAGGACCGCCGTCGACTTGGAGTGGCGGAACGAGCAGTTTTGGATCGTGAAACCCCGGCCAATCTTGGTCCCGGAGCCGGAGTTCCACTCGTCGAGGACGACGTGCTGGAACGCCGCGTCGAATCGGCAATTGACGATCCGAAGGCCCAGGTCGTACTCGTCGACGGCCCGGTTTGAGCTGATGTACATCGCGTATTGGCTGTCAACCGAATGGGCGGCGATCACGCACCGCTCGAACAGCATGTCGAGCCCCTTCGCGGCGCTGAGGAGCACGTTGACGACGCGGGAGCTAACCGTCCGGTTGCCGACCAACGCGCAGTCGCGGATGACGAACCGGGTCGCCTCCTGCACCGCGAGGGTCGCGTAGATGCTGGAGCCGGCTGTGATCTTGAGCCGCTCGATCGTCACGTCCGACCGACCGCCGACCTCCAGGGTCGGCTGGTTGATCGGCGTGGCGTCGTCGGTCCACGCCCGTATCTCCACCAGGCCCGTCTTGGGGCTGGACTTGCCCGCCGCGGCGAACGCCGAACCGTCGAAGTCGCCCCGGATCAGGAGCGGGGCCGACGCGGAGGGCGTCACCTGGACATTGACCGCCTCGCGATAAACGCCCGGCTCAACATGCACGGTCGTCGGGGCCGAGAGCGTCGCGCCCACGGCCTTGCCCGAGCCGACCGCCTTGTCGAGCGTCTTCCAGGGGTTGATCGCCGTTCCGGTCCCGGTCGAGTCGGAGCCGAAGTTCGAGATGAAATAGTTTGGCATGTGGATTTCATCTCACAAGTCTTGTCGAGAACATGGAGGTTGCTCGACTCTCGCCCGCGGTGTTCCAGCGGATCGCGAGGCGAGCTAGAACCTCGGAAAGCTCCGATTGGATCGTTTGCAGCTTCAGGGGGAAGTCCCCCTCGCCGCCCCGGGTTTCGGCGGCGTATCTCTGGACGAGAACCGACAACACGCACGCCGCGCGAAGGTCGCGACGGTCGTAAAGCGCGTCGGGAGAACGACCGGAGACTTTCGGGTCGATGTTGAACCGTCGGTTCAAATCGAAGCTCGCCTCCTCGATCTGCGGCCACAGCGTCGCGATCAGGAATTCGACGCCCGAAGCCCCCGCGGCGGGCGCCGGGGGCGCGCCCTCGCCGGCCCTCGCTCCAATCCTCCGCAGGACGAGCTTGTTCCCCGAGGCCGAAGCCACGGCCAAAAGCTCGCCCGCCCCCTTGAACAGCGAGGAGGGCTTCCTCAGGGAAACGACGTGCCCCGATTTCACGCCCGCGGCCTCGAAATCAACCGTCGCCGAGGTCAACGTCCAGGGCTCGCCCGGGGCGAAAGCGCCATCGGTCCCGAAGGCCGCCTTCTGCCAGTCCGGAGCCAACACGGCGAAGTCGCCGGTCGCCCGAACCGCCACGTCCTCGTCGTTGGCGTACACGATCGAGAGCCGTTCCGATTCACTCATGAAAGGCCCTTGGAAATGAGGGTTTGAATTCGTCTCCGTCTGTGGCTCGCCCGCTCGCGTCAGGACCGCTTCGCCCGCGAGGGCGAGCGTCCCGGCGGCGGAGCGTCGAGCCGATCAATGGCCTCGGTGGTCTCGGCGATCGCCAGGTCAATGCCCTCGACGGCGACGGCCAGCGCGTCGCGAACGCTCCGAACATGATCCAGAAGCGCTCGCCTCGCCTCCCGGTCGAGCTTGGGAAGCTGGCCGAGGGCGTCTTGAATCTGCTTGCAGTGCCAGAGCGAGCAAGACCGCCCCAGGTGGGGGAGGACGCGGCCCTCGCCCGCTCTTTCGATAAAGGGTTGTAGACCGGTGAATTGATGCGTCGAATGGGTGTGCATAACGCCTCGCGATCCGCCGTGGCCGACAGCTCGGCCACGGCGGCGTTTAAGGGGGAAGTCAGCGCGCCGGCGTCGGCGAACGATTAGGCCGAGAACGCGGTGATTCCGGACACCCAGGCATGATGCGCCTCGTTGTCGATCTCGATCGCGCCTTCCATGATGACGTCGCCCTCGAAGGCGTCGCCGCGGCTGCCGCGAGGCTTGTCAACCATCGACCGCTTGAGCCGAACGCGGGCCTCGTGAACCGACAGGCAGATCGCCGTGCCGGGACGCAGCAGCGGGGCGGGCACGATCGAGACGCCCGAGAGGAACGGGGCCTCGAACAGGTCAATCGGAGTGCCGAAGACGTTCGAGCCGGCGTTCACCCGCATGGCGGCGTGACCCCAGACGGCGAACGCGCTGAGGAAGTCGGTGCTGACGATCAAGATGTTCGGATTGCCGCCGCCGTTGAAGCAGGCTTGCAGCGTGTCGCGGATCAGGTCGCTGGGCTTGTAGGCCGCGGCGTTCGTCGGCGACGTGGTGTTGTTGGAGGTCAGGATGCTCTGAATGCCCTTCATCAGCGGACGGCTCGTCGGCGAGGTCAGACCCACGCCCTTGCCGTAGTAGCAGGCCGACTCAAAGTCATCCATCACATGCTGAATCGCCAACATGCGATCGCGATCAAGCGGCGTGGCGAAGCCCGAGCCGTAGGCGGCGTCGGACTGAAGGGCGCCGCCGACCTGGTAGGCGTGCTGCACCGTCTGGCAGTATTGCGTGGTCGCCTGGGGGATCCGGCTCAGGCTGGTCAGGTCGGTTTCGGCGCCGGTGCGGCTGTTGCTGACCAGATACGCCGACAGGCCGTCGACGTGGTTGGCGGCCGTGGTTCCGGCGTAGCCCCGAACCAGGGTCAGGGCGTTGGTCGCCGTATTGACGGCCGTGACGAGCAAGTATTCCTGCTCGATTTGGATGACGTCGCCGATATCGAAGATCGAGGCGTCGGCCATGATGGCGGTCGTCGCGGCGGCCGCCAGCGCGCCGCCGTTGTTCAGCTTGATCGACCGGGGACGGTAGTTGTCGTTGGTGATCAAGAACTGCGGCGAGGCGACGGGAGCCTTCGCAAGCCTCGCGATCAACGGGGTTCGGTTCACGAACCAGTTGATCGCGACGCCGAAGACGTCGTTGGGGAGCACGCCGGCGTTGAAGGCGGTGAACTGCGACGACGGGCCATTCTCATACAAAGACATACACGCTTCCCTTTGGTTTGAATCTTTCCAGTGCTTGCCACGAAACGAATCGACCGGATCAGATCATCGGGTGAAGTCCGAACGACTGATACTGGTTCTGTCGATCTCTCCACTGATTGGCGATCGCCTCCAGCGATCCCGGCTTCGCCGGCGCGGGAGCGGCGAACGGCCGGGCGCCGTCGGTTCCCGACCCTCCTCGGGCCGAGGGGGCGAAGAAGATGGCGTACCGGGGCGAATCGAGGCGTTCGGCGATCGCCTCGGTCGCCGGCCGCCCGGTGGCCTTGTCGCGAACGATCAGGGAGCCCGAGGCATCGCGAACGGTCTCGAACTCGTCCCGCAGCAGTTGGCGAACCATCGCGGCGGCGTCGGCCTTCTGCTCGGCGGTCGCGCCGACGAACGTCCGGCCGTGAAACGCCTCGGCGATGGCCGCCGCCTTGCGCTCGTCGAAAACCTGCCGCTCCAGGCTGGCGTACCGGGCCTGGGCCTCGGCGTGCTTCCGCTCCCAGGCCGTCCGCTGCTGGGCGAGCGCTTCCTCGACGTTCCCCTTCTCCGCCAGGGCCCGAAGCCGCTCGGCCTCCTTGGCCTCAACCGCGGCCTCTTGCAGCCGCTGGTGCTCTCTGAGTTGGCTCTCCAGCGACTGAAGTCGCCGATACTCCTCGGCCGTCAGGGAGACGACGTCCGAAGACGGCGCCCCCGAAGACGGCGTCCCCGCGTTGCCGGTTGTTGGCTCGCTCACTTGTTAACCTCGTTTGAATGCCGATTGATCAAATGAATCGCGTGAATTCGGGACGACGACCGCGCCTCGTGCGCGCTTACACTTCTCCGTCGGACCCCAAACCCAGATGCCGATCGATCTCGGCGTCGAACCGGTGGTAACTCTCATCGTCAAGACCCGGCAGCATCAGGCGAACCAGCTTGCCAAGTAGTTCGCTCTCGGTCCTGGGAGCGTTGCCGGCCGCCGCCAAAACCGCCTGGAACCGGCCGACCGTCTCGGCAAGCTCGGACCCGGTGAAGAGATCAAAAGACGTGGGATACTGAATGCGAACGGCCTCGCGATCCTCGGCCGAGTCGCGACCATCGCCCATGACCACAAGGGCCAGTTCGACGATCCGACGCTCGGCCCTCGCCAGCACTCCCGCGATCTTGCCCAGAAGGTCGTTGCCGGCCGCCTGGTCGAGACGCTTCGAGACGCCGCTTTGCGAGACCGTCGATCCCCCGGTTCCCGCCGCCCCCGCCGGCTTCAACAAAAGCGCCGCGCGGTCCGCCGCGTCCCGGAGATCGGCTTTGTTCCAGCGGATGGATTCGGCCCCATCCTTCGGAAACTCGACGACATCAAACCCTTCGTATGAGACGGAGCCGTTCTGGGAGTTCTTCTTCTTCGGCAAGAGCCAGTTCGGGCCGATCGGCACGGCGCCATCGGCCTTCACGTAATCTTCGGGGCCTTGCAAAAGCGGGTGGGCCTGCGTCGTGTCCGAAAGGATCAGCTCGCTGTCTCGGTTGTAAAACTCGCGCTGAAGCTCGGCGATGCTCTCGTAACGCGGCATGCCGACGTTTTCACATCGTGGCCTCTTGCGATCGAAGAGGCGCATGATCGGCACCCGGCCGTAGGGATGGGGGACGGGCCCCTCTTCAACCTTGCCCGACGAGTCGTATAGCGTCCACGACTCCGCGTTCCAGTACCGCCACCCGACTTTTCGCTCATCGCGAACCTCACGGATGAGGCACTCTACGTAGCGGCCTCGGCGGTCGAGCCGCCACCAGACCATGTTCTCGGGCAAGATGTGCGACGCGACGCAGCCGTCCAGTCCCATCCGCAGCTCATCGGCCCGGGTTCGGACCTCGTCGCCGTCAACCCGAGCAGGGTGATCGACGATGATGTCGAGCTGGCCCAGCACCAAAAGCAGCGGGGCGACGGTCCCGGCCATCCAGTCGTCGATCGACGAGCCCTGGCCGTCCACGTCGCGCCACCAGGCGGCGACTTTCGGGGGCCCTTCGCGCTTCACCTCGCGGCTGAAGATCCGGGCGAGGTGAGCCTCGGCGGCCTCGGCGACGAACGTGGGTACCGGAGTCCTCGCGCGCCTCAGTTCGTAGTCATCGTCCGTCGCCTGATAAGCCTGATCGGTCCCAAACGGCCTGCCGGAAGGCGACGCCCCCGGATCGAAGGCCGACGGGTATTCGCGTTTGTGCCGCACCAGATTACGAACGGGCATTCCCCGAGGATCATATCCATATATGGCCGTCCGGTAGGCTTCGCCTCCCTCCCACGAGTCGAGCAGCCATCGCCATCGAAGGTGATGCGCGGCCCACTCGGAATGAGGTTGATCGATCCGCCGTCCGTCCGGCAACGCGATTCGAGGCGGGATCGCCGTCCACGTCGAAAAGGGCGACGCGCCCATCATGGTCGTCAATGGCATGGCGTTCTTCGCTGGCTTTGGGAGAAGTTGGGGCGGACGTCTAAAACACCCGTCCCGCCCGGATGCGGCGGAACGGCTTGACGGTTGAAGCTCCATCGGGAAACGCGACGCGAAGGCCGCCGCGAACAGCGTCGATCAGGTCTTCATGGGGATGCTGGGGGTCCGCGGGATAGTCCATCCACTGGCCCGCCCGCCGGGCCCTCGCATAACTGAGAAAGGCCCCGATTAGATGTTTACACCTCGGATGAATCGTCAGACGAGCCGCTCCGTCGGCCGACCGAACAAGCCCTTCAATCAGGCCCAGGCCCTCGTGTACGCAACCGGGATACTTCGGCCAAGCCTGAATCCCCGTCTCGCCGACAAGTCCGCATCGCTCATATTCGGCGAGCACCGTCGGCCCGACTGGGTTTCTCGCTCCACCGGCCGAGTCGGTCGAGACCTGCCGAACCGCGACGCCGCACATCCGATCGGCCATCTCGCGAATTTCCAGAGCGCAGGATTCGGCCGTCCGACCCTCCGCCAGAAATTCCGCGAACACATGAACCCGAGCGGGCTCTTCAGCCGTCGCCGGCCTCACTTGAAAGAAGACCGCGGCGGTGAAAACGCCGCTGTCGATCGAGATATGAACCGGCAGCGACGGATCAAACTCGGCGTCGTCGCTTACGTTGTCATTCTCGTCGAACCGGGTGAACCAGGTTCCCTGAGACGACGGCGAGCGACAGAGATAATCGCTCGCGAAAACGCGGGGAGAGACCGCCCTGGCCTTCTGGATCAAGGCGTCGATCCCATAATGACCGTTGCTCCGCTTCGCCTTCGGTCGCCCCTTCGGGTCCTGATCGCGGTCCTCGTGGCACCAGGCGAACAGCGGACACTCGGGGCATTTCTCCAGGTTCGGCCCGCTTCGTCTGGTCGGGCAACGCTCCAGAACTTCAAAAACACAATATGTATCGACCGGAAACGCGCCGGCGCGTCCTTGTTCGACGAGTCCGGCCATCGGCCCGGCCAGCTTGTGCCAGGTCGACGTCATCAAGACGCTCGCCCGGGCGCCGCGGAGGTCCATCGCCATGCCCAGGGCCGCTTCGCGGATGTCGGGATCGATCTCGTCAATCTCGTCGAGCTTCAGGGACGCGACGTGCGGCCCTCGGACGCTCGTGGGGCTGGCCGCGAGGATCGACACCCGCGAGCCGTTACCGTAAACGGCTTCAGTTTTGAGCAATCGTTGTATGGATTCCTCATCGCCGCCGAAGGAGCCCGCCCCCTCGACCACCAGGTCGCGAATCGCCCTATAGATCTGTTCGGACTGGGCCCGCGACCCACCGAGAATCCGGGTCTCGTGTCGGGGGTTGAACCGGCTCGCCAGGTGGGTTTCAAGGGCCGAGAGGAACGATTTCCCGCTCCCCCGCGGCCCGTGCCAAAGCGCCAGCGACGGACGCTCAAGAACCTGCCTGGCGAACATGTCGAAGGGGGCGGAGTGCCCCTTGCAGACCGGCCGCGACGGGATTCGGATGCCGGTGAACCCCAGCACCCAGTCGCGCAGTTCCGTCCGAGTTTTCGGCGGACGGTCGCGCACGGCTTTAAGAATCCCCGCGAGCTTTGATGGGTCCACGAACGGCCTCCAAAACCTTGCGAGCGGTCTTGTCGTCGATCGAAAGGAGCTTGGGGCCCTCTCCCGAATCGAGGTCGGAGCCAACTCTCTGGAAAATCGCATGTTGGGCTCGAACGTCGCCCCGAACGGCCCCCGACACCAGGGCGTCGAGGATCCGCTCGGACCAGGTTCTGCTCGGGTCGTCGCTCGGCCGGTCAAGGTAGTCGCGGAGCCGGCGAGCCATCCCGTGATCTCGACCGCCGTCGTCTCCCCAGATCGGTTCCCGCGTTTTGCTCATGTTTTCATTCCCCGGCGCGGGTCGAATCCGCGGATGTTTCCGTCCGCGAAAGGATCTGGCCGGCGATCGCGTCCAGATATCGCTGCTCTCGCTCCATCGCCCGGCGGTCCCGCTCGATCTCAAAGTTCGCCCTCGCAATCTGGGCGCGGCGAGCCAACACCCAGCTAATGAAGGTCGAGACCGCCGAACCGATGAAGGCCAGGCCACTCAACGTCGAGGGGCTCTTGGCCCATTCCATGAACGCGGCGATGCTGAGCCCTCCCGACGCTCCGGCGCTGGCGTAAAGTCCGTTGTAATGCATCTCGCAACTCTCGAATCGGCATCCTTTGGGCGAACGATCAGGGACGCTCGGAACGCGACAACTCGGCGTGGAGCCCGGCCACGCTCGCCCCGCTGAAAACGACGAAGAGGGCCTCGAAGATCTGCCTGAGCCCCTCGTCATAGTTCTTCGCGAGAACCATGGCGATCCCCGACGAAACGGCCGCGATCACCGGCGCGTACTTTTTGTAGTTTCGCGCCAACATGATGATGAACTTAATCGTCGTCATTGATCCTCCTTTGAAAATCGGTCAAGACATGGATCTGATCGTCAACGCGCGATCAGGCGGCCTGGTTGTAGCTCCAATGCTTCGGCAGTTCGCGGGGGACGAAGACCGGAGCCTTCGCCAGGGCCCAAGAGTCTCCCTGGGCCAGAATTCGCTCAACGACCGGGCGGTCGGCCCAGAAGCTGAAGCTCGGCTGATCGAGGGCGGTCGGCCCCGCCGGCTGACTCGGTCCCCAGCTTTGGAGAATGCACGCGCCGGGGCGGTCGAAGCGAAGTCCGCCGATCAACATGCAGTGCCCCCACGAGCCCTTGGCCCGACAGAAGCCGTCGCCGTCGCGTTCGAGCGTGAAACCCTGATTTGAACAGATCGTCACGGGATAGCCGTTGGCGACGGCCGCCGACAGCTCGGCCCAACTCGTCACCCTCGCGGTCGAGCCGAGCTTGTACGACGCGGCCAGCGTCTTCAACTCGGCCGGGGCCCCGCGACGCCCCCAATCCTTGGCCCGGCGACCGCTATAGGAGCCGTCGGCCCCCAGCGCCTCTCGGCTGACGACGCCGACCGTGGTCATCGCCGTCACCGCCGCCGAACCGTAGGAACCGTCTCCCCCGCCCAGCAGACCGCCGACTTCGCGGGAAACCGCGTAAATGAACTCGGTGGACGTTTCGCGATATTCGGCCGGAGCCCCCAGCGCGATTTCAACGCACTGGAGCATGTCTACTCCGTGAGCATGCCCGAATCCCACGCAGTCGCCAATCTCTTGCGCGGGATAATTGGGGTATTCTCCCAGCACGTCGCGGAAGGCCTTGTACAGCAGGATCGGCTTGCCGTCGCTGGCGTCGGACGACAAGTCGGGAGCCGCCATCGCCAGCGAAGGACGCCGACGGGCCAGACCTTGCTGGACCTCGTCGGCGCCCAACCAGCCGAACGCGAGCGGATTCGTTGTTTCACTCATTCAGGTGTCTCGCAAGTTGACGGCGAAATCCGGGACCCAACCCAATCGCCCCGCCTCACTTGGCGGGCTTGGCCAGGCCCGCGGCGAAAGCCCGCCAAAGAGCGGCGAGCGCGGCCTTGTCCGCGGCGGAAATTTCCCCCTCGGGCTTCCCTTCGGGGACGATCTTGGAGAACTCGGCCGCCACCTCGCGGTCGAACAGGGCGGTTCGCCCGGCGGTCCATTCCCGGGCCACCACGTCGAGCGACTCGGGAACGGCCCGGCCGGCGTCGAGCGACTCGGCGCCCTTCAGCCAGGCGCCGGCGTAGGCGGCCCCCAACTCCCGCGGATACGTTCGACCGATCGCCGACAGGCGTTCCGCCGAGGGGGAGACCGGCGCCGAGGCCCGCCGGCCCGACAAAAGGGCCCCGGCCGAGACCGAGACCACGACGATCAACAGCGTCGGCCCCCAGGCCTTGCCAAATTTCAGGGCCGGAGTCCAAACACGTTCCAACTTCAGCGGCATGGAGTGATCACCTTTCAGTGATGTGAGACCGGGCCGATCGCCGGTCGGAGCCAGCGCGCGGAACGAGCGCCGAGGCTCCTGGATCGGAGCCCGCGCTCGTGGATCGACGGGTTCGCTCGCGACTTCAGGTCGAAGCCCCGGCGAATCCCGGATTGGGGAGAAGAGGAGGAACGCCCTTGCTCGGCGTCCCCCCAAGGAATGATTGCGAGACGCGCGTCCCCGGCGAGCGGGGGGCGTAAGCCCCCTGTCCGGCGACCGGTCGCCTTTACGAAGACAGGGGGCTTACGCCCCCCGCTCGCCTCTTAAGATGTTCGCCAAGAGGCGAGCCGCCCTCAGCGACCGCTCTCGCGCGACTCGCGGGCGGCCCTGGGTTCGGGCTTGGGGTCGGTTCGCGGGTCGCGTTTCAGGGCCGGATGGTCGTCGACGCCGGAGGTCGAGCAGACCATGCAGCAATCCAGCGAACCCGGACGGATCGGACCTCGGTGGCGGCACTCCGAACTCGGCGTGAACGCCCCGATCGGGAACAAGGGGACAAGCTCCAACCACCACGGGATGACCGCTTGAGTCGCGTCCTCCCGTGTTTGTGAGGACGGGTCAGAGTTCAATTCCTCAATAAGCGAGGATTCGGCGGCCCGCGCCCGGGCCAATCCCCGCTCCACATGGCGACGGCCCGAGTCCGACGTTTTCGCAATCTCGGCGATCGTCCATCCCTGTCGATGCAATCGCAACCATTCGGCGTCCCTGGCCTCAAGGGCCCAGCCCCGCCTTCGACTTCTTGTCGCCTTGGTTTCGTCCGTCCCGTCTGACGACGCCCCGCCCATCGTTCGCCCCTCCGTTCAGCGGCCCTCGTCTGCTGTCCTCATTAGTAATGCCACATAATACGCGATCCCGCATCCGCAAACAGTCGACCGAAAACGCAATGTCGACGCAAGCCGTTTTCCTTCAAGGACTAATAAAATCCAAAAATTCCGCGCGCCCCCGGCCTTAATTTGCTGGAACGCTTTGCGCGACCCTTGCAAAAGGCCGAGACGCGGAGTCCGGGCGCTGAGAAGGAGGCCCGCGCCCTCGGCTTGACCGATCGGTTAGAATCCAGGTGGCTGGGCATCCGCCCACCGAGGCGTGGATCGCGCGCTCGGCGGCACAAGACACGGCGTTGTTCCTCGAAGGTTGGTTTCAAACGACATGGCCACGACAAACGAGAAGGCCGAGCCCAGGAGGGTCCTGGACATCGGCCAGTGCAACCACGATCACGGGTTGATTACTCGGCTGCTCGCCGGCTTCGGCGCGCATGTGGATCGAGTGCAGGGCCTGGAGGAGGCGAAGCGGGCGCTTCGGAAGGCTCGCTACGATTTGGTTCTGGTCAACCGCCAGCTCGACGCCGACGGATCGCCGGGGGTGGATGTCGTTCGGGCGATCCGGTCCGACGCCGACCCCGCGCTTTCGGCCGTTCCGGTAATGCTCGTCAGCAACTTCCCCGAAGCCCAGGAAGAGGCAGTCTCGGCCGGCGCGGCGCTCGGCTTCGGCAAGGCCGAGCTGGACGCCCCCCAGACCAAGTCGCGACTCGCGGCTATTTTGGGCTAGAGCGGCGAGCGGTCGCGTGGCGCGCGTTCTGGTTCTGGAGGGCCGGATTGGGAAGGGCGAGGCTCCCGCCGAGCCCCACGCATAGTCTCGGCTCGGCGGGAGCCTCGCCCTTCCGAATTCAATTCTCCGAGACCGACGCGGGGGCGAGCGGGACGAAATGGGTTCGGCTCTCGGCGTCGGCCGTCCACGGTCGGGCGGGAACGACGACGGCGAATAAGAAGTGGACGTGCGCGGCGGTTCCCCCCAGCACGAAGAAATGAAAGAGCGCGTGGGGGCCCAGGACGCCGGGAATGAGCGTCGGCCATCCCAGCAGATTGATCGTCGCGCCAACGCTATAGATGGCCCCCCCGATGGGCAGGCCGATCAGGGCCCGATCCCGGTAGGCGAGCCGGATCTCGCAGTAACCAAGCACCATTCCCCAGCCCAGGCTGAGGTAAACGGTGGTCGCCAGCCAGGTTGGGAACGGCTCGCCGGCCAGGACCGCCCCCGCGCCGGCCAGGGAGAACATCCACACCAGCGCGATGCTGCGCCTCCCCTGCCGGGGGCGCATCAAGGACCACGCGACCGGCGTGAAGGTGCCCGCGATCAGGCAGAAGATCCCGACGTGGTCGAATCGCTCCAGCCAGTTGAGCGTCTCGCCCTCGACGCGAGCCCCGTGGTAAATCGTGCTGGCCCCGTAGCATAGGGCCATCCCCAGCCCGAAGATCACCAGGCCCACAAGCTTTCCGCGCTGGTAAAAGCCCGTCGAGCCGTATCGAAGGCCGCGTCGAACGAGAAACCAAGTCGTCGGCGGGGCGGCGATCAGCCCCAAGAGGTGGGTCCACGTGCTGACCGGTTCGCGCGGATCCAGTAGGAACATGCCCCCCTCCTTGCCCGGCGGCCCAATCGTGTTCGGCACGGCTTGCCCGTGCGGCGGACGAAGCCGGGTTCTCCCTTCTCCCCTCGCGGGAGCGGGGGGAACCCCACTTGTGGGGTCGGGCCGGAACGGCCGGATGAGGGGGAGAACTCGCCGGCTTCCGGTTGCGCGCCCCCTCATCCGCCCCTTCTCCCGCGAGGGGAGAAGGGGGAGTCCAAATTCCGTGCCGAACCGTGTTCCTCGCGGGTTTGCTCAGCCCTCCCACCGTCTCTCTGTTACGACCGATCCCCACCGCGGGTTCGGCGCCGTCCGGGACGGAACCGCCAGGCGGCGACCGCCGCGCCGGCGGCGAAGACGATCAGGCTCCCCGGTTCGGGAACGGGCGCCGGCATCTCCTGGGCGACCGGCTCGGGAGGCGCGAGCATCTGCGCCGCGGCGGTCTTGGGGGGGATGATGACCGGCTTGGGGGGGTCGGATTTGAACATCCCCTTGACGGCGTCGAGGGCCTGTTGGTTCCAGTTCTTGATGGCGTTGGAGCTGGTGTTGTACCAGTCCTTGATGGTCCCCTCGACCGAATGATCCCGACCGCCCGCCCCAGTTCCCGGGCCCGGGCCCGGGCGCTCGGCTGGCGGATCGACCTCGGCCCGCCAGGTGTGCGATTCCCCGGCCACGTCGGAGAGGATGGAACTTCCCCAAGACTCGACGAGGAAGGTCTGACGAGGCGTCAGCACGGCGACCTGTCCGGTTTTGGCCAGTTCGGCGTCGAGCGACTCTTTCGCCAGGGCGTCCAGGCGAAGCGGGCCCATCAGCGCCCCTCCCCGGCCGGGGGCGACCGCGACGCTTGGCGCGCCCTGGGGCGCTTGCGACGGATCACCAAGCCGATACGCCAGATACGTCGGCGCGACGCCGGCCGGAAGCCGTGACGGCCGCCCGCCCCGGCCCCCCGTCAGCGCGATCCGGCGCCCCTGCTGGTCGAGCACCATCGGCCGACCCAGCCCCGCTTCGGTCAGCGGGTGAGTCCGCATCCCGGCCCCCAAGGCGCTTCCCTCGATCGAGACCAAACCCGCCAGGCTCCAAACCAGGGTCGAGGCCAAAATCCATCGGCCTCCCCGTCCGCTTCGTCTTCCGTCCGTATTCACAAAGGCCGTCCTTCCCTGGAAGGGCTTGGATCTGATCGTCGAGTCGATTCGAAGTGGGCGATCGCCGCGCGGTCGGGGATGTGCGTCTCGGAGATGTGGGCGTCCGAGCCCCCATTAGCGCGATTTCCTCAAGTCGATCAAGCCGAATGTCGATACCCGCGCCCCTGCGGGATTCCATTCCTTATGGAGTTCGTTGCGCTGTCGCGGCGGCAACGGGCGCCATGTTGTAGGGGCGGCCCCCTGTTGCCGCCCTCCGGCGACCGATGTGGCAAGGCCCGCCGGCCCGTGATTGGCCCAGGCGAGCGCGCCGGCCCAACAGAGGCGACGCCGAGCGTGTGGCGCAAACGGGAGGGCGAGGCTGGGCTGATGAAAAGTTGGTGTTGACCTGACATTTCGCCGCGTTGAGGCATCCTGGATTTGTTGCGCCGTCCCAGAAGATTTATCTCCACTCGTCTTGTTTCTGAACCGGGGGGCGGACATTCCTGTCCGCCCTAAAACCAATATCAGGATCAGGGCGGACAGGAATGTCCGCCCCCCGAAGAAACAAATCCGGGATGAGGGTGGGAGAGAGTCAACACCAAGTTTTCATCGCGCCAGGGCGAGGCTCCCGCCGAGCCGACGCAAAGCGTGGGGCTCGGCGGGAGCCTCGCCCTCCCAAATCGCCGAGTCCGAAATCCTCGCGGTGATTCCGAGAATCATGAAATCCGGGGCCTTCCGCCGCTGATCGTATGAATGTGGGAGGGTCTCGCCTCCCCCCGCTCTTTGACAATCCGCTAAATCACGAGGCGCCGCGAATCGCGCGATTTTGGCCGAACGAATCGTCATGTCCCCATTTTGGGACACCCGACCCCATGAAAGGGGGGCGGGGCTCTCGCAACCCTTTTCATGATCTTCATTTGCGGCACAGAC
>Ga0182738_1001003_pt1 | contig 37035 bp, 33 predicted proteins | sample eDN5th30CBELigMG_FD_128876 | JGI IMG/M metagenome (GOLD analysis project Ga0182738, IMG submission 128876) | Enriched Miracle-Growth compost microbial communities from Emeryville, California, USA - eDNA 5th pass 30_C BE-Lig MG (version 2)... ...
CGATTCGATGGTCGCCTGCTCGTTCAACGCGGGCAGCACCACCGAGACGCTGCGACCGGTCTTGGCCTTGGCCGCCAGCAGCTCGGCCACCGTCCACTGCGGCCGGGTCCAGGTGCGCCCGGACAGCCGGGTGTCGCCCGGCGCCGAGACCAGGTCGGTCATGCAAGTCCCCTTACTGTGCGGGTCGGGGGCCGCACGCCGTGGATCGATGCCACCATCTCCAGTACGCGCCGGGTCGGCCCGACCTCGTGAACCCGAAACATCCGGGCTCCGGCGGCCGCCGCCAACGCGGTGGCCGCCAATGTTCCGTCCAGTCGTTCGGTGAGACCCACTCCAAGAGTCTCCCCGATGAAGTCTTTGTTGGAGAGCGCCATCAGCACCGGCCATCCGGTACCGACCAAATCCTCCGTATGTCGCAACAACGCTAGCCCGTGGAAGGTGTTCTTGCCGAAATCATGGGTGGGATCGATCAGCACCCGATCCCGGGCCACCCCGGCCGTTACCGCCCGTTCCGCGGCCGCGGTGACCTCGCTGATCACCGCTTTCACCACCCCGTCGACGCTGGTGCCGTAGCTCACCCGGAAAGGGCGGGTGCGCGGTTTCGCGCCTCCGGTGTGCGAGCAGACCAGCCCGGCCCCGAACTCGGCGGCCACCGCCGGCAGGTCCGGGTCGATCCCGGCCCAGGTGTCGTTGATCAGGTCGGCACCCGCCGCGCAGGCGCGTTTGGCTACCTCCGCACGCCAGGTGTCCACGCTGATCAGCTGCTCGGGGTAGGCGCTGCGCAGCCACTCGATGAACGGCACCACCCGAGCGGTCTCGGTGTCAGCGTCGACAGTCTCCCCCGGCCCGGCCTTGACCCCGCCGACGTCGATGACGTCGGCGCCGTCGGCCACGGCGCGGTGCACGGCGGACTTGGCCGCCTCGTCGGTGAACGTGGCGCCCGCGTCGTAGAACGAGTCCGGGGTGCGGTTGACGATCGCCATGATCAGCGCTCGATCAGCCGCCACCGGACGACCGCAGAAGTGGGACTGCACCGCTCCATGGTGCCTGGTGGATGTGGGACCGCAATCGTCAGCCCTGACCCGCCGAAACCGACGTTTTGCAGGGAAAGTCCGAGTAGCGGCCTGCAAAACGTCGGTTTCGGTGCAGAAGCAGAAGCAGAAAAGTCAGCCCTGCGGACGCTTTCCCGCGGCCACTTCGCCGGGATAGTCGGCGTAGAAGGGCACGTAGCCTTCGCCGCGGCCGGCCAGCACGTACAGCGGGTCCTCGATCACGGCACCCCCGCCGCCGTAGCCCTGCTCGCGCAGCTCCACCTTGCGGCTCTTGAACGTGGTGGTGTGGGCCATCGACGCCACCACCCGCACGAACAGCGGCACCGCATAGGAGGGCAGCTGGTCAAAGACCACGGCGGCCAGCCCCGGCCCGTCGAAGGTCGCGCCGTCGCGCAGTTTGACCGCGGCCATCCCGGCACGGCCACCGGTCCCGGGCACCTCGACGCCGTAGACGGCGCACTCCTCGATCGCGTCGTCAGCGCTCAGCGCGGCCTCGACCTGGGTGGTGGCGACGTTCTCGCCCTTCCACCGGAAGGTGTCGCCGAGCCGGTCGACGAACGCGGCGTGCCCCATGCCCTGCGGGCGCATCAGGTCACCGGTGTTGAACCAGCAGTCGCCGTCGCGAAAGGCGTTGCGCACCAGTTTCTTCTCGTTGGCCTCCGGGTCGGTGTAGCCGTCGAACGGGGAGAACCGGTTCACCGGACTCAGCAACAGCCCGGGTTGGCCCGCAGGCACCCGCTGCACCCAGCCGTCCTTGCCACGCAGCGGCAGGCCGGTGTCGGGGTCGTACTGCACGTAGGCCAGCGGCAGCGGATAGACGCCGGTGCTACGCGGCACATTGAACACGTTGAGGAAGGCGCTGTTGCTCTCGCTGGCGGCGTAGAACTCGCAGACCCGCTTGATCCCGAACCGCTGGGTGAACTCGTCCCAGATCTCCGGCCGCAGCCCGTTGCCGGCGATCACCCGCACCTTGTGTGCACGATCGGTGGGCTTGGCGGGCTGGTTGAGCAGATACCGGCAGAGCTCGCCGATGTAGACGAACGCCGTCGCGTCCGCTGCGATCACCTCGTCCCAGAACCGCGAGGCCGAGAACGACTTGCCCAGGGCCAGCGTGGCACCGGCGTTGAGCACAGACGACACCGCGACCGTCAGCGCGTTGTTGTGGTACAGCGGCAGGCAGCAGTACAGCGTGTCGTTGCCGCGCAGCCGCAGCCCGACGCCCCCGAAGGTCGCCAGCGCACGCAACCACCGGTAGTGCGTCATCACGCTGGCTTTGGGGTAGCCGGTGGTGCCGGAGGTGAAGATGTAGAACGCGGTGTCCTTGGCCAGCACCGCGTTGACGGAGGCGGGGTTGCTGTCCGGTGCGGTGGCGGCCAAGCGCCGGAACTCTTCGATGGTCACCGGCGCGTCGGTGTAACCGCATTCTTTGACCGGATCGACCAGGTCGGACTCCGCAATCAGCAGGGTGGCGTTCAGCACCCCCAGGCTGTGGGCCAGCACGTCACCGCGCTGGTGGTAGTTGAGCATGCCGGCGACCCCACCGCATTTGGCGACGGCCAGCATCATCAGCACCGCGTCCGGGGAGTTGCGCAGCATGATCCCGACGACATCGCCGTGGCCGACGCCGCGCGCGGCCAGCACGGCGGCGTAGCGGTTGACGGTCTCGTTGGCTTCGCGGTAGGTCAGTTGCTGCTCGCCGAACCGGATGAAGACCCGATCACCGACTTGGGCCGCGCGATCCTGGAAGACCTTGCCGATCGAGGCCTTGGAGGTGGGGCGAGCTCGCAGCCCGGTCCACAGCCCGCGCAGGATGGTCGGCCCGTCGGCCAACAGACGGGGGGTACGCGCTAAAACGTCGACCAGTCCCACCTGGGTGACAGTGCCGGAGTCGTGGTCGGACACGTTATCGCCTCATTTCGCCGAAAATCGAGAGCTTAACCGGTACCGGCGGTACCGGGTGAACAGGCGTCCAGCGCCGCCTCCATCTCGCCGAACACCAGCAGACGATCCATCGCACGCCGGGATACAAAACCGGTGTCGATCAGCCCCGACAGCCACGTCCACAGCCCCTCATAGTGGCCATCGGGATCGAGTAGCACCACCTCTTTGTCGTGCATGCCCAGATACCCGGCGGTCCACGTCTCGAACAGCTCTTCCAGCGTGCCGATGCCGCCGGGCAGGGTCAGAAACGCGTCGGCGCGATCATCCATCACCTGTTTGCGCTCGCGCATGGTGTCGGTGACGATCAGCTCGTCGGCATCGACATCGGCCACCTCGCGGTGCAGCAGCGCCTTGGGGATCACCCCGACGGTGTGCCCACCGCGCTCACGGGCGGCCACCGCCAGCGCGCCCATCGCCGAGACGTTGCCGCCTCCCCATACCAGCGTCCAACCCCGCTCGGCGATCGCCGCACCGACCTTGGCGGCCAGCGCCAGCAGTGCCGGATCGCTGGGGCCCGACGCGCAGTAGACACAGACCGCCCATTCGCTGCACCGCACACCGAAAGGCTATCGGGCGGTTGGCTCAGACCGTAAACTCTCGGCGATGCCGATCCGGTGGAACGTCCCCGAGCATTCGGCGGCGTTGCATCAGCTCACCGCAGCGCTCGACCCCGACGGAGGCCGGGCCGGCGCGGTGGTGCTCGGACCCGACGGGTGCGGCAAGTCCACCCTGGCCCGGTTAGCGGCTGAGGACTACGCCGACCGCCATCCCGGGACCCGGGTGTGCTGGGTGATCGGCACGCCCGCCGAGCGCGACGTGCCGTTCGGCGCCTTCAGCCATCTGATCGCGGTGGCCGACATCGGCAAGCCCGCCGCGCTGCTGCGGGCGGCGCGCGCGTCGTTGGTCGATGCGGCGGGCGACCTGCTGCTGGTGGTCGACGACGCCCATCTGCTCGACATCTTGTCGGCGACGCTGGTCTACCAGTTGGCGCTGACCGGAACTGCCCGGGTGATCGTCACCGGGCGCGCGGACTGCTCCCCTGCGCCTCCGCCGCCGATCACCGCGCTGTGGGGCGACGATCTGCTGACTCGCATCGACATCACCGCCTCAGATGAGGCGAGTGAGGCCGGTCGCGACGTGGACGCCTTCGTGGCGGGGTTGCCGGCCGACGTGCGCGCGGTGCTGGACTACCTGGCCGTCTTCGAGCCGCTGGCGCTGATCGACCTGATCAGCCTCACCAGCGCCGACGCAGTCCGCCAGGCCGAGGAGCTGGGCGCGGTGGAGACCCGCGCTCGCGGCGGCCGCGAACCGGACCCGGTGGTCTACACCGCGCACCCGCTGTTCGCCGAGCGGGCGCGGGGCGCGCTGGGAGTCGACGAGGCGCGTGCCCGACGTAGCGACGTGGTCGGCGCCCTGGCAGTCCGGCCGTGTGAACACGTTGGCGAGCAGCTGCGGCTGGCGGCGCTGGCCGCCGACAGCGACGCGCCCCAGCCCGCCGCCGAGGTGGTGGACGCCGCACAGCAGGCGTTGCGGCTGGGCGACCTGCAGCTGGGTGAGCGGCTGGCCCGTCACGCCCTGGATCGGTCGGACGGACTGGCGGCCCGCCTGGCGCTGGCACACGCGCTGGGCTGGCAGGGCCGCGGGCGCGACGCCGACGCGGTACTGGCGGCCGTCGACCCGGCCGATCTGAGCGAGCCGGAGTTGATGGCTTGGGCGCTGCCGCGGGCCGCCAATCAGTTCTTCATGTTGGGCGAGCCCGAACGCGCCACCGCATTCCTGGCGGCCACGCGTGGCCGGGTGACCGGCGCGGCCCCGCGCATCACCCTGGATGCGCTCGGCGCGACCTTCGCAATGAATGCCGGCAACATCGGCCGCGCCGTCGAGGCCGCCACCGCCGTCCTGGCCGACCCGGCCGCCGACGACATGGCGGTGGCCTGGGCAGGCAGCGCCGCGGCCCTGTGCGCGGCGCGATCCGGCCGCTTCGACGACGTCGGCCCCTCAGCGCGCCGAGCGCTGGACGCCGAACATCCCGGGGTGCTGCGGTTCACCGTCGGGCTGGCCGAGATCACCGCACTGCTGATGGCCGACCGCCTCGCCGAGGCGCGCGAGCTGGCCTGGCAGTTCACCGATTTCGCCGAGCTGTCCCAGCCTGGCCGGGCGATCGGCGAGGTGCTGGTGGCGCAGGTGCTGATCGCCGCCGAAGAGTACGACGCTGCGACCAAAGTGTTAGCACCGGCCGCGGCCACGCTGGAACGCACCGGCTACTCGTGGGGCCCGCTGTCGCTGACGCTGCTGGCCACCGCGCTGGCCCGCCAGGCCGACATCGCCGGCGCGGCAAAGGCGTTGAGCCGGGCCGAATCCCGGCACGGCACCAAATCGGCGCTGTTCGCTCCGGAGTTGGGGGTGGCGCGGGCTTGGCAGCGGGCCGGCATGCGCGATCAACATGGGGCGATCGCGGCGGCCCGGGAAGGCGCCCGGATGGCCGAGCGCACCGGCCAATCGGCGGTGGCGTTGCAGGCCTGGGATGTGGCCGCCCAGCTCGGCGATGCCCGGGCCGTGGACCCGCTGAGCCGGCTGTGCGACGAGGTGGACTGCGCCTTCGGCAGGGCTGCGCTCCAGCGAGCTCGGGCGCTGGCCGGCGGGGGCTAGCGCGTGCGACTCCGGCCGGGAAGGCGCCGCCGCGAATGCACAATCAACGCCCTGGTCGCACAGTCAGCCGTCGTCGAACCCCTCGTCGGCCCGACCACCAATGCCTATCCCGCGCATTGACCGTGCAACCAGGGCGTTCATTGTGCGCACAGAACGGCAGCCGGCCCGGATGCACCCGGGTCGTACCGGGCGGGCTAACCGGAGAGAAAGCCGCGCAGCAACTCGGCCACGGCGCTGATCTGCCCGACCGGCACCCGCTCGTCGACGGTGTGGGCAAGGTTGGGATCACCGGGGCCGTAGTTGACCGCGGGGATGCCGCGAGCGGCGAACCGGGACACGTCGGTCCAGCCGTACTTGGCCCGCACGTGTCCGTCAGCGGCGGCCACCAGCGCGGCGGCGGCGGGTGCGGTGAGGCCCGGCAGTGCGCCGGCGGCGGCATCGGTCTGCTCGATCGTGACGTGCAGGCCGTCGAACACCTCCTGCACGTGGATCAGCGCCTCGTGCGGCGTGCGGTCGGGGGCGAAGCGGAAGTTCACGGTCACGCTCGCGGCATCGGGGATGACGTTGCCGGCCACCCCGCCGTCGATGCGCACCGCCGACAGACCCTCGCGATAAACGCAGCCGTCGATGTCGATACTGCGCGGCTGGTAGGCGGCCAGCCGATTCAGCACCGCCCCCAGTTTATGGATGGCGTTGTCGCCCAGCCAGGACCGCGCCGAATGCGCCCGGGTGCCCACGGCGCTGATCACCACCCGCAACGTGCCCTGGCAGCCGGCCTCGATGTAGCCGCCGGTGGGCTCGCCGAGGATGGCGAGGTCAGCCGCCAGCCATTCCGGCAGGTTGCGTTCGATGCGGCCCAGCCCGTTGGCGGCCGCCTCGATCTCCTCGCAGTCGTAGAACACGCAAGTCAGATCGTGCGCGGGATCGGTGAGGGTGGCGGCCAGATGCAGGAACACGGCGACACCGGATTTCATGTCGACGGTGCCGCAACCGTGCAGCACGTCACCCTCGTCGCTGGTGGTGGTGCGCCGGCTGGGCAGGTTGCCGGCCACCGGCACGGTGTCCAGATGCCCGGCCAGCAGCACCCGGGTCGGGCGTCCCAGGTGGGTGCGGGCCAGTACCGCGTCGCCGTCGCGGACGATCTCGAAACCGGAAGTCTGCGCCCGCAGCGCGGCTTCCACCTCGCCGGCGATACGCGCTTCGTGCCGCGACTCGCTGGGAATGTCCACCAGCGCTGCGGTCAGGGCAATCGGGTCGGAGCGCAGGTCCAGCACAGACTCAGCCTAGTGGGTGCGTTTCCCCGCCGAGCAGACGTGAAAGCCCCCAATTTTCGGGTCCGCAGGGGGCTTTTGCGTCTTCTCGCGCGGAGAACGTAGCCTGACCAGCGTGACTGGAGCTTCGGGCGTCGGGGTAGCGACGCTGGCCGCAGACGGATCCGTGCTCGACACCTGGTTTCCCGCACCGGAGTTGGGCGGCTCGGGCCAAGCCGGGACCACCCGCCTTGGCGCGGACGACGTGCCGGCCGAGCTGGCCGGACTGGTTGGTGCCGACGAGGACCGCGGCACCGAGACGGTCGCGGTGCGCACCGTGATCGGCGCACTGGACGACACCGCGGTGGACGCCTACGACGCCTACCTGCGTCTGCACCTGCTCTCGCACCGGCTGGTGGTGCCGCATGGACTCAACGCCGGCGGACTGTTCGGCGTGCTGACCAACGTGGTGTGGACTAACTACGGGCCGTGCGCCGTCGAGGGCTTCGAGTCGACTCGTGCCCGGCTGCGCCGGCGCGGCCCGGTGACGGTCTACGGGGTGGACAAGTTCCCCCGCATGGTCGACTACGTGCTGCCCTCCGGCGTGCGCATCGCCGACGCGGACCGGGTGCGCCTGGGCGCGCACCTGGCGTCTGGGACCACGGTGATGCACGAAGGATTCGTCAACTTCAACGCGGGCACGCTGGGCGCCTCGATGGTCGAAGGCCGCATCTCGGCGGGCGTGGTGGTCGGCGACGGCTCCGATGTCGGCGGCGGCGCGTCCATCATGGGCACGCTGTCCGGCGGTGGGACCCAGGTGATTTCGATCGGCAAGCGCTGCCTGTTGGGCGCGAACGCCGGATTGGGCATCCCGCTGGGCGACGACTGCGTGGTCGAGGCCGGGCTGTATGTCACCGCCGGAACCAAAGTCACCCTGCCCGACGGCAGCACGGCCAAGGCCCGCGATCTGGCCGGCGGGAACAACCTGCTGTTCCGCCGCAACTCGCAGACCGGGGCGGTTGAGGTGGTGGCCCGGGGCGGTCAGGGCATCGCGCTCAACGAAGACCTGCACGCCAACTAGACCAGCGCCTGCTCCTCTTTCGCGGGGTCCCGCTGGATAGGCTGCGGCCAGGGCTGCGGAACCGGGCGCGGACGCACGATCTGCGGCCACCAGAACCAGCGCCCGAGCAGGGTGGCGATCGACGGTGTCATCAGCGACCGCACGATCAAGGTGTCGAAGAGCAGGCCCAGCCCGATGGTCGTGCCGACCTGGCCGATCACGATCAAGGCGCTGACCGCCATGGAGGCCATGGTGAAGGCGAACACCAGACCCGCGGCCGTGACCACGGCACCGGTGCCGACCATGGCGCGAATCAGCCCGGTGTGCAGGCCCGCATGGATCTCCTCTTTGATCCGCGAGACCAGCAGCAGGTTGTAGTCGGCGCCGACGGCGAGCAGCACGATGACCGACATCGGCAGCACCATCCAGTGCAGCGGGATGCCCACGATGTGTTGCCAGAGCAGCACTGACAGGCCGAACGCCGAACCGAGACTGAGCACCACCGTGCCCACGATCACCGTCGCGGCGACCACCGCGCGGGTCAGGACCATCATGATGATGAAGATCAGGATCAGTGCGGCCGTCGCCACGATCAGCAGGTCGTAGTTGGCGCCTTGCTGCATGTCGTAGAACATCGCCGCGCTGCCGCCGAGGTAGATCTTGGCCCCCTCGAACGGTGTCCCCTTGATCGCATCGGCCGCCGCGACCTTGAGCGATTCGATACGCGAGATTCCCTCGGGCGTCAACGGGTCACCCTGGTGAATGATGGTGAACCGCACCGCATGTCCGTCCGGCGACATGAACAGCTTGATGCCGCGCTTGAAGTCGGCGGTGTCGAAGGCCTCCGGCGGGAGGTAGAACGAATCGTCGTTCTTGGCGGTGTCGAAGGCCTCGCCCATGGCCGTCGAGTTCTCCTGCATGGCCATGTTCTGGTCCTGCTGAGCCTTCTGCACCTGGTACTGGTTGAGCAAGGTCTGCTTCTGATTCTTCATGGATTGGATCTGCGCCGGCATCACGGCGACCATCCGCGGCATCAGCTCGGCCATGCGTTGCATGTCGGGCACGATCTCATCGAAGTCGGCGGACATCGTGTCGACGCCGTCCAGGGCGTCAAAGATCGACCGCAAGGACCAGCAGATCGGGATGTCGAAGCAGTGCGGCTCCCAGTAGAAGTAGTTGCGGAACACCCGGAAGAAATCGTCGAAATCGGCCATGTGGTTGCGCATTTCGCCGATGTCGACCGCCGTGTTGGACATCTTGTCGGCCATCCGCTGCGACACTTCGGCCAGATCCTTCTGAATGTTCATCATCTCGGTCATCGAGTCGATGCTGGCCTGCAGATCGTCGGACTGCTTGAGCAGGTTGTCCAGGTTGGTCTGCATGTAGTCGTTGTTCATCAGCTGCGCCGTGCCGCTTTGGCCGACGGTGTAGGGGATCGTGGAATGTTTGATCGGGTCCCCGTCGGGGCGGGTGATGGTCTGCACCTGGGCGATGCCGTGCACGTTCTTGAGGGCTTTCGCGATCTTGTCGATCACCAGGAAGTCCGCCGGGTTCCGCAGATCCCGATCGGTTTCGATCATCATCAGGTCCGGGTTCATCTTCGCCTGGGAGAAGTGCCGGAACGCCGCTGAGTAGCCCACGTTGGCCGCGACGTCATCGGGCAGATAGATGCGGTCGTTGTAGCTCGTGTGGTACCCGGGCAGCGTGAGCAAGCCGATCAGCGCCGCTGCGACGGCGGCCACCAGGATCGCTCCGGGCCAGCGGACGGTGGCAGTACCGACCCGGTGCCACCCTGTCGACCGACTGATCCGCTTGGGTTCCAGCACACGACCGAAGCGACTGCACACCGAGATGACTGCGGGCCCCAGGGTCAAAGCCGCGGCGACCACGATCACCATGCCGATCGACAGTGGGAAGCCCATCGTCTGGAAGTACGGCAGCCGAGTGAAGTGCAGACAGAAGGTGGCCCCGGCAATGGTCAGCCCGGAGGCCAACACCACGTGCGCGGTTCCGTGGAACATGCTGTAGTAAGCGGTTTCTCGGTCCTCGCCGGCTTTACGCGCCTCCTGATATCGACCGATCAGGAAGATCGCGTAATCGGTGGAGGCGGCGATGGCCAACGTCACCAGCATGTTGGTCGCGAAGGTCGTCAGGCCGAACAGGTTGTGGAATCCCAGGAATGCCACCAGTCCTCGGGCGGCTGACAGTTCGAAGACGACCATCAGCAGCACGATCAGCGTGGTGATGATGGATCGGTAGACGCCCAACAACATCACCGTGATGACGGCGAAGGTGAGCATCTCGATGGTTTCCATGCTCTTGTCGCCGACGTGGTTCTGGTCGGTGCTTGTAGCCGCCGGCCCCGTCACGTAGGCCTTCACGCCGGCGGGGGCTGGCCCTTCGGATGCGATGTGGCGCACCGCCTCTACCGACTCGTTGGCCAGCGTCTCCCCCTGGTCACCGGCGATGTAGACCTGAACGTAGGCGGCCTTGCCGTCGGCGCTCTGGGCGCCCTTGGCAGTCAGTGTGTCGCCCCAGAAGTCCTGGACGTGCTGCACGTGGGCGGTGTCGGCACGCAGATCGCGCACCATCTGGTCATAGAACTCGTGTGCTGCCGCCCCTAGCGGCTCTTCGCCTTCGAGCACGATCATCACCGAGCTGGAAGTGTCGTACTCCTGGAACACCTTTCCGACGCGCTTGGTAGCGATCATCGACGGCGCGTCGTTGGGACTCATCGACACCGCACGCATCTTGCCGACTTCCTCGAGCTGCGGCACGACGATGTTCAGTACGGCAACGAAAGCGATCCAGGCCAGGATGATCGGCACCGCGAATTTCCGGATGAATCGGGGTAGCCGCGGGCGCGCAGCGTGACGCGCTGCCGGAATGGGTTCGGTCGGCGCTCCGGCCGTCGGCGCGCTCATGCGGCCTTCACAAAGCAGAAGGTTTCGGCGTTCACCCCGGTGGCCGTCCTTTCCTGTTTGACCTCGTCGTCGACGGTCACCCGGCAGCTGATGCTGTCGCCGTCGCCCTGGGCCAGGATGTTGGGCATCACCGAGGGCAAGGTGGTCTGCAGAGTCAGGGTCCACGGCAGCGCCACATCCGTGACGCGCTGCGGCTTGCCTTCGAGGTCCATGTAGTTGATGACGGCAGTGGTGCCCGAACCGAAGATCTCGTATGTCACGAACTTCGGGTTGAAGTCCTCGGCGTTATCCGACGACAAGTCGGTCACCACGACCGGATGCGCACCGAACACGGTCCGCAGCTGGGCGACGGTGACAGCTCCTGCCACGACTGCCGTCAGGATCAAAGCGGGCAGCCAAACCCGGCTGATCAGCCTTTTCATCGCCCGCCTTCCCCGACGTTGACCAGGCCGGCCGCCGTCTCAACTCCAGGTAGCTAAGCTAATTAAGTAAGTGGATTAAGTCAATCCGGTTTAATGTTGCGCCCATTACACTTGGCAGGTGAACGTGAGTGAGACGACGGATCGCCCGTTGCGCAAGGACGCCGAGCGCAACAGGAAGCGCATCCTGGAAGCAGCTCGTGACCTGTTCGCCGGCAAGGGACTGGAGCCCAACCTCAACGACGTCGCTCACCATGCGGGCGTGGGAGTGGGCACGGTCTACCGACGGTTCGCCAGCAAAGAGGAGCTACTCGAGGCGATCTTCGAAGACGGCCTGAACCAGCTGGCGGATTTGGCGGAAGCAGCTCTGCAACAACCAGATCCCTGGCAGGGGTTCGTCTGGTACGTCGAGCAGATGTGTGAGATCACCGCGACCGACCGGGGATTGCGGGAGATCGCCTTCAGCAAGTCATACGGCGGCGATCGCGTGACAGCCGCCCAGGAGCGACTCATTCCCGTTCAGAAGCGCCTCGTCGAGCGAGCGCGCAGCGACGGTCGCCTGCGCCCGGAACTGTCCGATACCGACATGCCGATCTTCGGCCTGCTGGCCGGCACCGTGAGCGAGTTCGCCGGCCATGTCGACGCACACCTGTGGCGTCGTTTTGTGGCCATCCTTATCGACGGGATGCGCTGCCGCAGTGACCAATTGCCATTGCCGGTGGCCGCACTCGATGACGACGGAGTCCAGTGCGCGATGCGAAGCTGGGAACCGGCCGGCCCCTGCGGTGACCGCGGACGCGAATGAGCGTTACAGCATCGCCCTGCTGATCTTGTCGCTGTCTTTCCCAATCGTCTTGCAGTAGGCGCTGACCGCCACCTGCGTTCCCGACAGCTCCAGGTTCGAGGGCTCGCCGCCCTTTCGGTCCTTGAGCATCTTGGAGATCTCGGAGCGCTGCTTCTCGTCGGTGTGGCCGTTGAACTCTCCGCAAGTGGTGTCGCCGCCCTTGTTGATGACCTTGTCCACTGCCGAACAGCCGCCGAGTAGGACCGTCGCGCAGGCGAGGCCGGTGACAGCGGCGAGACTGAATCGGTTCCTAGGCTTCACGGGCCCACCCTTCTGGTTTCGATTCGCGCAAGCGGAGCCTACGTCAGCAGCGCCTTCTTGAGTACCTTTCCCATCGCGTTGCGCGGCAACGCATCCACGAGCCGTACCTCGCGAGGCCGCTTGTGCGCCGACAGCTGTTGACCGACATAGTCGATCAATTCGCTGGGCTGCGCAGCTCCGCCGGCCGAGGGGACGACGAACGCGACGATCCGCTGCCCCAGGTCTTCGTCGGGCAATCCCACGACGGCCACTTCAGAAACCGCGGGATGGCCCAGCAACGCCGTCTCGATCTCACCGGCCCCGACCCGGAAGCCTCCGGTCTTGATCAGATCGACCGATTCGCGCCCGACAATCCGATGCATGCCGTCGCCGTCGATCACCGCCACATCCCCGGTGCGGTACCACCCATCGGCGTCGAACGCCTCGGCGGTGGCGTCGGGCCGGTTGAGGTAACCGTTGAACAGCGTCGGACCCCGCACCGCGAGCCGGCCGATCGTCGCGCCGTCGTGCGGCACCGGGCCGCCGTCATCCGCGACGAGCTTGGTCTGCACGCCATGCAACGGCAGACCCACCCATCCCGGGCGCCGCTCGCCGTCAACCCGGGTGCTCACCGTGATCAGCGACTCGGTGCTGCCATACCGCTCGATGGGGGCATGACCGGTCTGGGCGACGAGAGCGTCGAATACCGGGACGGGAAGCGCCGCGCTGCCCGAGACCAGCAACCGCGCGGGCCGCAGCGCTGCGGCAGCACTTGCGTCGGCCACCACCCGCGACCACACGGTGGGCACCCCGAAATACAGCGTGCCGCCCGCGGCGGCGTATGCCTCCGGCGTCGGCTTGCCGGTGTGCACGAAGCGGTTGCCCACCCGCAGCGAGCCCAACAGGCCCAAGACCAAGCCGTGCACGTGGTACATCGGCAAGCCGTGCACCAGCACGTCGTCGGGGCTCCACTGCCAGGCCTGCGCCAGTGCGTCCAGGTCCGCGGCCAGCGCCCGCCGGCTCAGTTGCACGCCTTTGGGCGGGCCGGTGGTGCCGGAGGTGTAGATGATCAGCGCGGTGTCGGCCTCGCCGACTTCGGGCACTTGATGCGACGATCCGGCGCGTGCCGAAAAGTGCGGCAGGCCGGCGAGGTCGTCGGGCCGCTCCCCCAGCCAGGCCTGCGCACCCGAGTCACGCAGGATGTGCTGGCGTTCGGCAACCCCGACGTCAGCGGGGACGGGCACCACCGATATCCCGGCGAGCAGACAGCCGGTGACCGCCAGCACGGTCTGCGCCGTGGGGGTGGCCAACACCGCGACCGTCGGCGCCCCGGCCAGATCTTCGAGCACCGCCGCGGACGCGGCACTCAACTCGGCACGGCTCAGTAGGGTGTTGTCGACACGCACCGCATCGGCGATATCCGAGGCGTTCGCGCCGTCGGCAGCCAGCGAGGTCAGCAGCATCTGGGGGACGTTACCCGGTTCGCAGCACGGGCCCAGCCGACCGACCGAACGGCGCCCGACCGTTACAAGTGGTATCAACGAATCAGTTCCCTTAATTTGGGGGTAACTCCTCAAGGAGAGGCACTCCCATGCGCGACCAATCCCAGCGGCCCGGCACCGCTCGCACCCAGCGGTTGCCACGCAACCAGCAACGGGACCGGGTCCTGCGGTTGGTGGGCGCTGCCAGCGGTGCGGTCGATGCCGCCGAACTCGCCGCGCGGATGAACCTGCACGTCACCACGGTGCGCTTCCACCTCGATGCCTTGTGTGAGGACGGGGCAGTCGCCCGGACCCGGATCAAACGGGACGGCGTCGGGCGGCCCCGCACCGGCTACGTGGCGGTGCGTGACCGGCTGGATTACCGCAGCCTGGCCGAGATATTGGCCATGGAGCTCGGCGAGACCGCCGCCGAGCGCCAGGAGCGCGCCGAACGAGCGGGCCAGCGTTGGGCCGACCGGATCTTGGCCTCCGACGACACCGCGGCCGAGGGCTCTGCCACGCCGAACGGATCGGCCGCCAACGCCGGCATCGATGAGTGCGCCGACCGGATCGCCGGGATCTTCGCGCGGATGGGGTTCGGCGCGGAACTCACCACCGCGACCGAAGACGGCGACGGCGACAGCCAGCGCACGATCCTGCTGCACGCGTGCCCGGTTCGCGACTTGGCACGAGCACACCCCGAGGTCGGCTGCGCCATGCACCGGGGCCTGCTGCGTGGGCTGCTCAACGCCGAGAACGCTCCCGGCGGCAGCGCAGAGTTGGAACCGTTCGTCGAACCGGAACTGTGCATCGCCCGGGTGAGAGGCCGCTGACCCGGGCGGCTCGACACGGAATCGTTAATCCGTGTCGTCGGCAAATTCGCAGAACGCCGTGTAGGCACGAGCCCCGTAAATCGTGGCCGGCCCCCCGTGCATGAGAATGCTGACGCCGATGGCCTCGGCGGCCTCCTGCTTGGTGGCCCCGGCACGTGCCGCCGCCCGTGCATGTGAGGCGATGCATCCATCGCAGCCCTGCACCACACCCATCGCCATCGCCATCAGCTCTTTGACCTTGCGCTCCAAGGCGCCGGATTCGAACGTGGCCTTGCTCATTTCACCGAACGCTTGGTAGACGCCGGGAATCTGCTGCCGAAGATCGCGGTGCTGCGGGTTCAGCTCGTTGAGGACTTCCTGGTAGTGACTCATACCCCCCAGGGTATCAGTTTCACGGCGCCGCCATGTGCGGGTAACCGTGCTCGGTGGGCGGAAGGAAGGTCTCCTTGATCGTTCGCGCCGACGTCCAGCGCAGCAGGTTCAGCGGCGAACCCGCCTTGTCGTTGGTGCCCGAGTTGCGCGACCCGCCAAACGGCTGCTGCCCCACCACCGCACCGGTCGGTTTGTCGTTGACGTAGAAATTGCCGGCGGCGAACCGCAGCCGCCGCAGCGCGGTACGCACCGCGTGCCGGTCCTCGGCGATGACCGCCCCGGTCAGCGCGTAACGCGATCCGGTGTCGATGAGGTCGAGAATCTGCGCGTACTGCTCGTCGGCATAGACGTACACCGACAGCAGCGGGCCGAAGTATTCCGTGCTGAACATCTCGTCGGTCGGATCGTCGGAGAGCAGCACTGTGGGCCGCACGAAGTAACCCACGCTGTCGTCGTAGTCACCGCCGACCGCGACTTCGACTCCGGTGGCGGCCTTGGCGCGCTCGATGGCACGCACGTTTTTGGCGAACGCCCGCCCGTCGATCAGCGCGCCACCGAAGTTGGTCAGGTCGGTGACGTCGCCGTAGCGCAGCTTCGCCGTGGCGTCCAGCAGGTCGTCGCCGAATCGCCGCCACAACGAGCGGGGAATGTATGCCCGCGAGGCGGCCGAGCACTTCTGACCCTGGTAGTCGAAAGCACCGCGAATCAGCGCAGTACGCAGCACGTCCGGCTGCGCCGAGGCATGTGCCACCACGAAGTCCTTGCCGCCGGTCTCCCCCACCAGTCGTGGATAGCTGCCGTACTGGTCGATGTTGGCACCCACTTGACGCCACAGCGCGCGGAAAGTCTCCGTCGAGCCGGTGAAGTGGATTCCGGCCAGCCGCGAATCCGCCAGCGCCACCTCGGAAACCGCGTAGCCGTCACCGGTGAGCAGGTTGATCACCCCCGGCGGCAGTCCCGCTTCCTCCAAGAGCTGCATGGTCAGGTACGCGGCGAGCGTCTGGGTGACGGACGGCTTCCAGATGACCGTGTTGCCCATCAGCGCCGGCGCCGTAGGCAGATTGCCGGCGATCGAGGAGAAGTTGAACGGGGTGATGGCATAGACGAACCCGTCCAGCGGCCGATAATCGCTGCGGTTCCATACTCCCGGGCTGCTGATGGGTTGCTGCGTCAGGATCTGGCGGGCGAACGCGACGTTGAACCGCCAGAAGTCGATGAGCTCGCACGGCGCGTCGATCTCGGCCTGATAGACGGTCTTGGACTGGCCGAGCATGCCCGCGGCGGCGATGGTCTCCCGCCACGGGCCGGCCAGCAGATCAGCGGCACGCAGGAAGATGGCCGCGCGCTCGTCGAACGGGGTTGCCGCCCAGTCGTTCTTGGCCGCGACGGCGGCTTCGACCGCCGCGGTGGCGTCGGCGTGGGTTGCGTTGGTCAGCGTGCCCAGCACGGCGGCGCGCCGGTGCGGCGCGACGATGTCGATGCGCGCACCATCGCCCATCCGATGTCGGCCGGCGATGATGTGCGGCAAGTCGCGGGGTTGGTCGGCGAGCGCGGCCAGTGCGGCGCGCAGTCGGGTGCGTTCCGCCGAGTCCGGGGCGTAGTCATGGACCGGCTCGTTGACCGGAACCGGCACTTCGGTGATGGCGTCCATAACCCAGGATGCACCCGGATCCGCCCTCGGTCAGAAGATCCCGGCGAGGTCGTTTGAGATGGACGTCAGGGTCTGCTGGATCACCATGAACTCGATACCGACGGCGGCCGTAACCAGCCCGGTGTCCGCGGCCAACGGCCCGAGGAGGGCCTGGAGCGGGTCGCTGAACAGGTTCTCGGTGAACATGTCCAGGTCGTAGGCCGGCATGTTGACCAACAACGAGGTCAGGATGTCGGCGGTGGGCAGCAGCGTCGAGTACCCGTGCGAGAACGCCGCCGTCAACCCGTTGACGATGTCGGTGAAGCTCGGCAAGGCGCCACCGGCTCCGCTTCCCGCCAGCAGATCGGAGAACACCGCCGACGAGTCTGCCGTCGACGCCGGATGCGTCAGATCGTCGACGAACGCTTGGAAGCCCTGTTCCAAGGCCGGGCCCATGTTGTTCATCGCCGTCGTCAGCTGCGCCATCGACGGGAACAGCCCGAAGGTGGTGGGCACATTGGCCTGGCCGACGTCCCAGCCCTCGTTATCCGGGTTGTCGTAGCCCAGATTGACGATCTGGGTCAGAGCCGGGTTCAGCAGGTCTACCAGTGGTTTACCGACCAGTGGAATGCCTTCGAACAGGCGCAGCAGCGGCAACACCTGATCATCTGCCATCGGAATCATGTAGTAGGTGGTGTTGCCGTCGTAGCCCTCGCTGGTGGGCAGCTGGATGGCGTTGTCGAGCTGGGCGTCGGTGAGCAGCCGGTAGGTGGGGTGGACGTAAAGCAGGCCCAGGACGGCATTGAGGTCGGCCAGGGCGTTCAGCGTGTACTTCGGGAAGTCGGCGAAGCCGTCGTACTCCTGGGTGTAGATGTCGGTCTGGTAGATCGAGTCTGCGGGAGTCGCACCGTCGAACGTGATGCCCAAGGCGGGCAGGCTCAGCGGGGCGAACCGTTCGAGCAACCCGCCGTCGGGGTTGCTCGGGTTGCCCACCAACACGAACTTCACCGCGTCGGCGGCGATGCCATCCTGCTCCAACTCCGGCATCACCATGCCGGCGATAGTCGAGCTCTGCGACTCCCCGTAGACCGCGACGGTGTTGCCCGCGGCGACGCTGTCTTCGATATAGGTCTTGAGCATCGTGGCGCCCTGGGCGAACGATTGATCGAACGTGAGGCTCTTGACGCCGGTATAGATCGGCGAGCCGCCCTCGGGGGTGAATACCCCCTGAGAGTCCGCGCCGGGCAGGATCCGTTGGATGAACAGGTCGTTGGCCTGCTGCACATAGTCGGGGAACTTCACCGAAGCCTGCGGAATGGGGGTGCCGGTACCGCCGACAACCAGTCCAACCAGGTCATTCACCGAATCCGCTGCACCACCGGCCAATAGCCGCACGGCCTGCATCTGCTTCATCGACGGAGCGGGTGCCATCGGTGTGACCGCGACAAGGCCGGCCCCCACCAGGCAGACACCTGAGGTGACGTAGGAGCGAAGTGCTAACGACATGAGATTTCCTTAGGTTCGACGACCGGTCAATAATTGGGCAGTCCAATACCCCTGATCAAGACCATTGCGCACCAATTTGCACTTTTCGGAAGTGCACAATGCACTACATTCGCTACGCTGCGCCGGTGTGGAAGCGACCCTCGAAGCAGGTCCGCGATCTCATGCGCCGAGGCGCCGAGATGATGGTGAACATGGCCCCGGAACAGCTCGATGAGCTGCAGCGGGCAACACTCGAATCGGAATACATGCAGGTCATCGGCGGCGATCCGATACTGGCCGCGGCAATCCGCCGAGGAATCTGGTCCACGCTGCTGCACTGGGCGGCCGCCAATATCAGCCGTCCGGGGGAACCGGTAGCAGCGAATACCGGGGAGTTGTCCGACATCGCCCGTGGCATCGCACGCCGTGGCCTGAGGTCACCGACGTCGGTGGACGCCTACCGGCTCGGGCAGAACATGGCCTGGCAGTTCTGGATGGAAATCGCATTCGGGTTGACCTCGGACCCGGCCGAGCTGCGCGAGCTGCTCGAGGTGTCGGCACGGTCCATGAACTCATTCATCGACGCCACAGTCACCGAGGTCTATCGGCACCTACAGATCGAACGGGACGAACTCGCCAGCGAAGTGCATGCCGAGCGCCGGCAGATCATCGCGCAAATCCTCAGCGGCAAGGCCATTCCCCGACAAGCCGAGGGCCAGCTCGGTTACCACCTGGGCCAAGAACACACCGCGGCCATCGTCTGGGGTGACGAATCGGACATCGATCCGAGTGACCTGGACCGCGCTACCGAGGCGTTGTGGCCAACGCCGGACATGCGCCCGATGTTGTCGGTGCGGATCGGCCCCGCTACCCGGTGGGTGTGGCTGCCGGGTGCCGGAAGCCTCGATGTACCAAGGATTTCGGCGGCGATCGGCGAACTTCCCGGCGTCCGGATCGCTCTGGGCCTCCCGGCGTCCGGGGTGGCAGGTTTCCGGCGCAGTCATCTCGACGCGGTCGCTACCCAGCGCATGATGATGAAGCGGCCCTCGTCCACGCAGGTCGCCAGCTTCGCCGACGTCGAACTCGTCGCGCTGGTGACCGCGGACGCGGCCCAGGCCGATCGATTCATCAAACACACCCTCGGCGATCTCGCTTCCGCCGACCAGGAACTCCAGGAGGCCGTCCTGGTCTACGTCCACGAACAGTGCAACGGTTCTCGAGCCGCCGAGCGTCTGTTTACCCATCGAAACACGTTGTTGCGCAGGATTTCCCACGCCGAGGAACTACTACCTCGGCCGCTGGCCGAAAGCAGCGTCAGTGTCGCGGTAGCCCTTGATGCGCTGCGCTGGCGTGCCGGCCGGCCCTAGCGGCCCGAGTAGGCCACGGCGATCTCGGCGGCCAACCGCGCATTGGCCAGCACCAGTGCGACGTTGGCGGCCACCGACGCGCCCTGCGTCTCGCGGTGAAAGTAGTCGAGCAAGAACGGGGTGACGTCCTTGCCGTGTACGTCCGCGTCCGCAGCGGCGGCCAGCCCGTCGGCCAGCACCCGGTCATGCAGGTCGCGGTCCAGCTCGGCGTCGACGGGGATCGGGTTGGCCAGCACCAGCCCGTAGCCGTCGGTGCCCAGCCGATCGCGAGCCCGCAGCACCGCGGCAGCCTGTTTCGGCGTCTGGACCCACCAGTCGAGCGGGTATCCGGAGTCGGCGAGGTAGAACGCCGGGAAGCGATCGGTGCGGTAGCCGATCACCCCCACCGACAGCGTCTCCAACCGCTCCAATGTTGCGCCGATGTCCAGAATCGACTTCACACCCGAACACACCACCAGCACCGGGGTGCGCGACAGCGTGGTCAGGTCCGCGGATTCGTCGTAGCTGTCCTGCGCGCCGCGATGCACACCGCCCAACCCGCCGGTGGCGAACACCGTGATACCGGCCGCCGCTGCCAGGTGCGCGGTCGCGGCCACCGTGGTCGCCCCGTCGCCGGCCACCGCGGCCAGCATCGCGATCTCGCGGACGCTGACTTTGATCGCCGTACCCCCGGTGGCGATGCGGTGCAGCGCGTCGTCGTCGAGCCCGATGTGCGGCTGGCCGTCGATGATCGCGATGGTGGCGGGGACGGCCCCGCCGGCACGCGCCGCGTGCTCGATGGCGCGAGCGATGCGCAGGTTGTCCGGACGCGGCAGACCGTGGCTGATGATCGTGCTCTCCAGCGCCACCACGGCCCGGCCGGCGGCCAACGCATCGGCGACCTCGGGATGGATGCGCATCCGCTCAGCCTATTGCGATCGTGCGGAACACGGCCTGGAGCCGCTTAGCGGCAGGGGTCAAATGTGGCGTACCCGAAGTCATCAGCCGCCGCCAACATCGTCGTGTCGTGGGAGACGATCGTCGCGTCCAGACCGCTGCGGATCACCGATGCCAAGTGGATGGCATCAAGGGTCTTGATGTGCGGGATGATGGCCTCGGCCTGCGCGAGCAAAGCGTCGCTGATCGGAAGTTGTCCGATGTGGTCGAGCAATGCATCGCGGCGCTGCACGGGAAGCCCCTCTCGGCGCAGCACTCGGGTGAGTTCGGTTTGCAGGAGTCGGGACGAGATGACCGATACGGTGGCGTCGCCGGTTGCCGTATCGAACCAAGCGGCGGCCGTGGTCGAATGTCCGAGCAGGATTCGCACCGCGACCGATGAGTCAAGGTAGAAGTAGCTCACCAATCGCCCCGGAGATCGTCGAGAAGGTCATCCACCGACGCCGATGAGGTCAGCTCGACCCGGTCGAGTAAACGCGTCTGCGCTGCGCCGGATTTCTTCGGCGGTGTGATGTCAGCATTCGCTGTGGGTGGGACGAGGCGACCGATGACATGACTGTGGCGGGTGATGACGTAAGTGTGCCCTGCCTCGACATCGGCGAGGACTTCAGTCGGGTTCTGCCGCAGTTGCCCCACAGTCACAGTTTTCATGTGTCGATATTACCCGTTTGTCTACTTATATCTACGCCTTCGCTCCCGAAGACTCCGATGACCTTGAAGGGGGGGTGAACGGCCACGCCGGCCGGTGTCAGAGCCCGCTGGTAGCGTCCGCGCCAGTCCCGGGGAGACAGGGAGATGGCATGGTAGACCGGCGATGCAGGTTACCCAGATACGCCGCCGCGCTCACTGCGGCACTGCTGATCATCGCACCGGCCGCCACCGCCGACCCGGTCCCGGTCGGTGCCGCCGACGGACCGGCCGAGCTGGCCATGCTCGACGCGCTGCCGATCAAGGGCCGCGCCCCCAAGACCGGCTACTCGCGCGCCCTGTTCGGCCAGGCGTGGAGCGACGATGTCACGGTGCCCGGCGGGCACAACGGCTGCGACACCCGCAACGACATCCTGCGCCGCGACCTGGTCGACATCGAGATCAAGCCGGACACCACCGATTGTGTGGTGGTAGCCGGTCTGTTGAACGATCCCTACACCGGTACCGCGATCGCCTTCCAGCGCGGTCGGGGTACCTCCCAGGCGGTGCAGATCGATCATGTCGTGGCGTTGTCGGATGCCTGGCAGAAGGGCGCCCAAGGCTGGGACGAGCTCACCCGCCGCAACTTCGCCAACGATCCGCTGAACCTGCAGGCCACCAGCGGGCCGATCAACGAGCAGAAGAGCGACGGCGACGCGGCCACCTGGCTGCCGCCCAACAAGTCCTACCGCTGCGCCTACGTCTCCCGGATCGTCGCGGTCAAGTCCGGCTACGGCCTGTGGGTGACCCAGGCGGAGCACGACGCGATCGAGCGGATTCTCACCGGCGAATGCGGTGCGCCGGCAGGCTAACCCAGCCGGGCCGCGGCCGCGGCGATCCGCTCGTCGCTGGCGGTGAGCGCCACCCGCACATACTGCGCGCCCGCCGGCCCGTAGAACTCACCCGGCGCCACCAGGATGCCGCGCTCGGCCAGCCAGTCGACGGTCTTCCGGCACGCCTCTCCGCGGGTGGCCCACAGGTAGAGCCCGCCCTGGGACAACTCGATGGTGAAGCCGGCCGTCTGCATCGCCGGCAGCAGCGTCGCGCGGCGGCGTGCGTAGCGCTCACGCTGCTGCTGCTCGTGGGCGTCGTCGTCGAGGGCGGCGACCATGGCCGCCTGAATCGGGGTGGGCACCATCATCCCGGCGTGTTTGCGGACCGCGAGCAGTTCGGCCACCACCGCGGCCTCCCCGGCGACGAAACCGGCTCGGTAGCCCGCCAGCGAGGAGGTCTTCGACAGCGAATGCACCGCCAGCAGGCCGCGGTGGTCGCCGTCGCACACCGCCGGGTGCAGCACCGAGAAGGGTGCGGTGTCCTCCCAGCCCAACCCGAGGTAGCACTCATCGGAGACCACCAGGACGTCGTGCTGGCGGGCCCAGCCCACCACGGCGCGCAGCTCGTCGGCGGTCGCGATCGCCCCGGTCGGGTTGCTCGGCGAATTCAGGTACACCAGGGCCGGCGGCGGACCGTCGAGCAGCTGCGGAGTATCGCTGCGCACCCATCGGGCGCCGGCCAGCCGGGCGCCCACTTCGTAGGTCGGATAGGCCAGTTCGGGCACCACGACCACGTCCTGATCGCCGAGGCCGAGCAGGCTCGGCAGCCAGGCGATGAGTTCTTTGGTGCCGATGACGGGCAGCACCGCCGACTCGGCCAGGCCGGTGATCCCATAGCGCCGTTGCAGCGCGGCGACCGCCGAGGCGCGCAGCGCCGCAGTGCCGGCGGTGGTGGGATACCCGGGCGCCGAAGACGCCGCGGCCAGTGCCTCACGGATGACCGGGGCGACGGGGTCGACCGGGGTGCCGACGGACAGGTCCACGATGCCGTCGGGGTGCGCCTTGGCCAGCGCGGTCGCCTCGGCCAGGGTGTCCCACGGAAATGTCGGCAGTGCGGCGGATCTGCCGCCGCGCACGGGACTCACGAGGCTGCGGCGACGCGGGGCGGATTCATCGGTCCTGATAGTAGAGGCCGCTGCGGCGTCGCGACCACCACGGCCCATCGAGCTATGCACTCAGTTGCTGTGCAACAAGTTGCATAGGTGCGCCGGCGCTGCCTATGCTTCCCCATGTGGCACTTCCCCACGCGATCCTGGTGTCGCTGAGCGAGCAGTCGGGTTCGGGCTATGAGCTCGCGCACCGCTTCGACCGCTCGATCGGCTATTTCTGGAGCGCCACTCACCAGCAGATCTACCGGACGCTGCGGGCTATGGAGGCTGACGGCTGGGTGCAGGTCACCGAGGTGGCGCAGCAGGGCCGCCCGGACAAGAAGGTCTACACCGTCGCCGAGGCCGGCCGCGCGGAGCTGGCCCGCTGGATCGCGGCCCCGCTGGCCGGCCGCGGAAGTTCGGTGGTGGACAACCGGCTGCGCGAGCTGGCGGTCAAGATCCGCGGCGCCGGGCACCGCGACCGCGCCACGGTCCGCGCGCAGGCCGTGGACCTGCGCGCCGAACGTGGCGAGCGATTGGACGTCTACCGCGCACTGGAGAAGAAGCAGTTCCCAGATCCCCGCTCCCTGACGGGCGCCACGCTACATCAGTACCTGGTGTTGCGCGGCGGCATTCGTGCGGAGGAGAGCGCAATTGACTGGCTTGACGAGGTTGAACAGGCACTGAGGTGAAGGGGCCGGCGTGACAACAGAATCCACCAATCCGTACCCGCTGTTGCTATCCCCGCTGGACCTGGGTTTCACCACCCTGTCCAACCGGGTGGTCATGGGTTCGATGCACACCGGCCTGGAAGACCGCGCCGGCGACACGGCCAAACTGGCCGAGTACTTCGCGGCCCGCGCCCGCGGCGGCGTGGGGCTGATCATCACCGGCGGATACGCCCCGAACCGGTCGGGTTGGCTGCTGCCGTTCGCCTCGGCAATGACCACCCGCGCCGACGCGCGGCGCCATCGGCGCATCACCGACGCCGTGCACGATGCCGGCGGCAAGATCGCGCTGCAGATTCTGCATGCGGGACGTTATGCCTACCATCCGTTTTCGGTCAGCGCGTCGCGCATCAAGGCACCGATCAATCCGTTCCGGCCCAGGGCATTGTCCACCCGCGGGGTCGAGTCGACGATCGCCGACTTCGCCCGAGCCGCCGAATTGGCCCGCGAGGCCGGTTATGACGGTGTGGAGATCATGGGCAGCGAGGGCTACCTGCTGAACCAGTTCCTGGCAGCGCGCACCAACAGGCGATCCGATGCCTACGGCGGTACTGCCGCCAATCGACGCCGCTTCCCAGTGCGGATCGTGGCCCGCACGCGCGCCGCCGTCGGCGACGACTTCATCATCTGCTACCGGATGTCGATGGCCGACTATGTCGAGGATGGCCAGAGCTGGGAGGAGATCCTCACGCTGGCAACCGAAGTCGAGGAAGCCGGCGCCACCATGATCAACTCCGGCTTCGGCTGGCATGAAGCGCGAGTGCCGACCATCGTGACTTCGGTTCCCAACAACGCGTTCGTCGACATCTCCCACGCCGTCGCCGATCACGTCACGATCCCGGTGGTGGCATCCAACCGGATCAATATGCCGCAGGCAGCCGAGCAGATCCTCGCCGAGACCTCGGTACGCCTGATCTCGATGGCCCGCCCGATGCTGGCCGACCCGGACTGGGTGCGCAAGGCCGCCGACGACCGTGCCGCTGAGATCAATACCTGCATCGCGTGCAATCAGGCCTGCCTGGACCACGCCTTCGTGCACAAGAAGGTCTCCTGCCTGGTCAATCCGCGAGCCGGTCACGAAACCACGCTGGTGCTCGGTCCGACGCGGCGGCGCCGGCGCATCGCGGTGGTGGGCGCCGGGCCGGCCGGTTTGTCGGCCGCGGTGTCGGCCGCCGAACGCGGCCACGAGGTGACGCTGTTCGAGGCGAACGAGTTCATCGGCGGCCAATTCGACTTGGCCAGGCGGATTCCGGGCAAAGAGGAGTTCGCCGGGACGATCCGCTACTACACCGCCATGCTGGACAAGTACGCGGTGACGGTTCGCCTGGGCAGCCGCGCCCACGTCGATGAGTTGACCGGATTCGACGAGGTGGTGCTGGCGACCGGGGTCAGGCCGCGGATCCCGCAGATCCCGGGCATCGAGCATCCGATGGTGATGTCGTATGCCGAGGCGATCGCGGGCCGACCGGTGGGCTCCTCGGTAGCGGTGGTGGGTGCCGGCGGGATCGGTTTCGACGTCAGTGAGTTCCTGGTCGTGGATTCGCCCGACTCCTCGCCGACGCTGCACCTCAAAGAGTGGAAGGCCGAATGGGGCGCCGCCGATCCCTGGGAGGCCAGGGGCGCGTTGATTGCGCCGGATCCGGCGCCGCCGGCCCGCCAGGTGTATCTGTTGGCCCGCACCGCAGGCGCCCAGGGCCGCAAGTTGGGCAAGACCAGTGGTTGGGTACACCGGGCATCGTTGAAGGCCAAGAACGTCCAGCAGCTCTCCGGGGTGAACTACGACCGCATCGATGATGACGGGCTGCACATCAGCTACGGCCCGAACAAGTCACGCCCACAGGTGTTGGCGGTGGACAACGTGGTGATCTGCGCCGGGCAGGAGTCGGTGCGGGACCTCGAGGACGGGTTGCGGTCGCGCGGCATGACACCGCACATCATCGGTGGGGCGGCACTGGCGTCCGAGCTGGATGCCAAGCGGGCCATCAAGCAGGGCACCGAGCTGGCCGCCCGCCTTTGACTGCGATTTCGGCGCGAGAATGCCCGCTCAGCGGGAGAAATCGCGCCGAAATCGCAGGGGATCAGGCTGGCAGCGGCGCGTAGTCGGTGCTGCGCTGGCGGGCCGGGCGCCCGATGCCCTCGGCGATCGACGTCAGCTCCGCGATCGTCTTGGCCGATCCGTGCTCGGAGCCGGCCATCCGCGAGATGGTCTCCTCCATCAGCGTTCCGCCCAGGTCATTGGCTCCACCGTTGAGCATCACCTGGGTGCGCTCTACACCCAACTTGACCCAGCTGGTCTGGATGTTGGCGATGCGGCCGTACAACATGATCCGCGCCAACGCATGTACCGCACGGTTGTCGCGGTGGCTCGGGCCGGGCCGCGCTCCGCCGGCCAGATACAGCGGCGAGCTCTGATGCACGAACGGCAACGGCACGAACTCGGTGAAACCGCCGGTGCGGTCCTGGATGCCACGCAACACCCGCATGTGCCCAATCCAGTGCCGCGGCGAATCGATGTGGCCGTACATCATCGTCGAGCTGGACCGCAGCCCCACCTCGTGCGCGGTGCTGACCACCTCCACCCACATCGAGGTCGGCAACTTGCCTTTGGTGAGCACCCAGCGGATCTCGTCGTCGAGGATTTCGGCGGCGGTGCCCGGAATGCTGCCCAGCCCAGCCTCTCGCAGGCTGATCAGCCATTCCCGAATGCTCAAGCCGCTCTTGGACACCCCGTTGGTGATCTCCATCGGAGAGAACGCGTGCACGTGCATCGACGGCACCCGCGCCTTGACCGCGCGGACCAGATCGGCGTAACCGGTGACCGGCAGCTCCGGGTCGATGCCGCCCTGCATGCAGACCTCGGTGGCGCCCGCCAGATGCGCCTCGTAGGCACGTTCACCGACCTCGGCATTCGACAGCGAGAACGCGTCGGCGTCCCCCTTGCGCTGGGCGAACGCACAGAACCGGCAGCCGACGTAGCAGATGTTGGTGAAGTTGATGTTGCGGTTGACCACATAGGTCACGTCGTCGCCGACGGCGTCGCGGCGCAGCGAGTCGGCCAATGCGGCAACGGCATCCATGGCCGGGCCGTCCGCGGTGGCCAATGCCAGATACTCGGCGTCGGTGCAGCCGGCCGGGTCACGCTCGGCTGAACGCAGCGCTGCCAGCACATCGGTGTCGACGCGTTCGGGGGCACGAGCCGCCAGTTGATGAATCTGCTCGCGGATCGACTCCCAGTCCCCGAAAGCGCTGCCCAGATCACTGCGCGTCTCGGTGGCCCGGCCGTCGACGTCGATCGCGGTGTGCAGATCCACCCGGCCGGCGGACTGCACCTCATCGGGTTCCTGCCAGGCCAGTCCGACCGGATTGATGTCCCGGGCCCAGCCGGTGTCCGGGTCGGCCAGCGCCGCCACGTGCGGGCGCACGCGCGGATCGATCCACGCCGCACCGGCCAGCACGTAGTCGGGCTGAGCGGTAAGCCGCTGCACCAGGTCGTAGCCGGCTTGTTCGGTGATCGCGGCCAGGTCGTCCAGTGCCGGCCAGGGCCGCTCCGGATTGACGTGGTCGGGGGTCAGCGGCGACACCCCGCCCCAGTCGTCGACCCCGGCGCCGATCAGCGCCAGGCATTCCTCGGCCGACACCAGGTTGGGCGGTGCCTGCACCCTCATCTTGGGGCCCAGCACCAGCCGGGTCGCCGCCACCGTGGCCAGGAAATCCTCGAACCCTGTGTCGGGCACCGCCGCCATCGCGGTGTGTTCCTTGGCTCGGAAGTTCTGCACGATGACTTCCTGGATGTGCCCGAACTCCTTGTGCACCTTGCGGATCGCGTGCAAAGTGTCGGCACGCTCGGCGAGGGTCTCGCCGATGCCGACCAACAGCCCGGTGGTGAACGGGATCGAGAGTCGGCCCGCGTCGGCCAGCGTGCGCAGGCGCACCACCGGATCCTTGTCCGGGCTGCCGTAGTGCGCCAGGCCCTTGGTCTCGAACAGTCGCCGGGAGGTGGTCTCGAGCATCATGCCCATCGACGGCGCCACCGGCTTGAGTCGCGACATCTCCGACCAGCTCATCACCCCCGGGTTCAGGTGTGGCAGCAGACCGGTCTCCTCCAGCACCAGGATGGCCATCGCCCGCACATAGGCCAGCGTGCTGTCATAGCCGCGCTCGTCGAGCCACTGCCGCGCCTCGGGCCAGCGGTCCTCAGGTCGGTCGCCCAGCGTGAACAGCGCCTCCTTGCAACCCAACTCGGCGCCGCGGCGGGCGATGTCGAGGATCTCGTCGGGGCCCAGGTACATCTGCTTGCCCTGGGCCCGCAGTACGCCGGGCACCGTGACGAAGGTGCAGTAGTGGCAGGTGTCGCGGCACAGGTGGGTCACCGGGATGAACACCTTGCGCGAGTAACTGACCGGCAGCCGTCCGCCCGCCCCCCGCCGGCCTCCCGACACCAAACCGGCGTCTCGGACCCGGGCGGCGCTCGCACACAGGTCGGCCAGGTCGCTGCCACGCGCGGTCATGGCGATCGCAGTTTCCTCGACATTGAGGAGCACGCCGTCGCGAGCGCGTCGCAGTACACGGCGCAGCGCCGACCGGCCCGCTGCCGACACGACCGGCGGACGCGACGCATCAGGCAGATCCGGGGGCAGTGTCACGTCACCACAACTCGGAACCGCTTGCTGTTCATTGTGCACACCCCATACTTTTCCAGATCTCGGCAAGCCGCTTCCGATTCACCAGCCAGGGTACGTCTGCCCGGCAGGCCAAAGACTCGGAAACAGGGTGACACCGGGAGACTCGAGCTGCTCGAACCGTCTCCGGTCGCCGCGACGGCCGCGCCACGCCAACGCCACCCACGACCCTCCTGAAACCCAAGACATTTGCGTGGAATGCCTGAGCATTTCACAGCATGACGATCCCGGCAGGGCGTCGGAGGCCGGCTCTCGTCCCGTCCCTCGCGCCGTCATCGAGCAACAATGGAAAACCATACGCCTTCTATGTGTCTAGTAACCCATAATTCTGCCCTATTGACGACTATTGCAGACTATTATTTACTAGACAGAACCGTAAGGAGTCATCATGCAAATCTCAGTTACTCGTTGGTTCACGCCCCTGGTCGCGGCGACCTGCATCGCGGGTAGCCCCGCAGTCATCCCAGTGGTGCCGCGTGCTGACGTTCAGGTCCACCCAGTGGTCTTGACCGCGGAGGCCCTACCCGCCGATCTACTGGAATCTCTGGGGCCGGGCCTGCTCGAATCCCTAGGCTCAAGCGAACTGTCGGACATCGCTGGTGACGCCGCGGGAGGCTTTTTCGGGCTCGGATATCTGATCGCAGAAGTGATAGGGGTGTTTAACTCGGTGGTGTCCGCGCTGTTGACGCCCATCAGCTGGATTCCGATCGTCGGCTCCCTGGCCACATCGCTGATCTGGGCCCCGATCAACCTGATCGAAGGAATCATTTGGCCGTTGCTCGTGGGTTCGTACTACCCCTACTATGCCGAGGCCACCGACAGTGCCGCCGTCGAGCTGACGGACATGCCGGGGTCTTCAGAATTCAGCCTGCCCGACGCGGCGCTGAACGTGGGCGCACTGGAGGTGGGGGACCTGGGCGACCTCGGCAACGCGATTCAGGACGCCGGCGCGGCATTACTGGATATGTTCCTGTAGCCAAGAATCTGGCCTGTTCCCGGCTTCCCGGACGGCTTGTGTTGGGTGTTCACGCCGCCGTGTCGGTGGTGGTGTGAAGTCTTTCGTAGTCGATCGGGCTGAGGTAGTCCAGGGCACTAGCCAGTGCCGGCCAGCGCCTGGCGACGCCGCCACAGGACCCACCCGGGCGGCACGCTGCCCAGCACGATCATCAGCAGCACGCCATAGGCCATCACGCCGCGGTCGGCGAAGATCAGGTCGTCGCCCGGACCACCGAAGGTCATCAGCGCGATGGCCAACAACCAGGTCCACAGCGGCAGCACCGCCAACCGCAGCGACGCGGTGCAGCGCTGCGCCACCCACACCAGGCCGGCGTTGACCAGGCCCCCGATCAAGGCACTGAGCGGAAAGGGGACGGCACCGATGTGCGCTGGCAGCAGCAGCGCGGTGGCCACAGCGCAGAGCGCGCCGTCGAGGGCGAGCAGCGCCAGCACAACGAAGTTGAATGCGGGCGGATCAGTGGACATCGCGGGCTCGGTGAGCGGCGCGACGGGGCTCAAGTGGGGATGCTCTCCAGCTGGCTGACCAACGAACCAACCATCCACTGGTAGCTGTCGAGCCACCACTGCCAGTGCTCCAAGTTCGGGTCCAGATCAGGATCCATGCCTAAACCACCTAAGTCCTTGCCTCTACAAAAACTGCTCAGCAGGAGCCTACCCTGTGACCGTCGTCATCGAGCTGAAGTCCGGCCAGGAGATCGGTTTCCCATCCCCGCTCGTCGCGCGGACCGGGATCACCGGCCACCAGGACGTAATGCTCCACGTCCAAAATCGGCTGGACCACGTTGTTCGACAACGCGAACGCCCGGCCGCTCGGCCCGACGGTGATCTGGGTGGCGTGGGCTTTCATGGCTGCCACCTTGGCCGCGCGTGCCTCGGCCGCCTCGATCACCGCATCGATCCGGTCGTCGGAGAAGTCCCCGAGCGCCTGCTGGTCCGGCGCACCGGCCGCCGTCCAATGCGGCAGCCGATCGGTGTCCCGCAGCTCTTCCAAGGCGGCTCGTCGAGCGCTGGCGGCCGTCACCGTCCAGTAGAACTTCGGCGTGGCCCACCCCGGTTCGGAGCCGTCCTCTGCCGCTGCGGCCAGCGCCGCGGTGGTGACGTGATGGGCGTGTATGTGGTCGGGATGGCCGTACCCACCGTTCGGGTCGTAGCTGACGACCACGTGCGGGCGTAGCTTCCGGACGACGGCAGCCAGCGCCCCGACTGTCTCGGCGACGTCTGCGTCGATGAACCGCTGCTGCCGCCGCGCCGGGGTACCGGTCATCCCCGAGTCACGCCAGCGTCCCGCGCCGCCGAGAAACTGCGGCGGGCCCACACCCAACGCCTGCAGCGCCGCAGTCAGTTCACCGATCCGATAGCCACCCAACTGGTCAGCCCCGTCCACCGCCAGGCGCGCCCAACGATCCCCGATGACCTCGCCCTCCTCCCCCAGCGTGCAGGTGACCACATGCACGTCGGCGCCGCGGGCGGCGTAGTGGGCGATCGTCGCCCCGGTGGTGAGTGTTTCGTCATCGGGGTGGGCATGCACGAACAGCAACCGTGGAATCGGATCCGACACGCCAAAACCCTACCGCCGCAAGCCGATGGATCGGCGGCCCTCACACCGATCAGAACAGACCGCCGAACAGCCCATCCCAGTCGATGCTGCCCAACAGCAGCGCAAGGTTGTCACCCTGGATCGCGTTGACGACTTCGTTGAACTCGTCCGGACTGAACCCGAGGAGGGTGGTCCAGTCGGCGTCGAGGATCGCCGGGTCGAAGTGGCCGAGCAGGCTGTCGTGGGTATTGAAGCTGATCCCAAACAGCTCGTTGAACGCGGCCTCATTCTGCGCCAGCACCGTGTTGTTGATGCTGAAAATCCAGTTCACGGCGTCGTTGAATTCGGGGTTGTCGCCGAACAGCCGCTCGGCGGCGGCCTGCTGCGCTGCGACAAGCGCACTATTGAACTCCGCCTCCATCGCGATGATGGCGGAGTTCATCGCCTGCTGCGCGTCCGGGATCGCCTGCAGGATGAGACTGAGGCCGGTTGCCACCTCGGCCGCAGCGATGTTGGCAACCTGCCCGGTTCCGCCGCTGAACGCTCCGGTACCCGAGAGCTCCAACCCACCCAACTCAGGCATGAAAGAAGGCAACCCGAGCGGCAGGTTCTGCGGGTCGAAGCCGCCCCCGGTCAGCTCGTTCAACACACTCTCGTCCAGCTCGCCCCCATCGAACGTGGAGCCGACTCCGTAGCCGCCGTCACCGCTCCCGAAGAGCAGAGAGCCCAAGTCGATCTCCTGGGCGTCGGCGGCGCCTCCGACGATATCCGGGCGGACGTGATTTTCGATGACGTCCAGGCCCGGGCTCACGTCGACGTTTGCCGCGGCCAGGTCGACATCGCGAATCTGTACATCCGGCAGGGCCGGAGTCACCGACGTCAGCACTGCGACCAGACTTCCGAGACTAAGAGCTCCGGCCGCGACTGTGGCACAGCGGTGAGCGAGGTGTTCCATTGACAAATCCCCCTCCGACGAGTCCAGCGCAGGTTTGCTTAATCCTACCCAAGAATTGCCTGTGCGCAAGACTCTCGTTAATGCCGATTCCCGCTGGCGTCCACCTGTTGCTCCCCCGTGGGCCACCAGCCTGGGCAAGCCTACGCCCGGGGTATATCGCTAGGGCAGCTTGACCCAGTTTCCGGCCTCGCCGACGATGCCCACCGGTACCGCCCCGGTCAGGCTGACGTTGGTCACGCTCGGACCGACGGCCACGATTGTGGTGTCCTGCAGGATCGGCAGCACCGTCGCCATATTCCACAGCCGGGGTTCGACGGAGGCGATCACGTCGCCGATGGACTTGCTGCCATCGATGGCCGCATCGATCTCGGCCTGGATGGCATGGTCGCAGACGCCGGTGATGTTCGACGGAGCCTGTATCAGCGCCCCGGGAGCGACCGAGCGGGGTGGAACCTTCGAGGTCGTGGTGGCCGGTGCCGGCGCGGGCGCCGAGGTCTGCGAGGCCGGTGTCGTCGACGGCCCCGGTACCGGGCTGACCGAGGTGGGCACGGTGGTGGGAGCCAATGCACCGCAGCCGTAGCGCGAAGCCAGCAGCGTCGCCAGGTCGCCGCCGGCCTGCTGCCAGCCGACGATCGCATCGACCTGGTGGGTGACCAGCGCTTCCCGGTAGAGCTTCACCGGGTCCAGCGCGAGGACCGTGGCCGCAACACCGACGTTGCGCAATTGGTCGGCGGCGGTGTTGGCCACGGCCTGCGAGGTCGGATCGTTGGCCGCCACCCCGATGACCAGCGACAGCTGTTCTCCGCCCTTGCTGATCCGGCCCCGGGTGATCTCCGGCGGGTGCGGCACACCGGTGGCGGAGCCGACCGGGGGAACCAGCGCGGACGGCGGCGCATCCTTTTCGACTCGGTAGCCGGCCGCCTGCAACAGTGCCAGCGCGGCCGATTCGGACATCGCCGGCGGTGCAGTGGGCACATAGCCGGGGTCGCTGGGAGTGCGGATCTGGGCCTGATCCAAGGTGACGGTGTTGTCGCTGCCCGCGCCCACCGTGGCCAGCAGGCCGACGTCGAGCAGTCCCAGAATGGCCCGGCGAACCCGCACATCGGCCAGCTTGGGTTCCGCTGCCCGCAGCGCGAACTGCATGATTCGGGGCGTGACCACCCGGGTGGTCTGTACCCCGGGGATCACCGACAGCTGCGCGAACGCCGCCGAGCCGCCGTGCACCTGAGCCACCTGGGTGTCCCCATTACGGATCGAGTCGGCCAGCGCCGCTGCTGACCCGGCGCGGCGGAACAAGACCAGGTCCGGCTTGGCCGGCGGGCCCCAGTAGCGGTCGTTGCGGGCGAGCAAGATCGCGTCGCGCTGCGGGTCGATGTTCTCCACCCGGAACTGACCACCGGTGACCGGCAGCGCTCGAGCCAGGCCTGCTGGGAAACCGCCCGGCACGTCCTTGACGATGTGCGCCGGAACGATGTTGTTGAACAGTTCCCGCCACGCCGGGTACGGCTTGGCGAAAGTGACCACCACCTGCTTGCCGCCTTCGACGGAATGCACACCGGTGATCAGGTCATAGCCCGCCGGGTCGACGACACCAGGCTGGGTGACCATCTGCTGCCACAGGTACCAGAAGTCATCGGCGGCGATCGGCGCGTTGTCGGTCCAGGACGCCTCGGGCCGGATCCGGTAGGTGACGGTGAACGGCGCCTCGGAAGTCACGGCGGCCGACACCAACAGCGTCGGGTCCATCTCCCACCGCGAGCCGGTAGGCGTGCTGGAGTCCGGGACCGGCCGAAACGCGCTGGGCAGCACCAGCGCGCTGATCGCCGCGGTGACCGCCGACAGGTCCGAACGCAGGTGGGGATTGAAGCCGGCCCCAATGGAATCGATGCCCATAATGATCTGGCTGATTCGCGGAGGCGGCGGCGCTGCGCTCTTCGGCGTCTCGGTGCTCTGCGGAGCCGGCGGCGGGTTCACCGTGCACCCCGAGATCGCCTGCGTCAGCACCAGCACCGCCGCCGAAACCAGTGCCCCCGCCCTGACACGGGCGCGGCGGACTGGTCTCGGCACGGCCACCAGGGTATCCGGGCGGCGATTTCGGCGCGAAGACCGTCGAGCAGCGCGCAAAACCGCGCCCAAACCTAGAGGTTCTTGGCCCGGGAGCGGCTGCGCGCCCGCAACGTGGAGTCCAGTTCGACCTTGCGAACCCGAACCACTTCGGGGGTGACCTCGACGCACTCGTCGACCGCGCAGAATTCCATCGCCTGCTCCAGATCAAGCTCGATCGGACGGGCCAGCGTCTCCATCACATCGGCCGTCGACGACCGCATGTTGGTGAGCTTCTTCTCCTTGGTGACGTTGATGTCGAGATCCTCGGCCCGAGGATTGATCCCCACCACCATGCCCTGGTAGGTGTCCTGGCCCGGCTCGACGAAGAACTGCCCACGATCGGCCAACTGGATCAGCGCGAACGGGGTAATAGACCCGGCCCGGTCGGACACCAACGACCCGGTGTGCCGGGCGCGGATCTCGCCGGCCCACGGCTGGTAGCCCTCGAACACCGCATTGGCGATACCGGTGCCGCGAGTCTCAGTGAGAAAGTCGGTGCGCCAACCGATCAGGCCGCGGCTGGGGATGATGAACTCCATCCGCACCCACCCGGTGGTGTGGTTGGCCATCTCGGTCATCCGGCCCTTACGTGCCGCCGCCAGCTGGGTGATGGCGCCGACGTACTCCTCGGGGCAGTCGACGGTCAGATGCTCGAACGGCTCATGCACCTTGCCGTCGATCTTCTTGGTCACCACCTGCGGCTTGCCGACGGTCAGCTCGAAGCCCTCTCGGCGCATCTGCTCGACGAGGATGGCCAACGCCAGCTCACCTCGGCCCTGGACCTCCCAGGCGTCGGGGCGACCGATGTCGACCACCCGGACCGACACGTTGCCGATCAGTTCGGTGTCCAACCGGGACTTGACCATCCGCGCGGTCAGCTTGTGGCCGGAAACCTTGCCCGCCAACGGCGAGGAGTTGGTGCCGATCGTCACCGAGATCGCCGGTTCGTCGACGGTGATGCGCGGCAGCGCGACCGGGGAGGCCAAATCAGCTAGGGTGTCACCGATCATGATGTCGCTGATACCGGCGACCGCGACGATGTCCCCGGCGCCCGCCTCTTCGGTCGGGTTGCGTTCGACTCCCTCGGTGACCAGCAGCTCAGTGATCTTCGCGGTGGTGGTCACCGGTTCGCCGTCAACCTCACGCATCCAGGCGACCTGCTGGCCCTTGCGGATGCGGCCGTTGTAGACCCGGATCAGGGCGAGCCGGCCCAGGAACGGCGAGGCATCGAGGTTGGTGACCAGCGCCTGCAGCGGCGCCTCCGGGTCACCCGACGGCGGCGGGACGTGCTCGAGCAGCACGTCGAACAGCGGGTCGAGATTGTCCCCGTCGGGCACCTGTCCGTCGGCGGGCGCTGTGGTGCTGGCCACCCCGGCCCGACCGGACGCGTACAGCGTCGGCAGACCCAGAGCGTGCTCGGCGGCGGCCTGCGCCTCGTCGTCCAAGTCGCTGGCCACGTCGAGCAGCAGGTCGTGGCTGGCGTCGACCACCTCAGCAATACGGGCGTCGGGCCGGTCGGTCTTGTTGACCACCAGGATCACCGGCAGGTGCGCGGCCAGCGCCTTGCGCAGCACGAACCGGGTCTGCGGCAGCGGTCCCTCGGAGGCGTCGACCAGCAGGACCACGCCGTCGACCATGGACAGCCCGCGCTCGACCTCGCCGCCGAAGTCGGCGTGGCCCGGGGTGTCGATCACGTTGATGACGGTGACGGTGCCGTCGGGGTGGTGGCGATGCACGGCCGTGTTCTTGGCCAGGATCGTGATGCCCTTTTCCCGCTCCAGGTCACCGGAGTCCATGATGCGCTCTTTGTCGTCATCACCGCGGTGCGAGAGGGCGCCGGACTGGCGGAGCATGGCGTCGACCAGAGTCGTCTTGCCGTGGTCTACGTGCGCGACGATGGCGACGTTACGAAAGTTCACCGGGCGATTCTGCCAGCGCACCCTGTCAATCGCGAAAACGTGAAGCCTAGAGCAATGAAGGTCACAGCCCCAGGGGGGACTCCGCGGAGAACCTCTCGAGCTCCTTGAGGTGCAGTTCGGTCAGCGATTGCAGGCATTGCGCCGCCGTTTCGGTGAGTTGAAGCCGGATCACCCGCTGGTCTTCGCTGTCGCGAACGCGGGTGACCAGCCCGGACGCCTCGGCCCGCTGGATGAGCTCTCCGGCACTGTGGTGGCGCAACAGCAGGTATTCGGCGACATCACCGACCGTCGGCCCCCGCGAGTCGCTGTGGCCGCGCACCGCCAGCAGCAACTGGTGCTGGGCGGGGGTGAGTCCGGCCGCTTGCGCCTGGTCGGCGCTCCACCGCTCAAAGCGCCGCAACCGCGTGCGGAAAGCAAGCAGTCGGGCGTAGACCTCGTCAGGCAGTGGCACGTCTGTAACTTTATGCCGAGCCCAGCCGGCGCGCTCAGCTCAGCTGTGCGGTGATCCGAATTTCAACCACCGCCCCCGGGATGGCCAATTCGGAGATCCCGACGGCAGTCCACGCGGGGTACGGAGCGGACACGTAGGTGTCCTTGACGGCGACGAATCGGTCGATCTGCTCAGAGAGCCCGACGTGGTAGGTGGTCATCTCAACGACGTCGGCGAAGGTCAGCCCCACCTCGCCGAGCAGACCGCGCAGATTGTCGAAAGCCAGGGTGATCTGCTCCGTGGGGTCCGCCGGCACCGAAAGGTCAGGCTGAATGCCGATCATGCCCGAGCAGCGCAGCTGATCCCCGACGATGACGGCCGGCGCGTAGTGAAAGTTGGCGTAGATCGGCCTCATCCACTCGGGAATGACGACCTTCATGGTTGCTCCGTTCTAGGTGCCGTTGCGCACCAGCTGATCGGGGCAGTACAACTGGGCAGCGATCCCCACGAACTGGGTTCCGTGCTCGGTCGTCAGGCCAGGGTTTCGGGCCTTGAGGCCCTCGAGCACCTGCG